>Ga0075364_10000379_pt1 | contig 21989 bp, 18 predicted proteins | sample EndMetdeltDD1764_FD_71517 | JGI IMG/M metagenome (GOLD analysis project Ga0075364, IMG submission 71517) | Populus endosphere microbial communities from Tennessee, USA - Endosphere MetaG P. deltoides DD176-4 | ecosystem: Host-associated > Plants > Roots > Endosphere | place: USA: Tennessee...
GTCTACAGCTACGTCCCGATCCTCTCGCGGACGCCTACGATCGTCGGCATCCACGACGTCATCCCGGAGCGGTTCCCGCAATACGTGTTCGCGAACGCGCGCGCCCGGCTCTTCTGGCGCGCCAAGGTCTGGACGGCCGCACGCGGCGCCACGCGCGTGATGACCGTGTCGGAACACGCCGCTGACGGCATCACGCGCGAGCTGGGTGTCCCGCGCGACAGGATCCGCATCGTCGGCGAAGCGCCTGCGCGCGTGTTCACGCCCGAGGCGGATCTCGAACCGGGCAGGCGCGCGCTCGAGGCGGCAGGGGTTCCGCCCGCCGCGCGCTTTCTCCTCTACGTCGGCGGCATCGCGCCGCACAAGAACCTGACGACGCTCGTGACGGCGATCGAGTCGCTGCCCGAAGACGTACGGCTGGTCATCGTCGGCGACGTCGAGCACGATTCGTTTCTGTCGGCCTATCCCGCGCTCCTCGCGCGCGTGGATCGCACGCGTGTGACCTTCGCCGGGCGTCTGGAAGACGATGCGGTCGCCGGGCTGATGCGCCTGTCGCAGGCGCTGGTGCTGCCGTCGTTCGACGAGGGCTTCGGTCTGCCGGCGATCGAGGCGGCCGCGTGCGGCGCCGCCGTGGTCGTGACCCGCAACAGCGCCATGCCGGAGGTGCTCGGCGACGCCGCTTTGTACGTCGATCCAGAGGACGGCATGTCGCTGCAGCGCGCGCTCGCGCAGGTGATTTCGAGCGCGACGCTGCGCGCGTCGCTCGGCAGCGCCGCGGTGCAACGCGCGCGCGCCTGCACGTGGGAGGCGGCGGCGCGGCGGATGATCGCCATGTTCGAGGAGCTGGCCCCGTGACGCCGCTCCGGTTCTGCATGGTGGCCACGTTCTACCCGCCGTATCACTTCGGCGGCGACGCGATGTACATCTACCGCTTGTCGCACGCGCTGGCGCGGCGCGGGCATACGGTGGACGTGCTGCACGATCGTGACGCCTATCACCTCGCGCGGCCAGACGAGCCGGCGCAGCGATTTGCGGATCACCCCAACGTCCGCGTCACGGCGATGAAGTCCCCGTTCGGCGCGCTCTCGCCGCTGCTGACGCAGCAGACGGCGCGCCCGCTGCTGAAGCCGGAGGTCCGCCGCCGGCTGCAGGCCGGCGCCTACGACGTCGTCCACTTCCACAACATGTCGCTGATCGGCTCGACGGCGCTCGGCTACGGCGGCGGCGTGAAGCTCTACACGACGCACGAGCACTGGCTCGTCTGTCCGATGCACGTGCTGTGGAAGTTCGACCGCGAGCCCTGCGACGCGCCCCAGTGTCTCGCCTGCACCCTCCACGGCCGGCGTCCGCCGCAGTTGTGGCGCTACACCGGACGGCTCGCGCGCGATCTCGCGCACGTGAACCGCCTCCTCTCGCCAAGCCGGTTCACGCGGCAGCGTCACGTCGACGCCGGCGTCGAACGCCCGATCACCGTACTGCCGTATTTCGTCCCGGAACCACCACCGCCCGTTCCAGCTGCTCGAACCAGGCCGTACTTTCTCTACGCCGGCCGCCTCGTGAAGCTCAAGGGCGTAGACACGCTGATCCGCGCGTTTCGCCACTATCCGGAGGCCGATCTCGTCATCGTCGGCGACGGCGAGGAGCGCGACGCGCTGAAGGCGCTCGCCGCCGGCATGCCGAATGTGGTGTTCGCCGGCGCGAAAGACCAGGCGCAGCTTGCCGGACTCTACCGCGACGCGATCGCCCTCGTGATGCCGTCGATCGGCTACGAAGTGTTCGGGATCGTCCTCATCGAGGCGTTCGCGCAGAAGACGCCGGTGATCGTGCGCCGGCTCGGCGGCATGCCGGAGGCGGTCGAGGACTCGGGAGGCGGACTGCTGTTCTCCGGCGAAGACGAGCTGATCGACGCGATGCGCCGGCTGCAGGAATCCCCGTCGTTGCGGCAGGATCTCGGCGAGCGGGGCCATCGCGGCTATCTCTCGCACTGGAGCGAAGCGCCGCACCTCGAACGGTACCTCGCGATCGTCGGCGAGGAGCGCGGCAGGTGAGCGCGACGCGGCCGTTCATCCCGGTGCTGACGTATCACTCGATCGACGGCAGCGGTTCGCCGGTGTCGATCGCCCCCGCCGAGCTCCGCCGCCACATGCAATCGCTCGCCGCCGCGGGCTGGCGGACGATCGCGATGGATGCGTTCGTGCGCGGCCATCGCGAGGGCGGCTGGCCCTCGCGCTCGTTCGTGCTGACGTTCGACGACGGGTACGTGAATCTCGTCGAACACGCGTTGCCGGCCGCGCGCGAATGCGGGTTCCACGGGACCGTCTTCGTCGCCGTCGATCGCGTCGGCGGGACGATGGCGGGCCCCGACGAGCCGTCGTGGACGCCGGCGTCGCCGTTGCTCGACTGGAACGGGCTGCGCGACCTTGCGAAGGCGGGGTGGAGCATCGCGAGCCATGGCTGCAGTCACCGGCGCCTGCCCGCGCTCGCTTCCGCCGACGTCGCCGGCGAGCTGACGCGATCGAAGGCGACGATCGAAGACCGCATCGGTAGTGCCGTCACGACGCTCGCGTATCCGTACGGCGCCGTCTCGCCGGATGTCGAGCGTGCCGCCGCCGGGCACTACGCGGCGGCGTTCGGGACGACGCTCGGGTACGCGAGCACGGCGAGCCGCGCGACGGCGTTCGAGCGGATCGACGCGTACTACCTGAAGGGACGCGCCGTCGACGGACTCGACGGCGCGTGGCTGCGAAGCTACCTTGCGCTGCGGCGCGCGGGACGCGCGGTGCGAAGCGTCATTGCGCGCCCGTGATGCGCGCGCTCAGCGGCACGTCGCCGGGCAGTCCCCACTGGAAGATCGCGGGTGACGCGTACGAGTAACTCTGCGACGAGAAGAGGATGTACCAGAAGCCGTTCGACGGGCGCCACACCGCGAGGTCGGTCCGCCCGTCGCCGTCGTAGTCGCCTGAGACCGGCACGTCGCCGGCGAGCCCCCACTGAATCCGACGCATCACGGCGTGCGAGTAGCCGGTCGAGGCGTAGACGATGTACCACGCGCCGTCGGACGGACGCCAGACGCAGAGATCGGTCCGCCGATCGGCGTCGAAGTCGCCCACGATCGGGATGTCGCCGGGCAGGCCCCACTGGAAGACAGCGGCGTGCGCCGTGCTGTAGTCGTGCGACGAGGGCCGCATGAACCACACGCCGTTGGACGGCCGCCACACGGCGAGCTCGGCCAGGCCGTCGCCGTCGTAGTCGGCGGGTACCGGCACGTCGCCCGGCAGTCCCCACTGGTAGCCATTGGTGTTGGACTCCCCGGGGAAGGACGACGGCAGACGCGAGGGGGTCCGCCCGTCCGTCAGACGGACGCCCCACTCCGCGTTGTCGGGTCTCCATCTGACCAGGTCGGGCGTCCCGTCGCCGTTGAAATCCGCCATGAGCGGCCGCGTCTGCGGCGTGTACTCAAACGAGTTGGGGAGCGGGTACCACGTCTGCGTCGCGGGATCGAAGCCGTTCGACGAGTGGCGGAAGCTCCATCCGCCGGCCGGCGCCGAGCCGAACACGTCGCGGGGATTGTAGAAAGCCAGGTCCGTCCGGTTGTCGCCGTCGAAGTCGCCGGGCATCGCGACGGTCTCCGCCGTCCCCCACTGCATGACGAACGGTTGGGCGTAGCCCGACTGCGATCCAAGCACCCACCACTCGCCCGTCGACGGGCGATACACCGCCGGATCCGTGCGTCCGTCGGCGTCGAAATCGGCGGGCACGGACGCACCGGTGTGGCCCAGGCGGCCGGCCTGGTGCACCGTCATCGTCGTGCCGTTGCAGAAGGTGACGACGCCGTCCCTCGGCGACGGCGAGGGATTGGCATCCGCGGCGAAGGCGGTGCCGCCATCCCCGCGCTTGACGACGCCCAGCGGCGGCGCGAAGAACGTGATCCAGCCGGGCGCGCCGACGACGCGCCAGGGGCCCGAGAACGGCGGTTCGGCCAGCGTGTCGATCCCTCTGGTGCCGCCTTTCCACCCGACCGTCTTCGCCGACAACGGGCCGCGCACGGGGAAGAAGAGCGCGCTGCACGTGCCGTTGTCCTGCGTGACGAGCACGTCCTGGCCGGCCGTCGGCGTGTTCCAGCGGATGAGGAGACGTCCCTGGCGCGGCGCCAGGCCGCCTTGGCTGATCGGCGGGACCGCGTCCGTCGTGAACGCGATCGCGCCGCTGCCGTTGCCGCCGGACGTCGTGATGTGCAGCCACGTCTCGCTGCTACTGACCGTCCAGGCGCAGCCCGGCTGCGTCGTGACGGTGACCGTGCCGCTGCGTGCGGCGGTGTCGAGTTCGATCCGCGTCGCGCTGACGCCGAACTCGCAGCCTTGCGATGCGCGCGTGACGGTGAACGATGCGGCCGCCACTGCCACCGCGAACAAACCAGCTGTCAGATGTCGCATCCGTTCGTCCCTCCGTTTGACGTGAAATCCGCTCGACGCGGCGCTACTGCGCGCCCGTGATGCGCGCGCTCAACGGCACGTCGCCGGGCTCTCCCCATTGGAAGTAGGCGGCCGACGCGTACGCGTAGCCCTGCGACGAGAGGAGGATGTACCACGTGGCGTTCGACGGCCGCCATACGGCGAGGTCGGTTCGGCCGTCGCCGTCGTAGTCGCCCGACACAGGGATGTCGCCGCCCAGTCCCCACTGAATCCGCCGCATCACCGCGTGCGAGTACCCCGTCGAGGCATAGACGATGTACCACGCGCCGTCGGACGGACGCCAGACGCAGAGATCGGTCCGGCGATCGCCGTCGAAGTCGCCGACGATCGGGATGTCGCCCGGCAGGCCCCACTGGAAGATCGCGGGCGCGTTCTTGTGATACGCGAGCGAGGACAGTCGCAGGAACCACACGCCGTTCGACGGCCGCCACACGGCCAATTCGGAAAGACCGTCTCCATCGTAGTCGGCGGGCACGGGGATGTCTCCCGGCAAGCCCCACTGCCAATGCCCGTTGGTCTCGCCGCCGGGGAACTCCTGCGGCAGCCGCGAGGGCATCCCGAGGTCGGTCAGCTGCACCGCCCACTCACCGGTCGCGCCCCTGTAGGTCACGAAGTCGGACTTGCCGTCGCCGTTGAAGTCGGCGATCAGCGGAACGTCCTGCGGCGTGTAGCCGTGCGACGAGACCGGGAAGGCGTAGGTCGTCTTCGTCGCGCCGCTGTAGAAGTTGGAGGAGTAGGCGGCGGTCCAGTTGCCGGCCGGCGCCGCACCGAACAGCCCGTTGGGATTGTAGACGGCCAGATCGAAGCGGTTATCGCCGTCGTAGTCTCCCGGCATCGGGAAGACGCTGGAGGTGCCGAACTCGGCCGTGAACCCGCTGGTGTAGCCGGATTGCGATCGGAGCACCCACCAGGTCCCCGTCGAAGGACGGAAGATCGCAGGATCGCTCCGGCCGTCGTCGTCGAAGTCCATCGCGGCCGCGGGGCCGCTCCTGAGCGACCGGCCGGCCTGATGGACGCCGATCGTGCTGCCGTTGCAGAACGAGACGGTGCCGTCTCTGGCCTCGGTCGACGGGTTCGGCGCGACGGTGAAGAACGCGGCGCCGTCGCCTCGGCCGAGCACGCCCAGCGGAGGATTGGTGAACGTGATCCAGTCCGACGCTGCTGTGACCCTCCATGGCGACGACATGAACAGGTCGGCCAGGACGTCGAAATGGCTGGACCCGCCTCGACCGCCGAACGTCTGGGACGAGGTCGGCCCTCCTCGCGGCGTGAAGGCCGCGCTGCATCCGTTCGGGGGATTCTGCGTGACGAGCACGTCCTGTCCGGCCGTCGGCGTGTTCCAGCGGATGCGGAGACGCCCCTGCCGCGGCGTGAAGTCGAGCGAAGTCGCCGCTGCCGTGCCGAAGCCGATCGTGCCGGGGCCGTTGCCGGCCGTCGTCCCCAGATGAATCCACGTGACGTCCGTCTCGACCGTCCAGGCACAACCCGGCTGTGTCTCGATACTGATGGCGCCGGTGCGCGCCGCCAGGTCCAGCTCGACGCGCGTCGGGTTGACGCGGAAGTCGCACCCCTGGGAGGCGCGTGTGACGGTGAGCGATCCGACGGCCAGCGCAACCGAGAAAAGGGCCGCTACCATTCGCATCTGGCTCCCCCTTCTTGACAGGCACGAGAGTCTACCGCAGGCGGCGCACGCCGTTGTAAACTGAAAGGTCTGGGGCGGGCCGGATCGCGGTCCGGAACCTGTGCAAGTTCAGCCTACGAACCGCGTCAGGGCCGGAAGGCAGCAGCGCTAAGTAGATCCTGTCCTGTGCCGCAGGCCCTCCGGATCGCGGTCGGGCCCGTACCTGTGTTCATCCGAGGGGCTTCGCCCCTCGGACTCCCCCGCACGCCCGCTCGCTGCGCGTCGTAGTACACTTGCGGTTTCGGATCGTCCTTCCTCTACATGGCCTTTCAAGTACTCGCCCGGAAATGGCGGCCTCAGCGGTTCGATGACGTCATCGGGCAGCGCGGCGTCACGCAGACGCTGCGCAACGCGATCGGCGCCGGCCGCATCGCGCACTCGTTCGTCTTCTCCGGCCCGCGCGGCGTCGGCAAGACGACGACGGCGCGGATCCTGGCGCGGGCGCTGAACTGCGTCACCGGGCCGACGGCCGAGCCCTGCGGCGCCTGCGACGCGTGCCTCGAGATCGCGCAGGGGCGCGACATGGACGTGATCGAGATCGACGCCGCCACCAACACGCAGGTCGACAAGGTGCGCGAGGTCATCATCGCCGGCCTCGGCATGGCCCCCGCGCGCGACCGCTACAAGATCTTCATCATCGACGAGGTGCATCGCCTCTCGGTCCAGTCCTTCGACGCGCTCCTGAAGTCGGTCGAGGAACCGCCGCCGCACGTCGTCTTCATGATGGCGACGACGGAGATCGACAAGGTGCCGGCGACGATCCAGTCGCGCTCGCAGGTGTTCGAGCTGAAGACGATCGGCGTGAAGCAGATCGCCGACCAGCTCCGGCGCATTGCCGACGCCGAGGCGATCCAGGTGGACGATGCCGCGCTGATGCTGCTCGCGCGGGCCGGCGACGGCAGCATGCGCGATGCGCAGAGCGCGTTCGACCAGGTCATCGGCTTCGCCGGGACGACGATCGGGTCCGAGGACGTCGCGTCGGTGCTCGGGCTGGTGCGCCGCGACCTGCTGATCGAGATCGCGAGCGCGATCGCCGCCGACAACGCGCCGGCGCTGTTCGATCTCTCGGCGCGCGCGGTCGAGTCCGGCTACGACATCCGCCTGGTCGTGCGCGAGCTGGCGCGGCTCACGCGCGACCTGCTGGTCATCTCCATCGATGCGTCGCGCGTCTCGGATCCGGAGATCGCCGCCGAGGCCGAGCGCCAGACGCTGCTCGACCTCTCGCGGCGCTTCTCGGGTGAAGACCTGATGCGCGCCTTCGACGTGCTGACGAAGGCCGAGTACGACATCAAGGGCTCGATGCAGCCGCGCTACCACCTCGAGATGGCCCTGCTGCGCTGGGTCCACCTGCGCAAGCTGACGCCGCTCACGGATCTGATCAAGCAGATGGAAGGCGGCGCGCCCGCCCGGGCGGCCGCCCCGCCGAAGCTCGCGTCATCGAGCGACGGCGGAGGTGTCCGCGCCGCCGCTCCCGTCCCTCCGCCTGCCCGAACCGCGCCGGCGGCGCCGATGAACCAGACGGTGCGCGCCGTAGAGAACCGCCGGGCCGCGTCCTCGCCACCCGCCCCGCCGGAAGCCGGAAGCGGAAAGCCGGAAGCCGGACGCCGTGAGCCGGAAGCCGGGAGCCGGAAGCCGGAAGCTGGAAGCGCCAGGCCGACAGCCGATCCGGCCGAGCTCAAGGCCGCGTTCCTCGAAGAGATCCGCAAGCAGAAGAAGTTCTTCCACGGGACCGTCGTCGCGCAGGCGCAGCGGATCGAGCTCCAGCCCGACGCGATCACGTTCGTCTTCGCGCCGCAGCACCGGGCGCTGCGCGCCCAGTTCGATCAGGCGCGCGCCTGGCTCGAGGAGACCGCGACCGGCCTCGCGGGCCGCAAGATGAACGTGCTGGCGAGCGAAGGCGCGGCGCCTCCGCCTTCGCCGGCAGGTCACCGGCCCGCGGCCGGCGCCGCCCGCTTCGGCGAGACCGCGGCCGCGGAGAACGCGTCCGGAGGCCCCGACCGCGCCCAGGAGCTCAAGGAACGCGCGCTCGCCGACAACGGCGTGCAGGCGATGCTCGACGTGTTCGCGGCAGAGATCAAGGATATCGAAGAGATGTAGCATCGAGGTCCGACGACCGACGACCGACGACCGACGTCCGAAGAGCCAGGCGCGAGCGAGCACTGCGAGCGAAAAAACGGAAAATACGAATGAATATTCAAAAGATGATGCAGCAGGCGCAGCAGATGCAGGAGCGCATGCAGAAGCAGATGGCGGAGATGCGCGTCGAGGCCACCGCCGGCGGCGGCATGGTCACCGTCGTCATCAACGGCGCCAAGCAGTTGCAGTCCATCAAGATCGATCCCGAAGCCGTGTCGAAGGAAGACGTGGAGATGCTGCAGGACCTGATCCTGGCGGCCATGACCGACGCGCACCGGAAGGTGGACGAGGCGCTCCAGCAGCAGATGAGCGGCATGATGGGCGGCATGAAGATCCCCGGCCTGTTTTGATGCGCGTTCGAGCGAGAGCGCGTGCAGGGGAGTCCGAGGGGCGACGCCCCTCGGTTGAGCGATGAGCCGGCCCGATCCGCTCACGAAGCTCATCGAGCAGCTTCAGCGCCTGCCCGGCATCGGCGCCAAGAGCGCGCAGCGGCTCGCGTTCCACGTCCTCAAGACGCCGCGCGAGGACGTCGAGCGCCTGGCCGACGCGATGCGCGAAGTCAAGGACCGCGTCACCTACTGCTCCGTCTGCAGCAACATCACCGACGCCGATCCCTGCTACTTCTGCACGCATCCCGGCCGCGACAAGCGCGTCATCTGCGTCGTCGAAGAGCCCGAGAACGTGACCGCCGTCGAGAAGACGCGCGAGTTCCGCGGGCTGTTCCACGTCCTGATGGGCGCGCTCTCGCCGCTCCAGGGCATCGGGCCCGACGATCTGAAAGTGAAGGAGCTGCTGACGCGCGTCGGCAACGGCGGTGTCGAGGAAGTGATCCTCGCGACCAACCCCAACGTCGAGGGGGAGGCGACCGCGATCTACCTCGCGAAGCTGCTCAAGCCGCTCGGCGTGCGCGTCACGCGCATCGCGATGGGCGTGCCGGTCGGATCGGATCTCGAGTACGCCGACGAGTTCACGATGCACAAGGCCATGGAGGGCCGGCGGGAAGTCTAGCCGGGTATGGCCCGATCGCGCACGATCGCTGCATGGAGCAGCGTCTCCGTACTGACCGCCGTCGCGGTGCTCGCCCGCGTCCCGCAGCTCGTCAGTCCCAATCTTCTCGCCGAAGGCGACGAATGCATCGTCGGGCTCATGGGGCTCCACGTCGCGCGCCTGCACGACTTTCCGCTGTTCATGTACGGCCAGTCGTACGGGCTGGCGATCGTGGAGGCGCCGGCGGCGGCCGTGAGCTTCGCTCTCTTCGGCGCCGGGGTGGTGACGCTCAAGCTCGCGATCCTGGCCGTCTGGATCGTGGGCGCGGCGTTCTACTTCCGCGCGTTCACACGCGTGCTGGGCCCGGTCCGCGGCTTCTGGGTCGCGTTCGTGCTGGTGCTGATGCCGGCGTGGGCCGTCACCTCGATGAAGGCCTGGAGCGGATACGTCACCGCGTTCACCGCCACGGCCGTCGCCATCGATCTCATTGTTCGCAATGAGGAGCGCCGCTCCGGACCATGGCTTGGCGCGGGCCTGGCCACCACGGCGATCTACTTCGCGCAGCCGTTGTGGCTGCCGGGCCTGCTGCCGATCGTCCTCTATCACCTCGTCGACAGCCGCAGCCTCCGGTGCTGGGCCGCGTACGTCTCGGGCACACTCGGACTGCTCGCCGCGATGGCGGCCGCCACGATCTACTGGCCCTTCCAGACGGGCGAGGTCTGGTTCCGGCCGCCCATAGGCAATCCGGATCTGCTCGCCTCGCTGCCGGCGATGGCGAGGCAGCTCTACGTGTGTCTCACCGGATCGTTCTACTTCGGCAAGGCCGCGGCGGCAGGGCCGTTCACGACCGGGCTGGCCGTATTCTGGTTCGCGCTGTTCTGCGCCGCCATGGCGCTGCAGGTCTACCGCGTGGCGACGCGCCGCTACCTGCTCTGGTCGCACCTGCTGGCAACCTCGATCGTCCTGACGCTGCTGGCGAACTGGCTGTTGACCGAGCACCGGGATGCGCGCTATGTGATGGCGGTGAACGCGCCGCTGGTGTTCCTGGCGGCCGTCGAGCTGTTCGATCTGACGGATCGCGCTCGCGTGCCCTGGCGACGAACCCTTGCGGCGATCCTGCTGCTCGCGGTGGTCCAGACCGTAGCCATGCGGGAGCTCGGCGGCTATTCGTACATGTGGTGGACCACTCCTCCGTCAGGTCCCAGCGAAACGAAGACGCTGCAGAAGCTGATCGGCTACATGGAAGCTCGCGGCGTGACGCGCGCGTACGCGATGAACATGCTGCTGCCGTGGGCGATCACCTTCTACAGCAACGAGGCGGTTGTCGCGCGGTCCAAGCGCGGCCACGATCGCTACCAGCCGTACGTGATTGCCGTCGATCGCGCGCTCGAGTCCGGCCGCCCTGTCGCCATCGTGGGCTATACCGGTTTTACCTACGGCCTGGAGAAGCTCGTGCCCGATCCGGCGGCGATCGTCGACATCGACGGCAAGTACTTCGTCTACATCGCTCCCGATCGCGAGCTGCTCACCAGCGCCGGGTTTCAGCTCGTGCGGTGACGGCAAGAGCCTCCGCGAGCGCCGTCGACAATCTCCCGGATGGCCTCGACGACCAGCTCGGGTTCGTCGAGATGAATCCAGTGATCGCTCCCCGCCGCGACCACGTGGCGGCCGTACGACGAGAGATCGGCGAGCTCGCGCTGTTTGATCAGGATGTCGGGCGGCTGATCGCGGGCCGAGATGACTGTCAGCGGCACGTCCCCGAGTGACTGCACGCGGCCGGCGGCCGCGCCCATCGCGCCCAGCGCCTCGAGGTGTTCGGCCATCCCGCGGAAACATTTCGGATCGGACCAGAGTGCCTGCACGGCGGGGTGCACCTCGGGCGGGAGCTTCCGCACCTCCCCGGCCAGGTGCTCGAGCGTGCGCACGGCCCTCGGGCCCAGCACCTTGATGCCGCCGCGCGTGACGCCCGGAGCGCCGCCGGTCAGCAGCGCCAGCGACGCGCGGACGACGCCGAGCCGTGCGAGGATGCCGCCCAGGTGCGACGCCTGAATGCCGCGCCTGAGCAGGCCCGCGCGAGCCGGCGTGATCTCCTGCCACTCGGTCGGCGGATCGAGCACGACCACTCCCAGCACGTCCTCCGGATAGCGTGCCGCGTACACGAGCACGAGAAATGCGCCGAACGAATGTCCGACGAGCACGACGGGGGCCTTGCTCGCCGCGTGCGCGATCACCCCGCGCAGCTCGGCCACGATCCGATCGACCGTGCGCGCCGTCTTCGCGGGTCCGCTCCAGCCGAGTCCCGCGCGATCGTACGCACAGACGCGCGCGAACCCCGCGGCTGCCGGCATCACGCGCGTCCAGCTCAGCGACGATGCGGCGACGCCGGCCTCGAACACGACCGTCCGCGGTCCGTCGCCAGCGCGAAGGACGTGAAGGCGTTGGCCGTCGACGTCGATGAGCGCGCCTGGCGGCCCATGCCGGCGCGCGCTCAGCCGCGCACCCGCCGCCTGATAGATGGCTCCCGCGGCCAACACGCACGACACGACGACGAGCAGCACGAGCACTTTCGAGATCATCCTGCTTCAAGAGGCGCAGCGGCCCGCTGAAGCGGCTCAGCGCGTGATTGGTTCGACTGCGACGAGCCGACGGCAGCGGCCACAAAGATCACGAAGGCCACAAAGATCACGAAGACACCAATTGGTCTTCTTTGAGATCTTTGTGTGCTGCGTGGCCTTCGTGGCCGCTGCCGTCGGCCCCGTCGCAGTCGCTCTGGGTACCTACGCCGCGAGGCGTTGGGTATGCGCCTCGCCGAGCAGGTGGCGAAGCTTGAGGACCAGGGAGATCCAGTAGGTGTTGGAGCCGATGGCCGCCAGCACGACGACCAGCGGCACCAGGCCCACGAGCGAGAGTGCGAAGATGCCGTAGGGCATCGCCGATCGCGTGGCGACGAACGAGATCCGCCAGATGATGCGCGACCACCAGGAGGGCTCGGCCTTGAAGCGCGCCTTGGCGATCGTGTGGAGCTTCTCGGGCTGGCCGGCGGTGATGCGCGAGCGCAGGTAGATGAGCAGCGCGAAGGCGACGAGCGTTCCCGCCAGGGCGAGCGCGCCCAGCCAGTAGAAGACCGGCCATCCGGTGAGCCGCACCGCGCCCACGGTCAGGCCGACGAAGATCGCGACGTAGTACGAGTAGTCGCCGAAGGTCTCGATCCAGCAGCCGAGCGCCGATTCCTGGTACTTGAGGCGGGCGATTTCGCCGTCGCAGCCGTCGAGCACGCTCGCGGCGAGCGACAGGAACCCGCCGAGCACGCCGGTCCAGTAGTGGCCGAGGCTGAACAGCCACGCCGAGTAGAACCCGAGCGCCACGAGCGCGACCGAGAGCTGGTTCGCCGTCACGGGCGTCCGGATCAGCGCGATGCTGATCGGGAGCGAGACGTTCCGGTTCCATCGCGCGAGCTTGTTGTCGGTGTCCTTGTAGCTCGATCGCCGGATCGTCGCCTCGGCGGGGGGCAGGTCTTCGCGGGTCCGCACGTGCAGCACGAGACGCCCGCGCTGATGGGACACGTCCTCGCCGGACGGGAGCGGCACGCGTGCGTCGAGCCGCTCGCCCAGTTCGCGCGCGAGCGCCGCGGCGTCGAGGGCGTCTTCGATCCGCAGGCGCAGCACGCCCGACAGCGGCCACGCGGCGCCAGCCGGCACGTCCCTGGGCAGGTGTGGCACCGGCAACGGCATCAGCGCCGCCGCGTCCTCGAGCAGCGCGGGCGAGACGACGGTGCCCGGGCCGATCGCCGTGACCGGCCGATCGGGCGCGAGCGACGACAGGGCGGCCCGCCAGGCCTCCGCGGTGGTGACGATCTGCACGTCGCCGCGAATGTCGCGCGCCATCGCGCGCAGCCGATCCGCGATCGCGGGATCGGCGAGGACGATCGCGTGTGCGTACGACGCGCGGAACGCCGATCGCAGCACGCGCTCGGCGATCGGCAGGCCCGCGATGCGCTCGAACGGCGACACCGGCCCGTCGCCGGCGATGTACAGCAGCAGTGCTCCGTCCTTCCGTCCTCCGTCTTCCACTCTCCGCCCTCCGATCTCCACGCTCCGTCCTCCCTCTTCCGTCCGCCGCCGGGGATAGATGGCGAGCCCGACGCCCGCCCAGAACAACCCGCGCAGCCGCCGCGCCAGCGCCAGCGGCGCGCCGGCCACGCTCACGCCGACGGCCGTCACCGCCGCCAGGCTCGACGCTTCGAGCGCGCCGATGTTCGCGGGGATGAACGCCGACGCGAAGCTCGTGACGCGCGTGAACGTCTCGATCGCCATCGCGCCGGTGACCGAGACCGGCACCCCGAACGCGCGCAGGATCAGCCACACCTCGGCCGACATGCAGGCGTAGACGATCAGCGTGGACGCCGTGAGGACGAGCAGCCGCCGCGCGTCGCCGCGCACCAGCTCGACGAGCTCGCGTCCGATCGCTCCCGCGAACCGCCCGGCCTTGCTCGACGCGACGTGCGTGCCGGCCTTGCGATCGGCGGCGCGGAAGGCCGCCAGCAGGAACGAATCGCGGCGGACGACGATCAGGACGATCGCGGCGCCGATCGCGCCCGATCCAATGGCGAAACCGCGGTAGATCTTGAACCACAGCGGCGAGAGCGGCTGCGTCGCCAGGGCGACGAGCGCTGCCAGTCCCACGACCAGCGCGGTGCCGAAGGTGTAGAAGAGGCGTTCGAGCGCGACCGCGGCGGCCGCTTCGCGGGTTTCCACCCGATCGCCGAGCAGCACGACCTTCAGCGGCTCGCCGGCGACGCCGGAGATCGTCAAGTACGAGAACGCCTCGGCGGCGAGACGGACGCGCAGCAGCCGCAGGAACGGCACGCGGCCCGGACGCGGAAAGCACCACATCCACGCCCACGTGCGCGCGAGGTGCGTGACGCCGGTGGCGAGCAGCGCGAGCGGCACCGCGAGCCCGAGCCGGCGGCCGGTCGCCAGGGCGAGATCGACGTCGAGGTACGAGAGCGTGATCGTGAAGACCAGCAGACCGATCGCGAGCGCGCCGAGGGAGACGAGCCGCCGCGCCCGCACGGAGGTCATGCCGGCGATCCGGTGGCGAGCGCCGACTCCGCGGCGGCCAGGTCCGAGACGGTGTCGATGTCGCACCACCGGGCGTTGCCGATGTCGAAGCCGTGCATCAGCCCGCGCGCCGCGAGCTGGCGGATGCCGCCGCTGAGCGTCGTGTCGCCGGCCGCCTGCGCCGCCCGCAGCGCCTCGAAGAGCGCCGGCGCGCAGACGAAGACGCCGGTGTCGAGCGCGTCGTAGTCGCGCAGGTCTTTTCCAATTTCCACGATCCGCGATCCAACGCGCCGGACTTTCGTCGCTTCCTCGGCGACCGCCGGCGCGACCGGCCGCGTATCGATCGCCAACAGCGATTCGTCACGCGCCAGCGGCGCGCGCAGCATGCGCGCCAGCACGTCGGGGTCGAACACGTGGTCTCCCATCAGCAGCGCGAATGGCTCGCCGCCGGCGGCGTCGCAGGCCGCGAGCGCCGACACGCCGTTCTCGAGCCGCCAGTCCGGATTGACGACGAACGACAGCGAGAGCCGCGGCGAGGCCGCGCGCTCCGCCAGCGCGCGCACGCGCTCGGCCTGGTAGCCGAGCACGATCGTCACGTGCTCGACGCCCGCCTCGTGCGCGGCGCCGATGGTCCGCAGCAGGATCGGCTGGCCGAGGAGCGGCTGGAGCAGCTTCGAATCGTGCGCGGGGTTGTGGAACCGATCGCCGTTACCTGCGGCGAGTACGATGGCCCTTCGGACAGGGCAGTTCGCAGATGACATCAGCAGAAATCCAACTGTTAGGACGCGGCTGACTCAGCCGGCGTCTCCGTCAGGGGACGAGTTCAGCCGGTAAGGCGATCTTTCAGGCCGGATCGGCTCTCGTGTTACGGCTGGCTTGCACGGAGCGTGCCCGTGCCAAGACCCCGGCGGACGAGGACGAGCCCGCCCGCAACCGCCCAGAACAGCACGCGTACCTTGCGGACGAGGGCGGTGGAGAGACCGGAACGGGCGCCGAGCCCGAGGATCTGCTGCGTGAGGAACGCCGTCGCCGCCTCGTCCACGCCCAGGCGCAGCGGGACGAACTTGAAGACGACAGTGATGAGCCGGTTGGTGGTTTCGAGGATGAATGCCGTCAGCAATGCGGGGGGAACGGGCCAGTTGATCAGCCAGAGCGTGAGGTACGCCTCCGCGACGCCCAGTGCATGGAAACCTACCTCCGCCGCAGCCAGCAGGGGCAGGGTGCGCCGGTGCCGCGACGCGAACGTGTAGATCTCCGCTTCGAGCGCGCGGACGCGGTCGGCGTGCCGCGCCAGCCGTGGGGCGAACCGCAGGATGCGGCTGACCAGCGCGGGCTGGCGCCACAGCAGGCCGAGCGCGGCGGCGAACAGCACGATGGTGGCGGCGATCGTCGCTTCACCGATCCCGCGGATCGCCGACGGCAGCGTGAAGCGCACCAGCAGCGCGATCATGCCGGCGGCGATCATGGCGGCGGCCGAGAGCGTGTAGAGGACGTTCTCGATCGCGAGCGCCGTGACGGCCGGTCCGAGCGGCACGCGCCCGCGCACCAGCGCGGCCTTGGCCGGCTCGCCGACGAGCGGCCCGAGCGGCGTGAGATTGCCGATCGTGTCGCCGCAGATCACCGCCGCGAACGCGTTGCCGAGCGACATCGTGTGCGGCGGATCCAGGCACAGCCGCCAGGCGGCGGCGCGCAGGAGGAACCGCAACCCGCCGATGACGATGATGAGGAGCAGTCCCCACCCGACCTGACGGATGTCGGCCGCGATCTCCGCGACGCCGACGCGCCACACGACGAAGACGAGCAGCGCGAGGCCCGCGATCGCCGTGAGTACGCCTGAAACGCTGACGCGTGGCATGTCCTTCAGGACTATAATCCCCTACTTCATGCTGCCGGCGTCCCTCCAGACACCAGCCGCTCTCGTCCTGCTGGCGGGCGGCGTGATCGCCTGTTTCGCCGGCTACCGTGTCTTCCGCGTCGTCCTGGGCATCTACGGGTTCATCCTGGGTGCGCTGTTTGCGAGCGGCGCGATGGGGACCGAGCACACGACGTGGATGATCGTGGCGGCGCTGGCGGGCGGCGTGGCCGGGGCGCTGATTCTCATCGCGGCGTATTTCGTCGGCGTGGCGCTGCTCGGCGCGGGCATCGGTGCGCTGACCGCCTCGCTGATCTGGGCGTCGTTCGGCGGCGAGCCCGGCGCGATCACGGTGATCGTGTTCGCGATCGTGGGCGCGCTCGGCGCGCTGGCGCTGCAGCGCTACGTGATCGTCGGCGCGACCGCGTTCGGCGGCGCGTGGACGATGGTCGTCGGCGTGATGGCGCTGACGGGCGACAAGGCGGCGGCCCCGCGCAACGTCTGGCTGCCGTACCCGATGCACCCGACGCCGGGACAGTACTGGGTGCTGCTGATCTGGCTCGCGCTCGCCCTCGCCGGCGTGCTCGTCCAGCTGATGGTGACCGGCAAGCAGAAGTAGGCCGGACTCGATCCGGCGCCGAATGTGGACCGGACCCGACCCGTCCGGATACGTAGGCCGGACCTTCAGGTCCGGCGTCGAGGAGGAACCTGATGGCGACGTTTTCGCGCAATGTGACCGTGAACTGGGAAGGGCCGATCATGGAGGGGAAGGGGACGGCGAAGGCCGGCAGCGGCGCGTTCAACCTGCCGGTGAGCTTCCCGCGCCGGATCGGCGATCCCGAGGGCGTGACGAGCCCCGAGGAGCTGATGGCCGCCGCGCACGCCGCGTGCTTCGCGATGGCGCTCAACGCGACGCTCGGCCGCAAGGGCGGCGCCGCCGCCAAGACCGACGTGACCGCGACGGTGACCGCCGACAAGGGCGACGCGGGGATCAAGATCCAGTCGTCGAAGCTGGTCGTGATCGCGCACGGCCTGACGGGGATCGCGAAAGAGGATTTCCCCGCGGTCGCGGCCGAGGCGGAAGGAAAGTGCCCGGTGTCGAACGCCTATCGCGGCGCGATGACGATCGAGCTCGACGCGAAAGCGGTGTGATCGTTCGCGCCTAGGACAGACCCCCTGCGTTGCCGGGCCGTCATTCTGCACGACAGAATGACGGCCAGGTAGCCACGAATGCCGTGCCCGAATTGCTCGTCGGAGCGCTCCGCCGGGTCGCGATCCGCGTGACGCTCGCGCTGGCCTGAAGCCGCGTCGCCGCTACATCCGCTGATACAGCTGGATCAGGTTTCCGCACGTGTCCGCGAACACGGCGAGCGACACCGGGCCTGCCGGCGTCGGCGGCTTCGTGAACGCCACGCCGGCCCCGCTCAACCGCGAGAACTCGGCCGCGAGATCGCCGACCTCGAACGCCGCCAGCGGAATGCCCTGCGCGAACATTGCCTGCTGGAACGTCTTCGCCGCCGGGTTCGCGTTCGGCTCGAGCGCCAGCTCCACGTCGGGCTCCTCGGGCGACGTCACCGTAATCCAGCGGTATTCCCCGACCGGAATGTCGTGCTTCTTCCTGAATCCGAGCACTTCGGTATAGAACCGGAGCCCTTTCTCCTGATCGTCCACCATCACGCTCGTCAGCTTGATACGCATGCGAGCAGTCTGGCGCAAGCCGCGGCGCTACGCTTCTCGAAAACTGCGGCCGGGGACGCCGCCCATCAGGCTGAGGCATCCGGGTGTGAGATCGGCTGCGTCCACGCGGCGGCGGAACGCGCTCGGCGGCTCGCCGAACCGGCGCGTGAAGAGCGTGCTGAAGCTGCCGAGACTGGAGAAGCCGACCTCCATGCAGACATCGGTGACGGAGAGATCGCCGGCCGCCAGCAGCGCCTTCGCGCGATCGAGCCGCGCCTGGATGCGGTACTGGTGCGGCGTGACGCCGAACACCGTCTCGAATTGACGGATGAAGTGGAACGGCGACACGCCCAGCTCGAGCGCCAGCTCCTCGATCGTCGGCGCCGGATCGTCGAGCTGCTGGAGCCGCTCGCGCGCCTCGCACAGCCGGCGGAATCCGTCGTGTCTCAGAAGCACCGATCCCTACTTGTTCCCGATCGAGTAGAGGTACGTCGCCCCGCGCAGGTACAGCTCGCCGTCCACCAGCGCCGGCGACGCGTTGAACCCGTCGTCCAGCGTGTTCTTCGCGAGCACCTCGTACGTCGGCCCGTGCTTGACGACGAGCACCGTCCCTTCCTGGCCCGCGAAATACACGCGGCCCTTCGCGCCGACGGGGGACGCGAACACGTTCGGCACGCCGTCCAGCCGCTGCAGCGTGTAGTGGGGCTTGCCGGTCTTCGCGTCGTACGCCGACAGGATGCCGGAGTTGGACTTCAGGAAGTACAGGATCCCGTCGTAGAGGAGCGGTGACGGGACGTACGGCGTGTCGTGATCGATCGTCCACACTTCGGCGCCGGTCGTGCTGATGTCGCCCTTCGCGTCGCTCAGGCGGATCGCGCGCAGGCGGTTGCCGCGGAAGCCGGCCATCGCGAAGACCAGGCCGTCTTCGTACACCGGCGACGGAATCGGGTTCATCGTCAGGCCCGGGCCCTCCCAGACGAGCGTGCCGGTCTCGAGATCGTAGCTCCGGACCTTGTTCATCGCCGTCGTCACGACCTGCGCGCGGCCGTTCTGATCCCCGACACGATCGACGACGAGCGGCGTGCCCCAGCTGTCGATCTCCTGCCGGTTCACGCGCCACAGCTCGTTGCCGGTCTTCTTGTCGAGCGCGGTGATGAACGACTGCCCCTGGTGATCCCACTGCACGACGATGCGGTTGCCGTGCAGCACGGGCGTCTGTCCTTCCCCGAACTCCATCCGCATCTTCTTGTCGCCGAGATCCTTCGACCAGATCGGCTTGCCGTCCATGTCGTAGGCGAACAGGCCGAACGAGTCGAAATAGGCGTAGACGAGCTCGCCGTCGGTCATCGCCGAGGACGAAGCCCAGGTCCCGTACTGCGAATGCGAGCCTTCGTGCGGCGTGTGCTCGAGCGCAGTGCGCTCCCACGCCGTCTTGCCGGTCTTGCGATCGAGCGCAAGGACGACGAACTTGTGGGGCACCCTGGCTCCGGAGCCGCGCGGCTCGTGTGACTTCACGCCGTTGTCGACGGCCGGCACGGCCGTCAGCAGGAACACCTTGTCGCCCCAGATGACCGGCGAGCCGTAGCCGCGGCCCGGAATCTCCACCTTCCAGCGGATGTTCTTCGTCTCGCTCCACTCGACGGGCGGATCGGCGGTCTTCGAGACGCCCGTCGCATACGGTCCGCGCCACTGCGGCCAGTATTTCTCCGATGTCGTATCTGCGATGGCAGGAACAACTGCCACGGAAATCAGCACTGCTGCCGTAAGCCTCATCGAAAGCGGTCCTCCGTCCGCGCGCAGTGTAATCTGAATTCATCGTGGACATTCGAGTTGTGCGGGGAGCGGGCGCGATCGATCGAACTGGTGAGCTGGCGCACGAGCTGGGGATCGCGCGCGCGCTGATCGTGGCGGATCGAGGAATCGTGGCGGCGGGCTTCGTCGACCGTGCCGCCGCTTCGTTGCGGGCCGCCGGCGTCGTGACACACTTTTTTCACAACTTCGCGGCGAATCCCGATACGCGCATGGTCGAGGCGGGCCGCGTTGTGGCGGCCGGACATCAGATCGACGGCCTCGTCGCGCTCGGCGGGGGCAGCTCGCTCGACTGCGCCAAGGGGATCAACTTCGTGCTCACCAACGGCGGGTCGATGCGCGACTACCGCGGGCACGGCAAGGCGGCGAAGCCGATGCTGCCGTCGATCGGAATCCCGACGACGGCCGGGACGGGGAGCGAATCGCAGTCGTTCGCCATCATCTCCGACGCGGAGACGCACGCGAAGATGGCGTGCGGCGACGACAAGGCCGCGTTCCGGATCGTCATCCTGGATCCGGCGTTGACGCTCACGCAGCCGCGCGAGGTGACGGCGGTGGCCGGCTACGACGCCATCTCGCACGCCGTCGAGGCGTTCGTGACGAAGACGCGGACCCCGGCGTCGCAGGCGATGGCGATCGAGGCGTGGCGTCTGCTCGACGCGAACTACGAGCGCGTGCTGGCCGCGCCGGCCGATCTCGCCGCGCGCGACGCGATGCTCTACGGCGCGAACCGCGCCGGCGCGGCGATCGAGGCGTCGATGCTCGGCGCCGCGCACGCCTGCGCGAACCCGCTGACGGCGAAGTACGGCACCACACACGGCGTCGCGATAGCGGTCATGCTGCCTCACGTCGTGCGATGGAACGCAGAAGTCGTCGGGGACGAATACGCGCGGCTCTGGCCGGACGATCTGGCGGGGCGCCTCGATCAACTCGCGCGCGCCGGCGGACTGCCGCGGTCGCTGCGCGAGATCGGTGTGTCGCGGGACGACTTCGACGCCCTCGCGGCGGATGCCGCCACCCAGTGGACGGGGACGCACAATCCGCGCTCCCTTGACGCTGCTGCCGCGCGTGCCCTCTACGAACGCGCGCTGTAGAGAGCGACCGCGACGAGCCGACGGCAGCGGCCACGAAGATCACAAAGCCCACGAAGACCGAGTTGGTTTTCTTTGTGGTCTTTGTGACCTTCGTGGTCTTCGTGGCCGCTGCCGTCGGCCCGGTGTGGTCGCTCGCTGTACCCGCAGCTACTCCGGCAGATCTTCCTTGCCCGGTTCAGGCAGCCAGAAGCTGGCGATGAAGCCGATCACGTAGACCGTCGTGCCGACCAGCGCCGCCGCATAGGCGAGCTTGATCGACGGCGACGCGCCGGGCATCGACGCGACGAGATTGGTCGTCACCAGCGCCGCCGACGTTCCGATCATGCGGCCGCCGAGGTTGGCGGCGAAGCTCTCGCCGGTCCCGCGCAGATAGGTCGGATAGACGCGCGGAAGATAGTTTCCCCAGAAGCTGAACTGCGCGATCGTACAGAAGCCGACGGCCGCGATGCCCCACTTGATCATCGCGAGGTTGCCGGTCGCGGGCCCGAGGAAGACGATGGGCAGCAGGATCAGTCCCGGCACCTGGAACAGCCACAGGAGCTTGCGGCGGCTGATGATGTACGCCGCCAGGGCGGCCAGCGCAACGCGTCCCGCGAGTCCGCCGAATTCCTGGTACGACTGCACGGCGCTCACCGTCTGTTCGATCACCGGCCGCGCCAGCGTGCGCACTTCCGGCAGGCCGGGGACGATGCGCGGCACCTGCTGGATGGCGCCGAAGGCGGCGGCATACGCGCACGCCATCATGATCGTCGTCACGATCGTCGTGCGGGCGAACTGCGGCCGGAACAGCTCGCCGAAGCTCGGGCGCTTCAGCGTGCCCAGGCGCTTCTTCTCCTGCCATACCGGGCTCTCGGGCAGGAACGGACGGATCACGATCAGCGGCAGCGCGGGGATGAGGCCCGACATCAGCGTGTACCGCCAGGCCTCGTGCGCGCCATGCACGGCCGGCATCGCGTGGCCGTAGGTGACGGCGAGATAGTAGCCGCCGGTGACCATGATGCCGCCCAGCGAGCCGAACGCCTGCGTGTAGCCGATCACCTTCTCGCGCGCCGCCGGATTGTCCGAGTACAGCTCCGCGAGCCACGCCGTCGCGGCGACGAACTCCACGCACACGCCGACGAAGGTGCAGCAGCGCCAGAAGAGGAGTTGATAGACGCTCGTCGAATAGCCCGCCGCGAACGCCGAGAGGGCGTACAGGAGAATGCTCCACGTCAGCACGCGGCG
>Ga0075364_10000380_pt1 | contig 21980 bp, 20 predicted proteins | sample EndMetdeltDD1764_FD_71517 | JGI IMG/M metagenome (GOLD analysis project Ga0075364, IMG submission 71517) | Populus endosphere microbial communities from Tennessee, USA - Endosphere MetaG P. deltoides DD176-4 | ecosystem: Host-associated > Plants > Roots > Endosphere | place: USA: Tennessee...
ATCGGCTGCTTCTACAACGGCGGTGGACTGCCCTACAGCGACTATCCGCGATTCCACAAGCTGATGGCCGAGGAAAGCGGCGAAGTGTTCGATGCCGCGCTTGTCGACGTCATCCTGCCGCTTGTCGACGGCCTGCCAGATCGGTTGCGCGCCGGCGCGGACGTCGCCGACATCGGTTGTGGCAGTGGGCATGCGATTAACGTGATGGCGCAGGCCTTCCCGGCCAGTCGCTTCACCGGCATCGATTTCTCGGACGAGGGTCTCGGGGTCGGCCGAGCGGAGGCCGAGGGTCTCGGCCTCGCTAACGCGACGTTCGTCGCGCAGGATGTCGCCGAGCTCGACGTCACCGACGCCTACGACGTGATCACCGTGTTCGACGCGATCCACGACCAGGCTCAGCCGGCGAAAGTGCTGCAGAACATTTACCGCGCCCTACGGCCGGGTGGTGTCTTCCTGATGGTGGACATCAAGGCGTCCAGCAATCTGGAAGACAACATCGGTCTTCCGCTGTCTTCGTTCAAGTACACCGTCTCGACGATGCACTGCATGAGCGTGTCGCTGGGGCTCGACGGCGTCGGGCTCGGCACGGTGTGGGGCCAGCAGCTCGCGACATCGATGCTCGCCGACGCCGGATTCGGCGACGTCATGGTCCACGAGATCGAGACCGACCCGTTCAACAACTACTACGTCGCCAGGAAATGACCGGTCACGGGCGCAGCATCGGCGCTTCGGCAGCGTGGCGGGCCCGCAGTTCCTCGTCCCAGTCGCCGGTGCAGTAGACGGTCAGCTCGGAGATCCGGCCGTCGCGGACGGTACAGAGGACGATCTCGCGGCCGGTAATCTCCTTACCGTCGTTGCGAACTCGCTCCGTGAGCTCGGCGACGAATCCCGTCGCGGTGGGCACGGTGCGCACCACGGTGACCTCGTCCATGCCATTGGGTGCGTAGCTCTTGTACCACTCGGCGAAGGCCTCGATGCCCTGCAGCTGGAACCGCCACAGCGGCGGGTTCCCGTCAAGAAATACGTCGTCGGTGAGGACGTCTCCCATCTCGGCGGTACGGAATATCTCGGCGAGTGCCTCGCTGAGATGCTCGGCCGTGCTGATGTCGGTCACGGTTGGGCTCTGGATGCTCGTCATGTCGATTCCCTTTCTCGTCAGTCCGACCGTAGGCAGAGGTGCCCGAGCGGCACATCGGGCGAACACCCGATTTGATGCGCGCTGCCGGATCCACAGAATTGCCGATGCACGCCTTGCGACTTCCATGGTTTGCCCGATGTGCGAGTCAGGCAGGGCTCGTACCGTACGGACCGAAACCGCTTGAGCGGAGGGAGGAACCGATGAGTGAGCACCCGAACGTGACAACAGTGAATCGGATGACCGAGGCCATCGTGGAGGAGGACCGCGAGACGCTCGCGTCGTTGTTCACAGACGACTTCGTCTACCACCTTCGCGGACCGTTCGCCACCGCCGGCGACCATCACGGCGTGGCGGGCATCCTCGGCGCGATCCGCCCTGTCTTCGACGCGACCGGCGGGGACGTGAAGCTCGAGCAGCAGTTCTGCGTCGGCCTCGACGGCTGGGCCGCCGAGTGGGAGCATGCTGTGCTCGGCCGCCACGGCAAGACACTCGAGTCGGACAATGCGTTCGTCTACCGATTCGCCGGCGGCCGCATCGCCGAGATGTGGATGTTCCTGGGGGCCGACCCCGACACTGCCGCCGCGTTCTTCGGTTAACGCGCCCGGCGACTGGTGCGTCCACCACACTGGAGGGGTGGGCGGGACTAGCCACAGCGGCGGCGCTGCCTGGGGCGAGGAGTATGGGCGACTCGCCGCGCTCGATGCCGAGCACGGACTCGACGTCGACGATCTCGACCGATTGGCGACCGCCGCGTACATGACCGGGCGCGACAACGAGAGCTTCGATGTCTGGGGTAGGGCGCATCGCTGCTGCCTCGAGGCAGGCGACATCGCCAGGGCGGCCCGCTTTGGCGCGCGGCTGGCCCAAGCGCTCGGGTTCAAAGGCGACATTGCCCGCAGCAGCGGGTGGGTCGAGCGGTCACACCGGCTGCTGGACGACGCCGATCTCGACTGCGTCGAGCGCGGGTTCCTTGAGTACGCGGCCGGCATGGTCCGCATCTTCGCCGACGGCGACCTCGCGGCGGCGCACTCTGCGTTCGGGCGGGCCGCCAAGATCGGCGAGCGGTTCCGCGACAGGGAGCTGCTCACGTTCGCGCGGATGGGGGTGGGCCGGTGCCTGATCTATCTCGGCGAGATCGCCGAAGGCCTGGCGCTGCTCGACGAGGCCATGGTGTCGGTCGAGGCGCGCGAAATCCCGCCGATGGCAGTCGGAGACGCGTACTGCACGGCGATCGATGCGTGCTACGAGCTGTTCGACATTCGCCGCTGTGAACAGTGGACCGAATCATTCACGCGGTGGTGCGAGGACCAACACGGCCTGGTCCTGTACAACGGCCACTGCCAGCTGCATCGCGCGGAACTTCTGATGCTGCACGGCGCGTGGTCCGACGGCGTGTCGGTTGCCATGGCTGCGTGCGCTGGGCTCAGCGAGCCGGTGAACGCGCCGACACTCGGGGGTGCCCACTATGTCGAGGGCGAATTGCACCGGCTGCGTGGCGAATTCGCGATGGCCGAGCAGGCATATGAGCGCGCAAACGCCCTCGGGTGCCAACCGCAGCCAGGCATGGCGTTGCTGCGGCTTGCGCAGGGCCGCGCCGACGTCGCCGCCGTGCAACTGCGACGACGTCTTGCCGAGGCGGACCAACCCATCGACCGCGCACGCATCCTGTGTGCCGCCGCCGAGATCCTGATCGCCGCCGAGGACGTCGACGGCGCCAGGGTGGCGGCCGACGAGTTGACGTCGCTCGCAACCGAACTGGGCTCGCCGCTGCTGCGGGCGCACGCCGCACTGGCGACGGGTGCCGTTCTCCTCGCGACCGGAGACGTGACCACTGCACTGGTCGCGCTGCGCCGCGCCGCCGGTGACTGGATCGAGATGCGCGTCCCCCATGAAGAGGCGCGCACCCGACTGTTGATCGCCGACGCCTGCGAGGCGCTCACAGACCTCGAAACCGCCGCGATGGAACGGCGCGCAGCTCGGTCGACGCAGGCGGCGCTCGGCGGGGACGTTGCCCCACAGCGCCAACTGGCGCCAGGTCTCACCACTCGCGAGGCGGAGGTGTTGACGCTCGTCGCCCGCGGCAAGACCAACCGTGCGATCGCCGCCGAGCTCTACATCAGCGAGAAGACCGTCGCCAGTCACCTCAACCACATCTTCACCAAACTTGGGCTGACGTCCCGCTCGGCGGCCACCGCATACGCGTACCAGCACGACCTCGTGTCATAGGCTCGCGTCGATGTCTGCCCTCGACGCGGTAGCCGACTGGCCCGTCAAGTCCGCCGCCGCGGCCGTTGTCGGCCCTTCCGGTGTGATCGCGGAATTCGGCGACACGAGGCAGCGCTTCGCGCTGGCTTCGGTGACCAAACCGCTTGTTGCCCGTGCGGCGCAGATCGCGATCGAAGAGGGCGTGGTCGAACTCGACACCCCGGCTGGCCCCGCGGGGTCCACGGTCCGACACCTCCTCGCGCACGCGACGGGGTACGCGATGAACTCGCCGGAGCTGATCGCCAAGCCGGGCCGGCGCCGCGTCTACTCCAACTACGGGTTTCGGGTACTTGCCGAGACGATCGAGCAAGCCTCGGGCATCGAGTTCGGGCGGTATCTGAGCGAGGCGGTGTTCGAGCCCCTCGGCATGACCGATTCCACGCTCCAGGGGGGCGCGGAGGGCGCGGGCTTCGGGGCGACGTCGACGGTGGCAGACCTGACGGCCTTCGCTGCCGACCTGCTGGCGCCCGTGACGGTGTCGGCGCAGATGCACGCGGAGGCCATTGCTGTGCAGTTTCCGGGTCTGACCGGGGTGCTACCGGGATTCGGAGTACAGCGGCCCAACGACTGGGGGCTGGGCTTCGAAATCAGGGACGCCAAGTCGCCGCATTGGACCGGATCGTCCAACTCCGGCCGCACCTACGGCCATTTCGGCCAGTCAGGGACGTTTTTGTGGGTCGATCCGGACGCGGACCTGGCGCTCGTCGTGCTGACCGACCGCGACTTCGGGGACTGGACCTACCCGCTCTGGCCAGCGCTGTCTGACGAAGTCCTGAGAGAATTCGAAGCAGACTAGCGCAACAGCCGCCTCACAAGGCACAATAGACACGCACGACACAGCTGTAATTCGGTAACACCAGGTCGTTGGGGAAGACGTCCCTCGTGGAGCCGAAGGAGCAGCAGATGCGTGCAGCGAACCAATTCGCCGACGTGGCGACAGGTGTGGTGTACGTCCATGCCTCACCCGCGGCGGTGTGCCCGCATGTCGAGTGGGCGTTGTCGTCGACCCTTCAAGCAAGGGCGAATCTCAAGTGGACCCCGCAGCCCGCGATGCCGGGACAGTTGCGTGCGATCACCAACTGGGTCGGGCCGGTCGGCACCGGGGCGCAGTTGGCCAACGCTCTGCGCTCGTGGTCGGTGCTGCGGTTCGAGGTGACCGAGGACCCAAGTGACGGCGTCGACGGGCACCGCTGGTGCCACACCCCGCAGCTGGGGTTGTGGAGCGGCGCGATGAGCGCCAACGGGGACGTGATGGTCGGCGAGATGCGGCTGCGGACCTTGATGGAATCGGGGGCCGACATGCTCGCCGCCGAACTCGATTCGGTGCTCGGCACGGCATGGGATGAGGCGCTGGAGCCCTACCGCGACGGCGGTGACACCGCAGAGGTGAGCTGGCTCAACCGCGGAGTCGGGTAGCCGACGACATTCAGCTTGGGCGTGGGGTAAGGATCTTCAGCGCCCCGGCAACCGCGGACACGTCGACTGGCAGCGGGCACACGTATTCGCCGTCGGCGTAGGCGTTGATGCCGGGGGAGTCAACGCTGACCGATGTGGCCCGCGCTGTCTCGACGCCGTCGAGTTCGGTGTGGGTGCCCTTGAATACGGTTGGGAACAAACGAATCAGCCGGATCCGTGACGTCGCGTGCACCATCGTGACGTCGAGTTGACCGTCGGAGTGGTCGGCGTCGGGGCAGATCAGCATGCCGCCGCCGTAGCTTTTGGTGTTGCCGAACGCGGCCAATGTCAGGTCGGCTACGACCTCCTCACCGTCGTCGAACGCCAGCCGGAACGGCAGCGGCCGAAGCTGCGACATCTCGGCCACCATCGCGAGGTTGTAGCGCATCCGGCCGTGCGGCCAGCGCATGCGATTGGTGCGATCGCTGACCAGCGAGTCGAAACCGGCGGCCATCACGGTGCCGAACCACTTCTGCACGCCGGAGTGGTTGTCGATCCGGCCGAGGTCGACGCTCTCCGTCCAACCGTCGATGACCACTTCGGCGGCTGCCTCGGGATCCCCTTTGGGAAGGCCGAATTCGCGCGCGTGGTCGTTGCCGGTGCCGGCGGGGATGATGCCCAGCGGGATGTCGCCCAGCGCCAACGACTGCAGCGCCAGCGAGATGACTCCGTCCCCGCCGCACACCACGAGGGCGTCGGTGCCGCCCGCGAGCGCCTCGTCGAGCAACCGCCGCGCATGATCCGCATCGGTACCGACGATTTCGCACACGTCGACGCCGCCCCGCTGAAACCGTGCGATCGCCCGCTCGGCCGCATGCGGCGCATTGCCGTGGCCCGACATCGGATTCGTCAACATGGTGACGCGGCCGATCTCGCGCTTGGTCACGGAATCAGCTTGCCGGGGTTGAGGATTCCCGCCGGATCGAGCGTGGCCTTGACTGCCCGCAGCACCGCGACGCCGAGGTCGCCGACCTCGTCGCGCATCCACGGCCGGTGGTCGGCGCCGACGGCGTGGTGATGGGTGATCGTGGCGCCGGTGCGCATCATGGCGTCCGACGCGGCCGTCTTCGCCTTGCGCCATTGCTCGATCGGATTGCCACGCTGCCCGGCGACGACGGTGAAGTACAGCGACGCCCCGGTGGGATACACATGCGAAATGTGGCACAGCACAAGCGCTGGCGTGCCCGATTCGGCGAGTGAGGTCGTCAGCGCCTCCGTGACGGCGGCCTTGAGTGCAGGGACGTTTGACCAACTGGTTGCGGTCTCCAGGGTTTCGCACAGTGCTCCCGCGCTCAGCAGCGAGTCGCGTAGATACGGCGCGCCGAACCGGCCGTGCTCCCATGCGCGTGCCGGTGCCTCGCCAAGCGACGTACCGCCACGGGCCTGCAGCAGTGCGCGGGTTTCGGCGTGCCTGCTCTCGACGTGGGCCTCGGTCCCCTCGAACACCGTGATCGCAAGGCAGCCGCCGGTGATCTTCTGCTCGCCGATGCTGTCCGTGGTTGCCAGATTGACGCCGGTCTCCGCCTCGTCGGACAGCCGGATCACGGTCGGCCCTGTGCCGGTCTGGACGACGGCGCGCAGGGCATCGGCGCCTGTCGCGAAGTCCGGGAATGACCACGCCTCATACCGCGTGGCCTCCGGCACCGGATGAACCTTGACGCGCACGCGGGTGATGACCCCGAACACACCCTCGGAGCCGAGCATCAGTTGTCGAAGGTCCGGGCCCGCGGCCGACTCCGGCGCCCTGCCGAGATCGAGCACCCCGGCCGGAGTCACCGTGCGCAGCGCGCGGACCATGTCATTGAACCGGCCATAACCTGCGGAGTCCTGACCAGACGACCGCGTCGCGGCGAACCCGCCGATGGTGGCGAACTGAAAGCTCTGCGGGAAGTGGCCGAGGGAATACCCACGCTCGCCGAGCAGGCGTTCGGCCTCCGGCCCCGTCAGTCCGGCGCCCAGTTCGGCCTCCCCGGAAACCTCGTCGAGCGAGTGAAGCTGGTCCAGCCGCCGCAGGTCCAGCGACACCACGGCCTTGAAGTCGCCACGGATCGGATCAACGCCGCCGACCACGCTGGTGCCGCCGCCGAACGGGACGATCGCAATGCTGCGATCCGCGCAGAACCGCAGGATCGCGGCCACCTCCTCGTCACTGCCGGGCAGGAGCACCGCGTCGGGTGCGTCCTGTACACCGGAGTCTTTGCGGCGCAACAGGTCCAGCGTCGACTTGCCGCCAGCGCGCAGCAGCCGGGCACGGTCGTCGACACCGCAGTACTCGGCGCCGACGATCGCCCCGAACCCGTCGCGATCGGCCGGTGACAGCGCGGACGGCCGCAACCGGACCTGATCGGGTTCGAGCTCCGCGGTGGTCGAGTCCTCGAGCCCAACCGCCTGCTTGAGCAGTGACCGAATGCCCTCCGACAGCGGTTTTGCCTCCGCGGGGTCGCCCCATGCGTTCCACTTCATCGGGGGCAGAAGAGCGGTCTGTTGGTCATCCGGACGCGTCATGCGTTACAGTATTACATATGTTGTCAATGCGTAACTCTGAGTCAACGGTTGAGTCCCGGATCCTCGACGCCGCCGCGGCCTGCGTATTGGCGTACGGGGTCGAGCGCACGACGCTCACCGAGATCGCGCGGCGCGCGCGGGTCAGCCGCCCGACCATCTACCGGCGTTGGCCCGATATCCGTTTTGTGCTTGCCGAGCTCCTGACCATGCGCATTGCCGGTGTCCTCGAGGACGTGCCGGACCGTGGCTCCGACCGCGAATCTCTGGTCGTGCGCATCGTCGCGGCCGCCGAACACCTGCGTCGCGACGAGGTGGTCATGTCGGTGCTGCACAACGCACCGAACGTCGCGATGGTCTACATCACCGAACGGCTGGGCACCAGCCAGCAGATCCTCATCGAGACGCTGGCGCAAGCGTTGAAGATCGCCCAGGACGAGGGCAGCGTGCGACCCGGCGACCCGCGTCAGCTCGCCGCGATGTGCCTGCTGATCACGCAGTCGGCGATTCAGTCCGCCCAGATGGTCGAGCCCATCCTCGACGCCGACGCCCTCGCCGTGGAACTTGCCCACTCGCTGAACGGATACCTCAAACCATGACCGGCTCGACAGCACTCAACGAGACCCGACGCGCGACCGAGCTTGCGGCACTTGCCGACGGCGAGCCGCTCGACGTGATCGTGATCGGCGGCGGCATCACCGGCACCGGCATCGCGCTGGACGCAACGACCCGGGGTCTGCGCGTCGCGCTGGTGGAGAAGCACGATCTTGCCTTCGGCACCAGCCGGTGGAGTTCCAAGCTCGTGCACGGCGGGCTGCGCTACCTGGCGACAGGCAATGTCGGCATCGCGCGCCGCAGCGCCATCGAACGCGGAATCTTGATGACCCGCAACGCTCCTCACCTCGTCAAGGCCATGCCACAGCTGGTTCCGCTGCTGCCTGAGATGAACACGGCGTCGCGGGCCTTGGTGCGCTTCGGTTTCACGGCTGGCGATGGGCTGCGCAGGCTGGCGGGCACACCGTCATCGAGGCTGCCGCGGTCCCGGCGGATCGACGCGGCGCGCGCAATAGAGATGGCGCCCACCGTGCGCCGCGACGGCCTCGCCGGCGGCCTGCTCGCCTACGACGGGCAGTTGATCGACGACGCGCGACTCGTCACCGCCGTGGCGCGCACGGCTGCCCAACACGGCGCGCGCATCCTGACCCGCGTCGCCGCGTCGAATGCGACGGGCACCTCGGTGACATTGACCGATCAGCGCTCCGGCGAGTCGTTCGACGTCTCAGCGCGCGCGGTCATCAACGCCACCGGCGTTTGGGCGGGGGAGGTCGACACCTCGATCCGGTTGCGGCCAAGTCGCGGAACGCATCTGGTGTTCGACGCCAAGGCGTTCGGCAATCCTGTTGCCGCGCTGACCGTTCCGATCCCCGGCGAGATCAACCGGTTCGTGTTCGCGATGCCGGAACAGCTGGGCCGCGTGTATCTGGGCCTGACCGACGAGGACGCGCCCGGGCCGATACCCGATGTGCCGCAGCCGACGCAGGAGGAGATCTCGTTCCTGCTCGACACTGTCAACACCGCGCTGGACATCGCACTGGGGCCGGCCGACGTGATCGGCGCGTATGCCGGACTGCGGCCGCTGATCGACACGGGTCAAGGCCGCACGGCCGACGTATCGCGTGAGCACGCCGTCGTCGAGTCGGCAACAGGGGTGATCAGTGTGATCGGCGGCAAGCTGACCGAGTACCGATACATGGCAGAGGACGTTCTCGACCGCACTGTCGCATTACGAGGACTCAGCGCGACGGCCTGCCGCACCCGCAACCTCCCGCTGGTCGGGGCGCCGTCGAATCCGGTGGCGACCCTGCGGTCGCCCGTGGATCTGCCGGGGTCGCTGGTCGCCCGCTACGGCGCCGAGGCGCCGAACGTGATCGCCGCTGCCAGCTGCGAGCGCCCGACAGAGCCGGTGGCAGACGGAATCGATGTCAGCAGGGCCGAGTTCGAATATGCGGTCACCCACGAGGGCGCACTCGACGTCGACGATATCGTCGACCGGCGCACCCGCATCGGCCTCGTTCATGCCGACCGTGAGCGCGTCACTTCGGTGGCGCGGGAGTTCCTCGCCAGCGTCGGTTAGCCGGTGCCCGCGCCGAAAAGCAAACCCAGTAGATAGGTGACCGTCGCGGCGCCGTAACCGATCATCAGCTGTCGCAGCGCCCTGGCCACCGGTGGTCCACCCGAGAGCAACCCCACGACGATTCCTGTTGCAAGCAAGGCGATTCCGACCAGGACGGCAGCCACCACGACCGCCGCAGTGCCGTGCAGACCGAACAGATAAGGCAACACGGGAATCAGTGCTCCCGATGCGAAGAAACTGAAGCTGGAAACCGCAGCGCCAACACCCGTGCCAACAGCTTCGTGCCGGTCGGCGTCGGGTCCGGCCAGCCTGCCTTGCGTGGCGCCCACGTCAAGGTGGCGCAGCACGTTGGCGGCATGGCTCGTCGCCTCCTCGGCACTCATTCCGCGCGCCCGGTACACCAATGCCAACTCGTTGGCATCGACATCCAACTGAGGCAATGCCGTGCCTGCTTCTGGACTCGGTGTGGAGGCTTCCAACAATTCGCGTTGGGACGTCACCGACACATACTCGCCGGCGCCCATGGACAACGCGCCGGCCAGCAAGCCGGCCAGGCCGGTGACGAGCACGGTGTGGGCACTAACGCCGGTCGCGCCGACGCCGAGAACGAGCGCAAGGTTGCTGACGAGCCCGTCGTTGGCGCCGAACACCGCAGCCCGAAAGGTGCCCGACAACCGGTCGCGCCCGCGAGTGGCCAGAGCGCGAACCACTTCGAGGTGAATGCGCTCGTCTGCGGCCATCGCGGGAGTCGCGTCGACATCATTGTCGTAGGTCGAGCGGGACTCGGCTCGCTGTGCAAGGGCCAACACGAACACCGAACCGAAATGACGGGCCAGGAAACCGAGCATGCGGGTCCGCAGGTCGGCACGTCGCGGTTTACCGACTTGGTCCCCGAGCAGATTCAGCCAGTGCTGCTCGTGGCGTCGTTCAGCTTCTGCGATCGCGAGCAGAATGTCGCGTTCCTCGCCCGTCTGTCGCTGGGCCAGACCCCGATACACATCCGCTTCGGCGCGTTCATTGGCCAAGTGGCGGCGCCAGCGGCGCAGATCAGCCGATCGCGCCTGGCCTTCGGTGTCCATCTGGCGATCATCGCCCACCCCGGGTGGAGCGGGCGCGATTACAGCGGGATGTTCTTGTGCCTGCCCCGGCGCGCCGGCGCCTCGGCCAGTGCCTGCGTCAGCTTGCTGCGGGTGTGCGCGGGATCGATCTTCTCGTCGACCACGCCGATCTCGATGGCGGAATCCACGCCACCGGCGATCCGCTCGTGCTCGGCGGCCAGATCCTCGTGCAGCGCATCACGCTCGTCGTCGGGTGCGGCGGCCAGCTTCTTCTTGTGCAGGATGCCGACGGCGGCCTTGGCGCCCATCACGGCGACTTCGGCATCCGGCCACGCGAACACCTTCGTCGCGTTGAGCGACCGCGAGTTCATTGCGATATAGGCCCCGCCGTAGATCTTTCGAGTAACCAGCGTGACCCGCGGAACCGTCGCCTCGCCGAACGCGTGCAGCAGCTTCGCGCCGCGACGCACGACGCCACCCCACTCCTGATCCACACCCGGCAGATACCCGGGAACGTCGACAACGACGATCAGCGGGATGCCGAACGCGTCGCACAGCCGCACGAAACGCGCTGCCTTCTCGGCACTTTCGGAGTTCAAGCAACCGCCCAGTCGCAGCGGGTTGTTGGCCAGCACGCCGACGGTCCGGCCCGACAGCCGGCCAAGGCCGACCACCATCGAGGGCGCCCACTTGGCCTGGAACTCCTCGAAAGGGGTCTCGGCGTCGAGCAGCGCATCAAGCAGGGGGTGCACGTCGTAGGCGCGACGCGAGGAATCCGGCAGTAAGGCGTGCAGGTCGGTGTCACCGGCCTCGGCCTTGCTGCGGTCGAAATGGCCCTGCTGCCAGAACAATCCGACCAGCCGGCGGCCGCGCTCGTAAGCGTCGAGCTCGTCGTCGGCGACGATGTGGCACACGCCGGACTTCTTGTGATGGGTGTCCGGTCCGCCGAGCGACGCCATGTCGACGTCCTCGCCGGTGACACTGCGCACGATGTCGGGGCCGGTGACGAAAACCCGGCCCTCAGGCGCCATCACGACGACGTCGGTCAGCGCGGGCCCGTAGGCCGCGCCGCCGGCGGCGAAGCCAACGACCACTGAGATCTGCGGGATGTAACCGGATGCGCGGATCATGGCCTCGAAAACCAAACCAACCGCGTGCAGCGCCTTGACGCCCTCGGCCAGCCGCGCACCGCCGGAGTGCCAGATACCCACGATCGGGCTCTGATCGTCGATCGCGGTGTCGTAGGCGTTCACGATGTGCGCGCAGCCCTCCACACCCATGGCGCCGCCCATGACGGTGCCGTCGGTGCAGAACGCAATGGTGCGTACACCGTTGACGGTGCCGGCCGCGGCCAGCACGCCCGAGCGGTCACGCTCGTGCAGCAGCTCGACGCTGCCGTCGTCGAAGAACGTGCTCAGGCGTAGCAACGGATCGCGTGGGTCTAGCGATTCGCCGACGGCCCCGGGAGCCATGATGGTCATCTAAACCTCCTGTAGCCGGTCGGATGTCGGCTTGCGCCGTTCGAAAAGCGTTATGTCTTAATACTTCCCGAAGGCGAGCGCGACGTTGTGCCCACCGAATCCAAACGAATTGTTGATTGCGTATTGATAATTGCCGGGCCGAGGACCGCCGTGGACAACGTCCAGGTCGATCTCCGGGTCGAGATTCTTCAGGTTGAGCGTCGGCGGGATGACCCCGTTCTTCAACGCCAACACGGTCAAGATGGACTCGACGGCGCCGACCGCGCCAACCGAATGGCCCAGTGCCGACTTGGGTGCGTACACCGCGGGCCGGTGTGAGCCGAGCGCATTGTTGATCGCTACGCCCTCCGCCACGTCGCCAACCGACGTACCGGTCGCGTGAGCATTGACGTGGTCGATGTCGCTGGGGGACAGCCCCGCCAGTTCGATCGCCCGGGACATCGCATGGCCGGCCTGCTCACCGTTCGGGTCCGGGGCCACCATGTGGTAACCGTCGGAAGTGACGCTGGCGCCCATGATCCTGGCGAGGATGTCGGCACCGCGGGCCTTGGCGTGTTCTTCGGTCTCGATCACCATGAGGGCGCCGCCCTCGCCGAACACGAACCCGTTGCGGTCTTTGTCGAACGGGCGGCACGCACCGGCCGGATCATCGTTGGTGGTGGACAACACGATTCGCATCTGTGCGAATCCGGCGATGGGTACCGCCTCGATCTTGGACTCCACCCCACCGCAGATCGCGATGTCGGCCTCGCCGAGCACGATGTTGCGCCACGCGTGCGCAATGCCCTCGGACCCGGATGCGCAAGCCGAAACCGGCGTGATGACACCGGCTTTGGCGTGGCGCTCCAGCCCTACTGCCGCGGCAGGCGAGTTGGGCATGTACTTCTGGACGGCCAGCGGCGAAACGGCGCGCATACCTTTGGCGCGCATGTCGTCGTAGGCGAAGACCAGTTCTTCTGCCGAGCCCATACCCGTGCCGATCGACACCATCAACCGTCTGGTGTCGACCTCTGGTGAGCCGGCGTGCTTCCACACCCGTCGGCCCAGCACCGTCGACATCTTCTGCAGGTACGACAGCCTGCGCAGTTCGACCCGCGTCAGCTCGCTGTCGAAGTCCTCAAGCAGGTGGCCGCCGATGCGGACCGGCAGGTTGTACTGCTCGACGAACGGATCCTCCAGCTTGCGGATTCCGCTCCGTCCGTCCAGCAATGCCTTCCAGGTGCCGTCCGCGTCGGTCGCCACTGACGTCGTCATCGCTATACCGGTGACGACAACATTGGGGAAACCGTTCCCCGTAGCCAGCCCTGCCATTACTGCCCCGAAATTTCCTCTCGTAACTCAGTAGCGCCCGAAAGCCAGGGCGACATTGTGACCACCGAAACCGAACGAGTTGTTGATGGCGTACCGATATTCGCCATATCGAGGCTCGCCCGCGACGACATCGAGATCGATCTCGGGATCGGGGGTTTCGTAGTTAAGTGTCGGCGGAATGACGCCGTCGCGCAGACTGAGCACCGTCAGCACCGACTCCAGCGCGCCCACCGCACCGATCGAGTGGCCGAGCGCCGACTTCGGCGCATACACCGGGGCATGCTGCACACCGGCGACCCTGATCGCGTTGGCCTCGGCGGTGTCGCCGATCGGGGTGGCGGTCGCGTGGGCATTGACGTGGTCAATGTCCTTGGGCTCCAACCCTGCCGACTCGATCGCCCGCTTCATCGCATGGCCGGCCCGCAGGCCGTCCGGTGCCGGAGCGACCATGTGATAGGCGTCCGACGTGATGCCCGCGCCCATCAGCCTGGCCAGCGGCTTGGCGCCGCGGGCCTTGGCATGCTCCTCGGTCTCGATGACCATCAGTGCACCGGCCTCGCCGAACACGAATCCGTCGCGGTTCTTGTCGAACGGCCGCGACGCACCCTCGGGGTTCTCGTTGTTCGTCGACATGGCGCGCATCATCGAGAACGCCGCAATCGGCAACGCCTCGATGCCGCCCTCGACGCCACCGCAGACGGCGATGTCGGCGTCACCCATGACGAGCTGGCGCCACGCGTGTGCGATGCCCTCGGACCCAGACGAACAGGCCGACACCGGAGTGATGACCCCGGCACGGGCCCCGAGCTCGAGGCCGACCACCGCGGCGGCACCGTTGGGCATGACCATCTGCACGGCGAGAGGAGATACCTTGCGCGGTCCGCCCTCGTTCATGGCGTCATACATCTCGACGATCTTCTCGCCGCCGCCGAGTCCGGTGCCGATGACGACCGAGAAACGATCGGGATCGACCTCCGGCGTACCCGCGGCTTCCCACAACTGGTTGCCCAGGTACTTGGCCATGCGCTGGACGTACGACATGCGCCGCAGTTCCAGCCGAGTCATCAGTGGGTCGAGGGGCTCCTTGAGGTGCCCCCCGATCCTGACCTGCAGGTCCCACTTGGTGACGAAATCGTCCTCGAGTACGTGGATGCCGCTTTCGCCTGCCAACAAGCCCTTCCACGTGCTCTCGATGTCCGGCGCGATCGAGGTCGTCGCCGTTACGGCGGTCACCACAACACTGGGGAAACCGCCGTTAGCAGTGGAAGGCTTGGTCACTTGTTCTCCGACATCTGTGCCCGGATGGCCGCTGCGGCCTCGGGGTTCTCTTCCTCGAGCTTCTGGATGTAGGAGACGACGTCACCGACGGTGCGCAGCCCGGCGAGGTCCTCGTCGGGGATCTTCACGCCGTACTTGTCCTCGGTCTGTACGGCGATCTCGACCATCGACAGCGAGTCGATGTCCAGGTCGTCGACGAACGACTTCTCCGGGGTGACCTCGGACGGCTCGATACCCGTGACCTCTTCGATGATCTCGGCGATACCGGCGATGATTTCTTCCTGAGTGGTGCCCACAATGGCTCCTTCTTATTTGTGTTGATACTGCGAATGGACGTTGGTTATGCGGTTGTCACCTGGTTCGGTGCGCAGCTAGATCTCTGCTAGCCCATCCAGGTCGGTGGGGGACTTGACGGCGTAGGTCGGCACCCCCCGAAGTTCGCGCTTGGCGATTCCGGCCAGCGTTCCGGCGGGCGGAAACTCGACGATCGCCGTCACGTTGTTTTGACGCATGGTCTCCGTGCACAGATCCCACCGGACCGGGCGGGTCAGCTGCGCGACGAGCTTGCTCATCGCGTCCGCGGCCGAGGAGACGGGCTGCCCGTCGGCGTTCGACAACAGCGTCGCCGTCGGCTCGTTTGTGGTGACGCTCTCGGCCGCACCGGCATATGCGTCGGTGGCCGACGCCATGAAGTGGGTGTGGAACGCGCCTGCGGTGGCCAGCGGACGCACCCGGGCCTTGGCGGGAGGATCCTCGGCCAGCTTGTCGAGAGCCGACAACGCACCGGCGGCCACGATCTGGCCCGCAGCATTGCGGTTCGCGGGAACCAGGTCGAGCGCCTCGAGACGGGCGAGCACCTCGGCCTCGTCGCCGCCGAGCACCGCGGACATGCCGGTCGGCTCGAGCGCGCAGGCCTTGGCCATCTCCGAACCGCGGGTGGCGGCCAGCTTGACGGCGTCGTCGGCGGAGATGACGCCAGCGATCGCGTACGCGGCGATCTCACCGACGGAGTGGCCGGCGACGGTGACGTCCTTACCGGCCAGCAGTCCGCGCTTCGTCAACTCCTCGTGGGCCAGCAGCGTCGCGGCGACGACCAGGGGCTGGGTCACCGCGGTGTCAGTGATTTCCTCGGCCGTTGCGGTGGTGCCCAGCCGGGCCAGGTCCAGGCCGCTGATCGTCGACCAGGCGTCGATGCGGTCGCCAGCACCGGCCAGCTCGAGCCACGGGGCGAGCATGCCGGGAGTCTGGGAGCCCTGTCCGGGCGCGAGGAGTGCAAGCACTGTTTAAGAGAACACTGTGAAGACGGGTTTGCGTGGTGTAAGAGATTATGAACATGGTCTTATGTTTTTGTAGGTAGTCCACAAAATAGCATGTGATGCGACTCCGCCGATACCTTGCCGCAACCTCTTACCCCGCGCGATCAGCTCCGTGTGCCGTCGGAGTGACCGCCGTCACTCGCCGGGCAGCGCTATTTGGCGTGCTGGAATGCTGTGGCTGACGGCTGAGTCGGCCCACCGTGGCGGCCACGCGCAGGACGTACGCATCGCGCGGAAGCGTGGGATCGCGACCGGTGAAGTCGGCGATCCGTTTGAGCCGGTAGCGGACGGTATTTGGATGAACGAACAATTTGCGAGCACACGCCTCGATCGCGCCGCCGGAGTCCAGGTACGCGTCCAGCGTCTCGCCCAAGGCAGGGCCCGCGTCGGCGAGCGGCCGCATCACCTCAGTCTCCAGCGCCGCGATCGCCGTCGCATCCCCGAGTAGTGCGCGCTCGGGAAGCAACTCGCGGGATGACACCGGCCGCGGCGCCCCGGTCCAGCCGGCCACGGCGTTCATCCCGGCGATCGCTTCGGCGGCGCTCAGGTGGGCGGCGCCTAACGTCGGCGCAGTGGGCCCGACCACGACGGGCCCGTCCGCGAACGCCCCGAGCAGCTCATTGAGAAACCGGTCGGTCGGCGTGAGCCCGCCGGACACGATGGCGACAAGCCAGGTGCCGTGCACATCGGACAACGCCGCGCGGCCGTTGCGGTTGACGACGTCGTGGACGTCCTCGCTTGCCAGGTCGATGCGGTCCGGCTGCGGCAGGCCCACCACCACGGTGGCAGGGGAGGTGGCGTCCCAGTTCAGTGCCGCTGCCTGGGATTGCAGCTCGGGTCCGGTGTCACCGCGGACGACGGCGTCGACGACGTTGGCCTCCATCCGGGTGTCCCATGCGCCGCGCGCTTCGGCCTGGTCGGCGTAGGCGGTGGCCGCAGCGAACGCCAAATCGCGGCTGTAGCGCAGGATTCCGGCGGTCATCGCGGTGAGCTGCTCTTCGGAGCGGGCCAGCTGCGGCACCACTTCCTCGAAGTACTCCATGGTGGTCCGCACCATCTCGACGGACTGCCGCAGCGCGATGCGCCGCCTGAGGTCCTGGGGGACCACCTCGAAGGCCTGCGCCGTATAGCTGACGTTGCTCTGCGGGTCGCGCATCCACTCGACGAAGTTGACCACCGCGGTCTGCACGACCAGTTGCACGCTGGCCCGCTGTGACGCCTCGAGCTCGGCGAAGAACGGCAGGCGCTCCTCCAAGGCGTGCACCGCCTGGGTGGCCAGCCGGCCCGAGTACTGCTTCAACCGCCGTAGCACCGAGTCCGGGACCGTCTCGAGCACCTCGAGCGTGGACGCCGGGGGGACGAAGCGATTGTCGGCCATCCCTAAAAGCTACGCCGCTGCGCTGTCAGTTTCCTCCAACGAGGCCGCTGCGATCAGGCGCTGCCGGTGTCTTTGTACGAGACACCGGCAGCCATCACGTCGTCGATCTTGTACTGGCGGGCGGCCTCGACCGCGACCGACTGGTCGATGTTCCCGTCGCGGGCCAGGCCCTCGAGGACGGCGACGACGACCGACTCGGCGTCCGTATTGAAGTACCGCCGCGCGGCAGGGCGGGTGTCGGAGAACCCGAAGCCGTCGGTGCCCAGCGTGATGTACGTGCCAGGCACCCACGGCCTGATCTGTTCGGACACGCCGCGCATCCAGTCAGACACCGCGACCACCGGACCGGCGGCATCGGCCAGCGCCGAGGTGACAAACGGCGTGCGCGCAGGGCGGTCGGGATGGCGCAGCCGTTCCTTCTCTATCTGCACACCGTCGCGGTTCAGCTCACCCCAGCTCGTCACCGACCAGACGTCGGCGGCGACGTCCCACTCCTCGGCGAGCAGGTCGGCCGCGCGCAGCGCCTCTGGCATGGCGACACCGGAGGCGAGGATCTGCGCGACCTGTGCGCGCTTCTGCGGCGCCGGTCGGTAGCGGTAGATGCCGCGCAGCAGTGCTTCGACGTCGATACCCTCGGGTTCCGCCGGCTGCACGTACGGCTCGTTGTAGATCGTCATGTAGAAGTAGACGTTCTCCGGATTCTCGCCGTACATCCGGTGCAGACCGCTTTCCACGATGTAGGCGATCTCGTAGGCGAACGCGGGGTCATAGGACACCACGGCCGGGTTGGTGGCGGCCAGCAGCAGTGAATGTCCGTCGGCGTGCTGTAGGCCTTCGCCGGTCAGCGTGGTGCGCCCGGCGGTGGCGCCGAGCACGAAGCCGCGGGCCATCTGGTCGGCCGCGGCCCACAGACCGTCGCCGGTCCGCTGGAACCCGAACATCGAATAGAAGATGTAGACCGGGATCATCGGCTCGTTGTGCGTGGCGTAGGACGTCCCCACTGCGGTGAACGACGCCGTCGACCCCGCCTCGTTGATGCCCTCGTGAAGGATCTGGCCGATCTCGCTTTCCTTGTACGCCAACATGAGTTCGGCGTCGACGGCCGTGTAGAGCTGGCCGTTGCGGTTGTAGATCTTCAGGCTCGGGAACCACGAGTCCATCCCGAAGGTGCGGGCCTCGTCCGGGATGATGGGGACGATGCGCGGCCCGATCTCCTTGTCGCGCAACAGTTCCTTGAAGGTTCGCACCGTCGCCATGGTGGTGGCGACCTCCTGGTGGCCTGAACCCTTCTTGAGCGCCTTGTAGGTGTCGCGACCGGGCAGGGTCAGCACCTTGGACTTGGTGCGCCGCTCGGGCAGGAAGCCGCCGAGGGCCCGCCGCCGGTCGAGCAGATAGCGGATCTCAGCCGCCTCCGGTCCTGGGTGGTAGTACGGCGGCAGATAGGGGTTCTCTTCGAGCTGCTCGTCGCTGATCGGGATGCGCTGACTGTCGCGGAAGTCCTTGAGGTCTTGCAGCGCAAGCTTTTTCATCTGGTGGGTGGCATTGCGGCCCTCGAAGTGCTTGCCGAGTGTGTAGCCCTTGATGGTCTTGGCAAGGATCACCGTCGGCTGACCCTTGTGCTCCGTCGCCGCGCGGTATGCGGCGTACACCTTGCGGTAGTCGTGCCCGCCGCGCTTGAGGTTCCAGATGTCCTGATCGGACAGGTCTTTCACCAGCGCCTTGGTACGCGGATCGCGGCCGAAGAAGTGGTCGCGCACATAGCCGCCGTCGTTGGCCTTGTAGGTCTGGTAGTCGCCGTCGGGGGTGGTGTTCATCAAGTTCACCAGTGCGCCGTCGCGGTCGGCGTGAAGGAGGGCATCCCACTCGCGGCCCCAGACCACCTTGATGACATTCCAGCCGGCGCCGCGGAAGAACGACTCCAACTCCTGGATGATCTTGCCGTTGCCGCGGACAGGGCCGTCGAGGCGCTGCAGGTTGCAGTTGATCACGAAGGTCAGATTGTCCAGCCCCTCGTTGGCGCCGACCTGAATCAGCCCGCGGCTTTCCGGCTCGTCCATCTCACCGTCGCCGAGGAATGCCCACACGTGCTGGTCGGAGGTGTCCTTGATGCCACGGTCGTGCAGGTAGTGATTGAACCGGGCCTGGTAGATCGCGTTCATCGGGCCAAGGCCCATCGACACGGTGGGGAACTCCCAGAAGTCCGGCATCAGGCGCGGGTGCGGGTAGGACGGCAGCCCGCCGCCGGGGTGGCTGTGCTCCTGGCGGAAGCCGTCAAGCTGGTCGGCGGTTAGCCGGCCCTCGAGAAATGCGCGCGCGTAGATGCCCGGCGAGGCATGGCCCTGGATGAATATCTGGTCGCCGCCGCCAGGATGGGCCTTACCGCGGAAGAAGTGGTTGAAGCCGACCTCGTACAAGGCCGCTGACGACGCGTAGGTCGAAATATGGCCTCCCACACCGACTCCCGGGCGCTGAGCCCTGTGCACCATGATCGCGGCGTTCCATCGGATCCACGCCCGGTACCGCCGCTCGACGTCCTCGTCGCCGGGAAACCACGGCTCGAGTTCGGTCGGAATGGTGTTCACATAATCGGTCGACGTCAGCGCGGGGATGGCCACCCGCTGTTCGCCGGAGCGTTCCAACAACCGCAACATCAGGTAGCGCGCCCGCGCCGGCCCGGACCGCTCCAGCAACTCGTCAAACGACTCGAGCCATTCGGCGGTCTCTTCGGAATCGATATCGGGCAGATAGGATGCGACGCCTTCACGAATCACCCGAACCCGGTCGGGTTCGGCTGTGGTGGTGGAGTTTTGGGCCAGGTCCTGGCGCACGAACTCGGTGGTCAACTTCCGCTCCTTGTTAGGCGGTATAGGTGCTTCACGATCGGCGAAGCGGCCTCCATACTTCTCTCATCCTGCCCCACTTGCACCGTCGGGGGTGGCCAGAGGAATGAACCCGCGATCGACGGTCCGAACCGGTAACGTCTGCAGACCGTGCAGATCGGTGGGCTGTCTGGAAAGCGTCCGCGGATCGCGGCCCTGGTGATAGGCAGTCTGGCTGCCATGGCGATGATCATGGTGGGCTGCAACAGCGTCACCTCGGGTACTCCTACGGTCGATCGGGCTGACGCGCCCGTGTATCGGGCGTCGGTGTCGGCATCGTCCGAGGAGTCGGCCGCCAGCTCGAGTTCCCGCGAATCCGAACGTCAGGCGTCCCTCTCCACGCAGGCGATCCACTCGGCGTGTGAGGCGTTGAGTTCGTCCAGCGTCGACGCCGTCACCGCCGTGAACAACTACGTCGATGCCTTCAACAAGTCCGCCGCCGATGCGACGGCCAAGGCGGCCCCTGCCATCGATGCGCTCAACCACAGTGCCGATCTGGTCGCGGGCAGCGTTTCCGACACGCTGGCCCCCAACCTGCGTGATGCGCTCAACGCCTGGGTCGACGCGGCAAGGGGGCTCGCGACGGCGATCGCAGGCAACTACGGGATGGAGGAATTCAACGCGGCGATCGCCAAATTGAACGACAGCAAGAGCACCGCGCTGAACCTGTGCGACGCGGCATATCGATGAACCTGACCTCCAGGCGTCGGTCATTGAGCCCCGGCGTGCGACGATAGGGCTCAGACATCGCCGGGCGCATCGTGCGCCCGAGCTGGCTGAAGGAGGACTGACCGTGGTCGCGGCGGATGACGCCCCGAGCTACGCCCGCAGACTGGGCATCCAAAAAGATCAGGTTGTGCAGGAGTTGGGCTGGGACGAGGACACCGACGACGACATCCGGGTCGACATCGAGGAGGCCTGCGGCGGCGACCTGCTCGACGAAGACGCCGACGAGGTCATCGACGTCGTGTTGTTGTGGTGGCGGGACGGAGACGGCGATCTCGTCGACCGGCTGATGGATGCCATCACGCCGCTCGGTGACGACGGCGTGATCTGGGTGGTCACCCCCAAGACGGGCCAGCCAGGACACGTATTGCCAGCCGAGATCGCCGAATCGGCGCCGACGGCAGGCCTGATGCAGACCTCGTCGGCCAACCTGGGCGACTGGAGCGCCAGTCGGCTGGTGCAGCCGAAGTCCAAGGCCGCAGGGCGCCGATGATCGAAGTCGGTACCGAGGCGCCGGACTTCACACTCAAGGACCAGAACGGTCAGCCAGTCACCCTGAGCAACTTCCGGGACGTCAAGAACGTGCTGGTGGTGTTCTTCCCGCTCGCGTTCACCGGCATCTGCCAAGGCGAGCTGGACGAGATCCGCGACAGCCTGCCCACCTACGAGAACGACGACACCGCCACGCTGGCGATCTCGGTGGGTCCGCCGCCCACACACAAGATCTGGGCGACGCAGAGCGGCTTCACCTTCCCGGTGCTGTCCGACTTCTGGCCGCACGGTGCGGTCGCACAGTCCTACGGCGTGTTCAACGACGATGCCGGCATCGCCAACCGCGGCACGTTCGTCGTGGACCGGTCGGGCATCGTCCGGTTCGCCGAGATGAAGCAGCCGGGGGAGCCGCGCGATCAGGCCCTGTGGATGGATGCGCTGAAAGCGCTGCAGTCGGGCTGATGGATTTCCACCCGCACGTCATCGACCTGTAGCCTGCCCGGCAAGGGGCGCGTAGCTCAGTGGTAGAGCTCTGGTTTTACACACCAGCGGTCGGCGGTTCGATAC
>Ga0075364_10000381_pt1 | contig 21977 bp, 22 predicted proteins | sample EndMetdeltDD1764_FD_71517 | JGI IMG/M metagenome (GOLD analysis project Ga0075364, IMG submission 71517) | Populus endosphere microbial communities from Tennessee, USA - Endosphere MetaG P. deltoides DD176-4 | ecosystem: Host-associated > Plants > Roots > Endosphere | place: USA: Tennessee...
CCCGGAGGCCCCCCATGTCCGTGACCCTTACCCCCGTTGCCCTCGAACGCGTGCAGCGCTTCCTCGCCCGCGATGCCGCCGCGCTCGGCCTGCGTTTCGGTGTCGAGCGCACCGGCTGTTCCGGCTGGGGCCACCAGGCCGAGGTCGCGCACGAGCAGCGCGACGGCGATACCGTGTTCGACGCGCAGGGCGTGCGCATCTTCGTCGACGCCAGGAGCCTGCCGCTGGTGGATGGCACCGAGATCGACTTCGCCCGGCAGGGCCTGGGCGAGGCCTTCGTGTTCCGCAATCCCAATGCCACCGCCGAGTGCGGCTGCGGCGAGAGCTTCACCACCGGGCCGGGCTGATCCGGCACCGCCCGGCCCGGGTATTCACGCCCCGAACCGCGGACGGACGGCCTGACCAGAGGCCGATTTGCGTCCAAGTCACTGAGCCTGCATAATTTCCGGCTCTCCGGCCGCCGTGCAGGCGTCGGGAGACCTTGCTCCACCGCATCCAGCCGGATGTCGGGGGGCTGCCAGGCCCATCCGGGCCGCATCCACAAGGAAACCAACATGCGTCATTACGAAGTCGTGTTCCTGGTCCATCCGGACCAGAGCGAGCAGGTCCCGGCCATGATCGAGCGCTACAAGTCGATCATCGAAGGCGCCGAGGGCACCATCCACCGCCTGGAAGACTGGGGCCGCCGTCAGCTGGCCTACCCGATCCAGAACCTGGTGAAGGCCCACTACGTGCTGTTCAACGTCGAAGTCGGCCAGGCCGCCATCGACGAGCTGGTCGAGACCTTCCGTTTCAACGACGCGATCCTGCGCCACCTGGTGATCCGTCGCGACGGCCCGGATACCGAGCAGTCGCTGATCATGAAGAGCAAGGACGAGAAGGGCGACAAGCCCGAGCGTGGCGAGCGCCGCCGCCGTGACGACGAAGAAGGCGAGGGTGGCAGCACCGCCGCTGCCGAGACCGACGCCGGCACCGCCGACGCCGCCTGATCGACCCTTCCAGGAGCACACCCATGTCCAAGTTCTTCCGTCGCCGCAAGTTCTGCAAGTTCACTGCCGAGGGCGTCACCGAGATCGACTACAAGGATCTCAACACCCTGCGCCAGTACCTGACCGAGAACGGCAAGATCGTTCCGAGCCGCGTCACCGGCACCAAGTCGCGTTACCAGCGCCAGCTGTCGACCGCGATCAAGCGCGCCCGTTTCCTGGCCCTGATCCCGTACACCGACAACCACGACGTTTAATCCGAGTCCCTCGGAAGAGCCCGCACATCCACGTGCGGGTTTCTAAACGAACAACGGACTTCGATTGCATCGCTGCATTCCCCGTCCAGACCGTCCTATTCGGACAGCACACGTTGCGGCACCAGTGGCCACCGGCCAGCGCCGCTAACGGATAACGGAGCAAGACAATGGATCTGATCCTTCTGCAGAAGGTCACCAACCTCGGCAACCTGGGCGACAAGGTCAGCGTGAAGCCGGGCTACGGCCGCAACTTCCTGGTCCCGAAGGGCAAGGCCGTGCCGGCCACCGCCGCCAACGTCGCCGAGTTCGAGGCCAAGCGCGCCGAGTACGAAGCCAAGGCCAAGGCGATCTCCGACGAGGCCAGCAGCCGTCTGGCCAAGCTGGAAGGCGCCAGCGTCACCCTGAAGGCCAACGCTTCGACCGAAGGCAAGCTGTACGGCTCGGTCGGCCCGCGCGACATCGCCGAGGCGTTCACCGCCGCCGGCCTGCCGCTGGAGAAGAGCGAAGTGGTGATGGGCGAAGGCCCGCTGCGCAACATCGGCGAGTTCGACGTGCTGGTCCACCTGCACGCCGACGCCGAGACCACGGTCAAGGTCGTGATCGAACCGGAAGCCTGATCGGCCCCGCCGTTCATGGTTCCAGCGAAGGGCGCCCGCGGGCGCCCTTCGTGTTTGTGCGGACCCGGTGCGGTCGCATCCGCTGAGATGCCCACCGGTTATCCACATGGTTATCTGCAACGCCGCCCGTGCCGGCGCGGCTACCATGTCCGATCCGCTCCCGTTCGCCCCGCGTTTCCAGGAGTCCGCGTCCCCCATGTCCGCCCGCTCCGGCTTCCGTAGAGACCGCCAAGACCGCGACGACCGTTTCGAGCGCGGCGACGACGGGCGGGTCGACCAGCTGCGCGTGCCGCCGCATTCGGTCGAGGCCGAGCAGGCGGTGCTCGGCGGCCTGATGCTGGCGCCGGAGGCCTACGACCGGGTCAACGACCAACTGGCCGAAGGCGATTTCTACCGCCGCGACCACCAGCTGATCTACCGGGCGATCCGCGAACTGTCCGAGCGCGACCGGCCATTCGACGTGGTCACCCTGGGCGAATGGTTCGAGTCGCAGGGCAAGCTGGAGATGGTCGGCGACGGCGCCTACCTGATCGAGCTGGCCAGCACCACGCCGTCGGCGGCCAACATCGCCGCCTACGCCGAGATCGTGCGCGACAAGGCGGTGCTGCGGCAGCTGATCCAGGTCGGTACCGACATCGTCAACGACGGCTTCCAGCCGGAGGGGCGCGACAGTTCCGAGCTGCTGGCCTCGGCCGAGAAGTCGGTGTTCGCGATCGCCGAGCAGGGCGCGCGCGGCCGGACCGATTTCGTCGCCATGCCCGGCGCGCTGAAGGATGCGTTCGAGGAGCTGCGCAACCGCTTCGAGAATGGCGGCAACATCACCGGCCTGCCGACCGGCTACACCGACTTCGACGCGATGACGGCCGGCCTGCAGCCGACCGACCTGATCATCCTCGCCGCGCGTCCGGCGATGGGCAAGACCACCTTCGCGCTCAACATCGCCGAGTTCGCGGCGATCAAGTCGAAGAAGGGCGTGGCGGTGTTCTCGATGGAAATGTCGGCCTCGCAGCTGGCGATGCGCCTGATCTCCTCCAACGGCCGCATCAACGCCCAGCGCCTGCGTACCGGCCAGCTGGAAGACGAGGACTGGAGCCGGGTCACCGCCGCGATCCGGATGCTGAAGGAAACCAAGATCTTCATCGACGACACGCCGGGCGTGTCGCCGGAAGTGCTGCGCTCCAAGTGCCGCCGCCTCAAGCGCGAGCACGACCTTGGCCTGATCGTCATCGACTACCTGCAGCTGATGTCGGTACCGGGCAACAGCGAGAACCGCGCGACGGAGATCTCGGAGATCTCGCGCTCGCTCAAGGGCCTGGCCAAGGAACTGAACGTGCCGGTGATCGCGCTGTCGCAGCTCAACCGCTCGCTGGAAACGCGTACCGACAAACGCCCGGTGATGGCCGACCTGCGCGAGTCGGGCGCGATCGAGCAGGACGCGGACATGATCGTGTTCATCTACCGCGACGACTACTACAACAAGGAAAACTCGCCGGACAAGGGCCTGGCCGAGATCATCATCGGCAAGCACCGTGGTGGCCCGACCGGCTCGTGCAAGCTGAAGTTCTTCGGCGAGTACACCCGCTTCGACAACCTCAGCCACGACAGCGTGGGCGTGTTCGAGTAGACCGTACGCGCGGTCGCTCAGGGCGTCCTGCGCGGCATCGCACCGGTGCAACGCTGCAGCGAGGCGAGCAGGCGGTCGGCGTGTTCGGCGGCGCTGCGCTGCGCCTGCTGTCGCTGTGCAGGCGTCGCGTCCCGGCCGGGAATGGCCAGCACCGCCACTTCCAGGCGGTCAGGCCTGCGCGAGAACACCCGGGTTTCGCCCCAGCTCACGACCTCCGGCGCGTCGTAGAACTCGAGTTCAAGCGGGAACAGCGCGTCGCCCCGTTCCGGCATCACGTTGCGCAGGCCGAATGCGATCACCGGCCCGAGAGGACTGTCACGGGTCTCGGCGCTGACCAGCCCGTCGAGCTGCTCGACGACCTGCCGCGCACGCGCGAGCTGGTGCTGGTGCTCGTCCGCGTCGCTGAGCCCGGCGGGCAGCGTCGAGGCAACGATGAAGGCCGCCAGCCGGTCTTGGGGATACTCGACCCGGGCCAGCGCAACCGCCGTCCCGTTGAGCAGCCCGGTGGTGCGCGCATGCGCCCGCTCGGGCGACGGGAAATCCACGCAGTAGACCTCGCCGAATGCGAGATGGCCATTCCAGGAGCGGTTGGCCAGCAAGACCGACTCGCCATCGATGAAGACCGTGCCGACCGCTGGCGGCGGGGCGGCGTGGAGGGACGGACCCGGCAGCGCGAGCAGGCCTGGCAGGCATAGCAGCAGTCGGCGGATCGATCCCATGGCCTCTTCCCTGGCGGAGTGGATGCTGTGCCGGAGCATGCCCCATCCGCGATGCCGCGCCGGTGAATCGCGGCCGCGCGATGCGTGCGACTGTCCTGATCGAAGGATGAACGTCCCTTGTTCATGTTTGTGTTCCCGTCACGCTGGCTGCCGTAGCATCCGCGTCCGTGAACCCCGCCTGCCGCGTGGCAGGAGGTTCGACCGGTCACTCGAGGAGAGCACCCATGATCCGATCGCAGACGCTGAACCTGCTGGCCGCGGCCGCGCTGACCGCCCTGGTCGCCACCGGTTGCCAGACCACCAATCCCTACACGGGCGATGCCCAGATGAACCGCACCAGCCGCAACGCGCTGATCGGCGCGGGTATCGGCGTCGCCGCGGGTCTGCTGACCGGCAACAGCGCGGTCGAGCGCCGCCAGCACGCGCTGATCGGCGCCGGTGTCGGCGGCCTGGCCGGCGGCGCGGTCGGCGCCTACCAGGACCGCCAGCAGGCGGTGCTGCGCGACAAGCTGCAGGGCAGCGGCGTCAGCGTCACCCGCACCGGCGACAACATCACGCTGAACATGCCGGGCAATGTCACCTTCGCGTTCAACAGCGCCAACCTGGACCCGCAGTTCTATCCGGTGCTGAGCAGCGTCGCCGACGTGCTCAAGGAGTACGACAAGACCGTGGTGGAAGTGGCGGGCCACACCGACAGCATCGGTGGCGACGACGTCAACCAGCGTCTGTCCGAGCAGCGCGCCAATGCCGTTGCCCAGTTCCTGACCGCGCAGAACGTCAACCAGGCGCGCTTCATTGTGGTCGGCGCGGGCAAGCGTCACCCGATCGCCAGCAACGACACCGAAGCCGGGCGCGCGGCCAACCGCCGCGTCGAGATCACCCTGGTGCCCGTGCGTTCCTGATCCATCGCGGGCAGGCGTCGACGGACACGGGCCGCACATGCGGCCCGTGTCCATTCCGGCACCGGCCTCCGCCGGGTGTGGCCCGGCGACTGCGTCAGCCGACCACTTCCTCGAGAATCCGCTTGCCTTCGCTCACCGCCGTTGCATCGACACGCGCGGCATCCGCTGTCGCCGCGGCCGCGGCCACGTTCGCATCGGCCAGCCCCTGCAGGCACTTCGACGGACACTGCATCATCATGTAGTCGGCGTTCGAACTCAGCCGTTCGACCAGGAAATCGACGAAGGCGCGGACTTTCGGCGACATCACCCGGCCCCGCGGGAACACTGCGTTGAGGTCCACCTCCGGCCCGGTCCAGCCGGCGAGCACGCGGCGCAGCGCGCCGGCTTCGACGTACGGCTTGACCGTGACGTCGCTGGCCAGGGTCAGGCCCTCGCCGCACAGTACCGCGCCCAGCAGGGCGGACGGGTCGTTGGCCACCATCAGCGGCTGGATCGCGTAATCGACTGTGCGGGTGCCATCGCTCAGCGGCCAGGTGATGCGGGAAGGGTGGTGGTGATGGGCCTTGCGGACCGCGACGATGCGGTGGTGCTGCAGTTCTTCCGGATGCAGCGGCTCGCCATGGCGTTCGATGTACTGCGGGCTGGCGAACACCTGGGTCCGGAAGCCGGCAAGGCGGCGCGCGATCAGGGTCGAGTCGGGCAGGTTGCCGACGCGCAGTGCGACATCGATCTCGCTGCCGATCAGGTCGACCGGATCATTGCTCAGATGCATGTCCAGGCGGATGTCCGGGTACTGTGAGTGGAACTCGCCCAGCAGCGGCGAAATCCACGAAATGCCGATCGAGTAGGGCACGGTGAAACGCAGCCAGCCGCGCGGCCCACCCTGCAGCTGCCCGACCGCGCTGGCCGCTTCTTCCAGTTCCTGCGAGATGCGCTGGCAGTGTTCGTAGTAGATCGTGCCGGCTTCGGTCAGGCCGAGCCGGCGCGTGGTCCGGTGCAGCAGCTGCGCGCCCAGGCGCGCTTCCAGTTCCTGCACCTTGCGGCTGACCGTGGTCTTGGGCAGGCCCAGACTCTTTGCGGCGGCGATGAAGCTGCCCTGGTCGACCACCTTGACGAAGACCAGGGTGTCATTGAGATCGTGGGACATGCGGAGGCTCCGGACGGGGGGAGAGGCGATTGGCCCTGTTGCGGGACGATTATTCCCTTTAATCCAGACTAATCAAGTCCCGATTCGGCGCGTAACGTGGCGGCCATTGCTGATCCACGGGTGACATGCCATGTCCTTCAAGCGCCTGTTCGCGTCCTTGCTGCCCTCGCCGAAGTCCAACGATGGCGCGGGTTTCGTCGCCTCCGTGTTCGGTGGCAGCAAGCCGCGCGGGCATTTCCGGGAGTTCACCGTGCCGCGCCGCTATCAGCGTGGCGGTGCCGCCAGGAGCGGATCGGGCTCACGTCCGGTCGGGTGCCCGGATGGGATTATCCCCTGCACGGGAGGAAATATCCCGTGACCGGGACATTGAGCCCTGAAGTGGTCGTTCTTGGTGCAAGCGGCACCGTCGGCGCCGGCGTGGTGGCCGCGCTGCTGGAGGCCGGCAGCCCGGTACTGGCGGTCGGGCGCGACCGGCACCGCCTGCAGAAGCTGGCCGCGCTGTATCCGGACGAACCCGGGCTGGAGCTGCTGGTCGGTTCGGTGGCCACCGAGAAGGCCGGCGCCGCGCTGGCCGCGACGGTCTCCGGCCGTGCCCGGCCGCTGCGCGCGGTGATCGACGCCACCTCCGGCCCGCGCCCGCGCAGCACGCGGGTCCTGGACGCGCCGGCCGCGCGGTTGCGGCGCACGCTGGACCAGGAGCTGCTGCCGCACCTGATCGCCGCCCATCACCTGCTGCCGCTGCTGGCCGGCCACCACGACGCCCAGTTCCTGCTGGTCGGCGGACCGGCAGGCGAACGCGCCTGGTCCGGCTACGGCCTGCAGTCGGTGGCCTCGGCGGCGACCCGGATGCTGATCAACGTGCTGCACGAGGAGGCGAGGCCGCTGGGCGTGCGCGTGCAGCTGATCGGCGTCGATGCGCCGCTGCAGACGCCGCAGAACGCCGCGCATGCCTGCCCGGGCTGGCCGCGCGCGCTCGAGGTCGGCCGCTGCGTGGTCACGCAGCTGATCAATGGCCGGCGCCGCCCCGGCCCGCTGGTGCCGTTCCGCCGCGACTGCAGCGATCCGCCGGGCCAGACCCTGTTCACCAGCCTGGTCGACCCACCGTGGGCGGCGCGCGGCGATCCATTGCCGCACTGAGTCCCTGCCTGCCGATTCCGCACCACCGTCATCCGTTTCGCCAATCCACCCGGAGAGAGCCCCATGCATTCCCCCATCCTCAACGCCACACGCCCGTCGCGCATCGCGACGCTGGGTCTGGTCTCGCTGCTGGCGATGGCCGTCGCCGCCGGCTGTTCCACCCAAGCCAATGAGAATCCGCCGCCGCCGGCGGTGTCGGTCGCGCCGGTCCTGGTCGAGGACGTCGCCCTGTGGGACAGCTTCAGCGGCCGCATCGAGGCCGCCGAAAGCGTGCAGCTGCGTCCGCGCGTGTCCGGCTACATCGACCGCGTGCACTTCGCCGAAGGCGAGGACGTGCGCAAGGGCGACGTGCTGTTCACCATCGACCCGCGCCCGTACCAGGCGGTGCTGGCCCGTGCCCGCGCCGACCTGGCCCGCGCGAAGACGCTCGCGACCCAGTCGCGCAGCGAGGCCGACCGCGCCCGTCGCCTGTCCGAGCAGCAGGCGATCTCGACCGAGACCTGGGAGCAGCGCCGCGCCACCGCCGAGCAGGCCCAGGCCGACGTGCTGGCCGCGCAGGCCGCCGTCGATGCCGCGCAGCTGGACCTGGAGTTCACCCGCATACGCGCGCCGATCGACGGCCGTGCCGGGCGCGCCCTGGTCACAGCCGGCAACCTGGTCGGCGCCGGCGACGCGGCCGGCGTGCTGGCCACCGTGGTCTCGCGCGAGGTCTATGCCTACTTCGACGCGGACGAGCACACCTTCCTGCGCTACGCCGGCATGGCCCGCTCGGGCGAGCGCCCGAGCGAGCGCGATGCCGGTGTGCCGGTGCGGATCGGCCTGGCCAATGAAGAAGGCTATCCGCACGCGGGCACGGTCGACTTCCTCGACAACCAGATCGACCGCAGCACCGGCACCATCCGCGCGCGTGCCCGCTTCGACAACCGCGATGGCGTGTTCACGCCCGGCCTGTTCGCCCGCGTGCAGGTGCTGGGCAGCGGCGAGCGCCGCACGGTGCTGATCGACGACAAGGCGGTGCTGACCGACCAGGACCGCAAGTACGTCTACGTGGTCGACGCGCAGGGCCTGGCCCAGCGCCGCGACGTGCGCCTGGGGCGCCAGGCCGACGGCCTGCGCATCGTCGAGAACGGCCTGGCCGAAGGCGACAAGGTGATCGTCAGCGGCCTGCAGAAGGTGTTCTTCCCGGGCATGCCGGTGGACGCCAAGCCGGTCGCGATGCGCGCCGATGCCGCTGCCGAAGGCGCCGTCGCGGCCCGCTGAGTCACCGTTCCAGCCCGAGTGAACCCTGCCTCCCGTCGCCTTCGCGCGGCGGGGACGGGGGCGGCTTGACCCTTTCCAGGACAGACCCCAATGGACTTTTCCAGATTCTTCATCGACAGGCCGATCTTCGCGGCCGTGCTGTCGATCGTGATCTTCGCCGCCGGCCTGATCGCGGTGCCGCTGCTGCCGGTCGGCGAATACCCCGAAGTGGTGCCGCCATCGGTGGTGGTGCGCACCGTGTATCCGGGCGCCAACCCGAAGGTGATCGCCGAGACCGTCGCCACACCGCTGGAGGAAGCGATCAACGGCGTCGAGGACATGATGTACTTCAAGTCCGTTGCCGGCTCCGACGGCGTGCTGCAGCTGACCGTGACCTTCAAGCCCGGCACCGATCCGGACGAGGCTGCGGTGCGCGTGCAGAACCGCGTCGCCCAGGCGCAGGCGCGCCTGCCGGAGGACGTACGCCGGCAGGGCGTGACCACGCAGAAGCAGTCGCCCGTGTTCCTGATGGTCGTGCACCTGACCTCGGAGGACGGGCAGTACGACTCGCTGTACCTGCGCAACTACATGCGCCTGCACGTCAAGGACGAACTGGCGCGCATCCCCGGCGTCGGCGACGCGCAGCTGTTCGGCGGCGGCGACTACGCCATGCGGCTGTGGCTGGATCCGGACAGGATCGCCGCGCGCGGCCTGACCGCCAGCGACGTGCTGGCCGCTGTGCGCGAGCAGAACGTGCAGGTCTCGGCCGGCCAGCTCGGTGCCGAGCCGATGCCCACCGGCAGCGACTTCCTGCTGCCGATCAACGCCAAGGGTCGCCTGGAAAGCGTCGAGGAATTCGGCGACATCGTGCTCAAGAGCGGTGCGGACGGCGAGATCGTGCGCCTGGCCGACGTGGCCCGGATCGAGCTGGCCGCCGGCGACTACACCCTGCGCGCGCGCCTGAACGGCAAGAACGCGGCGGCGATCGGTGTGTTCCAGGCGCCGGGCGCGAACGCGCTGCAGATCCGCGATGCGGTCTACGGCAAGATGGAGGAGATCACCAGAACCCTGCCGCCGGGCGTGAAGATCCAGTCGGTGTACGACACCACCGTGTTCGTTCGCGATTCGATCAAGTCGGTGATCACCACGCTGCTGGAAGCCACGCTGCTGGTGGTGCTGGTGGTGATCCTGTTCCTGCAGACCTGGCGCGCGTCGATCATTCCGCTGCTGGCGGTGCCGGTGTCGGTGGTGGGCACGTTCGCGGTGCTGTACCTGCTCGGCTATTCGATCAACACGCTGACCCTGTTCGGCCTGGTGCTGGCGATCGGCATCGTGGTCGACGATGCGATCGTGGTGGTCGAGAACGTCGAGCGCCACATCGAACTCGGCGCCAGCCCGCTGGAAGCCGCGCATCTGGCGATGAAGGAAGTCTCCGGCCCGATCATCGCGATCGCGCTGGTGCTGTGCGCGGTGTTCGTGCCGATGGCCTTCCTGACCGGCGTCACCGGCCAGTTCTACAAGCAGTTCGCGGTGACCATCGCGATCTCCACGGTGATCTCGGCGATCAACTCGCTGACCCTGTCGCCGGCGCTGGCGGCCAAGCTGCTCAAGCCGCACGACGCACCGAAGGATGGGGCCTCGCGCCTGATCGACCGCCTGTTCGGCTGGGTGTTCCGCCCGTTCAACCGGTTCTTCGGCCGCAGCTCGCAGCGCTACGAGGGCGCGGTGTCGCGTGCGCTCGGCCGTCGCGGTGCGGTGTTCGTGGTGTACGCGCTGCTGCTGGTGGGCGCGGGCGTGATGTTCAAGGCGGTGCCGGCCGGCTTCATCCCGGTGCAGGACAAGCAGTACCTGATCGCCGGCGTGAAGATGCCGGAGGGCGCATCGATCGAGCGCACCGACGCGGCGATGAAGAAGATGACCGCCATGGCGATGGAGATCGAGGGCGTGCAGGACGAGATCGCGTTCCCGGGCCTGAACGCGCTGCAGTTCACCAACACCCCGAACAGCGGCGTGATCTTCTTCAACCTCAAGCCGTCCACCGAGCGCAGCAACACGGCCGAGCAGATCGTGGCCCAGCTCAACCAGCGCTTCGCGTCGATCGAGGAGGGCTTCACCTTCGCCTTCATGCCACCGCCGATCCAGGGCCTGGGCAACGGCTCGGGCTGGTCGCTGTTCGTCGAGGACCGCACCCGTCTGGGCTACGGTGAACTGCAGAACGCGGTGATGGCGTTCCAGGGCGCGGCCGCGCAGACGCCGGGCCTGGGCTATCCGATCAGCAGCTACCAGGCCAACGTGCCGCAGCTCGATGCCGAGGTGGACCGGGTCAAGGCCAAGGCGCAGGGCGTGCCGCTGACCGGCCTGTTCGACACGCTGCAGACTTATCTGGGCTCGGCCTACGTCAACGACTTCAACATGTTCGGCCGCACCTGGCAGGTGATCGCCCAGGCCGACGGCCAGTTCCGCGACCAGGTCGAGGACATCGCCAACCTGCGTACCCGCAATGCCAATGGCGAGATGGTGCCGATCGGCTCGGTGGTCAACATCCGCCAGACTTATGGCCCCGACCCGGTGATCCGCTTCAACGGCTATCCGGCCGCCGATCTGCTCGGCGATGCCGACCCGCGCGTGATGTCTTCGGGCGAAGCGATGGCCAAGGTCACCGAGCTGGCCGGGCAGGTGCTGCCGCCGGGCATGGCGATCGACTGGAGCGACCTGAGCTACCAGCAGGCGACCCAGGGCAACGCCGCGCTGGTGGTGTTCCCGCTGGCGGTGCTGCTGGCCTTCCTGGTGCTGGCCGCGCTGTACGAAAGCTGGACCCTGCCGCTGGCGGTGATCCTGATCGTGCCGATGACCCTGCTGTCTGCGCTGGCAGGCGTGTGGCTGGTCGGCGGCGACAACAACGTGTTCGTGCAGGTGGGCCTGGTGGTGCTGATGGGCCTGGCGTGCAAGAACGCGATCCTGATCGTCGAGTTCGCCCGCGAGCTGGAACTGCAGGGCAAGAGCATCATCGACTCGGCGCTGGAGGCCTGCCGCCTGCGCCTGCGTCCGATCATCATGACCTCGGTGGCGTTCATCGCCGGCACCGTGCCGCTGGTGTTCTCCAGCGGTGCCGGCGCCGAGGTGCGCTCGGTCACCGGCATCACGGTGTTCGCCGGCATGGTCGGCGTGACGTTGTTCGGCCTGTTCCTGACCCCGGTGTTCTACGTCGCGCTGCGCAAACTGGCCAACCGGCCGCTGGTGTCGCACGCGCCGGCCGAGTCCGCCCATGCTGCCGCTTCGCACTGACGTATCCGTCTTTCCATTCGAATCCAACGAGGTGTTCCCATGACTCATGCAAACAAGATCGCCCTGGTCACCGGCGCCACCCGCGGCATCGGCCTGGAAACCGTGCGCCAGCTGGCCCGGGCCGGCGTGCACGTGCTGCTGGCCGGCCGCGACCGCGGCCGGGCGGTGGAGGCGGCGCTGTCGCTGCAGGCCGAAGGGCTGAGCGTCGAGGCGCTGCAGCTGGACGTCACCGACCAGGCCAGCATCGACGCGGCGGTCGAGCAGGTGAACCAGCGCCACGGCGTGCTCGACATCCTGGTCAACAACGCCGGCATCATGATCGACGACATCGCGCTCAAGCCCTCGCAGCAGACGCTGGAGACCTGGCGCACGACCTTCGACACCAATCTGTTCGCGGTGGTCGCCACCACACGCGCCTTCCTGCCGCTGCTGCGTGCGGCGCGCGCAGGCCGCATCGTCAACGTGTCCAGCATCCTCGGCTCGCTGACCCTGCATGCGCAGCCGGGCTCGCCGATCTACGACTTCAAGGTGCCGGCCTACAACGCGTCCAAGAGCGCGGTGAACGCATGGACGGTGCAGCTGGCCTACGAGCTGCGCGACAGCACGGTCAAGGTCAACACCGTGCACCCCGGCTACGTGAAGACCGACATGAATGCCGGTGAGGGCGAGATCGAGGTCGAGCAGGGCGCGCACAGCAGCGTCGCGATGGCGCTGCTGGACGACGACGGCCCCAACGGCAGCTTCACCTACCTGGGCGAGGTGCTGCCATGGTGATCCGTCCGCTGGTGGTCGCGCTGGCGACCGCGGTGCTGGCGGCGTGCACGGTCGGCCCGGAGTACCGGGCGGCCGAGCCGGCGCCGGTCGAACTGGGCAATGCGGCGGTCGACGGCGTGTTCGTCGCGCAGTCGCCGGTCGCGGCCTGGTGGCGGCAGTTCGACGATCCGGTGCTGGACCGGCTGGTGGTCGACGCGTTGATCGCCAACCCGGACCTGCGCCTGGCGATGACCCGCGTGCAGGAGGCGCGCTCGGTGTTCGTCGAGCGCCGCCTGGACGTGCTGCCGCACGTCACCGCCGGCGCCACCCAGACCCGCACCGGCACGCCCGACGGGCAGGGCGCGCGCACCGTCACCGAGGAGAACAGCCTGGGCCTGGACGTGGCCTGGGAGCTGGATCTGTTCGGGCGTCTGCGCCGCGGCGCGCAGGCGGCGCGGGCCGACCTGGAGGCCGAGCAGGCCGGCCTGGCCGATGCCCAGGTCAGCGTCGCGGCCGAAGTCGCCGGCAACTACTTCCAGCTGCGCGGCGCGCAGCAGCGGATCGCGGTGGCCGAGCGCACGCTGGAAAACCTGCGCGACACCCAGCGCCTGACCGAAACCCGGCACGAACTGGGTGCCGGCAGCGAGCTGGACGTGCAGAGCAGCCGTGCGCGGCTGAAGGCGATCGAGGCCGAACTGCCGCTGCTGCGCACCACCGAGGCGCAGGCGCGGCACCGGCTGGCGGTGCTGCTCGGCCTGCGTCCTGGTGCGCTGGACACGCGTCTGGTGCCGCGCGACACGCCGGCCTACGCGCGCGCGTTGCCGATCGGTGATGCACGTGAACTGCTGCGCAACCGTCCCGATGTGCGTGCGGCCGAGCGACGCCTGGCCTCGGCCACCGCGCGGGTCGGCGTGGCCACCGCCGACCTGTTCCCGCGGATCAGCCTGCAGGGCTTCGCGGGGTTCCTGTCCGGCAGCAGCTCCGGTCTGGTCAACGGCGACAACCGTGGCTGGTCGGTGACGCCGGGCATCAGCTGGGCCGCGTTCGACCTCGGCAGCGTGCGTGCGCGCCTGCGTGCCAGCGAGGCCCGTGCGGACGGCGTGGCGATCCAGTACGAGCAGGCGGTGCTGACCGCGCTGGAGGAAACCGAAAACGCCCTGGTCGCGCATGCCCGTCAGCGGCAGCGGCTGGAACTGGTGCTCGAACAGGCGACCGCGGCACGCCGCGCGGCCGAACTGGCCGACATCAGCTACCGCGAGGGCGCGGCCGACTTCCTGGTCCTGCTCGATGCGCAGCGCAACCAGCTGCAGGCCGACGACGCGCTGGCCGCCGCCGAAGCAGCGGTCAACACCTCGGCGGTGGCGGTCTACAAGGCGCTCGGCGGCTGGGGCGAGAACCCGCCGCCGGACGCACAGGGCGGCCTCGCCGGCGGTTGAGCACGGTGGTGCCACATCCGACACGGCGGCTTCACGCGAAGCCGCCGATGTTGCGCGCATGACCGACTGGATCGCCGAACTGCAGCTGCTGCCCGGTGTGCTCTATGCGATGGCCCTGGGTGGGGCCATCGGCTACGAACGCGAACTGAAGAACCGTCCGGCCGGCTTCCGCACGCACATGCTGGTGGCCGGCACGGCGTCGCTGCTGCTGGGGTTGAGTCTGTTCGTGCTCGAGCACGAGCGTTACGCCGGCGAGGGCCTGCAGATCGATCCGCTGCGTCTGGTCGAGGCGGTGATCGCCGGTGTCTCGTTCATCGGAGCCGGCACCATCTTCGCCTCGCGCGGCGGCCGCGGCGTCGAGGGCATCACCACCGCTGCGTCGCTGCTGATGGTCGCCGCGATCGGCATCACCGTCGGCTTCCGCTACTACGTTCTGGCACTGGCGATCACCCTGCTGGCACTGGTCGTGCTGACCATGCTGCGCTGGCTGGAACGCCGCCCACGGAGGCAGACGCGGGATGCCCGGCCCGCCGTTGCCGATGGTGACGATGGAACCGGCGCCGATCTGGTCCGTCGCGCCGGCAAGCCCTGAGCCGCCGCCACCGTAGCGGGGGGCGGCGCATCACGACGCGATGCGGCAGGAGCTACCGCTCAGACGCGGTCCTGGAGCCCATCCACGCCGGCGTGACCGGCGCAGTGGGCGCAGCAGAAGACGCGTCCGTCATGTTCGGCACCGTGGCCGATGATCCTGCAGCCGCAATGCGCACAGGTCGGCGCCAATGCCTGGATCGCGCATTCGAAGGCGTCGAACCGCCCGCCGCGGCCGTCGGCCAGCGTGACGGTGAACGCCTTGTCGTAATCGTTGCCGCAGGTATCGCACCTGGCCATGGCGCCTCTCCGATGCAGTGAACAGGCGGCTCATTGCACACTCCCGGTGGTGAACGCAGGGCGAGATCCGGTGGCCTTCCTGTCGCGGTGCAGCCAGGCGTACAGCGTCGGCAGCACCAGCAGGGTCAGCAGGGTCGAGGAGACGATGCCGCCGATCACCACGGTCGCCAGCGGGCGCTGCACCTCGGCGCCGGCGCCGACGTTGAACGCCATCGGCACGAAGCCCAGCGACGCGACCAGCGCGGTCATCAGCACCGGGCGCAGCCGGCCCATCGCGCCGGTGGTGACGGCGTCAGCCAGCGGCATGCCGTCATCGAGCAGCCTGCGGATGAAGGACACCATCACCACGCCGTTGAGCACGGCCACGCCGGACAGCGCGATGAAGCCGACGCCTGCCGAGATCGACAGCGGAATGCCACGCGCGGCGAGGGCGAGCACACCGCCGGTCAGCGCCAGCGGCACGCCGGAGAACACGATCAGCGCATCGCGGCCCGAGCCGAACGCCATGAACAGCAGGCCGAAGATCAGCAGCAGGGTCGCCGGCACCACCACGCTCAGGCGCCGGCTGGCCGAGATCAGCTGCTCGAAGCTGCCGCCGTAGGCGATCCAGTAGCCGGTCGGCACCTCGACATCGGCCTCGATCTTCGACTTCAGTTCCTCGACGAAGCCACCCAGGTCGCGGCCGCGCACGTTGGCGGTGACCACGACGCGGCGCTTGCCGTCCTCGCGGTTGACCTGGTTGGGGCCGCTGCGGTTCTCGATCTTCGCGACCTCGCGCAGCGGAATCGTCTGCGGCAGGCTGCGCATGCCGCCGCCCCAGCCGGCCTCGTCGGCACGGTCGGCCACGCCCAGCGACACCGGCAGGTCGGCCAGCGCCGACGGATCCTGGCGCAGACGCTCCGGCAGGCGCACGACGATGTCGAAGCGGCGGTCGCCCTCGAAGAACTGGCCGGCCTCGGCGCCGCCGACCGCGGTCGCGACCAGGTCCTGCACGTCGCTGGCATTGAGCCCGTAACGCACGAGCGAGGCGGTCTGCGGCAGCACCTCCAGCATCGGCAGGCCTTCGGTTTCTTCCAGGCGCACGTCGGCCGCCCCCGGCACCGTCTGCGCGACCTGCTCGATCCGCTTGCCGACCTCGGCCAGCTTTTCCAGATCGTCGCCGTAGAGCTTGATCGCCACGTCCGCGCGGACGCCGGAAATCAGCTCGTTCATGCGCATCTGGATCGGCTGGGTGAACTCGTAGTTGTTGCCGGGCAGCTGCTCGACCGCTTCCTCGATCTCGGTCACCAGCGTGGCCTTCAGCTTGCGCGGATCAGGCCAATCGGAACGTGGCTTGAGCATCACGAAGGTGTCGGCCACCGATGGCGGCATCGGGTCGCTGGCGACCTCGGCGGTGCCGATCTTCGAGAACACCCGCAGCACTTCCGGGAACTGCAGGATCCGCCGCTCCACCGTCTGCTGCATCCGCACCGACTGCTCCACGCCCGTGCCGGGAATGCGCATCGCATGCAGCGCGATGTCGCCTTCGTCCAGGTTGGGAATGAACTCGGTGCCCAGACGCGGCGCGAGCAGGGCGCAGCCGACGGTCAACACGACCGCGCCGGTCAGCACCGGCACGCGGTGGCGCAGCGACCAGCGCAGCAGCGGCGCATAGCGGTCGCTGGACCAGCGCATCAGCCGGTTGTCGTGCTCCTGCACGCGCCCGCCCAGGAACACCGCGATCGCGGCCGGCACGAAGGTCAGCGCCAGCAGCATCGCGCCGGTCAGGGCCAGCACCACGGTGATCGCCATCGGGTGGAACATCTTGCCTTCGACGCCGGTCAGCGCGAACACCGGCAGATACACCGCCGCGATGATGCCGACGCCGAACAGGCTGGGGCGGATCACCTCGGCGGTGGCGCTGGCGGTCAGCGAGAAGCGTTCCTCCAGCGACAGCACGCGGCCCAGCCGCGCCTGCAGTTCGCCGAAGCGGCGCAGGCAGTTCTCGATGATGATCACCGCGCCGTCGACGATCAGGCCGAAGTCCAGTGCGCCCAGACTCATCAGGTTGCCGGACACGCCGCCGCGGACCATGCCGGTCAGGGTGAACAGCATCGCCAGCGGGATCACCGCCGCGGTGATCAGCGCCGCCCGCACGTTGCCCAGCAGCAGGAACAGCACCGCGATGACCAGCAGCGCGCCTTCGACCAGGTTCCTGGTGACGGTGCCGATCGTGCGGTCGACCAGCGCGGTGCGGTCGTAGACCGGGATCGCCTTGACCCCCGCCGGCAGGCTGCGCGTGGCCACTTCCAGACGCGCGGCCGCGGCCTGCGACACATCGCGGCTGTTGGCGCCGACCAGCATGAACACCGTACCCAGCACGACTTCCTCGCCGTCCATCGTCGCCGCACCGCTGCGCAGTTCGCGGCCTTCGCCGACCTCGGCGACATCGCGCACACGGATCGGCACGCCGTCGCGACGGTCCAGCACGATGTCGCCGATCGCGTCGACGTCGGCCACCTGTCCGGGCGCACGCACCAGCAGCTGCTGGCCGTTGCGTTCGATGTAGCCGGCACCGACGTTGCGGTTGTTGGCGGTGACCGCGGCGGTGATCTCGGCGAAGCCCAGCCCATACGCCGACAGCCGTGCCGGATCGGGGGTCACATGGATCTGCCGCGCATAGCCGCCGATGGTGTTGATCTCGGTGACGCCGGGCACGTTGCGCAGCTGGGGCCGGATCACCCAGTCCTGCAGCGTGCGCAGGTCGGTGGCGGTGTAGGGCTGGCCATCGGGACGGCGCGCGTCCGGTTCGGCCTCGACCGTGTACATGAAGATCTCGCCCAGACCGGTGGCGACCGGGCCGAGCTCGGGCTCCAGTCCGGGCGGCAGCTGCGCGCGCACCTGCTGCAGGCGTTCGGCCACCTGCTGCCGGGCGAAATACAGGTCGGTGCCGTCGTGGAAGGCCACGGTCACCTGCGACAGGCCGTAGCGCGACAGCGAGCGGGTGTAGTCCAGGCCGGGAATGCCGGCCATCGCGGTCTCGACCGGGAAGGTGACGCGCTGTTCTGCCTCCAGCGGCGAGTGGCCGGGTGCGGCGGTGTTGATCTGGACCTGGACGTTGGTGATGTCGGGGGTGGCGTCGATCGGCAGGCGCAGGCCGCTCCACACGCCGACGGCGACAAGGACAGCGGTCAACGCCAGCATCAGCCAGCGGTGCCGGATCGAACATCGGATCAGGGTCTCGAGCATGGCGGCGTCCTCAGTGCGCGTGGGTCGCGCCGGCCTTTTCGATGTCGGCCTTCACCACGTAGCTCTGCGCGACCACGACCTGCTCGCCGGCCTTCAGGCCGTCGAGGATCTCGACCTGGCGGTCGTCGCGGTAACCGAGCTTCACCGGGCGTGCGTCGTAACGCTCGCCGGTGTTGATGAACACCACGTCCTGGCCGTCCATCTGCTGGACCGCATCCTGCGGCAGCACCAGCGCCGCATCGCGCTTCTCGACGGTGACCCGGGCCTTGACCGCCGAGCCCGGGCGCCAGCGGCCATCGCTGTTTTCGATGCGCGCGCGTGCGACCGTGCTCTGGCTGGCGGTGGCCATGCCGGGCAGCACCCGGTCGAGCACGGTGTCGATGCTGACCCCGTCGCTGAGCCGGCTGACCGTGGCCGGCGCGCCGGCGGCGATGTGCTCGGCGTCGGCGCCGAACAGGTGCAGGTCCACCCACAGCGTGGACAGATCGGCGATCTCGAACAACACCGCGCCCTCGGCGGCCATGCCGCCTACCTCGGCCTGGCGGCTCATCACTACGCCGGCCAGCGGTGCGGTGATCGCATAGCTGCTCAGGCTCAGGTTGCTTTCCACCGTGGCCAGCACGTGGCCGGCGCGGACGGTATCGCCGGCCTGCACCCTGACGCTGCGGATCGGCCCGGCGAAGCGGGCCGCGACCTGGGCGCTGCGGCCTTCGACCGGCAGCAGCAGGCCCTGCACTTCATGCGCATCGGTCAGCACGCCGGCGCCTGCGGTGGCGACCCGGATGCCGGCATCGGCAGCGATCGCGGCATCGATCGTCGTAGAGGTCGCGTGCCCGTCTTCCGCGTGGTCTTCGTCCTCGGCGTGGTCGTGTCGGTCGCCGCTTCTGCCTTCGGCAGAGGCGGCCTTCGGTGCGTGGTCGTGGTCATGCGCGGCGTCGGCCTTATCGTCGCCGCAGCCGGACAGCAGCAGGCAGAGCAGGGCAGCCGGCACCGCGGCGCGGATGGGGAGACGGCTCATCGGGACACCTCCGCAGCAGCCGGCGCAGTGCTGTCGGTGTGTTCGTGGCCATCGTCGTGTACGTGATCGTCGTCTTTGGCGTGCGCGTCATCCTGCGCGGCGGCATCGGCATCGCCGTGCCGTCCGCCATCGGCCGGAGCCGCGTGCGCGTCGTCGTCATGCGCATGCGGGCCGTTCGCGGCATCGGTGCCGGCGGCATGCTCATGCTCGTGGTCGTGCGTGTCTTCGTTCTTGCCGCCACCACAGGCGACCAGCAACAGCGACAGCAGCGCGGCCGGCAGGGCGGCGCGGATCAGGAAACGGATCATCGTGAAGCATCCTTGGAGTCGTTGGACGGGCCGGCGACGAACGCCTGGCCGGTGAGGCGCTGGATCTCGATCAGCGCGGCATGGGCTTCGAGCACGGCGTCCAGCTGGCGGCGCAGCGCGGCGATGCGCTCGGCCTGCAGCTGGTGCCATTCCAGCGCGCTGGCCGCACCATTGCGGTAGGCGTTGCCGGCGGCGGCTTCTGCGCGTTCGATCAGCGGCAGCACCTCGCTGCGCAGCTGGCGGCTCTGCCAGGCGGCGGCCTGGTAGCGGTCGTGCGCGTCGACCAGGGTAGAGTACAGTGTGGTCGCCTGGACCTCACGTTCGATTTCCAGCGCGGCCAGCGCGTTTTCGGCCGAGCGGATCCCGGGCTGGGCACGTTGACGGCTGCCCAGTGCGATGCCCAGACCGGCGACCAGACCGACGTCGCCGCTGGCTTGTTCGCGACGCAGGCCCAGCGACCACGCGATGTCGGGGCTGACGTCGCTGCGGGCCAGGCGCAGGCGCGCCTCGGCCAGCCGCTGCGCATCGGCGAAGCGGGACAGTTCCGGCGTGCGCTCGAGCCAGTCCGACAACGTCTCCAGATCCGACAGCTCCGGCAGCTGGCCGAGGTCGGTGCTCACCGGATCGAAACGCGGATTGCGTTCGCCCCACAGCGCGGCCAGATAACGGCGTGCGGCATCAGTGCGCTGCTGTGCGGCCGCACCATCGAGCTGGGCTTCGACCAGCTGCGCCTGCGCGCCGAGCCGCACCGATTCCGGGGACGCGCCGGCCTGGAAGCGATGGCGCGCGGCAGCGACCATGCGCTGGCGCTGGGCGACGTCGGTCGCGGCGATGGCCTGGCGTTCGTGCGCGGCGAGCAGCGCCAGATAACGGCGTGCGGTCTCGGCCATCAGATCCAGACGCTGGGTCTCGCGCTGGACGGCGAGGCCATCGATCTGCTGCTGCGCCAGCGCGCGACGGGCGTCGAGCTTGCCGCCACGTTCGAACACCGACGCCAGTCCGAAGGTGACTTCGCTGTTGCCGGTGCCGCTGGCTTCGCCGCTGCCGAAGGCGTTCTCGATCTCGACACCGGCCTGCAGCGCAGGGCGCTGCGCGGCGATGTCGCGCCGGGTTTCAAGTTCGACCTGCTGGTACTGCCACAGGCGCAGGTCGGGATGGGTCCTGGCGACACGTGCAAGCGCATCGTCCAGGCTCAGGCGGGCGCCGGCATGCGCGGGCAGGGCCCACGCAAGCAGGGCGACCAGCGCGGCGGTGGCCGCGGGTCGTACGGACATGGTGTTGCTCTCCGAAGAAGACGGGGCGAGGACGCGGCCGCGTGATGGCCGCCAGGCTCAGCCGGCGATCGGAGGGCGGAACGGTGCGAGCAGGCGCATGCTGGCGATGTCGGGCGCCTCGGCCGACGGCGCGTCGGCGTGCGGAGGCAGCGGCAGCATCGCGGTCAGCGAGGTGGCCGGCGTCGCCGGCTGGTGACCGCAGCAGTGTGCGAAGTGGAGCAGGGCGTGCAGGCCGCCCTCATCGTCGTGCGCCTCGCCGGCGTGGCTGTCCTGGTGCAGGTGGGTACCGGCCGGGTCATGGGCGAACTCATGCAGTTCGCCAAGCGCGGACAAGGTCGGGCGCGCGAGCAGGCTCAACACCAGCAGCGCCATCGCAAGCAGCTGCAGCAGGGTAGGACGGCGGCGGAGGCGCGTGAGGCGCGGCATCCATGGAGCCTAGCCGGCGTTCACCTCGTTACACAATTGCCGGGCCGCCATGCACGCATGGATGAGGAAGACGCACCGCCCCGGCATCTTCGCGCGGCGGGATCGGCCGCCGTCCGTACCGATCTCAGAGTTTGCTGCTGTCGACCAGCTGCCGGCCCTGCTGGGTCAGGTCGATGTCGCCATCCTCGCCCTGCGCCGCATATCCCTCGCGTACCGCACGGTTGGCGTCCTCGTCGCTGACCGGCCTGGTCGCCTGGATGTCCTGCAGGATCCGCAGCAGTTCGCGGTCGGATTCCATGGATGTCGTCCTCTGTCCGTGGGGGACGACCACGCTGACGTGCGGGCCGTGACGGACGCGTGGCGGCCCAGGACGCGTGTGCTGCAGGCAACAAAAAAGCCGGGCCCCAACGACGGGATCCCGGCTTTTCCTGGCCCTTGCAGGCCGCGTTGGTGGAGGTGGGCGGAGTTGAACCGCCGTCCGAAGGTACTCCATCTCCAGCACTACATGCTTAGCTCACCGTTGGATCTCGCCCCGGAACAGCACGGTGCGCAAAGCGCATCCCGGAACCAGCCTGTTTTGTTCAAGCCGTGACTGACAGGCAGCCGTCACAGCCGGTTCCGTGATAATGACCCTACACCTACGAGCACGGGCACAAGATAGGTTCGGGGCTTACGCCTTAAGCGGCGAGAGCGTAGTTGTCGTCGTTGGCAACTAGAGTTTTGCCGCTGGATT
>Ga0075364_10000382_pt1 | contig 21964 bp, 19 predicted proteins | sample EndMetdeltDD1764_FD_71517 | JGI IMG/M metagenome (GOLD analysis project Ga0075364, IMG submission 71517) | Populus endosphere microbial communities from Tennessee, USA - Endosphere MetaG P. deltoides DD176-4 | ecosystem: Host-associated > Plants > Roots > Endosphere | place: USA: Tennessee...
GGTCGGCACATCCGGGATCACAGACACCCGCTGGTCTGACGCCACGCCCAGCAAGCGAATCTTGCCTGCGATAACCAATGGCAGCACGTTGGGCAGGTTCACAAAAAGCGCATTGACCTGGCCTGCCTGCAGATCGGTGGTCGCCGGTGCCGCCCCCTTGTACGGGATATGCGTAAGCTGAACGTTGGCTCGGTTCTGGAAAATTTCACCCACCAGGTGATTGATTGAACCGATCCCCGCCGAGCCCATATTGATGGCGCCCGGATGGCCTTTTGCATAGGCCACGAACTCGGCCATGTTAGAAGCAGGCGTATTTTGCGAAACCGCGAGCACGTTCGGCACCGATGCAAACGTCGCCACCGTGACCAAGTCCGTATTGCTATCGAACGACAGTTTCTTGTAGAGCAACGGTTGCATGACCTGCCCTTGGGTGCCCACCAGCAAGGTGTAGCCATCTGCCGGCGACTTGGCCGCGTAACCGGTACCTATGACGCCACCAGCCCCGGCCCGATTTTCAACGATAACTGGTTTCCCAAGGTGGGCGCTCAAGCGCTCGGCGATCAAACGGCCCATGACATCCACCGTTCCGCCTGGCGCGAAAGGGACCACCAGCGAGACGGGCTTGCTCGGGTAGACCTCGGCGTAGGTCGTCATGCAAATACTCAGCGAAACCGCAATGAGGGCAATTTTCTTGAACATGGCAATGCTCCTTGGCAGTGAAATCTAGGGCGTCTGACGTGACCAATGAGCCGCAGCCTGGTCTCTCGCGGCATGAGCGGCACGAATCATTTCCTGACGTGCGCCAAGCCAAGCCACTTGCTCGGCGACGGCCGCTCGTGCCGATCGCGCAAGCGTGTTGGTTTGCGATGCGGCCGTGCCGCCCTCGGATGTTCGCGTCTGCACGAAAGCCCTGGCTTCCAGAGCACTCCGGATCACTTCGGTCGACAATCCAGGAACGGGCAGACTCAAGGCATTGGCCGCCAGGCGCAATAGTTCAGCGGTGACGTCACCCACCGGGATTGCCTGGTCCACGCACTCACGCACCAGGCGTGCAACCAGGCTGTGCGCTTCACGAAACGACAAACTACCGTCCTGCACAATGATGTCCGCCAAATTGGTGGCCGTGGACCAATTCTCGTTGGCGGCCTTCGCCATGCGCGTTTCATTTACCGATAGACTTGCCACCATCGCCGCCATCAGCGTCAGACTGCCCTGCGTGGCCTTAAACGCGGAGTCCAGTATCGGCACTTCGCGCATCACGACATCACCCGTGCCCTCGGCACGGAAAGTGGCTAGCGCCGTTGCAAGCCAGGTTGTCGAAGCACCTGCCGCAAACTTCACCGCTTCCAGTCCCGCAGGGTTCTTTTTCTGAGGAAAGATCGAGCTCGTGCCGCAGAACTCATCTGCCGTCTGCACGAATCCAAATTCGTGACTGGACCACAAGTGCAGATCTGTCGCCAAATCGTTTAGCGTCGACATCACAAACGATAGTGCGCCAGCAATCTCGGCTGCGTAATAAGCTTCGCGCGCTAGCTTGGAATTGTCGACAAGCCCGTCAAAGCCGAGCAGCTCGCGGGTGCGCATTCTATCGATCGGCCATGCCGTTCCGGCCAGCCCTGCCGCCCCCAATGGGCTGAGATTCGTTCTGGCATAGGCTTGCCGGAGCCGGTCGAAATCATCGACCAACTTGCTGCTGAATGACAGCAGATAATGGCCGAATGTGGTTGGATGTGCGTGCTGCATGCACGTGTACCCCGGCATCACAGTTTCGCCATGGCGAGCCGCCAGACCAAGAATCGCCTCCTGCAATGCGATGATCTCCTGCATCACCTGGATCAAGTGACGTCGCTTGTAGAGTCTGCGCACGGTAGGCCCTTGATCCAGGCGACTACGGCCCGTATGCATGCGACCACCGATAGATTCCCCCACGCGGCCAAACAGAAATGCCTCGACCTGGAGCAGGAAACTACCCTTTGCTGGGTCCACCGGGAAGTGGCGCGCGCCGATGGCGGCGATCTCACATAAACCCTGCAAGATCATTCGGGCATGTTCTGGCGCAAGAATCCCCTGTTCGGCCAGCATGATCGTATGCGCGACATCAACCTGCAAATACTCGTCGAACTGCCTCAGCTCTCGCTCAAGGTGAGGCTGTTCATAGAATTCGACCATCAGACTCGATGGTGGGGCCTGAAGCCTGGCTTCAGCCAGCGTCCGGCTCGATGCGCTAATCGGGTTGGTGCTGTTCATCACTTGCCTCGGCCACCCTGGGTGAATAAGGCGCCAATGTAAGTGCCTCGCTATCATTCGTCCAATTGATTCGAATGCTACGATTCGATAAGTATTGCTGATGAGGTGAATCATGGAGTTGCGGCAGATAGAGGCCTTCGTCTCAATCGCGACGTTGCGGAATTTTCGCGCGGCTGCTAACCGGCTACATATCACCCAGCCTGCCATTTCCATGCGACTGGCATCCCTTGAGCGCGAGGTCGGCGCTCAGTTGATCGACCGCAGTAGCGGTAGCGTCCAACTGACAGCCAAGGGCATGCAGTTACTGCAATTGGCGGAACACATGCTGGAGACGTCGACCCGGTTCAAGCAGCAGGCAGCCGTCGGGAATCAGACTCAGCAGCAGAAGGTTCGGATTGGCACTACAGGGACCATCGTCAGTGCCTGGATTGCCGATCTGTTCTCCGAAATTGCGCAGGACCTCCCACACCTCACCGCCGAATTGATCGTAGACACCTCGAATCGACTGCGCGGCTTACTGGAGCAAGGCGAACTCGACCTGGCGATTATCATGGGCAGCACGTTAAGTGCTGGCGTGCGCAACCTCCCACTGGTGCGCTATCGCAACCGGTGGATTGTCAGTCGCGCCCTGCAACTACCGAAAGACATGTCACTACGCGAAATCGCAGATTACCGAATCATGACTTACGCTCGTGATTCCGCGTCTTATGGCTCTGTTGAGGAGCTGTTCCGCAATAATGGCCTGTGGCCCGTCAAGCTAAGCTCGACCAACTCCACAGAGGCGTTGCTGCGCATTACTGAAACGGGTTGGGGAATCGGCGTCATCAGTGAAGCATGCATGAATGGCAAAAACCACTCGACGGCACTTCAGATAATCGAGTGCGAGATAGAGCTGCCAGAGTACGAGTACGTGGCCTCTTACCACATGGATTCTGTGGGACGTGCGGGGATGATGGTGGCGGAGCTTGCGCAGCGGGTTTGCCGGCGTTTTGGGGAAAGAGCGCCTGATGGCCAGGCCCGGCCTAGGCGATGAGGCACGGGTTCTTCTCGAAATTGCGCTGTTCGAACGAGATGATCGCAGCCAAGTAACCACTTATGTTCATGGGGCCGCCAAGCATTCGCGGATTTATGAATTTTAGAAAGGCTGCGATCCATCGTCCAGCGATCATTCCGGCCGGACACCAAACCGTCATTATTCCCATTCTGTTTGCAGAAAATCACGCGCACATTACCAAATGGTAAGGCAACGCTAACTTGACGCCCCCGGGCGGCCCGACACGATAATCGAGGTCGAGCTCCGCCATCAGACGGGGCCAATTTTCAATACTACGAAGGAGACAACGCTATGCGTCGAGTCGACTACCGGGACTTGATCGGCGGCGGGTTAATCGTGCTTGCTGGAGCCGGTGCGATGTACCACTCACTGACGGCATTCAACATCGGCACGCTTGCCCGAATGGGGCCGGGCTACTTCCCTGCTCTGGTCAGCGGCTTGTTCATTCTGTGCGGCCTGGCGATACTTATCCCCGCCCTGTTCCGTGCGGGGCCGATGCCCGTCATCGAATTCAGACCGTTGATCTGGATCAGCCTCTCGACGCTCGCGTTTGCTCTCATCCTCATTCCGTTCGGCCTGATACCCGCGATCATCGCGCAGACTGTCCTCGCCGGTGTCTCAGACCGCAAGCTGTCCTGGAAGGGGTCGTTCATCCTTGCCGGGATCGTTGCCGTCGGCGCCACCCTGATCTTTAGAGTAGGCCTTGGACTCCATATTCCAGCCTTCTCGTGGCCCTGGTAGGAAACAATAAACATGGATGGTTTACTCGACAACCTGATGATCGGTCTGACGACCGCTCTCGCCTGGAACAATCTTCTGTGGTGCATTATCGGCGTATCGCTGGGCACACTGATTGGCGTAATCCCAGGCGTCGGGACACTGGCGACCATGTCGCTACTGTTCCCCATTACTTACCACTTGGACCCCACTGCCGCGGTCATCATGCTGGCCGGCATCTGGTATGGCAGTACCTACGGTGGATCGACCGCCTCGATCCTGCTGAATCTTCCCGGAACACCGGCCAATGCGGTGACGTGTCTGGACGGGTTTCCGATGGCGAAACAGGGGCGGGCCGGCGTCGCCCTGCTCATGACCACATTTGCCTCCTTCGTTGGGGCAAGCGTTGGCATCATCATGCTGATGCTGTTTTCCGAGCCTATCGCCAGCGTGGCCTTCAAGTTTGGCCCCGCCGAGTATTTTGCGATGATGGTGCTGGGCTTGGTCGCGGCATCTGTGGTGTCGGCCGGTTCGGCAATCAAGGGCGTCACCATGGTCGTGGGCGGCGTCATGCTCGGGCTGGTGGGCACCGACGTCAATTCGGGTGCCTCCCGATTCACGCTCGGGTTTCCTGAACTGATGGATGGAATTGGCATTGTCGCACTGGCCATGGGTCTGTTCGGCATTACCGAAATCATCGCCAGCATCAATCATGTGAAGGCTGCCGACCGCAAGATGGACGTCTCGATGAAGTCCATGCTGCCAACCCGAGACGAGGTCAAACGTTCCTGGGGCGGAATGGCCCGCGGATCCGGCATCGGCGCATGGCTGGGCGTGCTGCCCGGCGTGGGCCCCACTGTGGCGGCCTTTATGGCCTACGCGGTCGAGAAACGGGTCTCGAAGAACCCCGAGCGCTTCGGCAAGGGCACCATCGAAGGCATCATGGCACCGGAGACCGCAAATAGCGCGTCGGACATGGCCTCCTTCATCCCGACGTTGACGCTCGGCATCCCCGGCAGTGTGACGATGGCGCTGATTATCGGTGCACTGATGATTCATGGCATCCAGCCTGGACCCGCCATGCTGACCGAGCAGCCCGATATGTTCTGGGGACTCATCATGAGTTTCTGGATCGGCAATATCATCCTGGTCATTTTGAACGTGCCGATGATCGGGCTGTGGGTGCGTGTGCTGGCAATTCCCTATCACATGCTCTACCCGGCAATCGTGATGTTTGTCTGCATCGGCGTCTACGGTGTCAACAATAATGTCTTCGACGTCTATGCAGTCCTGGTGTTCGGCATCGCCGGCTATGTTCTGCGGATACTGCACTTCGAACCCGCACCGCTGCTGCTGGGCTATGTACTGGGACCCATGCTGGAAGAAAACTTCCGGCGCGCGATGCTGCTTTCGCGCGGCAGCATGACCGATGCCTTCATCGCACGCCCGATCAGCATGTGGCTGCTGCTGTTGACGGCGGTCCTGCTGGCATGGGGTCTGTGGAGCAGCCTGCGTCGGCGACCCACCGTGAAGACGGTCCAAGTGCCCGAGCCGAGCTGATCCACGCCGAGGGGCATCTGAGTACTCAGGTGCTTCTCGGCGCGAAGCGCTGCCGTCCTCGAACGGCTCCCCTCAAGTGCGCGTGGAATCGAGCGGTAATGTGACGACGACCCTCAGCCCTGGCTGAGCATTGGAAAATGAGAGCGTGCCGCGGTGCAGTCCGACGATGCTCATGACGCTGGTCAATCCCAGACCATGCCCCTCCGACGAAGAAGGGTCTGATCGATAGAAGTGCTTACCCAGGTGCTCGAAGTCTGACTCGGGTATTCCAGGCCCATCGTCCTCAATCGTGATGCGCGCGACCGCCCCCTGCGTGAGAATGCCGACAGAGACCCGACTGGCGGCATACTTGACCGCATTGTCCAGCAGATTGGCAAGGGCGCTGGCCAGCAGATTGACGTCACCGTGAAGCGTCACGCTCTCCAGATTCGCACCATATAACGAGACACCGTTCTCTTCGGCCAACGTGCCATACATCTCCATGACGTCGCTGACGATGACATCAAGCTGGCAGGGCTTGAAAGAACGACGCTGGATGCCAGCTTCCATCTCGGCAATCTGCAAAAGCTTTTCCAGCAATACATTCAAACGCTCAATGCCCTCTATTGCGTGCTGATTCGACTCCAGCACTTCAGCTTTGGACACGCCAGGTCGCTGAGCCTCTCGCAACCCACCACTGATGCGAGTCAGGGGCGTGCGAAGGTTATGGGCGATGGTGTCCGATATGTGCCTGGCACTTTTCATCAAGAGCTCAATCCTGTCCAACATCGTATTAATGTCGCGATTGAGCAATGTGAACTCGTCCTCGCCTTTCGGTGCCGAAATGCGCCTTGAAAGCTGGCCCGCACCGATTTGCTGCGTCGTTCGTCGAATGTGACTGACGCGATGCGCCAACTCTTTCTTGAATATATAGGTTCCAAGAACGACCAAAAGCACCGCCAGCAGAACCGCCGCCGCCGTCGCCTGCCCGATCAATGAAACGAATTCCCCTATTTCACTGGCATCCTGCCCGACAACCAATGTCTCGCCACCACTGAGCGTTTCAATCTTCAGATGGCCGCGCGTGGGTGTGCCGGAATGAATGACCTCGGTGGCGAATACATCGCTAGTTATCGAGCGGAACTGGGGAGATGGATCAAGGTTGCCGGCGAGCTTGCGGCCGTTACCATCAATCAGCAGGTAAATCTCCCGGTCAGAGTCAATTCGATCCGAAAGCGTCAACTCAATGGCCGATATGAGTGCTTCGCGCCCCCGATCCTCAAAGGTTGCGATAAGACGCTGCGCGGTGGTCGTAATCTGTGTTCTGTACTCGGTGCGCAACGCACCGATAAACTGAACGTAGATAAATACGATCAGTATGGAAGTGGTCAAGATGGCCAACAAGCCATAATTCAATGTCAGACGAAAAGAGATTGAATTCCAGAGGCGAGCAAAAAAATCTCTCATTCGTCTTCAGTCACGGGCGTGTTGCCGTGCACATCAGATAGGGTATATCCCGCACCGCGCACCGTGTGAATCAGCTGTGTCGTGAAGTTGGAGTCTATCTTGCGACGCAGACGACTGACCTGCACATCAATGACATTCGATTGCGGGTCAAAACTGTATCCCCAAATCGTTTCAAGCAACATGGTACGCGTCACGATTCTGTGAGCATTCAGCATCAAATAGACCAGCAGGCGGAATTCCTGCGGCTGCAGGGCAATCGACTTTCCGGCCCGCTGCACTTGCTGCGTCGCGATATTAGCCGTCAGATCTGAAACTCGAAGTTGCTTGACCTCGGAATCGGGGCGCGTTCTCCTGACCAGCGCATCCATTCGAGCCACCAGTTCGGCATAAGAAAACGGTTTGACAAGATAGTCATCTCCGCCAGCCCTTAATCCATCGACCCGGTCATCAACCGCAGACAGCGCACTGAGCACCAGCACTGGCGTTTTTTTACCCAACGATCGAAGGGTCGAGAGAATGGAAAGCCCATCGACATGATCGGGCAACATGCGGTCCAGAATGATGATGTCCCACTTACCCTTCATGGCTTTATCAAGACCGCTCACGCCGTCACCGCATACGCTCACCATGTGCCCGAGCTCTGTCAACCCATTGGCAAGATATCGAGCATTTTCCCGATCATCCTCGATAATTAGACATTGCCACATTTCTGTTCCCAACTTAAATAAGTGTGACGACCATATCATCAGGTGCTGATCGACTCAAGACGCTCATCAGCCGCCACCCAACACAGTCGGCTTCATTACCAAATGGTAGGGTGACGGCAATACACGCCAAACCGGGTTTTGACTAAGATAACTGCGACATCCCAGAAACCGTAGTGCCTTGCATTAAGGGAGGTTGCGCAGTGAGTATTCATGTCAGCCCGAGTCTGAACCAGGATCAACGCATATACAAAGCGATAAGCTTCTTCGATCTGGTTGAACTCACGACGTATGGCGAGCTCCCTTTCAACCAGTCGGCCCAGATCCGCCTGGCCTCCCTGCGCGCGCCTGTGCAAGAACGCTACCTGGGATACGACACGACGCGACGGGATATTGCTATTGCTCAGGGTGAGGCAGAGATCCAAACGCGCGCAGCGTCGACCACCGTCGTGTATCAATCATGGTTTTTAGCTGAACACGAGCATGCGATCGATTGGGCATGTGACGACGCGTCGGCGCCCTCGATCCATATCGTTCCAACGATTCATGCCTTGGCGGACTCGCTCGTTGTCAGCGAAGACATGGAAGCGTTCATTGACCGCACGTCACGCTTCATCGATGCGCCGTATCAAGGGCACTCGACGCGCGCCGCCTCCGTGCCGGTATTTGACGACAGTACCCTCACCGTCACGCTTTGGCCCCGTCGTCATGCGCTCGCACGGGATCATCATCCTATGCTGCGCCTGCCTATCGACTTGAGAACCCTGTTGACGAGTGTTCTGATATCGCCGAAGGCGCCGACCCGATTCGTCGAGCTGGTTTCAAACCTGGTGCATCGACATAGCCACGCCGACGTATCGCGTGCACATTCTTTGGCGTGAAGCAGCCCGGCTCGCTCTGACGGCAACTTCAGTGCACCCGGACCTCGACTTGACGTAAAGCCGAGCGCTGCAAGGCAGCACCCCTAGGAAGCTGGCGATGAGCCCGCTGATGTCGCCCCCGAAAAAATCTCACGACTCAGTTCAAGCACCGGATCCAAATACCAGGACGTATCGCCCAGACGGTGGATGAGTATGATTGGTGATGTCGCGCGTTCTTCCTTGACTTCGCGGTACACCACATCGGAACGAATGCGGGCGGATGAAGGAATCAGGCAAACGCCCCCTTCGGCCGCGACCAGGCCGAGCGCTGTCTGCAGTTCGCGCACTTCAATCACCTCTTTAGGTCGAATCGCATCATCTCGCAACAGGCTGATGACGTAATCCGCGAAGCTGGGTCGGGGCTCTTGGGGATACGTGATCAACCGTTGATCGCCCAGTTCGGCCAGGCTTAGGGCCGCGTTCGAGCTCCCCAGAGAGTGACTAGGCGCGACGGCCAGCACCAGTTTCTCGTTGCCCAGCACCACGCGTTCAACGGACTCGTCAGCGCTGCGGATGCGACCCACGCCGATGTCGATGCGACCCGCCTGCAAAGCGCTCACCTGTTGCAACGATGTGGTCAATTCCATCATGCGCAGATCGATATCGGGAAAGCGCTGACGCAACTTGCGTATCAGGGCCGGCAGCCCTCCATACAGCACCGACGGGACGAAACCGATAACCAGCCTGCGTTGCTCATTGGCGTGGCTTTGTGCTGCAGCCAGCTTCATGTGATCAATGCGCGCCAGTACCTGAAGCGCCTGCTCATAGAACACACGACCCGCTTCAGTCAAGCGGACCGGTCGACTGTTTCGCAACAGCAGCGTGACCCCAAGTTCGGACTCCAGCATTTGGATTTGCCGACTCAACGGGGGTTGCGCGATGTGCAGCTGCCGGGAAGCAAGCGTGAAATTGCGGCATTCGGCGACAGCAACGAAATATCGGAGTTGGCGCAGTTCCATACAGATGTCCTCGGATAAGCCAGTCAGATTACGTATCTTTCGCCTTGCTGGGTACGGGCATACCTGCCGAGTATCGCCGGATTGCCATTGGGGTAAACGATAGCCTATTCATTTCCAGCAAAGCTAACCCATTGATTTATGTGGCTTGATGCCATGATCATACCTTAAAGGTATCGTAAAACACCGCAATAGCATTGGAGCCGGGAACGGCCTTGCGCTCTAATTCACTGGCAGCTGGAGCACCGACATTGGCGTGTCGATACAAGCCAGGCTGACGAATCTGGAAAACAGAGAATTCGACTCACAGGAAACCAATAATGAGCGGTCGATTTAAAGGAAAAGTAGCCATTGTGACCGGAAGCGCCCAGGGTATCGGTGCGGTTCTGGCCGAGCGGTTTGCGCAGGAAGGAGGCACCGTCGTACTTGCGGATCGCTCGCCTATCGCGCACGAAGTCGCTGAAAAAATAACGACTTCCGGAGGCGAGGCATTGGCGGTCGAAGTGGACCTTGAAACCTACAGTGGTGCCGAAGTCATGACGCGCAAGGCGATCGAAGCTTATGGCCAGGTCGACGTGTTGTTCAACAACGTGGGTGGAACGATATGGACGCGGCCATTTGAAAAGTACGAGCCCTCGCACATCGAGGATGAAATCAAACGGTCGCTTTTTCCGACCTTGTGGTGCATCCGGGCCGTTCTGCCCCATATGGTGGAACGCGCCAAAGGCGCCATCATCAACGTGTCGTCGATTGCCACCAGAAGCATCTATCGCGTTCCCTATGCGGCCGCAAAAGGCGGCGTCAATGCATTGACGGCTTCACTGGCCATGGAAGTGGCATCGAAGGGCGTGCGCGTCATGGCAGTGGCTGTGGGTGGCACGCAGGCGCCCGCAAGACGAGTTCCACGCAATCCCCTTGGAAATCCCTCGGACCTGTCGGAACAGGATCAAGCCTGGTATCAGGAAATCATCGACCAGACCACGCAGAGCAGCTACATGGGCCGCTACGGAACGATCGATGAAATGGTCGCGCCCCTGCTGTTCTTCGCATCAGACGAGGCGTCGTACATCACCGGGTCAGTGTTACCCGCGGGAGGGGGAGATCAGGGCTGATGTGCCCGATATCCCTGTTCTTACTAAAAATTGCTGAGGCAGACAACAACATGAACGATTACACGCCATTCGACCGACTCTTGCTGACCATTGGAAAAATTCCTGGTGCCTTGATGATCGTGCCACTCTTTCTGGGGGTGGTGGTCAACACGCTCGCCCCCGAAGCGCTGATGATAGGTAGTTTCACGACCGCCCTGTTCAAAAATGGGCTTGCCGTTCTGATCGGGCTGTTTTTTCTTGCCGTGGGTTCACAGATCAGTTTCAAGGCCGCCCTGCCCTCGGTAGAAAAAGGTGTGGTCCTGCTGTTGGCCAAATTCGGCATCGCCGTCGTGTTCGGCCTGTCCGTCGCTTTTTTCGCAAAGGACGGTGTTTTTCTGGGAATGATTCCCCTGGCCATCATCGCTGCGATGTCGAACTCAAACGGTTCGCTCTACGTCGCCTTGACCAGCCAGTTTGGTAACAGGACCGACAAGGGCGCCATTTCAGTGCTTTCGATCAATGACGGCCCCTTTCTGACACTCGTGGCCCTCGGTGTCGCAGGGCTGGCGGCTTTCCCGCTCATGGCGCTGTTCTCCGCTATCTTTCCCATGATTTTTGGATTCATCCTGGGAAATATCAGCAGCATTGCCCGCAACTTTCTCAAGGCCGGCGAAAAACTCATCATTCCATTTGCCGCCTTCGCCATCGGTGCAAGTATCAACTTGCAGGTTCTCGTCGGTGAAGGTTCCGTCGGCATATTGCTGGGGTTGGCAACGGCGATATTTTCCGGAGGCGCTGCCATCGCGTCGCTCTACCTGTGGCACGTTATTCGGCGTCACCCCAAGCCTACGAGAAACCTGGTAAGCGCGGCTTCCGAAGCGAGCGTTGCCGGAAACGCCATCGCCACACCAGCAGTCGTCGCTGCACTGGATCCCAGCTATCTCGCCGTCAGAGATGCTGCCACAGCTCAGATTGCCGCCTCCGTCGTCGTCACGGCATTCGTGCTTCCCTTCTTGGTGGCCTGGTTCGCCAACTGGCAAAGGCGTCGCGGCGTCAGTCCCGAGGCGGAAGAGGCTTTCTACGAATCCGGCCGCACCCATGTCGTGCTGGAGAAGGCTGAAGCGACCCTGTAACCGACATTCCTGGCCTGCTCCATCAGCACAAGACAACAGATTTGCCTGACCTGATCTGGTCGAGTCGAGCCGCCGTGCACAACACCCGGCTCGAATATCACCGACATCGCCACCCATCCGTGTCGCGTATCAAGGACATCATGCTACCTAACGAAATTTCCTCTAGTAAAACCGCAGTTATCGACCGTGTTGAGACGCTACTCCTCGATTTACCGACTATCAGACCGCATCAATTGTCGATGACGATCATGAAGAGCCAGACGTTAATGCTTGTGCGCATCTACTGCTCGGACGGCAGCGTGGGTATAGGCGAAGGGACAACCATCGGCGGCCTGGCCTATGGCGCAGAGTCGCCTGAAGGAATGAAGCTCGCTGTCGATACCTACTTCGCACCCCTGCTGATCGGTGCCGATGCGGACGCCGTGCCTTCGGTGATGCGCCGTATCAACGATGCGATTCGTGACAATCGATTTGCCAAATGCGCGGTCGAGACCGCGCTGTACGATGCGCTGGGTCGCAGACTCGGTTTGCCGATATCCCAACTTCTGGGTGGGCGACAGCGCGATCAGTTGCCTGTGGCATGGACGCTCGCCTCGGGCAACACGGCTCGCGACATTCAGGAGGCAGAAAAGATGCTGGCCGAGCGGCGCCATCACATCTTCAAGCTCAAGATCGGGCGCCGTGACATCCGGGAAGACGTTGCCCACGTGGACGCCATTAAAAAAGCGCTGGGCGATCGCGCGAGTGTGCGTGTGGATGTGAATATGGCGTGGTCCGAACTGCAGGCACATCAGGGTATAGCAGCGCTGGCCGACGCCGGCTGCGAAATGGTCGAACAGCCCACGGCTTGCGCGGAAACACTGGCGCGGTTACGCGGGCGCTATCGCACCGCCATCATGGCAGATGAATCACTGACCGGTCCCATATCCGCCCTGGCACTGGCGCGGGCGGACGCCGTCGATGTGTTTGCCATCAAGATCGAACAGTCTGGCGGCCTGCAGGCTGCTCAGCAGGTCGCCGCAATCGGCGATGCCGCTCAGATCGAGCTTTATGGCGGCACGATGCTCGAGGGCCCTATCGGCACTATCGCATCGGCACATGTCTTCTCGACGTTTGCCAATTTGCAGTGGGGAACGGAATTATTTGGCCCGCTGCTACTGACCGAGGACATCCTGCAGGAGCCCTTGCAGTACCGCGACTTCCATCTCGCGGTGCCGCAAGGTCCCGGACTGGGTGTTGAGCTCGATGAGGAACGCGTCCAACGCTTCCGTCGCGACAGCAGCCAAGGCACCAGCGTAAGCGTGCTGTGAGCACGACCAAGGCAGGCTGAGTTTATATTTCCAAAAAAGAGAAGGAGACCATCATGAGCGTCAACATTTTTTCTGATCAAGCAGTTCAGGATTTTCTGCGCACCGCCGCTGGCCTGACCAACGATGCGGGCAACCCCCGAACGAAGCAGATCGTGCATCGCATCATCTCCGATCTGTTCAAGGCGATCGACGACCTGGACATCACGCCGGACGAATACTGGGCCGGTATTGCCTACCTCAATACCCTTGGGGCGCGCGGCGAGGCGGGACTGCTTTCCCCGGGCCTGGGTTTCGATCGTTTCCTGGACATGCGCATGGATGCCGAGGACGCACGGCTCGGCGTAGAAAACAAGACGCCACGCACCATTGAAGGTCCGTTGTACGTGGCAGGCGCGCCAGTGGAAACCGGTTTTGCCCAGCTTGACGATGGCTCGGATAAAGCGGGTCATCCGCTGCTGATGCACGGGCGGGTGCTGGGCGCGGACGGCAAACCGCTAGCTGGCGCAAAAGTCGAGGTCTGGCACTGCAACACGAAAGGCTTCTATTCGCACTTCGACCCCACCGGCGAGCAGCAACCCTTCAATATGCGACGCACCATCATCACTGACGACCAGGGGCGCTATAAATTCCGCAGCGTGCTGCCCAAGGGTTATGGCTGTCCACCCGACGGCCCGACTCAGGCACTGCTGGACCAGCTTGGTCGCCATGGCAACCGGCCGGCACACATTCACTTCTTCGTGACGGCAGACGACCACCGCAAGCTGACCACGCAAATCAACATCGATGGCGATCCACTCGTCTATGACGACTTCGCCTATGCCACGCGCGAGGGCCTGGTGCCACCGCTGGTCGAGCGTACTGATGAGGCCAGCATCAAGGCCAATGGCATGGCAGGACCCTATACGGAAATCGCGTTCGACTTTGAGCTGACGGCCCTGGTTGCAGGCGAGGACAACCAGCTCGTTCACCGGCCCCGCATGGCAGCTTGAACAGCTTCTGATTGGCCGGTACTGTAGGACAATCGACCACCCAGCGTAGACGCAATTTAGGACAAGTGATGACAGAAATAACGAGCCTGCACACCCGAAACGGTATGTTTCGCATCGCGCTGGATGGCCCGGCTGACGCACCGGTACTTATGCTGAGCAACTCGCTGGGAACCCCGCTGGAAATGTGGGACCGCCAGGCAAAGGTGTTCTCGCGTACGCATCGCGTGCTGCGCTACGACACCCGAGGCCACGGACAAAGCGTGGTCACCGCAGGCCCCTACAGTGTTGCCCAATTGGGCGATGATGCACTGGCCATCCTTGATGCTTTGCACATCGAGCGCGTGACATTTTGCGGTCTGTCCATGGGCGGGCACATCGGTCTGTGGCTCGGCATTCATGCCGGGCAGCGGCTTGAAGGCCTTATGGTGTGCAACAGCGCCGCCCGTATCGGTACGGCTCAGGGCTGGGAGCAGCGGGCGGCCCTCATTCGACAGGACGGCGCCAGCGCAATGCACGCGCTGGCCGATTCCGCCCCCGGGCGCTGGTTCACCCCCGCTTTCGTCGACGCTGAACCTCAATTGGTGCACACAGCGCAGCAATGGCTTCAAAACACCTCCCCCGAGGGCTACGCCGCCTGCTGTGAGGCACTGGCATCGTCGGACCTGCGTCCCGAGCTTGGAACGTTACGCACCCCAGTCTTGCTGGTGGCAGGCGAATTCGACCCCGTAACAACCGTCGATGACGCGCAGGCAATGCAGGACGCCATCGGTCCTGCTCGTCTGGAAATTATTGCGACGTCGCATCTCTCCAATCTCGAAGCGCCACAGGCGTTTGACGTGGCACTTTCACGTTTTCTGAATCGTTCGCCTGCGCCGGTCTGAGGCCGTACGCGCAGGCATGCCATAAAAAATCTTAAAGGACTCAGCGATGCTCTTTCTCGTTCACATGACCGTCAACATCCCGACCTCACTTCCCGAAGACGAGGCCAACCGGATAAAGTCGCTCGAAAAGCAATACTCGCAAGACCTGCAACGTCAGGGCAAATGGCCTCATATCTGGCGCGTGGTGGGCGAGTATGCGAACTACAGCATCTTCGATGTGCAAAGCAATGACGAATTGCACACCCTCTTGAGCCAACTGCCACTGTTTCCCTACATGCAAATCAAGGTGACACCCCTGGCGAAACACCCATCGGCGATTTGAAGCTTGCGCAACAGGTGTGTCGGCGTTTTGGCGACGAGAGCGCCTGAGGTGAGGCCGCGCAGGCTTCTCAGATCTCGTACGCTACTGTTCCCACGCGCCTCAACGCGTCGCATAGTGCCGGCACAGCCGCATTGGCGGTGTCCTTTCGGAAGGCAAGATAGAGCGTGGAGCGCAACGTATGCTTCGCCTCCAGCGGCAAGTACTTCACCCCACCTGGCCTCAACTCACTGACCGAGGCGGGCACGACGGCGGCGCCGATGCCCGCCTGTACCAGGCCTAGCAGTGTCGGCAGCACACTCTCCATAACGTAATGCGGCACCAGGCCATTGCGTGCAAATAGCGAGGCAAGCAGCAGGTGGAAATACGCTGAAGTTTGGTACGCAAACCCAATCAGCGGTTGAGTCGTCAGTTCACCTATCGGGATACTTTGACACGTCACCCACGCATGGTGCAGAGGTAGGGCGACGACGAGCGGCTCACTGTCAATCGGCTCAAGATGCAGCGTGTCGTCTTGGCTGTCCTGGGAGTGACGCAGCACCGCCACGTCTAGCCGATCCTGGAGGAGCAGGTCGCGTAGACGACCTGTGTCAGCTTCGACCATGGATAGCTCTACCTCGGGATGGGACTGGCGATAATCGCCCACGGCAGCGGGGACCAGCCGGTATGCAGCCGTGGGAGTGAAGCCCACGCGCAGCAACCCTGTTTCGCCCAAGCCGATGCGTCGCACCGCTGCAAGCGCCGCGTCACCGTCGGCGATAACACGTTGCATCGCGTCTCGCATCGAAACGCCCGCAGGGGTGAGTCGAACCGTACGGGTCGAACGCTCGATAAGCGTTACGCCTACGCGCTCCTCGAATAGCCGCACTTGCTGGCTCAAAGGCGGCTGCGTCATGTGAAGGCGCTTCGCCGCGCGACCAAAGTGCAGCTCTTCGGCAACCGCCATAAAGGCGGTCAACTGCTTGGAGTAAAGCGCCATAGGGATCCATTAGGTCGATTAGCGAATTAATGCGTGCCAATTTTATATTGGATAGTTTAAATCTCGCGCCCTAATATCAACCGCGTAGACATCGGTCCACACAACAAAAGTCGCGCCGGCGAGCCGCCGAGCGCACCAACCCTGGGGAACACTCATGCGCATACGTGCCCGTAGTTTTGCTACCTTCGCCCTCACCCTGGCGGTGACCGTGATGGCCTCACCCATCGTACTGGGACAACCGGCAGCCTATCCCGCCAAGCCGATCCGGCTCATCGTGCCGTTCGGAGCCGGTAGCGTCACCGATCAACTGGCGCGCACGGTCGCCTCTGGGTTATCTGACGCCCTGCACCAATCTGTCGTCGTCGAGAACAAAGCTGGCGCGGGCGGCAACATCGGTGCCGGTTACGTCGCTACCAGTGCGCCGGACGGCTACACATTGCTAATGGGGGCAGCCAGCACGAATGCCATCAATCCCAGCCTTTACAAAAACCTCAAGTTCGACCCTATGAAGGATCTGGTACCCGTCGCCAACGTGGCGTCCGTGACCAACGTGCTGGTGGTCAATCCGGAGGTCAAGGCCCGCAGCGTAGCCCAACTGATTGAGGCGCTGAAAACAGGGTCATATAGCTATGCGTCGGGTGGCGCCGGGGGAAGCCAACATCTATCGGCGGAACTGTTTAAGTCCATGTCCTCGACCGACATGATGCACGTGCCATACAAGGGCGGCAGCGAACCGATTCCCGATTTGATCAGCAACCGGGTACAGATCATGTTCTGCAATCTGCCTGTCTGCCTGCCCCATATTCAGTCGGGCAAGCTCACAGCCCTAGGCGTGACTTCGAACAAGCGCTCGCCGTTGCTGCCCGATGTGCCCACTATCGCCGAGTCTGGCCTGCCAGGCTACTCGGTCGACGGGTGGTTCGCACTGTTTGCTCCCGCGAACGTTTCGCCTGAGATCGTTGCTCGCTTGCATGACGAGACCACCGAGCTGCTTGGAAAGCCCGATGTACAGGCGCTCATTCGCCGACAGGGTGCCGAACCCAACCAAAGTACGCAGCAGGAATTCGCTCGCTTTGTTCAGGCTGAGCACGACAAATGGGCAAAAGTCATCGAAGACTCCAATATCCGTATGGAGTAAGCAGTATGCGAATGTCTACATCTTTGCCCACGATCGCCCATGCTTTAAAAGACATCGAGGCGGGTGCGTTGCGCGCCCGCGATCTCGCCGAGCTTTGCCTGGCGCGTGTGGCCGCACGCAATCCTGACGTCAAGGCTTTCCTTGCATACGACCCGGAGCTCGTTCGTGCTCAAGCCGATGCTGTGGACAAAGGCGAACGTATCGGCCTGCTGCGCGGCATTCCTTACGCCGCCAAGGACGTGATCGAGTCCGCGGCCTATCCGACCACCTGCGGGTCGCCGATTTACGCCGACCACCGCACAGGGCGCGACGCGGCCTGTATCGGGCTGTCGCAAGAGCAAGGCGCCGTATTGCTGGGAAAAGTCGCCACCAGCGAATTCGCCACCCAAACCCCTGGTCCAACCCGCAACCCCCTCGATCTGGGCCACACGCCTGGGGGCTCCTCCAGCGGCTCGGCCGCCGCTGTCGCCGACGGCATGGCCATGGCCGCGTGGGGAACACAAACTACTGGCTCGATCAGCCGACCCGCCGTTTATTGCGGCATCGTCGGCTATAAGCCGAGCTTCGGGCTGGTTAGCACCGCCGGCGTGAGCGTGCTGAGTCCCTCGCAGGACACAGTGGGCGTGCTGGCGCGTAGCGTGGCGGACGCCGCTGCCATGGTGCTGGGCATCCACGGCACTCGATATCAGCGCGCGCCCCACGATGCAAACCCTAGTGTGGGTGTATGCCTGTCCTCTCAATGGCAGCACGCGAGCGGCCAATCAATCGAGGCACTTCATCGATGGACTGACCGACTTGCTGCGGCAGGTGTCCGAGTCAAACAGCTGGTCCTGCCCGCCGAGTACGAAGCCCTGATTGAGGATCAAAGCAAACTGGTTGCCTACGATGCGAATCAGGCCCTGACGCACGAGCGGCTGACCGACTCGCACCGGCTTAGCCAACGTTTACGCGAGAGAATGGCTGCGGGTAGTGCGATCGATCTGGAGCAATATCTGGCCATGCAGCGTCGCGCGTCCGAACTGCGGTATCGCGCAGCAAGCGAACTGTTCGACGGCATCGACGCCCTGATTTATCCCGTAGCCGAGGGTGAGGCCGAACCAGGCATCGTCAGCTCGGGCTCGCCCCGATTCGGGGCACTGTGGACATTGCTGCATCTACCTACCGTTGCGATGCCACTGGAGGCCGGTGCCGGCGGGCTGCCATTGGGTGCACAGATCATCGGTCGGCCTTGGGATGACCAGACGCTGCTGCAGGTGGCGGATCTCGCCTCAATCCACAGTCCATGGCTGAGCGAAACGTATGAACTAGATGGTTGATATGCTCAATGCCCACGCGTCGACCACTGCATCTGCGAAGTGACCTGCTCTGTGTCAGTCTCCCGACTGCACCACCCCCCTGATAAGCGCGGCAAGCGCAGTGACTGCTTCATCGTGTGTCAATCGTCCGCGGCCTAGTGCAACGGACAACGCCTCCCCCGCGCCGACCAAACCAACACAGCACTTCTGCAGCGATTCCTGCGGCATGCCGGCGTGCGGTGTGAGCACAGAGACGAACATCGTGACGCAATTGTCCAGAAGCTCCTGGAACACGATCGCTTTCTCTTCACTGCCTGCCAGTGCCGCGCCCACTGCGTGAAACTCACCCGTCTTGTCAGCAGCACAATGGATATAAGCACTCGCAAGGGCATCCACCGTTTCGTCCAGGCCTCTTGCGCTGGCCGCCATGGCGGTCTCGAACGCAGTCACCCGCTCGATGTCGATCCATCTATAAAGCTCGATGAGCAACGCCGAACGCGTGGGAAAGTGATCGTAGACCACCGGCTTGGACACGCCTGCGCGCTCGGCCAGACGACCCAGTGTCAGCCGGTCGACATCCTCCTCCCTCACAATCAGCAACGCCGTGTCCAGCAGCTGCTGGTGCCGCTCGGCCTTGGGCAGCCTTCGCGCTGGTGATTTCTGGGCCGGCGTAGCGTCAATGCTCATTTTCTTAACCTCATTCGTCGAACCTACTGATTGTAGGCTGAGCGCGATCATGCTATCTTCCTACCTTTAGTAGGTTAACAATTGACCAAGGAGATAGCCATGTCGATACATCCCATCTTGCTAATGGGCGGCTCCGGGGCAATCGGCCGCCACACGGCCCGGGCACTACGCACCACGTATCCTGATGTGCCCCTGCTGATCGGCGGCCGAGACTTGATCAAAGCGCAGACGGCGGCGGATAAAATGGGCGGGGCACAAGGCGTCGTCATCGATCCTTCTCGCGCCGATCTCGGCCTAGGCGAGCAGCCGATCAGTGCTGTCGTTGTGCTCTACAAAGACCACTCACTCGCCGGCCTGCGTTTTGCCCAATCACGGGCAGTGCCACACCTGAGCATCTCCTCGGGCGTGTTTGAAATCGCCCCCGAAATCGCCAGCTTCATGCACACTCCCCATGCTTCGGCCATCGTACTGGGCTACGAGTGGCTGGTTGGCGCGACGACCGTTCCGGCACTCGAACTGGCCAAGGCTTTCGGCCGAGTACACGAAATCCGCATGGGTGCACTTGTCGATGAAGAAGACGCTGGTGGCCCGGCTGTTGCCGCCGATTTCGAACATCTGAATCACATGATGCCTGCTGCGTTAACGCGCAAGGATGGCGTGTATATGTGGCGCGAGGGTAATGACGCGAAGGCGGCGTTTCACGCTGTTGACGGCGTCGAAATCGCAGCGTCTGGCTTCTCATCAATCGACGTTGTTGGCTTGGCTTCAGCCACCAACGCGCAGAATGTCCAATTTGACCTGGCCATGGGTGTCAGTTCGAGCCGCCGCAGGGGCGAAGCATTCTCTACCGAAATCATCCTCGAGCTTTCTGGTCTTGATCACGACGACCGGCCACTTCGCACCCGGCATGCGGTCGTGCACCCTGCGGGCGCCGCGGTACTCACCGGAATGGGGATCGCATTGATTCTCGAACGACTGCTCGGGCTTGACGGCAAGCCGCCGGTCTCGCCAGGCTTGTATTTCCCCTATCAGGTTCTTGATGCGTCGCACTACCTCGCTCGTTTGTCGCAGGAGGGAGGTGAGGTGCTTGAACTTCCGGTGGTGTGAACCACAAGGGCAAGGCGAACATCAGGCAACATAAAATCTAACCGCTGATGTTCGTCTGCTCGACCGTCGCCACAGCCACCGCATTTCCATCTTGCGCCTTGAATGTCGTAGACGCCCCACCATCTGCGTTGTGCTGCATGATCCGCACGGGCCTGCCTTGGGCATCCAGAAACACCTGCCCAATGCCCGCCCCATTCCACAGCCGCTCCCCTCGATTACGCTGATCAGGAAGCCGCGGGTGTATCGCCAGATCGCGCCGCTGGGTGAACCAGTTCAGCGGCGACCGCGGCGAATAAAGCCAGCGGTTCAAACGATCCAGCCAGTCCAGCAGCCGACGTGGAAACTCGTTCTTGATCCCGCTGCTGGTGATCTGCCAGATATGCGGTGTGCGATTCTCCTGTCGCACCTCTATGTCGTAGGCAAACGAGTAATGCACATCCCCCGACAGAATCACGTAATTGCCCGGCGTGCGGGAATGCCTAAAAATGTTGAGCATCACGCTGGCTGCGCCCCGATGGGCCATCCAGTTCTCGGCGTCCACCGTCAGGGCAAGCCCCGTGTAGGCGCATACCCGTTGAATGACTTCAATCAGCTTCACGCCGAACATCGGTGCGGGCGACACGATGACGGCGGCCTTCTCGTCCAACAGTTCGTGTTGCAGTTCAGTCAACGATTCCCAGTCCATCAAGCCAGAGGGACGACTGGGCAATCGTCGGCTGCGCCAGCGGCGCGTCCGTGTATCAAGCACGATCACGGTCGGTTGCGTGCGCAGCACGTAGTCCCATTTGCCAAATGTCAGCAAGCGATCCACCAACGCGTTCTGCGCAGCGGGCGCCAGTCGGTCATTGCCATCGCCTGTAGCCATGAGGGCAACCGTGTCATCAAGCACCGAGTTGAAGGCATCGGGGCGATTGCCCCATCCCTGGCACAGCATGTAGGCGATCAAGGCGTTGCCCACGATGCGTCGCGAGAACGGATGCTCGTATGCAGTGCTTTCCCACTTCGCCGACAGATTCCAGTCGTCTGTGACGTCGTGGTCGTCGAAGATCATCAGCGTCTGCATGTGGGCAAGCAAACGGGCGGCTTGCGGAAGGTCGCGATGAAAACCCTGGAGGGTCTGCGTCTCGGTACGCCAGCGACGGGCATGTTCATCACTGAAGGGAGGCGACGAGGCAGCGGGCTGGAGCATCGACAGATCGGGTATCAGCTGCCACGGGACAGGCGACCACACCAATAAATACATGGCCATCACTTCGGCCAGCGTCACAAGATGGTTGTGCGCACTGGTGGTCGTGAAGATTGGCTTCTCCACGCCACCAAAAAAACGCTCCCGCAGTGCCTGGTTGGACTTGAATGCAGGTAACAGATCTTCGCGATGGTAGTAGCTGGCGGGGTGCTCATATAGCGCCTCGCTATCGCTGACCACCGCTC
>Ga0075364_10000383_pt1 | contig 21948 bp, 20 predicted proteins | sample EndMetdeltDD1764_FD_71517 | JGI IMG/M metagenome (GOLD analysis project Ga0075364, IMG submission 71517) | Populus endosphere microbial communities from Tennessee, USA - Endosphere MetaG P. deltoides DD176-4 | ecosystem: Host-associated > Plants > Roots > Endosphere | place: USA: Tennessee...
GATGGCCCGAGCGCTCCGCGCTCACCCCAAGGCCGAATACACGACTGCAACCGATCCGCTTCGCCCGTCAATGATCACGCTGTGTGCTGTTGCAAAGGGAGTCCATACATGAATTGTTAGCCGCCATCCCGGGAGAAGACAGCTACGTCACTGGATGTTGCAATAGCGAGAGTGTTGCCGGTGTAAGAGAAACCGCACGCCCTCAGCTCTGACTCAGCGCCAATCTTGTGGAATGCTGTCGGTTTGCCGTAGAGCGAGCCGTACAGAAAGGAGAATGGCTCTAGGAGCAGAATATCCTTTACCGGCCAATCAAGCGTTACCAGTTCTACGGACCAGCCATCTTGGGTGGAGATGGGAAGTCCGCCGCCAAGGAGGCCGGATACGCGGACAGTCTGCCCCTGGAGCGGGCCGATGCCGCCTGCCTCTAGGAACTGCTCGTCCTCGTAGAAGTCGTCATAGTCCCGCGCCACTTTCTCGCCGGAGCGACAATCAATGACTCCACGCCCTGCGCTAGAAACGACGAGCAAGAGCTCCGAGCCACGGTCAAACCCGATTGAGCGAAGGCCTCCTACAGCAACGATCGCCACCCGGCGCCATGGTGAAGGAGGCGCCACTGTTTGTAGAGCGCGCAGTTGCTCTTTGAGTGGGTCTAGGTGACTTGTCTGCATGGCGGCTAACGCTTGAATTAAGCCGCCGCCACTTGTGGCGGTCGGCTTGAATGAGTGGTTAGGCAGTGCGTGGCCATTGCAGTGTGACTGCTGACTGCATGCTCCCCAGCCCTGCCGCCTGCGCCGACTATGCCACAGCCTGCAGGACCGGGCCTTGCCGCACTGACCTGGCCGCACCAAGTGCCCGAAGCGGCCGGCGATGAGCGAAGCACTGGCTATGAAACAGGAGGCCGGAGCGGCGCACGTGCAGATCGCAACGAACGAAAGGATGACGCGCCGGAGCCGGCTACTAAACCGCCGATGCACAGACCGAAGCGGAGCAACGCAAAGACATGCTCCACCACGGCCTAACGTCGGAGATAAGCGGCCGCCGAAGGCGATCCGCTTGAGCGACTTGTTAGGCGTCTGGGGAGCCGCCGAAGCAGCACGAATGACCAATTTCGAAAACCGAAGCGATGTACCTTGACGGTGTCTCGCGCTGTGGTCTCCCACTCAAAATTGACGTAGGGGAACCGATCTTTAACCTTGAACAATCGATCAAACGTAAGAAAGAACGAAGGTAGGTTCTTGATTGGCTTGTACTTCTCGACCAGGCCTGCTCTCTCCCACTCAGCGCCCAGGTGCGACATGATGTTGAGCGTGAGAACCGCCTGTTCATGGTTCGAGAGCTTCGAACGCAGCACTTTTCCCAGCGCGAGCTTTTCTTCCACTGAGAGTCTCGTTCCATCGACAAACGTATAGGCGGAGAAGAGGTTCCGGAAGTAGTGCGATAGGCGAAGTTGGTGACCGCCAAACTGACGCCGCTCAGACTTGCCCGCCTGCCGCTCGGTGTGCACCGCCCCGAACAACTGCTTTATTCTCTCTGCCCCGTAATCTTTGAGCACTTCCTCAGAGACTAGGTGTGGCCCAAAGAATGTGCACGTGTACGCGATGTCAACACGATCTGCAATTGACCAAACTGCATCGTCAGGAACAACATGCCTCGTCAGTTTGTAGATGACGTAGAACTCGCTAAGCACCGAAGAGAATGTGTCGCGCCCGGTCTTGGTGCCAATACGCAATGACGCGACGATCTCTTCATGGGTTCTCATCATCTCGGCAAAGACCTGATATGTCTTTGCTCGGTAATCCATTCGCCGGGACCACCAAAACGTCAGGAACACGCCGAGGACCGTCAGCGCAGTGAGAAGTGTCCCCCAGACGCCACCAATGTAATCGCCAAGCAATCCGTAGTACTGCATAGGCTCATGCGCCGGCGACGAGGTGCTCGGAAGCGGGAAGAAGCTCTTGATGTCCACGGTTCTGACGCCTAACTACTATTGGACCGCTCCCCAGCGGCGTAGCGCCGAGTATCACCGATCCATCCCTGTTTGCCTATCGGACACCCCCCCCCCGCAATCAATGCGTTGCAGAGCGGACACGAATGCAGTGACCGTCAACGCCGGCAGCGCTATCCGACCTTGAAGCGGCCGCATTGGATACGCCGTTGAAAACGAGGGCGTAACGGGTGCGGCGACGCCGCACCTGCTTGGATACGTCCCGTTACCGCGTTAACCGGCCAGGCACCTTCCAGCTGCGCCACAGCCCTTCGCCGGCATACACCGCCAGGCCCAGCCAGATCGCGCCGAAGCCCAGTGCACGCGTGGCATCGAAGGGCTCGTGGAAGAACCACACGCCGAGCAGCAGCACCATCGTCGGTGCGATGTACTGCAGCAGGCCGACCACCGACAACGGGATCCGGCGCACGCCGTAGGCGAAGCCGATCAGCGGCACCGCGGTGACCACGCCGCCGAACACCAGCAGCAGGTCGGTGCCCAGGCTCCACCCGCCGGTGAAGCCGCCGCCGTGGCCGGACTCGGCCCAGCCCAGGTAGGCCAGCGCCGGCAGCACCAGGAACAGGCTTTCCACGCCCAGCCCGCCGACCGGATCGACCGACACCAGTTTGCGCACCAGCCCGTACAGCGCGAACGACACCGCCAGCCCCAGCGCGATCCACGGCGGCGAGCCGGCCTGCCAGGTCAGCCAGGCCACGCCGACCGCGGCGCATCCGATCGCCAGCCACTGCAGCCGGCGCAGGCGCTCGCCCAGCACCAGCACGCCGATGACCACGTTGATCAGCGGATTGATGAAGTAGCCCAGGCTGGTCTCGACCACATGCCCGGCGTTGACCGCCCAGATGTACAGCGCCCAGTTGAAGGCGATCACGACGCTGCTCAGGGCGAGCGCCGGCAGCGCGCGCGGCTGCGCGGCGATCGTGCGCAGCCAGCCCAGGCCGCCGCGCAGCAGCAGCCAGCCGACCACCAGCACGGTGCTCCAGATCACCCGGTGGGCCATGATCTGCATCGCCGGCACGGCCTTGAGCAGGTGCCAGTACAGCGGCACCACGCCCCACAGCACGAAGGTGCCGGCGGTGACCGCCAGGCCGCGACGGTCGATACCGTCTGTCTGCGTCGCGACATTCATCGGCGCAGCACCCGGGCCAGGCTGATCACCACAACGCCGGACAGGATCACCACCATCGCGCCGACGTCGTGCGCGGTGAACCGCTCGTGCGCCAGCCATACGCCCAGCGCCACCGCGATCACCGGATTGACGTAGGCGTAACTGCTGACCAGCACCGGGCGCACGTGGTGCAGCAGCCAGACGTAGGCGGTGAAGGCCACGATGGAGCCGAACACCGCCAGGTACGCCAGCGCGGCGATGCCGTGCGGGGTCGGCACGGTGGTGAAGGACTCGCCGCGCAGCAGGCCGACCGCGACCAGCAGCACGCCGCCGCAGAGCATCTGCCCGGCCGCGGTGATGAACGGCGACGGCAGGTCGCGGCCGCGCGACCAGACCGAGCCGAATGCCCAGCCGATCGGCGCGATCAGCAGCAGGACCAGGCCGGTCGGGCTGGCGGACAGGCTGCTGCCGGAGTTCAGCCAGATCACACCGGCGAAGCCGACCGCCAGGCCCAGCCATTCGATGCGGCTCGGGCGCTGGCCGAAGATCACCCCGAACAGCGCCATCCACAGCGGCACCGAGGCCACCGCCACCGCGGCCAGGCCCGAGGACACGCTCTGCTCGGCCAGCACCACCATGCCGTTGCCCAGCAGCAACAGCAGCGCGCCCATCACCGCCAGGTTCTTCCACTGGGCGCGGGTCGGCGCGGCATGACCGCGCCAGCGCAGGAAGGCGTACATCAGGCTGCCGGCGAGGATGAAGCGCCCTCCGGACACGGCCGTCAGCGGCGGCCAGCCGCCCTCCAGGGCGAAACGGATCGCGAGATAGGTCGAGCCCCAGACCACGTAGACCAGGGTCAGGGCGACAGCGACAGCCAGGCCGGCGGCATGGGCCGGGGCCTGCGGGGAAGCGGACATGGGGGAGAACGCCGGGCGGGACCGCGCAATTCTAATCCAGCCCACCGCCACGGCCGCACCCTGCTGGTGCAAATCAGCGTTGCGCCGCGCCCGGCCCTGGCCTGCTGCCGGGCCCGGGCCGCGTTGCTTCCCCGGTCAGCCTGGCAGGCGCAGAATCGCCCTGTCCGCTGATGAGGTCACGACGATGAAACTCCAGGCACTGACACTCGCCCTTCTGCTCCCGCTTGTGGCCCTGCCCGCCCAGGCGGCCCGCCAGGTCACCGATCCCGACCTGCCGCGCGCCCTGCCGGCCGATGGCAAGGCGGTGAGCGTGGAGTGGAGCGACCCCGCCCGCTTCTCCGACATCCTCTACAGCGGCAACCGCTGGGAAGCCGAGCGCGGCGACTGGGTCACCCAGATCGCCAGCTATCTGCAGGACCGCGCCGACAAGCGCCTGCCGGAGGGCCAGCGCATGGATGTCACGATCACCGACATCCAGCGTGCCGGCCGCTACGAGCCATGGCTGGGCGTGCGCTACGACTCCGTCCGCATCATGCGCGACATGTACCCGCCGCAGATCAGCCTGAATTTCCGCATCACCGATACCGACGGCCAGGTGGTGGCGGAGGGCGAGCGCAAGCTCCGCGACTCCAGCTACCTGCAGAACGTGCGCAGCACCGACACCGATGCGCTGCGCTACGAAAAGCGGATGCTCGACGACTGGCTGCGGCGCGAGATCCCGGTCGACCGGTCGGTCACCAGCCGCTGATCGTTGCGGGCGCGGCACGCGGCCGGGTGTCGCGTGCCCGCTCCTGCGGTCCGCCGCCTGGCGACGGACCGCCAGTACCGCACGTGCGCGTCAGAACTCCGGGGCCAGCGCGCGCTCGATGTCCTCGCGGCGGGCGTTGGTGAAGTTCTTCGCCAGTTCCGCGGCGACCCGCGCCTTCGTTTCCTCGTGCAGCAGCGGCCGGATCTGGCCCAGGGTCTGCGGTTCGGCCACCAGCACCAGATGCGCGTAGCGGCCGCCCAGCGCGTCCTCGTTCAGGCGCTTGGCGAGCTGACGCGCGAACGAGGCTTCATCCACCTCCTTGGGCGGCACGTCCGCCGGCAGCACCGCCGGCATCTCCCCTTCGGCAGGATCGAGGGTCAGGCTTTCCTCCTGATGCAGCTTGACCGCTCCGGTCTCGCTGCCAAGGTTGCGGAACAGCCGGGCCGAAGCTCCGTCGGCCACCAGGACCAGGGCTTCTTTGGGAATCCTGCGCATGTCGTCTCCTCGGGTGTTGGCATGTGGAAGGCGATCGCCGCGTTGCGGGGATGCAACCGCAGCCTAGGCACGCCGGTGTTAGGGATGTGCGCAGGCGATGTCATGATTCCGTCCGTCGCCGGTGCGCCGTCGCGCACGTGCTTGCTTCCGGATGCGCCGCCTCCATCTTCTCCATTACGCCCGCATGCACCATGCCCGCATGCCTCGAACAGGGAACCGCCGATGAGCCGCTTCGACCTCGCCCCGCCCACTGCCGCGCAACGCGATGCGCTGGCCGCCGGCCTGTCCGCCGACGAGCGCCGCGTGCTGCTCCAGCACGGAACCGAAGCGCCGTTCTGCGGCGTGTTCCTCGACAACAAGCGCGAAGGCACCTACTGCTGCAGGCTGTGCGGGCTGCCGCTGTTCCGCTCGAGCAGCAAGTTCGATTCCGGCACCGGCTGGCCGAGCTTCTTCGCGCCGTACGACGAGGCCCACATCGGCCGCATCCGCGACATCAGCCACGGCATGATCCGGACCGAGATCGTCTGCGCACGCTGCGGCAGCCACCTCGGCCACGTGTTTCCCGATGGCCCGCCGCCGACCGGCGAGCGCCACTGCCTGAACTCGGTCTCGCTCTCCTTCACCGGCGATGGCGAACCGCTGCCGGACCCGCTGCAGCGCGGCGGCGCCGAGGCCGGCCCCGCCTGAATGCGGCACCGGCGGCCGCGCGGGTTGGCAGCGCCTCCGCCTTCCGGTACACAGGCAGCCTGCCCGCCGACGGATGCCGCGCCATGAAGTTCGCCCTGCTGGTCTACACCGACCCCGCCCTGCTGCAGGCGCTGCCGGCGGAGGAGTACGACCGGCTGATGCGCGACTGCATCCACCACGCCGATGCGCTGCGTGCCGACGGCAAGCTGCTGGGATCGCAGAAGCTGCAGCCGGCCGTGCAGGCACGCACGGTGCGCATCCGCGAAGGGCGCCCCAGCGTGTTCGACGGGCCGTTCGCCGAAACCAAGGAGCTGCTCGGAGGCGTGAACATCCTCGAGGTCGACACGCTCGAGGAAGCGGTGGCCATCGCCCACGACTTCCCGTGGGCACGCTACGGCAGCATGGAAGTGCGCCCGCTGGACGACCTCGAACACGAACGCGTCCGCGTCGGCGCCTGACCCGCCGCACCACCCGCACGCCGCGTTGCGGCATGCCGCTCCACACGCGCGGCGGACGAACACGCGACGGTGGTGACGCCCATGCACGCGCGTTCCAGATGCCGGCCACGCCGGCGGCGTGCGCGGCGGCATGCGCGTCACGGATCCGCGGCGTGCAGCTAACACATTGGTCGTAGGCCGGGCCGATCCGGCGTTCTTCACGCGTTCGAGCACACACACGGCTCATATACTCGGCCCCCGTTTTCTCACGAGGCCTCCCCCATGACCTCCCCCACGCACGCCGCCGCGCCGGCCGGCGCCACCGCGGCGCGTCCCGCCAGCCTGCGCCGCTCGGTCTCCAACACGCTGAAGGGCTCGGCCGGCAATCTGGTCGAGTGGTACGACGTCTACGTCTACTCGGTGTTCGCCAAGTATTTCGAGTCGCAGTTCTTCTCGCCCGAGGACAAGAACGCCACGCTGTACGTGTGGGGCATCTTCGCGATGACCTTCCTGATGCGCCCGATCGGCGCCTGGTACTTCGGCCGCTTCGCCGACCGCTACGGCCGGCGCCTGGCGCTGACGGTGTCGGTGTCGGTGATGGCCGCGTGCTCGTTCATCATCGCGATCACACCCACCGTGGCGACGATCGGCATCGCCGCGCCGATCATCCTGCTGATGGCGCGCCTGCTGCAGGGCTTCGCCACCGGCGGCGAGTACGGCGCCAGCGCGACCTACATGTCCGAGGCCGCGATCCCCGGCCGCCGTGGCTTCCTGTCCTCGTTCCACTACGTGACCCTGGTCGGCGGCCACGTGCTGGCGCAGGCCACGCTGCTGGCGATGCTGCTGGCGTTCGACACCTCGCAGATCTCCGAATGGGGCTGGCGCGTGGCGTTCGGCATCGGCGGCGCCGCGGCGATCGTGGTGTTCTGGCTGCGCCAGACCATGGACGAATCGCTGGAGGTCGCATCGATCGAGGCGGCCAGGTCCGGTGGCGCGCAGGCCAGCGGCTCGCTGCGCGAGCTGTTCGTCAACCAGTGGCGTCCGCTGCTGCTGTGCTTCCTGATCACCGCCGGCGGCACGCTCGCGTTCTATGCGTACTCGGTCAACGGCCCGAAGATGATCCAGACCGCGTTCGCCGGCGACGACGAGATCGTCGGCACCTGGATCAACCTGGGCCTGCTGACCTTCCTGATGCTGCTGCAGCCGGTCGGCGGCTGGCTGTCGGACAGCATCGGCCGCAAGAGCCTGCTGGTGTTCTTCGGCGTCGGCGGCGTGCTCTACACCTGGTACCTGGTGACCGCGCTGCCGCAGCAGACCAGCGCGCTGTCGGCGTTCGTGATCCTGGGCATCGGCTTCGTGATCCTCACCGGCTACACGTCGATCAACGCGGTGGTGAAGGCCGAGCTGTTCCCGACCCACGTGCGCGCGCTCGGCGTCGGCCTGGGCTACGCGCTGGCGAATTCCGCGTTCGGCGGCACCGCGCCGCTGGCCTACCAGGCCGCGCTGAAGTCCGGCCACGTGATGACCTTCGTGATCTATGCCACGGCGGTGATCGCGGTGTCGCTGGTGGTCTACGTGTTCTTCCTGAAGAACAAGGACCAGAACTGGCTGGACGACGAGGCGCACATGCACCAGCGGGTCGGCCGGCGCGGCTGACCGGCCGCCCGAGCGCACTGCGACGACGCCGGCCGATGCCGGCGTCGTCGTGTCAGGGCGTCCCGTCGAAGCGGTAGATGTCCATCGCCAGGAAGCCCATGTCGATGCCTGCGTCGATCCGCTGCGCGCGCATCGGCGTGCCGCCGGCGCCCATCGCCACGTACAGCGGCAGCAGGTGCTCGTCGGTCGGGTGCGCCCGTTCGGCGAACGGCGCCTGCCGGCGGTAATCCAGCAGCGCGTCCACGTCCTCGTACGCCAGCCGCTGCCCGACCCAGTCGATGAAGGGCTGCACGTACGGCGCCTGGCGCGCCTGGTCGTAGCGGCGCCAGTCGTGCAGGTTGTGGGTGATGCTGCCCGAGCCGATCACCAGCACGCCCTCGTCGCGCAGCGGCGCCAGCGCGCGGCCCAGCTGCAGCTGGTGCTGCGGACCGAGCCCGGGCTGGATCGACACCGGCACCACCGGAATGCCGGCATCGGGATACAGCAGGCGCAACGGCACCCAGACGCCGTGGTCCAGGCCGCGTCGCGGATCGATGCCCGGCGCCAGCCCCGCTGCTTCCAGCAGGCCGGCCACACGCGCGCCCAGTGCGGGATCGCCCGGCGCCGGATACCGGATGTCGAACAGCGCCTGCGGGAACCCGCCGAAATCGTGGATGGTTTCCGGCTGCGCGGCGCCACCGACCAGCGGCGCGCGCGCCAGCCAGTGCGCGGACGCGACCACGATCGCGCGCGGACGCGGCAGGGTGCGGGCGAGCTCGGCCAGGCGCTGTCCGACCAGACCGGGCTCGAGCGCGGTCATCGGCGAACCGTGCGAGACGTAGAGCGACGGCATGCGTGACATGGAAGACCTCCGTGGGCGCCGGCACGACAGGGCCGGCATCGGGATGACAGGCTATTCCCACATCCATCGCGGATAAACTCGACGGAAATCCAATCACTGTTTCGCCTGGAGAAACAATGGACACCCTCGACGCGATGCGGACCTTCATCGCCGTGGTCGACCGCAACGGCTTCAGCGCTGCCGCCGACGCCCTCGGCCAGTCCACCGCCCGGGTGACGCGGCAGATCGCCTGGCTCGAGCAGCGGCTCGATACCCGCCTGCTCAACCGCACCACCCGGCGGATCAGCCTGACCAGCGCCGGTACCGCCTACTACCAGCGCTGCCTGCAGCTGCTGGCCGAGTTCGACGACATCGAGGCCACGGTCGGTGCGCAGGCGCAGACGCCAGCGGGCCTGCTGCGGATCAACGCGCCGGTCAGTTTCGGCATCGCCAGGCTGGCGCCGCTGCTGGCCGGCTACCGCGCGCGCTATCCGCAGGTGAGCATCGACCTGTCGCTGTCGGATCGCCTGGTGGACATGGTCGAGGAAGGCTACGACCTGGCGATCCGCATCACCCGCGCACCGGCCCCGACCCTGATCGCGCGCCGGCTCGGCGAGGCGCGGATCCTGCCCTGCGCTTCGCCCGCGTATCTGGAGCGGATGGGCATGCCACGCCAGCCGGCCGACCTGGCCGGCCACCAGTGCCTGGGCTACAGCTACTGGTCCGGCGGCAACGAATGGACGCTGCAGGGTGCGGACGGCGAGCACGTGGTGCGCGTCGATGGCGGCCTGCGCGCCAACAACGGCGACGTGCTGCGCGAGGCGGCGCTGGCCGGCATGGGCATCGTGCTGCAACCCGACTTCCTGGTCGGCGAGGACGTCGCCGCGGGCCGGCTGGTACGCGTGCTGCCGGAGTACACGCTTCCACCGATCGGCATCCATGCGGTCTACGCCAGCCGCAGCCATCTGGCGCCGAAGGTGCGCAGCTTCATCGATCATCTGGTCGAGGCGATGTCGCCCATCGCGACGTGAGCGGCCCGCGGCCGCGACGCGTCGCACGCATGCACGGAAACGTCTGATTTCCCGACGCGCTACGCGTTTTTCCTGAACGCCGGTACACGTTCGACGTGTCACCTTTTTGTCATTTTTACATTTCACGTGCTATCCCGCTGATGCGTGTTCGGGGCACGCCTTCCTGTTTTCGATCCGCACGAGGTGCCACGTTGATCCTGTTCCTGACCCTGGCCGTGCTGGTCTGTCTGGTTGTCGCATCGGGCAGGTGGATCTGGATCAAGGCCGCGTTGCTTTCGCTGCTGCTGCTGTCGCTGAGCGCATGGTGGCTGGTCGACAGGCTCAGCGGCGATGGCCTCAACGCCGCCACGCTCTACCACCTGCGCACCAGCATGGAAGGCGCGGGCGTGGCCGACTTCACCCCGCTGATCGTGGCCGCGTCCTGCATGCTGCTGGCCTCGCTGCTGCCGCTGGCGCTGCCGAAGCTGCGCCGCCTGCATCGCAACGGCCCGGGCGTGGCGCTGTTCTGCGGCTTCGTCGCGGTGTACGCGGCGGCGGTGCTGGTCAGCCCGCTGCGCGCCGATGCCGAGCGTCTGGTGCAGCGCATGCGCCCGGTCGATCCGTCGCCGGTCGCCGCCGAGTACCTGGTCCCCGACCGCCCGCTGGCGCAGCGCCGCAACATCGTCTGGATCTACGCCGAAAGCCTGGAACGCACCTACTTCGACGACGAGGTGTTTCCCGGACTGATGCCGAACCTGACCAGGCTCGCCGGCGAGGGCCTGGATTTCCGCGACATCGCCTCGCCCGAGGGCAGCGGCTGGACCATCGCCGGCATGGTCGCCTCGATGTGCGGCGTGCCGCTGACCGCCGCGCGCGAGGACGAGAACAGCTTCGGCCGCATGGCCAGCTTCCTGCCCAACGCCTGGTGCCTGGGCGACTACCTCAAGCAGCAGGGCTACGCGACCGAATTCCTCGGGGGGGCCAGCGCCGAGTTCGCCGGCAAGGGCAACTTCCTGGTCAACCACGGCTTCGACGTGGTGATGGACCGCCGCCACTTCGAGGACAAGGGCGTGGCGCGCCGCCACTTCTCCAACTGGGGCGTGCACGACGACGTGCTGCTGGACGAGGCCTTCGAGCGCTTCGTCGCGCTGTCGCAGGGCGATGCGCCGTTCCTGCTGAGCGCGCTGACGATGGACACCCACCACCCGGCCGGGCACCTGCCGGTGGCCTGCCGCGACGTGCGCTACCGCAGCCGGCACGGCAACATCGGCCTGCTCAATGCGATCAAGTGCAGCGACCGGCTGATCGAGCGCTTCGTGCAGAAGATCCGCGACAGCGAGTACGCCGACGACACCCTGATCGTGATCGCCTCCGATCATCTGGCCATGCCCAACCACATCAGCCACGTGATCGACCGCATGCACCGCGAGAACCTGCTGCTGGTGCTGGGCAAGGACATCGCGCCGCAGCAGGTCACCCGCGGCGGCGGCACGCTCGACAGCGGCGCCACCGTGCTCAACCTGCTCGATCCGCAGATCGAGGCGCTGGGCTTCGGCCGCTCGCTGGTGTCCGACAGCGTCGCCCGCAGCGCCAGCGTGGCCTACACCGATCCGGACGCGGACTACCTGCCCTACCTGGCCTACGCGCGCACGCTGTGGATGGGCGAGCGCACCCGCGAGCTGCTGGTCGACGAGGAGCGCGTGCTGGTCGGCAACCAGCAGGTGCAGCCGCCGGTGCTGCTGGAGTACGACCCGCAGTGGAACATCAAGGCGATGTACCTGGAGGACACGCCCAAGCAGTTCGAGACCAGCGAACCGGAGAACGTGCTGGCCTACGTCGACCGCTGCGCGGCCTTCGACGACCAGGCGCCGGCCGGCTGGTGCGCGCTGCTGGTCAACAGCAAGAACCAGGTGCGGATGTACCGGCCCGAACAGCTGCGCAAGGGCATCAGCGTGGATGCGCCGATGGCCGGTGCGGCCGAGGTGAGGCCCAGCGTGCGCCGGTCGGTCGCGCTGGGCCGCCAGGCCCGGCCGATGTGCGCCGGCAGCTACCGGCTGCAGGTGCAGGCGCGGCAGATGCCGGCCCAGCCGTTCTGGCTGGAGGCGGTGTCCGCGCGCGACCGCCGCGTGCTCGCCCGGCAGTGGGTGGACGCCAGCAACGGCGCGCTGCCGATCAGCCTGGCGCTGGGCCTGGACCGCGACGTGGACGACCTGCAGCTGCGCGCCTGGCTGACCTCGCCCGACGAGCTGGTGGTCGACGACGACGGCCTGGTCGCGGTCGGCGACGACAGCGCCGGTGGCGGCGCCTGCGCGACCGCCTGAGCGCCGCGGCTTTCACGTGATCTGTGCGGCCGCGGCGCTAGCGTGCCCGGCCATGGACAAGCACTCGACACCGATGCGGTGGCTGCTCGCCGCCACCGCCGTGGCCATGCCGCTCGTGGCCTGGGCCTCCCAGCGCGGCCTGTTCGGCCCCGACAACGGCACCATCTCCGATCGCTATCCGACCCTGCTGGTCGCGGCCGGGTACGCGTTCTCGATCTGGGGCGTGATCTTCCTGCTCGACCTGGCCTACGGTCTGCAGCAGGCGGCCGGACGTCACCGCGCCGACGCCACGCTGGGCCGGATCCGGCCGGCGGTCGTGATCGGCTTCCTGCTGACCGCCCTGTGGATGCCGCTGTTCTCGCAGGGGCTGTTCTGGGTCTGCCTGCCGGTGATCTTCGGTGCGCTGGCGTGCCTGGGCTGGGCCGCGCTGCAGGTGACCCGCGCGATCGCCGCCGGCGGCGAGGGACTGCGACTGGCCTGGCTGGCCCTGTCGCTGCATGCGGGCTGGCTGTCGCTGGCCGCCTTCCTCAACCTCGCCCAGACCATCGTCGCCTACGAGTGGCTGCCCGGCGAATGGCGCCTGGGCTGGAGCCTGGGCCTGTTCATGCTCGCCGCCGCGGTGCTGCTGGAACTCAACCGGCGCATGCACGGCAACCTCGCCTACGCCGGCGCCGCCCTGTGGGGCCTGGCGGCGGTGTACGTGAAGCAGGCCAACTGGGACCTGCCCGGAGCCGATGTCGCCGCCTGGACGGCAGCGGTCATCGCCGCGGTGCTGCTGATGCAGACCGTCTGGTTGTGGCGCGGCCGTGGTGGCCGCCCTGCGCGCGCCACCGGCGGCTTCAGGGCCGCTCAGCGGTAACGCGCCTCCAGCAGGTCGATCTCGCGCACCAGCAGGCGCGCGGTTTCATCGGAGATGCGCCCCTGCCGGGCCAGGGCGAACACCGTCTCGCGCTCGGCCCGCATCGCCGCCAGCCGCAGCGTGCGCTCGGCCTGGTCGGCCCGGCGCAGCAGCGCCGGATCGACACCGGGTGCCGCGTCCTGTCCAAGCCGGCGGGTGTACAGCGCGATCACCCGCGTCGCCGCGCTTGCGTACAGGTCGGCGTCGGCCGGGTCCGGGGGCAGCGCACGCTGGGCCTGTTCGATCGCGCCGATCGCCGCCTTCGCCCCTTCCTGCCGGGCCAGGTCCTCTTCCTGCCGGTGGCCGGGCTCCTCGGCCAGTTCGAGGCCGCGCAGCAGCCGCGGCAGGCCGATGCTGGCGACCAGCAGCGAGACCAGGATCACCGCCGCAGCCAGGAAGATCGCCAGATCGCGGGCCGGGAACGGGCTGCCGTCATGCAGGAGCAGCGGCAGGGTCAGCACGCCGGCCAGGGTGATCGCGCCGCGCACGCCGCTCAGCGACATCGCCGCGATCAGCCGCCAGGGTGGCGAGCGCCGGTCCTGTTCGCCCTGGCGGCGCGCGCGCAGCAGGCTCAGCCGCACCGACACCCACACCCACGAGAAACGCAGCAGCGCCAGGCCCAGGTTGATCGCCAGCGCATAGGCCAGCAGCCATGCGGGATTGAGGTGCCCGCTCTGCCGCACCGTCGTGGCGGCACCATCGAGGATGCCCGGCAGCTGCTCGCCCAGCAGCACGAACATGATGCCGTTGAGGCTGAACCGGATCGTGTCCCAGACCGCCGTGCGCTGGACCCGGGTGGTCGCCAGGGTGCGCCCGCTCAGTTCGACCCGGCTCATGGTCACGCCGGCGGCGACCGCGGCGAGGATGCCGGAGGCCTGCAGGTGTTCGGCGATCAGGTACGCGCCGAACGGCAGCAGCAGGCTGATCAGGATCGGCGTGCCCGCCTCTTCGCCGAAGCGGCGCGACAGCGCGTGCTGCACGCGCGTGGCCGCCAGGGTGAAGCCGACGCCGATGGCCACGCCGGCCAGCGCCACCCACAGGAAGGTCAGGGCCGCCGCGCCCAGCGAGAAACCGCCGCTCAGTGCCGCGGCCACGGCGAAGCGGAAGCAGACCAGGCCGGACGCGTCGTTGAGCAGCGACTCGCCTTCCAGGATGTGCATCAGACGGCGCGGGATCGGCACCCGGCTGGCGATCGCCGACACCGCGACCGGGTCGGTCGGCGAGACGATGGCCGCCAGCGCGAACGCCACCGCCAGCGGCATCGCCGGAATCATCCAGTGCACCAGCAGGCCGATGCCGAGCACGGTGAACACCACCAGGCCCAGCGCCAGGGCCAGGATGGTGCGGCGGTCGCGTTTGAGCCCCTCGTTCGGGATGCGCCAGCCATCCAGGAACAGCAGCGGCGGCAGGAACAGCAGGAAGAACACGTCGGGATCCAGCGCCACGCCGCCGTCGGAGAACGCGGCGATCGCCGCACCCAGCGCGATCTGCACCAGCGGCAACGGCAGCGCGAAGGGCAGCACGCGCACCAGATAGCCACTGGCCAGCACCGCCAGCAGCATCGCCAACACCATTTCGATCGAATGCATGCCCTGCATTCTAGGACCTGTGGTGCCGACGGCCGGTCCGGCTGCGGCGCGGAGCCTCGGCGATCGCCACGCCATGCGCGCGACGCGGCGGGGCGGTCTGCGATGACCACCCGCGCGCGCCGTGGAGACGTTGCGGACCGCCTGGCGTCATCGCCACCCATGCCGGGCGGAAGCACGCGGGCACCGGTCGTGTACAGGCCGCATGCCGTGCAGCGCCGCAGCGCGTGGGCCGGGTTCAGCCGCAGCCGTCGGCCGTGTCGGGGCCCTTCCGGGCCTGGGCCACGCAATGGCCGAACCCGGCCGGCAGGCCACGCACCTCGTGGCGCGTGCCGACCGCCAGCACGAAGCTGTCCAGCGTCTGCCGCTGGCAATCGGTCTGCGAGGCGGGCGCGGCTCCGTCGACGGTGCAGTCGTCCGCGTAGACCAGGTAGCGGCAGTCGCCGCTGGCACTGGCGAAGCACTCGAAGGTGGCCACGCCGTCGCGCTGCGTGGTCTTGCTGAACAGCGTCTGGGTGCCGTTCTCGCTGGAGCGGGTGATGCTGGTCGTGCCGGGCTTGGGGTCGCAGCCGGACAGGGCCATCAGACAGGAAATCAGGGCGGTCACGATCCGCATGGCGGCAGCTCCGTTGCAGGGAAGGTGCGGCTCACATGCCGCGGAACAGGGTCATGAAGGGCTGGCTGACCGCCAGGACCTCGTCGCGCTGGCGCAGTTTCAGCCGGCCCTTGCCGGTGTCGTCGCGCACCACCGATTCGACCGCCTTGAGGTTGACGATGGTCGAGCGGTGGATCTGCCGGAACTGCATCGGGTCCAGCGCGTCCAGCAGTTCCTTCAGCGGCGTCCGCAGCAGCGACTCGCCATCGGCGGTGGCCACGACCGTGTACTTGGCGTCGGCGCGGAAGTAGGCGACGTCCTCGAGCATGATCAGGCGCGTCTCGCGGCCGTTGTTGGCGGTGATCCAGGCCAGCGGCGGGCTCGCGTTGGCCGCCGGCGGGCGCTGCGCCAGCTGCTGCAGCAGGGTGTCGAGCAGCGCCGGATCCGGGCGCCCCGCCGAGGCGCGCGCCTGCAACCGCTGCACCGTGGCCTGCAGGCGGTCGCGCGCGACCGGCTTGAGCAGGTAGTCGACCGCGCCGCGCTCGAACGCATCGATCGCGTACTGGTCGTAGGCGGTGACGAAGACCACCTGGGTGCGCGGGCTGACCTCGTCCAGCGCGGCCGCGACCTCGATGCCGGTCAGCCCGGGCATGCGGATGTCGAGGAAGGCCACGTCCGGCTTGTGCAGCGCGATGGCCTCCAGCGCACCGGCACCGTCCTCGCATTCGGCGACGATCCGCAGCCCGGGCCAGACCTCTCCCAGCAGCAGCATCAGCGAGGTGCGCAGCAGTTCCTCGTCTTCGGCGATGACGCACTCAAGCATGGGGGTCGACTCCGGGCAGGGCCGGCGGCTGGGCCACCGGCGGGGTTGCGGCAGGCGGCGGCGTCCGCACGGCCGGCGCCGTGGCGGGCGGCAGGCTCAGCGTCGCGGCGACGCCGCTGGGGAAGTTGGACACGATGGAAAACGTCGCGTTGGCGCCGTAGGTCAGGCTGAGCCGCTCGCGCAGGTTCTTCAGGCCGATGCCGGTGCCGGCGGTGCTGCTGCCGAAGCCCTGGCCATCGTCGGCCACGGTGACGGTGACGTGGTCGTCCATGCGCCGCGCCAGCACCCACACGGTGCCACCGCCGGTCTTGGGCTCCAGCCCGTGCTTGATCGCGTTCTCGACCAGGGTCTGCAGCACCATCGACGGCATCGGCGTGGCCAGCAGCGCTTCGGGAATGTCGAACTGCGACTGCAACCGCGCGCCCATGCGGATCTTGAGGATTTCCAGGTAGGCGCGGGTGCGCTCCAGCTCCTCGCCCAGGGTCGACAGCGCATCGCCGTCGCGCGGCAGCGAGCGGCGCAGGTACTGGATCAGATGGCCGAGCATCTGCTCGGCGCGCGGCGGATCGGTGCGCGCCAGCACCTGCGCGTTGGCCAGCGTGTTGTAGAGGAAGTGCGGCTCGACCTGGGCCTGCAGCAGGTTCAGTCGGGCCACGGTCAGCGCGTTGTCGGTGGCCTGGCGCTCGGCCGCATCCTGCTCGTCGCGGCGGTTGGCGGCGACCCGGCGCGAAAGCGCGCGCAGCAGCGCCTCGGCGTTCTCGTAGTTGCTGCCCTCGTCCAGCGCGAACAGGTCCAGCCAGTGCGGCGCATCCGGCTCGCACAGCAGGGTCACGCCGCTGGTGCCCTCGCCGGGCTGCACGGTGGCCAGCACCTTGTCGTGATGCACGGCGAAGCGCGCCAGCAGGTTCCAGCGCGACGGCTGGCGCCCGCCGAACGGATCGCTGCGGCGCACCTTGGCGCGGATCTGCAGGCTGCCGCGTTGCGGCTCGACCTCCTCCACCCGCGGCAGCTCGCGGACCGCCGACTCGATCACCGCGAACGCGGCGTCGGTATCCAGCGGCAGCTCGATCCGGCGCTGCTGGTGGCTGCTCAGCGTGGCCGCATCCAGGTGACCGGCGATCAGGCGGGTCCGCCGCAGATGGGTGATCGCGCTGAGGAAGGCGACGATCATCGTGCCCAGCGCCAGCATCCAGAACAGGCCGCCGGTGTCGCCGAACAGACCGGACCAGACCATCCCGACCAGCAGGATCGCCATGAACCAGGCGAAGAGGATCCGGAAGACCAGGAACAGGCTGGAAGACACGCGGCACCACCACATCGATCAGGTGCGGCGAGCATAGCGACCACCGGGGCCGGCGGAAGGGGGCGTGCGACGAAACCGGCCACGGGCCGACGGAACCGGCATGGGCCGGCACGGAGGACCGCGGGGGCCGTCCGCCCGCGGCCGATGCCGGCCTCAGGCCGGGGCCGGGGACGCCTCAGGTGGCGCCTCGCCCTCGATCCGCTCCCAGACGCGACGGAACACCTGCCCGGCCTCGGCTTCGGTCAGCGGGCTGGCGACCACCGCCTCGCGCAGCAGGAAGGCCGCCAACCGCTCCTCGTAGCCGGCGTGCGGCTGGTTGAGCCAGGCGTCGTAGGCCGCGCACAGCACCGGCCAGTAGCGGGCGAAGCTGCGCATCGCGCGGGCGCGCGGAAGGCCGGGGTACCGCGGCAGCCAATGCGCGCGTTCGCGATCGATGTCGATCATGACGGCCTCGCGGCCGTGGGCGGACTGCGTCATGGGCGGAGCTTCCAGCAGATGGCCGCATCGGCCGTGGGCGCGCGTCGGGCAGGCAGGCTCGCAACGGCGGCGTCGCGCGGGGGTGAAAAACCTGCGCGTCGCGCCCGCGCCGGATGAAAGATTCAGTCTCTGGCCTTGCGGATCAGGGTGATCTCGCCGGAGGTCTCCAGCACCGCCAGGGCGATGTCGGCATCGCTGTCGCATTCGGCCCGGCGCTTGGCGCCCTCGAAGTCGGCATGGCTGACGTTCTGCCGGCGCAGCACGCGTTCGAACACCTGCCCGTCGCGCGCCAGCAGCACCGGCTCGCCTTCGACGATGCGGTCCAGGCCCGGGAAACGCGCGGTCAGCGCGCCGACGATCCAGTTCAGCGCCAGCAGCGTGGCCGCCAGGATCAGGCCGCCGAGCAGCGACACGTCCTCGCCGATCAGCGAGTTCTGCACCGCGGTGCCCAGCAGCACCACCAGCAGCAGGTCGAACGGCGTGAACTGGCCGACCGCACGCTTGCCGGTGAGGCGCACCAGCAGCAGCACGACCACGTAGACCGCGATCGCACGGATCACGAACTCCCACCAGGGCATGGCGAGTTCGAACAGGCTCTCGAGCATGGTGCGTTCCGCAGGCCGGCGATGCGCCATTGAGGCGCCGCTGCCGTCAACCCGTGGTGAACCGGCCGGGCGGACACCGCCTGCGGCCGCATCCCCGCCGCATCGGGTGCGGCAACGGCTGCAGGGCCGACATGGCAGGCGTCATCGCCAAGCCCGGCAGAGCGGATGCGTCGGCGTTCCGGCGACGGGGCAGGCATCGGGCAACCACCCGTGGACGCATGCGATGCGATGCGCGCTGGTACCGGGAGCAAGCCAAACGCGGGCCACCGCTCCGATCAGCGCCGCTGCCGTCCGCGATCCCGGGTTCGACGGCCGTGCGACCGCAGCCGCATCCAGCGCGATGGCAGCCGCACGACGCGATGCCACGCGCCCGCTACGCCAGCAGCGCCTGCCCCGCGGCATGGCCCGAGGCCCACGCCCACTGGAAGTTGTAGCCGCCCAGCCAGCCGGTCACATCCAGCACCTCGCCGACGAAATGCAGGTTCGGCACGTGTCTGGACTGGAACGTGCTCGACGACACGCCATCGGTGTCCACCCCGCCCAGCGTCACCTCGGCGGTGCGATAGCCTTCGGTGCCGCTGGCCACCAGCGGCCAGGCCTGCAGCAGCGCCGCCACCTCGCGCAGCTGCGGCGGGTCGTACTGGCGCATCGGCTTGTTCGGCAGCCACACCTCGCACAGGCGCACCGCGAAACGGCGTGGCAGGACCTCGGCCAGCACCGTCTTCAGTTCGGCATCGGGCCGCTGCGCCTGCTGCGCGCGCAGCCAGTCCAGCGCGTCGCGGCCGGGCAGCAGGTCCAGCTGCACGGTGTCGCCGGGATGCCAGTACGAGGAGATCTGCAGGATCGCCGGGCCGCTGACGCCGCGATGGGTGAACAGCATCGCCTCGCTGAAACTGCGGCCGTTGCAGCTGGCCTCCACCGGCAGCGCGACGCCGCTCAGATCCTGCAGCCGCTCCTGGTGGCGGCCGCTCAGGGTCAGCGGCACCAGACCGGCGCGGGTCGGCAGCAGCGTGTGGCCGAACTGGCGCGCCAGCGTGTAGCCGATGCCGCTGCCGCCCAGCGATGGAATCGACAGCCCGCCGCTGGCGATCACCAGCGCCGATGCAATGAACCCGCCCTGCGAGCTGCGCACCTGGAAGCGACCATCATCGGCGACGTCCACCTGCTCGACCGCGGCCGAGGTGCGCACCTCGACGCCGGCGGCCGCGCACTCGTCCAGCAGCATCCGCACGATCAGCTTGGCCGACTCGTCGCAGAACAGCTGACCCAGGGTCTTCTCGTGATACGCGATGCGGTGGCGTTCGACCAGCTCGATGAAGTGCCACGGCGTATAGCGGGCCAGCGCCGACTTGCAGAAGTGCGGGTTGGCCGACAGGTAGTTGGCGTGGGTGGTGCCGGTGTTGGTGAAGTTGCAGCGCCCGCCGCCGGACATCAGGATCTTCTTGCCCGGCTTGTTGGCGCTTTCCAGCACCAGCACGCGCAGACCGCGCTGGCCGGCGCTGATCGCCGCCATCAGCCCGGCCGCACCGGCGCCGATCACCAGCGCGTCGTACTCGCGGGACATCGGCTCAGGCGTGGCCCGGGGCCATGCGCACGGCCGGCCGCAGCTCGACTTCGGTGCCGCCCTCGTCGATCACCCGCACCTCGCCGTCCTGCACGAAGATGTTCAGACGCATGCCGCGCGTGTACAGCGCGGTCAGCGCATCGACCGCCTCGGCCGGAATGTCGAGCACGGTGAGGTTGTCGTGCCGCGCCAGGCCGCTGCCGATCTTGTCCCACCACAGGTCGGACGCACGGCCGCCGTAGTTCAGCACCACGACCTGGCGGGCACGCCCGCAGGCCTTGCGGATCCGCGCTTCATCGGGCTGGCCGACGTCGATCCAGCGCTCGATGTCGCCGCCGTAATCGCGTTCCCACAGATCGGGATCGTCCTCGTTGCTGAGCCCCTTGCCGAACTCCAGGCGCTCGTCGGCATACAGCGCGAACGCGAGCACGCGCATCATCAGCCGGGTCTCGGTTTCGGACGGATGCTGGGCCAGGGTCAGCGGATGGGTGGCGTAGTAATGCCGGTCCATGTCGCTGATCTGCAGCTCGGCACGGACCACGGTGGCCTTGAGCGCCATCGGCGGTTCCAGGGGTTGGGACGGGCGGCCATGATACGCGCCGCGTCGCCCCGCGTCCGGCTCACGGCACCGGATCGCCCAGGATCGTCACCGCCAGGTCGCGATTGGCCATCGCGCTGTTGCCGCTGTAATCGCGTGCCGCGATCCGCACGATGTAGTCGCCCGGCGGCAGCGCCCCGGTGTCCCACAGGCCCTGCCGGTACACGCCGTCGCGTACGGTGTTGCTGACCAGATACCTGAAGCGCGTCACCGCCGCGCCGTGCACGGTGATGCCGCTGCCGGGCGCATACGCCACCTTGGTCGCGTCGTCGTTGGGCAGGCGGTCGAACACGATGGTCATGCGCGGCATCTCCTCGCCCGGCAGCGGCGTGCCATCGGCGCGCAGCACCTGGTAACCGAGCGCATGCAGGCCCAGCCGGCGCCGCGGCAGGTTGCGATCGACCTGGTCCCAGGCATCGACCACGATCTGCACGCCCGCCAGACTGCGTGGAATCTCAACGCGTCCGCTGCGCCTGGGCAGCGGCACGTCGAGCGGATCGAGCAGCTCCACCGAGTCGATCCGTGGCGGCACGCTGTCGGCGTAGCCGGCGAACCCCAGCGCGACCGCGTTGCGCTCGTAACCGCTGGCGCCGACGCTCAGGTGCACGTGGGCCATGCCGTTGAGCGTGCCCAGCGGGTCGCCGACCCTGAAGCGCGTGCCGCGTGGCACGCGGATCCGTTCGGGCTTGCCGGCATCGTCGTCCAGCCGCTGGAAGCGCGGATCCAGCAGCAGGCCCTGCGCGGTACGACCGACCCGCATGTGGATGTAGGACAGCGTGTCCACACCCAGGCCTTCGCTGCCGGTGCCATGGCCCCAGGCCGCGGTCGGGCTGCTGACCTTGGCATCGGCGATGGCCAGCACGGTCTGGCCGACATCGCCGCGGATGTCCAGGCCGCCATGCAGGTGGTGCCGGCTCTCGCCGCGGTAGTCGCCGCGCACTTCGCCGAGCGTGCCGACCACCTCGTGCCAGCCGTCCTGTGGATGCAGCGGCCAGCGCGCGCCGGTGTCCGGCAGCGGCGCGTGCGGCGACGGCCCCAGCGCCAGCCGCGGGTCGTCCTGCGCCAGCGCGGTCAGCGCCGGCGTGGGCGGCGCGATCCGATGCACGCGGTAGGCGCCGGCATCGGTCACGTACAGCGCACCGTCGGCCGCCAGCGCCACGCCGGCCGGACGCGACATCCGCTGCGCCGGGGTATCGCCGCTCAGCAGCTGCCAGCGTCCGTCGCGCAGCAGCTGGAACACGCGCCCGGCGGCGGCCTCGGTCACGTAGAGCAGACCGTCGTGGGTGAGCGCCAGCGCC
>Ga0075364_10000384_pt1 | contig 21921 bp, 16 predicted proteins | sample EndMetdeltDD1764_FD_71517 | JGI IMG/M metagenome (GOLD analysis project Ga0075364, IMG submission 71517) | Populus endosphere microbial communities from Tennessee, USA - Endosphere MetaG P. deltoides DD176-4 | ecosystem: Host-associated > Plants > Roots > Endosphere | place: USA: Tennessee...
TCATCCAGCGCATTGGTGTGCAGCGACTGCGTGCCACCGAGAACGGCCGACAGGGCTTCGTAAGCCGTGCGAATGACGTTGTTATACGGGTCCTGTTCCTGCAGCGAAACGCCGGAAGTCTGGCAATGGGTGCGCAGCATCAGCGAGCCCGGCTTTTTCGGCTCGAACTCTTCCATGATTTTTGACCACAAAAGGCGGGCGGCGCGCAGCTTTGCGGCTTCCATGAAAAAGTTCATGCCGATGGCGAAGAAGAACGATAGACGCCCGGCAAAGTCATCGACATTCAGGCCCTTGGCGAGGGCAGCCCGCACATATTCGCGCCCGTCTGCCAACGTGAAGGCAAGCTCCTGCACCAGCGTCGCGCCCGCCTCCTGCATGTGATAACCGGAGATCGAGATCGAGTTGAAACGCGGCATTTCCTTTGCCGTATATTCAATGATGTCGGCAACGATCCGCATCGAGGGTTCGGGCGGATAGATATAGGTGTTGCGGACCATGAACTCCTTGAGAATGTCGTTCTGGATGGTGCCGGAAAGCTCCGCCCGCGAACAGCCCTGCTCCTCGCCTGCAACGATGAAAGACGCAAGGATCGGGATGACCGCACCGTTCATCGTCATCGAAACGGACATGTCCTTCAAGGGAATGCCGTCGAACAGGATCTTCATGTCCTCGACACTATCGATCGCCACGCCCGCCTTGCCGACATCACCCTCCACACGGGGATGGTCGCTGTCGTAACCACGATGGGTGGCGAGATCGAAAGCGACCGACAGGCCCTTCTGGCCAGCGGCAAGATTGCGACGGTAAAAGGCGTTGGATTCCTGGGCTGTCGAAAAGCCGGCATATTGGCGGATTGTCCACGGACGGCCAGCATACATGGTGGCGCGCGGCCCACGCACGAAGGGTTTTATGCCCGGCAGCGTATCGAGATGGTCGATGCCTTCAAGATCGTCCGCCGTGTAAAGCGGCTTGATATCGATGCCTTCGGCAGTGCGCCAGACAAGCTTTTCCGGGGAAGCTTTCAGCTCCTTCTCAGCCAACGCCTGCCAATCCTGAGGCGCATTCAGCGAAGTTTCCGCGGATGCATTCGTCTTGACCTTGTTATCCGACACCGATGTCCTCCTGCCTATGCGGTTTCATGCTGCGCAACATGCGCCATTCTATAGCTAGTGCGCGCGCCATGCGATGACAGCCGCGCGAGGCGGTAATTCTGTGGCAGATGGATATGCGATGCGCGAGTCACTGCGTGAAACAGTCCTCACCATTCATGCGAAACCACAATAACAACCGCCGATACAGAAGAAAAAATCCAAGTAAAAATTGTTATTTGCTATGTTTTCTCTTGGAAAATTCCCGCTTCTGGCTGCGACAATTTCACCGATCTAACTTTTCCGTGAGCATCTTGAATACGCTGAATTATCATTTCTGAAGTCTTCATACACAACCATCCTGATGAATTTTATAATAAACCCATTCGCACTAACACCATTAAGTAGAAATATTTTCCAATATTAGCCAACACAGATGCGACGTCTTGTACGTTGACCGTAAAAATCAACGGTCCTAGCCATGTGGAAGTCGAACGAGGAGCGACGTCTACATGAACAACATGATCAATCCAGATCTACTTGCTCTGACAAGACGTAACGTTCGCTTGATCGTTCGCATGACTGACCTGATTTCCCCCGATCCGCTCCGTCACTTGCCTGCTCCTTGAGGAGAAGGGCACCGGCGCTGATCGGCGCAAATCGAGCCGATGCATGGGGAGAGTTGAGGCGGCCATTGGGAAGGCCTGCCAGCATATTTCAAGTCGAACTTAAATCGTAATGGAGGAAATACAATGAAAGTAAGTTTGAAGACTATTCGCTCGCTGTTTCTGGCGGCCGGTGCAGCCGGCGCTCTTCTGGCCTCTCCGGCCATGGCCCGCGATTTCCGTTCCGCCGACATTCACCCGAACGACTATCCGACCGTTCAGGGCACCATGTACATGGGCAAGCTGCTCTCCGAACGGACCAATGGACGCCTCGGCGTGAAGGTGTTTCCGAACGGCGCGCTCGGTGACGAACGCGGTACCATCGAGCAGCTGCGCATCGGCGGTCTCGACATGCTGCGCATTAGCGCCGCCGTGGTCAACAACATGGTCCCGGAAAGCATCGTCATCTCGCTGCCGTTCATCTTCCGCTCCACGGCACATGAACGCGCCGTTCTTGACGGCCCTATCGGCGACGAAGTGCTGAAAGCATTGGAAAAACAGGGCATGATCGGCCTTGCCTTCTATGACAGCGGCTCGCGCTCGATGTACACGAAAAAGCCGATCAAGACGCTTGCCGATCTCAAGAACATGAAGATCCGCGTGCAGCAGTCTGACATGTTTGTCGCCATGGTTCAGGCGCTCGATGCCAACGCCACACCGATGCCGATGGGTGAGGTATATACCGGACTGAAGACCGGCATTATCGATGCGGCGGAAAACAACTATCCGTCATATGAATCCTCGCATCACTTCGAAGCGGCGAAATATTTCACCCGCACCGAGCACGCCATGGTGCCGGAACTGCTGCTGTTCTCCAAGCCGATCTGGGACACGCTGCCTGCTGAAGATCAGGCCATCATCCGCAAGGCTGCCAAGGATAGTGTCGTTGAACAGCGCCGCCTGTGGGATGAACGCGAAACCAAGTCCAGGGAAATCGTCGAAAAGGCCGGCAGCATTATCGGCGACGTCGCCGACAAACAGGAATTCATCGACGCGATGAAGCCCGTCTATGCCCAGTTCGCCAAGACGCCCGAACTGCAGGATCTCATCAAGCGGATTCAGGAAACGAAGTAGCGCTCCAGTGGAAGCAGCCCCGGCTGACCGGGTGCTGCTTCTTACCTCCGAGGAATGTCATGAACACTCAAATAGAACCCGGCGCGGTGCATATGCCGCCCATGACCGGATGGCTGACGCGCATCAACGCGCCACTTGCCAAGGTCGGCATGATTTTGGCCATTTCCGGCCTTCTGGTCCTCGTGGCCATCGTTTTCTATCAGGTCTTCGGCCGTTACGTGCTGAACGACAGCCCCAGCTGGACGGAGAACATGGCCATCGTGCTCATTCTCTACGTCACCATGATCGGTGCTGCCGTCGGCGTGCGTGACGCCGGCCATATTGCACTCGACTCCCTGACCGTGCTTCTGCCCTATCGCTGGCAGCGCTTCATGGAGCTGATCATCTATTGCACCATTTGCCTGTTCGGCGCGGCCATGGCCTATAACGGCTGGCGGCTGGGCTGGTCGGTCGCCCCATACCTCATGCCCAACCTGCATGTCACCGAAGCCGTGCGTTATATTCCGCTGTCGGCCTCCGGTGTCCTGATCATCATGTTTTCAATCGAACATATCATGGCCATTTTCCGTGGCGCGGAGGTCGTACCGTCATGGCACTAACCATTCTCTGCATCACCTTTATCGCCTTTCTCGTGATGGGCATCCCGGTCGCGTTTGCAATTGGCCTATCGGCGCTTTGCACCATTCTTTACGAAGGATTGCCGATTGCCGTCGGCTTCCAGCAAATGATGGCGGGCATGAACGTGTTTTCGTTCCTCGCCATCCCCTTCTTCATCTTTTCCGGTGAACTGATGCTGCATGGCGGTGTCGCGGACAAGATCGTCAATGCGGCGAAAGCCATGGTCGGCCATGTGCGTGGCGGGCTCGGCATGTCCAACGTCGTTGCCTGCACCCTGTTCGGCGGTGTTGCCGGCTCTCCCGTTGCCGACGTTTCGGCCATGGGTGCCGTGATGATCCCGATGATGAAAAAGGAGGGTTATGACGCCGACTACGCGGTCAACGTCACCACCCATGCCGCCCTTGTCGGCGCACTGATGCCGACAAGCCATAACATGATCATCTATGCGCTTGCAGCCAGCGGCAAGGCCTCGATCGGCGCGCTGATTGCCGCCGGCATCATGCCTGCCATCCTGCTGATGGTCTGCAATCTCGGTGCCGCATATTATGTCGCGCGCAAACGCGGTTATCCTGCCGGTACATTCCCGGGTTGGAGCATCGTCGGCCGCACGCTGGCAGCCGCCGCCCCCGGCATGCTGATCGTGGTGATCATCCTCGCCGGCATCATCTCCGGCATCTTCACCGCGACCGAGTCCGCATCGATCGCCGTTATCTACACGCTGCTGCTGACCTTCTTTATCTACCGCACCATGACCTGGCATGCCTTCCTGGCGGCTGCGGCCAAAACGGTGAAGACCACCGGCATCGTACTGCTCCTGATCGGTGTGTCGACAATGTTCCAGTATCTCATGGGTCTTTACGGCGTCGCCGATATGACCGGTGAGCTGATGGCGCATATTTCGACCAACCCGATCGTCATCTTCCTGATGATCAACATTATCCTGTTCCTGCTGGGCACGTTCATGGATATGGCCAGCACGATCCTGATCTGCACGCCGATCTTCCTGCCGATCGCCATGCAGTATGGTATGGATCCGGTTCAGTTCGGCATCGTCATGCTGCTCAACTGCGCCCTTGGCCTTAACACACCACCGGTCGGCACCACGCAGTTCATCGGTTGCGCCATCGGGGAGATTTCGGTGGGCGAGGTGATGAAATCGATCCTGCCATTCTACAGCGCATTGTTCGTCGCCATGGCATTGGTCACCTATGTGCCGATGTTCTCCATGTGGCTGCCAAGACTGCTGATGAACTGAGGTCGACACGCACGCAAACATGTCATGCCAAGACAGCGCCCGGTCATCAAAGCCGGGCGTTTTTTTATTGCACGACGATGATCGCCTCCGAACTCCACCTATCGCCGGATAATATCGCCCTGACGGATTGCCGCATGCGGGATTTGACGGATATGAGCTATCCATACGTGGAGTTTCTTCGATTTTGTGCAAAGGAAAAGCCTGATGTTCGGCTGGACGAACCTGGTCATCGGCCTTTTGCAGCAGATGTGCGTCTACCTCGTGATCGCCTATCTGTTCAGTAAGACGCCTATTTTCCTGCCGCTGATGCAGGTCACGGTTCGCCCTTCCCGAAAAGTCGTGTGTTATGTCATCTTCTCGATGTTCTGCATCATGGGCACTTATTTTGGCCTGCATATCGACGAGGCGATTGCCAATACACGCGCAATCGGCGCCGTGCTCGGCGGCGTTTTTGGTGGGCCGCTTGTAGGTCTCGCGGTCGGCATTACCGGCGGCATGCACCGATATTCGCTGGGTGGTTACACCGCGCTTGCCTGCGCGATTTCCACCACGGCCGAAGGCCTGATCGGTGGCCTCGTGCACAGCTACCTGCTTCGCCAGAAGCGTAGCGACCTTTTGTTCAAGCCGTTGCTGATTGCAGGCGTCACGTTTTTTGCCGAAATCGTGCAGATGTCGATCATCCTTGTGGTCGCGCAGCCTTTCGTCAATTCGATGCATCTTGTCGAAACCATCGCCCTGCCGATGATCGTCGCCAATACTGTCGGTGCTGCGATGTTCATGAACATCCTTGGGGACAGGCGAAGGATGCTCGAAACCCATTCGACCGTCTTTTCCGGCAAGGCCCTGAAAATCGCAGAACGCGCCGAAGGTGTATTGCGCAATGGCTTTAACGCCGAGAACAGCACCAAGGTCGCACGTATCCTTTATGAGGAAGCCAATGTCGGCGCCGTTGCCATCACCGACCGCGAAAAGATTCTCGCCTTCATCGGCATCGGCGCGGATCACCACCTGCCGGGCCGCGAGATCAAATCGGCGCAGACGCTTGAGGCCATCGCGGAAAACAAGGTCATGTATGCCGACGGTAACGAGGTGAGCTACCAATGCTCGATCGACCCGAACTGCCGGCTCGGCGCTTCACTCGTCATTCCGCTGAAAGGCGAGGACGACGCGGTGATCGGTACGATCAAGCTCTATGAGCCGAAGACAAAACTGTTTTCCACCTTCAACCGTTCGCTCGGCGAAGGTGTGGCACGGCTTCTGTCGGCCCAGATTCTGGCCGGGCGTTACGAGCGCCAGAAACAGATGCTGTCACAGTCGGAAATCAAGCTCCTGCATGCGCAGGTCAATCCGCATTTCCTGTTCAACACGCTCAACACCCTGTCCGCCATCATTCGCATCGATCCCGGCGAAGCACGCAAACTGGTACAGAACCTCTCGACGTTCTTCCGCAAGAACCTGAAGCGCACGAGCGACATCGTCACCCTGTCCGATGAGATCGAACATGTGAACGCCTATCTGCAGATCGAAAAGGCCCGGTTCCGCGAGCGATTGCAGATTGAGATAGACGTGCCGACTGATCTGGCGCGGGTGCATCTGCAGGCCTTCTCACTCCAGCCTCTGGTGGAAAACGCCATCAAGCACGGCACATCGCAGCTGATCGGCGAAGGGCGGATCACCATTTCGGCGCGGCGTGACGGTGATGACCTGCTTGTGGCCGTGACCGACAATGCCGGTTTTTTCGAGCGCAAGACCACGGGTGACGGCGGGCTTGGCATGAATATCGTCGATCGCCGCGCCAAGGGTTATTTCGGCGACGCTTATGGCATTGAGGTGAATGTTGAACGCGATGTGTTCACCTGCATCAGCCTGCGCGTACCGATGGTCGATATCCACCATCATGCGGGCCACGAAATCGCAGCGGAATTGAGAAAGATCTAATCGATTAACGCCCTGCTTCCACAGTCTCATTTGACCTATGTCATGCCAGGCTGTGGATCACCCGCATCGCGAAGAAAACGCCTTACCGCTCACCCCGTATTTGCGACCGCTCACGCCGGGATGATACCGCTCAGCCAAACGCCATCTGCCACGATTTTCCGCCGTGTGTAGCCTCTCCCTATCCAATGGAGGGACAACATCATGGCAAACGCCCTGACAATCGTCATCGGCACCGCCTGCATCCTCGCGATCTGCTACCGCTTTTACGGTATCTTCTTCGTTCGCAAGGTTCTCGGCGTTGACGACAGTGAAGTAACCCCGTCGCACACGCTTGCTGACGGACGCAATTACGTGCCCACCAAGAAGTGGGTGAATGCGGGCCAGCACTTTGCCGCCATCGCCGCTGCCGGTCCGCTGGTCGGCCCGGTTCTCGCCGCGCAATACGGTTATCTGCCCGGCCTCATCTGGCTGCTGGTCGGCTGCGTTATCGGCGGCGCGGTACACGATACCGTCGTGCTGTTCGCATCGATGAAACACAAGGGATCGTCGCTGTCGGAGGTCGCCAAGGCGGAGCTTGGCCCGATTGCGGGCTGGTGCACCGGTCTTGCCATGCTGTTCATCATCACGATCACCATGGCAGGCTTGTCGATGGTCGTGGTGCATGCGCTGGAACGCAATCCCTGGGGCACGTTCGCCGTCTTCATGACCATCCCGATCGCCATGGCCGTCGGCCTTTATGAGAAGATGGGCGGCAACGGCAAGATCGCCACCTATGTCGGCCTAGCAGCCATCCTCGCTTCGGTTTTTGCCGGCCCTTACGTACAAGAATCGGCGCTCGGCCAGTGGTTCACCTTCCACTATGATGCACTCGGCATCATGCTGCCGATCTACGCCTTCCTCGCCAGCGCCCTGCCGGTCTGGCTGCTGCTGACGCCCCGTGGTTACCTGTCGAGTTTCCTCAAGATCGGCGTGTTTGCCGCTCTCGTCGTCGGCGTCGTCATCATCAATCCTGAAATCAAGATGCCGGCCCTGACCGACTTCATCCATGGCGGTGGCCCGGTTCTGGCCGGCCCGGTATGGCCCTTCATCTCGATCACCATTGCATGCGGCGCCATCTCGGGTTTCCATGCCTTCATCGGCTCGGGCACCACGCCAAAACTGGTCGACAAGTGGAGTGACATTCGCCCCGTCGCCTTCGGCATGATGCTGGTCGAATGCCTGGTTGCCGTTCTCGCCCTGATCGCTGCTACCGCCCTGCCGATGGCCGACTACTTTGCCATCAACGCATCGCCGGAAGTATTCGCCACGCTCGGCATGACGGTTCAGGACCTGCCCCGTCTCGAACAGGCCATCGGCATGGACCTCGCCGGCCGCACCGGTGGTGCCGTCACGCTCGCCGTCGGCATGACCGAGATCTTCACCAGCATACCGTGGTTCAAGACACTGGCCGCCTATTTCTTCCAGTTCGTCATCATGTTCGAGGCCGTCTTCATCCTGACCGCCATCGACTCGGGAACCCGCGTTGCCCGCTACCTGATCCAGGACATCGTTGGTGACGTCTGGGCTCCGATGAAGCAGATCAACTGGCTGCCCGGCTCGATCATCGCCAGCGTCATCGCCTGCCTGCTCTGGGGTTACCTCTTGAACTCGGGCGATATCAACTCGGTCTGGGCCCTGTTCGGTGTCTCGAACCAGATGATGGCTTCGCTCGGGCTGACCATCGGCGCTACCATCATCCTGCGGATGTCGGCCAAGCGTATCTACATGCTCACCTGCCTCATCCCGCTCGCCTACCTGTTCGTCACCGTGAACTATGCCGGCTACTGGATGATCGCCAACGTCTACCTCAACGAAGCGGCCAAGGGTTACAACCCGGTCAACGCTGCCCTTTCGATCATCATGATGGTTCTGGGCGTCGTGGTCCTGATCGCTGCAATGTTCAAGTGGAAGGACATGCTGCGCACCGGACAAAACGGTGAGGCCGAGAGACTGGCACTTTCGCCCGCAGAATAACGAGCCTCCCTGAGCCTCAATTCCTCCCGGAGTCTCAAAACCCGGCGCATGTCCTCCCACATGCGCCGGGTTTCGTTTTTTGTCAGAGAATACCCAGCTGTTCCTTCAGAGGACCGAGAAAACGGCGGCTGACAGGGATGGAACGGCCACCCAATGTCAGGATGTTGGCAGCGCCGTTTTCGGCGAGCGCGATATCCTGAATATGCTCGGGATTGATCATGTATTGCCGGTGGCAGCGGATCAGCCGCGTGCGCTCTTCCAGCGTCCGCAAGGTCAGTTCGGTAAAATGCTCGACGCCATCATCACCGATGACGTAGATCCCGCCCGGCCGCGAAAAGATCGCCTCGACATCCTCGATTTTCATCAGACGAATACGGTTGAGGCCGGTGCAGGGAATATGCCGCAGCGGCGGCATCGACTCGAGCAATTGCGATTGCTGCATCGCCTTCGCCTTGCGCAAACGGTCGAGCGTTTTCTGCAGACGTTCCTCATCGATGGGCTTCAACAGGTAATCGAAGGCGTTTTCCTCAAAAGCCCGCAGTGCATATTCCTCATAGGCCGTGAGAAACACGATCTGCGGCATCTTTTCCGGATCGATCATGCTGACCATTTCCAGCCCGCTTACCTGCGGCATCTGGATATCGAGAAAGATGACATTGGGCGACAGACGGTTGATAGCGGCGATGCCCTCGATGGCATTGGCGCATTCACCGACGATCTCGATGTCGGAATGAGCCGCCAGAACGGATTTCAGTTCATCGCGCGCCAGTGCCTCGTCATCGATTATCAGAACTTTCATGCGCGCTTGTCATCCGGTCGGGAAAAATTGAACCCATGGCATATGGATTGGCGACGGCTTAGGCAAGGCGGGAGGGTCTTCTCAAGTAGAAGGCCTGTCATAATCCCTTCAGCGTTTCGCAATCTTCGCCATGCCAGAATATGGTCGCTGCAGCAGGCCGAAAAAGACAGACAATGGACGCACAAACGACCACGGACAAAGAGATACCGGCAATCACCGACAGTGGCACTCGCGCGGCCTGCCTCCTGCATCTTTCTTCGGATTATCTCGACCCGATCCGTCCGCCGCCGCTCACCGACGCCGTGCGCAGGCTGGTCGACAGATTGACCGACCACAGCCAGATCGTCATCTCGTTGCAACGGGTGAGCGATCCGCGAAAGACGTTCTGGCGCGATTTCGGCATTGTGGATGGACGACGGCTGATCGTGCACGCCTATTTTGCGCCCGCCTTCGGCATCGGCATGTTCTGGTGCCAGTGGCGGGTGGCCGCACGCATCCGCCGTTTTCTTGAGACGGAAAACATCCGGCCCGATATCGTTCATGCCCACCGCTTCACCTTCGAGGGCATCGCCGGCTGGCTTTTGGCACGTCGTTTTTCGGCCGCACTGTTTTTTTCGGTGCGCGGCGAGGTCGAAGGAAAGGTGTTTTCAGCAAAACCGGCCTACCGCCTGCTTTTTCGCAGGATGGCAAGGGACGCTGCACGGATCTATTTCGTTTCCGCCTGGTTCAAGTCGCGGTTTTTCCGCCATACGGGCGTCGCCTCCGAAAAGACCGACATGCTTCCCAATATCGTGCACAATGCCTGCCGAACCATGGCGGAAACAGTGCCTGAACCACGTATCGTGATTGCCATGTCGCTGCGTGCTATCGACAAAAAAGGCCTGCCGGAACTGTTGCGGGCTTTTGCAGACGCCGGTTCGGCCCTCGGTGGCGTGACACTGGAGATCATCGGAGAAGGACCGCAAGCGGATCAGGACCGCGTGCTTTGCCTGATCGAGGAAAACAGGCTGACAGGACGCGCCTTCCTGAAAGCTCCGATGAAGAATGCGGATCTTCTCACCTATTTTTCATCCTCGCTTGGCGTGGCCATGCCCTCGTTCAACGAGACTTTTGGCATGGTTTATGCCGAGGCGCTGTTTGCAGGCGCGCCCATTCTTTATTCTGCCGGAACAGGCATAGACGGCTATCTCGACGAACTGCCGGTCGGCGTTGCGGTGACGCCCGGAAATGTCGAGAGCATCCGTGACGGGCTGATCAGGCTGGTCGCGGACAACACATCCATGCGCTCCGCCATCCGCGACAATATCGAGACACTTTGCAAGCGCCTGCATCCCGACGAGGTGATCGGGCGATACCGTCATGCCATAAGCGAGATCATGGCACGTAAACCCGGGGCGAGGTCTCAATCATATACACGCGATGACTGCTGAAACGACGGCTGCGGGATAGCTGGTGGCAAGACGATCATATCGTGTCGCGATGTTTTGAGGCGAGCCTGTAAAGCGAGCCGAAAAAGGCGGTTTTCGCCATACGGCAGAGATAACAAAATCACGGACTGAAAAGAGGTGCGCCCAAACGCACCTTTTTCAGTCCTGTTTAGCATCGGCTTCCTTGTTTGAGCGGACAGTTTTGCGCCACACCGGAAATGCCCGGAACGTCATCACACGAGCGTTGCCGTCGACAACATACTCGCCCAAGCGATCGACGATGGCTTCGGCGATCTCTTCGATCGGCTGTCGGAACGTGGTGATCTGATACCCGTCCCAACTTGCCTGTTCGATATCATCGAAGCCTAGAACGCAGAGATCCTCCGGTATGGACAGATCGAAATCGTTGCGGGCGACATCAAGAAAACCACATGCCAACAGATCGGTAACACAGAAAACCGCGTCCGGTCGCACAGCCCCCGGGAGAAGCCGGCGTGCGGCCTCGGCACCGCTTCGATAGCTTGTAGATCCGGTCTTGATCATCTGCGGTTTCTCGAGACCAGCATCGACAATCGCTTGAGTGAACAACCGCTCGCGCGCCAAAAGGCTCGGTGAGTTATTGGTCGATGACACGATCGCAAACGAGCGGCAGCCGGCACGGCTAAGCATGTGGCAAGCGTCGCTCATCGCACTCTCGTGATCGAGACTGATATGGTCCGCCTCCTCGATCTGCCCGGCGCGGTTGATGAGGATGACGTGCTGACCGCTTTCTATACAGGTGCGCACGAGCGACACCGGTGGCGCACCTGAGAGCACAATGGTCGCCGAGGCCCGGTAATTCAGGGTCTGGTGCAAGGCAGCGCGCGAATCCGCTTCGCTTCCGGCGGTATTGATGACCATGACTGCACGACCCGCCGCCTGAATACGCCGCGTCAGCGCTTCGAGAAGCGCTGATTGATAGGGTGCATGCAGGTCACCGCCGAGGATGCAGATCGGCCGGCTTTTTTCCTGCGACAGCCCACGCGCCAGATGATTGACGTGGTAGTTCAACTCTTCGGCAGCAGCCAGAACCTTACGGCGGGTTTCCTCGGAAACGCTCGCTCCTTCGGTGAAGGTGCGCGAGACTGCCGAACGGGAGACTCCTGCCCGCCTTGCGACCTCGCTCGCGCTTGCAAAACTCTGGTTCTGCCTGTTGGTCATGCAACGGCCTTCGACTTCGCGGCTTCAACCGCACGGATCATTTCGGCGGCACGTTCCGCTGCATGGACCAGCATGGGTTTCGGCGTTTCATACCATTCGTCGGGCTGCAATTCGCGTTTGACCCTGACATGATCGATGGCAGTAGCCAGCGTCGGATAGAGTTCCGGCATTTCCAGATGCAGGAACAGCGATACGATCGCCACCGAACGGCTGCGGCCAGCGCGGCAATTGACCAGAACATTGCCCTTGTCGCGGTGCGGATAAGACGGCTTTTCCGGAAATGTCTGGCTGAGCGCACCGCGCAGGAGATAATAACCGGCCAGGAGCATCGTATCGGCATTGCCGGGGCCATCGACCAGACCGAGTTTGTAATAACGCGGAAAACCGGGACCTGAAGCAAGCCGGCCATCCTCGACAGGTTGGCTTGCGCCAATGAGATTAACGTCGAAATTGACCGCGCAATTGACGATGATCTTGATATCGTGCTGTTCGAGCAAGGCCGGCGTGCTGACCGCTTCACGGCCGCCGATATAGAGATCGACATCCCAGCCCGGCAGTTTTTTGTGAATCAAGCTGAGAGGCGGGCGAGCGTGGTGGGGATCGGTCATGCGGCCTCTCCCTGCTTTTCTGCCACGGCAATCTCGATCCGCATGGCTGCGGAAAACGCGGCAGCGACGCCGGGGGCCGCGGCGAAAATCTTGCCACCCGTCAGCAGTTCTCCTTCGGTTTCAGGATAAGTACCGGTGACGCCGCCCGCTTCGCGAACCATCAACAGCCCGGCAAGGCAGTCCCAGGCATTCATGTAATATTCGGCGTAACCATCGGTGCGGCCTTCGGCGACCCAGGCGATCGCAAGCGCGCCGGAGGCGCCGCGGCGAATATTGGCGCCCTCGGCGAAGACGCGCTGCTGTGCCTCCAGATAATTTTCCGTCGTTACACGCGGCGACCAGCCGATCTCGACCGAGGCATTGGCGATGGCATCTGTTGCGGCAACGGTCATAGCAGCACCATTCTTGGTGGCGCCGTGCCCCTTACGGGCAAGATAAAGTTCATTCGATACCGGATTGAAGATCGCACCAAGCAGCGTTTCGGCATTCTCGCAAAAGGAAATCGAAACGCAGAAATGAGGAATGCCACGGGCAAAATTGGCGGTACCGTCGATCGGATCGATCACCCACAGGCGTGCGGCAAGAGCGCCGCCTGCTTCTTCGCCGAGAATGCCATCATCGGGAAAGGCGGCTTCGATAGCGGCACGGATATGGGCTTCCACCGCGCCATCGGCTTCGGTCAGAAAATCCTGACGACCCTTGAGGGTGAAATCGCCGGGCTTGCGGGTGCGGAACGCTTCGAGAGCAAGCGCACCGGCAGATGCCGTGACAGTTTGCAGGAAGGTTTCGCGGCGGTTCAGTTCATCGACAGTCAGCATGGGGGCTTTCGGCAAGAGGATGACGGGGCATCGCAAAAGCGAGCCCCGTCATGTTTCATGAAAGAATATGCGGCAGTTACTTCTTGTAGTTCAAGGACCAGAGATCCTGCCAGTCCTGGCGAGCTTCCCAATCGTCATTGCCAGTGGAGGCATCGTAGGCGAGCAGCTGATCGCGCACCTTACCGACGCCCGACGGCTCGTTGTCCGGGAGACCGACAGTCGTGTTGGTCGACATCTTGCCGTCCTTCGCCTGCGGGGCGATGCCTTCGGCCGTCATCATGTAGCGGATGAACAGCTTTGCGGCATTCGGGCTTTTGGTGCCGGAGGCGATGAGACCGAGCGACGGATAGGTCCAACCGGAGAAAGGCTGCATACCGGCGCAGAGACCGAGCTTCATACCATCCTTGTTGTCGCGATATTTCGCGGTGCTGACGAGGCCGACGAAGCTTTCCTTGGTATCCGGCGCGCCGATGGATTCGGCAGCAGCACCGTCGCTGTCGGTTAGAAGTGGGCTGTTGGCGGCAAGTGCCTTAACCCAGGCGGCGGTGGCGCTGGCTTCATCCGTCTTCAGCGGCTTGCCGTACTGGGTCTGATAGGCATCGGCGACAGCCTTGTCGGCATGCGTGGCGAGCTGGTTGAACCAGTCCGTATAGGAAGGTTTGCCGATCGGATCCTGCATGGCAACCTTGCCTTTCCATTCGGCTTCGGTCAGCTGCCAGATATTCTTGACCGGGCAGCTGTCATGCAGGGCAGTGTTATAGGTCCAGACATTCGGAGCCAGAACGATGGTCAGCGGATCCTGATAAACGGCCGGAATATCCTTGGAGAGGTCTGTCGGCAGCCAGCTTTTTGCATACCCCTTGGAAACGACCTGCGACAGGGCTGCCGGGGCGTCGGCCAGAATGACAACGTCCGCCTTGACGTTATTCGCCTGCGCTTCGCGGATGACGATTTCCAGTGTTTCCGGTGCGCCGGATTTCACACCGGTGGCCTTCACGCCGTATTTTTCGGAAAACGCCTTGGCCTGTTCAACGATCTTGCCGGTGGAGTCGTAGACGGTGATCGGCGCTTCCTTTTTGGCAGCTTCGATCATGGCGTTGAGGTCGAATGCCTCCTCAGCCTTCACGCCGGTGCTGGCGATCAGCGAAACGGCGGCGGACAGCATCAGGGAAGAGATCAGGGTGCGAGAAAGTCTCATCGGTTATTCCTTTGAGTGTTTTGAACAGTGGGAGTGATTTGAAGAGGAAATTTTCTGGATGTTATGCGGGTAAAAGCGCCGCCCGGCTGAGGCCGGCCGGCAAAGCCGCGTTTGTGGCGCGGATTTCGTCTGCCTCGATGCGCTGACCACCGGCATCAAACAGGTGCAGGCCTTCGGGCTTTGCAAAACACTCGACCATATCGCCCGGTCTGGCGCTCGGCCGCGCATGGGTGGCGTGGAACAGTCGCTCATTCCCAAGCGAAAGCTCGATGATCCAGCTGCCGCCGGTCGGCATGATGCTTTCGAGCCTGAACATGCCGAGAGGCACCGTGTTCGACATCGCCGACAGCGTGATTTCTTCGGGCCTGATACCAACCGCTGCAACATCTTTGGTCGTACCCAACAGCAGTTTTCCGAAAAGCCGGGTAGCAAGACCACCTAGAACCGGCAGGGTTGTGAGTGGAACCATGTTGATCGGCGGGTTGCCGATGAATTCGGCCACGAACCGGTTGACCGGTCGCGAATAAATATCGTCGGGAGCGCCAACCTGCTGCAGGCGTCCGCCATTCATCACCGCGATCGTTGTCGCAAGCGTCATCGCCTCCCACTGGTCATGGGTGACGAACACGATCGTGGTGCCGAATTCCTCATGCAGACGGCGAAGCTCCGCACGCATTTCGAGCCTCAATGCCGCATCGAGATTGGAAAGTGGTTCGTCCAGAAGCAGAATATCGGGATTGACCGCCAGCATACGCGCCAGCGCCACGCGCTGCTGCTGACCGCCGGAAAGCTGCGAAGGATAGCGCGCTGCATAATCGCGGATGCGCAGCTTTTCCATGACCGAATTGACCTTGGCGCGACGTTCCGCCTCCGGCAGCTTGCGCAGCCGCAGGCCGAAATCGATATTGCGCTCAACCGTCATATGCGGCCACAAAGCATAGGACTGGAACACGAGGCCAAGCCGACGCTGTTCCGGCGGCACGAAAGTGGCGGCGGGAATGCTGTCGACGAGACGATCACCTATGGCGATCTCGCCACCGCTCAGATGTTCAAGCCCGGCGATCATACGCAATGTCGTGGTCTTGCCGCAGCCGGAAGGCCCGAGCAGGCACATGAACTCACCGTGGGCGATTGTCAGATTGAGATCATCGACAGCCGGAGCACCGCCGCCCGTATAATTTTTGCTCACGTGTTTAAGTGTGATGTCGGGCATGTCAGCTCTCCAGTCCCTTGGCGATGCCATTGCCGGTCAGACGGTTGATGAGGATCGTGCCGCCCAGGGCAAGAAGTGCGATCATCAGCACGACGGCATTGGCGGCCTGTGTGTAATTGTAATCGACAAGGCGCAGCGAATAGGTGGTCAGCACATCGGTTGCCGGAACAGCGAGGATGATGAACAGGCTCACGCCCTTGATGCCCGAGATGAATGGCAGGAGGATCGCACTGGCCAGAGCGCGCTTCTGGATCGGCAGAACGATACTGACCATACGCCGCCACCAGCCGGCACCGGCTACACGTGCCGCCTCTTCCGGCTCCTTACCAAGCTGCGCCATCGCGGCAATGCCGGAGCGCGAGGCAAACGGCATCTGATCGGCGATCAATGCCAGCATGAGAATGATCGACGTACCGTACAGTGCCGGGATAGGGCCGCGCGGCACGGCGAACAGGGTGAGGGTCGCCGCCGCGAAAGCGATGCCGGGCACGAGATAAGGCATGAAGGTGATCTGCCGCAGGAAGGCACCAAGCGCCGCAAACGGGCTGCGGATGACCACATACCCGACCAGCAGGCCAAGAATGCCGGACGCGATGGAGGCAGCGCCGACGATGGTAAGCGTATTGAAACCGGCATTCCAGAATTCAGGCGTCAGGAGAATGCCGTTGCGAAGCGCCACCGTATCGAGGTTTGAGCCGATCCAGTAATCGAAGGTGAAATTTTCGGCCGTGAAGCGACCCGGCACGCGCATGATCGTCGACAGGAACAGGGTGAGCAGCGGAATGACCACGCCGATGACGAAAAAGGACAGTGCCGCCGCCATGGCGGGCAACTGCCATAGACCGAGCGGACGGCGACGATCCATAGCGCCTTTGCCGCCGACGATGGCAAAACGGCGCGCTTCGCGCATCATCCGCATGTCGATATAAAGTGTCACCACGCCGATGGTCATGATCACCGCTGCCATGACGGCAGCCATACCGCTCTGGCGGGTGGAAATCGCCCGGTAGAGCGAGGTGGAGAGCGTATCGAACCCTACCGGCAGACCGAGCACGTAGGGCACGGCGAATTCGCCGATACAATCGGCTAGGATCAGCAGGCCGGAAGACAAAAGCGCCGGCCGCATCAGCGGCAGCACGATCTGGAAGGCGACGCGACGGCGGCTGGCACCAAGAATACGCGCGGAATCCTCCAGCTGTGCGTCGAGCCTCTGCAGCGCGGCTCCGAGAATGAGGATCACCAGCGGCGCATAATGCAGCGACAGGATGATGATCATCGGCAGGCGCCCATAGGCCAGCCAGTCGGGCGTGGCAAAACCCATGCTTTCCATGAAACCGGGCTGACCGCCGACAGTGCGGTTCTTGAAGATCGTCGTCCAGGCCAGCGCCAGGGTCCATGTAGGCAGCATGAACGGGATGATCAAAGCGGTCGCAAGCCAACCGCGACCGGCAAGTTCGGTGCGATTGATCAACCACGCCAGAAGCCCACCAACGGACATCGACAGCACGATAGCACCCAGAGCAATGGAGGCCGTGTTGATCAGCGGCTGCCACAAGAGGATGCCCGACATGCGCGACGCAAAAGCCCGTGTCAGGTAATAGAGCGTCCAAGTACCCTCGTCCGCCCGCGTGCGCCCTGCATCGCCGATCTGAACGATAGCCGCATTGACGAGAATGGAGATAACCGGCGCCAGGATGAGAAAGGCGAATATCAGCGCCAGCACCAAGCCGATGAGCACGACCGGATCTCTTCGCGCCACAGCCAATCGATGAAACAATTGCTCGCGCCGTGACACATTCGGTGCCCCCGCCGCGTTCACCGCGATTGTTGGCTTATTGAGAACGACCACACCTGGCACCTCTGCTGCATTCGTGCGCAGACCATAGGAGTGTCATGTGACAGGCGAGTGACGTTTTGCACTTATGTGCAATCCAGATATCTCTAAGCAACCGCCGCTTTGTCGCGTTGCTTTATCATTTTCAGATCATATGTGCGGTGGTCTGGATAGCTAATACAAAAAGACCGGCAACAGGGCGCCGGTCTTTTCCATAAGCTAAAAAAACATGCCAATCAGAACTTCGCCGTCATGTTGAGACGGAAGGTACGTCCGGGAGATGGCATGAGGCCAAGGGTCAGGGCGTCCATGTAATAGACATCCGTGACATTATCGATGGCAACATCGATGCTGACGCTGTCATTCACCTTGTAGCTGGCGAACAGATCAAGCAGCGTATATTTTTCCCAGTTGACGACCGTCGTGTAACCGCCGGTTTCGTTGCTGCCCATGCTTCCGCGATCTCCCAGATAGGTGACGCGCCCTCCCGCCTCGAGAGTGTCTTCCAGCAGCCGTACGCCGGCCGTCAGCGTAGCGCTTTTGCCGGGAGGCACATGCATCTGCGCATAACCGTTCTGGATACCCGAAGGACGGCAGGTCAACCCGGTTCGCTCCTGCGCACAAAATTCGATTTTGTCATAGATTGTGCCGCTTATATCGAAGTAACCCCAGCCGACATCGTAGCCGATAGACGCCTCGAACCCGCGAAACAACGCGCGGTCGATGTTTCTGACCGAAACCTTGGGGTAGTTCGTCCGTGACATGTAATCCTTGACGTCATTGTTGAAATAAGACGCCTTGAACCGCAGCTTGTCGCCGGACAACAACAGGTCCTCCTGAATGACATTGATGCCGAATTCCGTATTTTGCGCGCGCTCCGGTCGCACGGGCGCAGCCGGATCCGGGTCGAACGAAAAGCCCGTAGTGGATTCGAAAAGGCTGGGCGAACGGATGGCTTCCGAATATTTTGCATAGAACTGCACACCCTCCCAAGGTTCGAGGGTCGCACCGACCATCGGTGCCCAGCCACTGTTTCTTTCTTCGTTGTGCAGCAAGGAACCGTAATTTGTGTTGTTGTCGTAGGAATGCGTGCGCGTGTAGCGCAATGCGCCATTCAGCTTCAGCCAATCGGTGGGCTTCCATTCCGCCGCCGCGAAAGCGCTACCCTCCGTCCGCCAGCCGTCACGCGATGCAAGAAGAGTATTGGTACCAACATTGGGACGACCCGGAGGCGGCTCGATCGTTTCATAGACATACGACCCCCCGAAGGCGAATCCGATATCACCCCATTGCGTATTGATTTCGGATGTATTGACGAAATCGGCACCGTAACGCTTGGCGATATCCCAATAATCCTGCGGAAGCACCAATGTGTCGCCATTGGAAAAGCTGAACGCATAGGGCGTCAGAATGTGGGTATCGGTATCGGTCATCCAGATATTGGCCTTGAAATCGATCAGCCCATCTTCCTCAGGGGTGAAGCGATATCCGGCACGGTAGGTATCGACAGAAACTTCGCTCAGGGGTGCCTGGGTTGCACCGTCGAAACGCAGGATAACGGAAGGCATCATTTCGCCGAACATGCTGTGGTAACGCATGTAGCTCAGGTCGAATGTGTGGCCTCCGTCGAGTTCAAGCTTCGACTTCAGCATGTAGGAGGTATTGTCTTGCGAGGTATTTAAAACTTCCTCGCCGGCGCGGTACCGGTTGAGAGCGTTGAGGGAAAACACGGTGTAATCGGTGATCTGCTCGGGTCGGCTGCCTCTCGGCGGGCGAATGATCCTGTCGGATGATTGCGTCAGCACCGGTGTCCGGCCATTGGTGCCGGCATAATAGTTGCCGTTTTTACGTTTTGCGTAGGCTGCCACCACCTCGAGCATGTCGTTGCGCGCAGCAAACGCCACGCTGCCGGAACCGGATTTCGGCGCAAGAAACGCAGGCCGATCCATACCGCTGGCGCTGCCCGAAAGCAGGTTGTCGGGTATGGGCTCAAGCGTGCATGCCCAATTGCAACCGGTTATGAAACGCGACTTCGACATTGGCGCATAGCCGCCTGGCGTGCCGACTGCCGGTGGCGTCGAAGTATTGCCCATCATACCGCCTTTGACCCGGACACCCCAGTTCCGGCCGTCCTTGATTATATCGTTGGCGTTGATGCTTTCCATGCGGACAAGGCCACCTGTTGCGCCAACTCCGTAGACACCGGACGACGGCCCCTTTTCGATGACGACGCCACCTATCAGGTCGGGGTCGACGTAATTGCGAGAGGCAACACCAGAATAACCGCGGTAGACGGTGTTCTGTTGCACCGTGCCATCGATAACAACGGGCACGCGGCCAAAGCCCTGCATGCCGCGGACGTTTACGTCGACTGCGCCGCTGTTGCGGTTGTCTCCGGTCAGAACGCCCGGAGTACCCTTGATAAAATCGCCGGTCGACGAGCCGCGGAAACGCTGAATTTTCTGCTCGCTCAGAAACGCGCTGCTACCGGCATTACGGTAATTGGCATCCTCATCCGCTAGGCCACCGAGCGTATCGACACGCCCGATTTTTTGCCGGCCGGTAACAGTGATCGTATCGAGGACAAGCGAACCATCGGCACCGAGCGTTTCAGTCGCCGCGATCCCGGAATCGATCAGCGCAGCAGACTTCGGGCCACTTGTCCTGACCGCGACGCCCGTTCCACCCACCATTTGCGCCAGTGCCTGCGCTGGCGTGTAAGCCCCAGAAACCGGCGCCGATGTCTTTCCGCTTGCGAGCGCCGAGGAGTAGCTGATCTGCCAGCCAGTCTGGCGTATGAAAGTGTTGATCGCTGAAGAGAGCGACTGTGCCGGAATGGCGAACTGCAAAGTCTCGCCGCTCGCGGCTCGTGAGACCTGCTGCGCCAGCGCAACATTGGCAGCGCCAGTCAAAGCGCAAGCCATCACTGTGGACGCCAGCAACAATGTCGCAAGCCTGCTCTGACTGCTTTTTCTGTTGCAGCACTTTTCCGCCTTGCCTTCGATACCCCAACGCACAGCCATAACCACCCCTTCTCGTCACTTCGAAGGGCTGCGCCGACATCTTGTTTTGCGGCCCTCGTGTTCTTGACGAACGAGATGTCACGAGTCGGAAAAAATAGTTGAGATTTTAACGAAGGATTATTAGGCCACCCGGCAAACGCACCATTGAGGCCCCTACCGAATCCGCAAGCGTGCGGATGGCGACCTCGATATTGTCGAGGCGATAATTGCCGGTCACCAGCAACTTGTCGCGGCTTTCACCGACAACCATGACAGTTCCAACGTAATAGCGCCGCAACTCATCGAGGACATGGGAGAATGTCTGGCTCTCGAAAATGACCCTCCCCTCCCTCCATGCAAGCGCTGCAGACGGATCAGTACGAGAAAGGCCGGAAAGCGCATTTTTGCCGGCAAGGATCATCTCGCCGGGCTGCAGATACGCCTTGTCAGTCCGATCGCTTACCCGGCTTACCTGCACGCGACCCCGCTCAAGGATCACGCGATCATTATCGTTGTCGCTACGTACGGAAAACGCCGTGCCCAGCACCTCTATTTCGCCGTGGCTCGCCAACACATGAAACGGGTGCGCGGTATCTTTCCTGACGTCGAAGAAAGCCTCTCCGCGAAGAAGGTGCACCTTTCGTTTTCCTTCACTGAAATCGATCGCGGCAGCCGAGGCCGTGCTCAGCATCATCAACGAGCCGTCCGGCAGAGTAACGCTGGAACTGCCGCCGACAGCGGTCAGGTAATCGGCCTGCCATCGCAGAAGGAGAACAGGATACTGCCACAAGGCTATTGCAATCACTGCCGCCGCAATCGCCATGGCGGCGCGATTACCCCATAAAAAGGTTGCCGCAGTGCGGCGACTGCGCATGGCATGCGCTACAGGCAGGCTTTCCACCGCCTGTCCGAAGACAGGGGAATCCCACATATTCTCAATGTCGCGAAACTCCTGCGCATGCGCCGGACTGATCGACAGCCATTGATCGAAGTCATTTTGGGTTGCCTGATCTGGCGTCGTATCGCGCAGACGAAGGAACCACTCAAGCGCCTCGTCCGCGATGGAACATTCGCTTTTCAACTCCTTTTCGGGAGCGTGATTACCGTTTTCCTGTCGTGCCACTCACGCTTCCAATCGATGATGTGTCGCAAATATTCTTATACATGAGAC
>Ga0075364_10000386_pt1 | contig 21904 bp, 20 predicted proteins | sample EndMetdeltDD1764_FD_71517 | JGI IMG/M metagenome (GOLD analysis project Ga0075364, IMG submission 71517) | Populus endosphere microbial communities from Tennessee, USA - Endosphere MetaG P. deltoides DD176-4 | ecosystem: Host-associated > Plants > Roots > Endosphere | place: USA: Tennessee...
GCTCCCGACGCCCGCGTACTCGTGATCCGTGTGCCGCCGCGGCTGACCGTCGACGGGATGCACGTGACGGGCGCGGGGGCCGATGCGCTGGCGCGCGCGCTGTGGGACGCACGCGCGCAGGACCGCGACAAGTGATCTTCACGGACCTGCGCTTCCTCGTCCTCTTCGCCGGTTGCTGGCTGAGCTTTGCGATCGTGCCGCCGGCCCGCCGCACGCTCGTGCTCGCGCTGTGGGGCGCGGCGTTCTACGCGGTATACGCCGGTCTGTCGATCCTCCTGGTCGTTCCGCTCGTGGTCGGCGCGGCGTTCTCGCACCGCCGGGGCGTGGCGTGGATGGTGGGCGTGGCGGTCTTCGGGCTGCTGGCGTACTTCAAGACGACGGAGAATCCGTACCTCCTCGGGCAGATGGGGATGTCCGGCGCCGCGCGATGGATCGCGCCGCTCGGGTTCTCGTACCTGTCGTTCGAGCTGCTGCACGTCGTCATCGAGCGGCGCCGCGGCCGGATCGCGTCCGTCTCCGTCGTCGATCTGCTGGCCTACGCGTTCTTCCTCCCGTGCCGCATCGCCGGGCCGATCAGGCGGTTTCCGCAGTTCATGACGGCGGTGACGCAGGCGCACGTATCCGCGGACCACGTCTACGCGGGAGTCGTCCGGATCCTGGTGGGCCTCGGCAAGAAGCTGGTGCTCGCCGACACGCTCGCTCTCACGGGCGCCGAGCTGGCGTACGTGAGCGGTCCCGTCCATGCGTGGACGATCGTGCTCGCCTACACCTTCCGCATCTACTTCGACTTCAGCGCGTATTCGGACATGGCGATCGGGTTCTCGCGTCTGCTCGGGATCGCGGTCCCCGAGAACTTCTCGTATCCATACCTGGCCGTCGACATCCGGGAGTTCTGGAACCGCTGGCACATGACGCTGTCTTCTTGGGTCCGCGACTACCTCTTCGTGCCGACCGGCAGGATGCTCTTCGGCACGGTCCTGCGGCCGTGGCCGATGCTGATCGCGACGATCAGTTATCTCGTGACGTTCCTGGCGGTGGGCGCCTGGCACGGCCTGACCGGTGCGTTCCTCGCCTGGGGCGCGTACCATGGTGTCCTGCTGTCGGCTCATCACGTGATCCGCGCGAAGATCCCCCCGTCGATCTCGGACCATGCGTGGTACCGGTCACGCCTGGCGTCGGCGCTGAGCGCCGGCGTGACGTTCGCCCTGGTCGCGGTCGGCTGGGTCTTCTTCATGACGGATCTCGGGACGGCGCGGCGGCTGCTCGTGCTGATGTTCGGCGGAGGAGGATCGTGAGGGCCCTCATCGTGGACGCGCTCATCGGGATCGGGCTGGCGATGGCCGTCATCGGGCTGATGCTGTTCACCTCGTTCGACTCCACGTTCATCTACCGCGGGTTCTAGGCACGTGAAGATCGTCCGGGTCATCGCGCGCCTGAACGTCGGCGGTCCGGCGCGCCACGTCGTCGTTCTCGATCGCGGGCTGCGCGCGCGCGGGCACGACACCAGGCTCGTGCACGGATCGCTCGAGCCGCTCGAGGCCAGTCTCGAGCATCTCGCCGCCGAATCGGCGCTTCCCACGACGCACATCCGCGACCTGGGCCGGCGGATCAGCCCGCTCGGCGATCTGCGCGCCTTCGGTCGCCTGCTCCGGCTGATCGTCCGCGAAGCGCCCGACGTGGTTCACACGCACACGGCAAAGGCCGGCACGCTCGGGCGCCTGGCCGCGCTGCTCTACAACCTCACGCGGCCCAGGGGGCGCCGATGCCTGGTCGTCCACACGTTTCACGGCCACGTGCTGACCGGCTACTTCGGTCCGGCGACGAGCGCCGCCGTGCGGCTGGCGGAGCGATGCCTGGCGTGCATCACCGATCGAATCGTCACGATCTCGCCCGCCCAGCGCGAGGACATCGTCGATCGATTCAGGATTGCCGGGGCGGGGCAGACCACGATCGTGCCGCTCGGCCTCGATCTCGATCACCTGTCCCGCCTCGACGCGCACGCCCCGAACCTGCGCCGCCAGCTCGGCATTTCAGCAGACGCGCTGGTCGTCGGCTACGTCGGACGCTTCGTCCCCATCAAGGATCTGCCGACGCTGGTCCGCGCGTTCGCCCGCGTGGCGGCCGCGCGTCCCGACGCGGTGCTGCTGCTCGTGGGGGATGGGCCGGTGCGCGCGGAGATCGACACGCTGGTGGCGGCGCTCGCCCTCCAGCCGCGCGTCCGCACGGCCGGATGGATCGAGGATCTCGCGCCGCTCTACGCGACGATCGACATCTGCGCGCTCGCGTCTCGCAACGAAGGGACGCCGGTGGCGATCATCGAGGCGATGGCCGCCGCGAAGCCCGTCGTGGCCACGCGCGTCGGCGGCGTCGCGGATGTGGTCGAGCACGACCGCAGCGGCCTGCTCGTGCCGCCCGGGAACCCCGATGCGCTCGCTGACGAAATTGTAAGACTCGCGGCCGATCCCCACGAGCGGTCGCGGCTTGGGGCCGCGGGCCGGCAGTCCGTCGTGGAACGCTTCTCGCCGGACCGGCTGGTCGGCGACATCGAGCGGCTGTACGTGGATGCGCTCGCGAGGAAACGGGGGCGTGTTCGTTTACAATGACGGCCTGTCCCCGATGACAATCCTGGGCGCGTGCTTCCTGGCCGCGCTTGCGCTGTCTCTCGTGCTGACACCCGCGTGCCGCCAGGCCGCGCTGCGTCTCGGATTCGTGGCCACGCCGCGGGCCGATCGATGGGGACGGCGTCCGACCGCGCTCTTCGGCGGCGTGGCGATCTTCCTGACGGTATCCGCGCTGGCGGCCGCCACCGGGGCGGCGGGGCAGCTGTGGCCGCTGCTCGCCGCCGGTACGCTCGTCGCCGGCGTCGGCCTGGTCGACGACGTGCTGTCGCTCAAGGCGTCGACCAAGCTGATCGCGCAGATCGCGATCGCGGCGCTGCTGCTGTACTCCGGCTATCGCCTGCAGTGGACCGACTCGGCGATCGCCGACGCGATGCTCACGCTCTTCTGGATCGTCGGCATCACCAACGCGTTCAACCTGCTCGACAACATGGACGGCCTCTGCAGCGGCATCGCGGTGATCGCCGGCACGTGCCTGCTGGCCGGCTCCACCCTGGACGGGGTCGGACCCGCGGATCTGTATCTCGCCATCCTGCTCGGCGCCAGCGCCGGGTTCCTGGTCTACAACGTTCACCCGGCGTCGATCTACCTGGGCGACGCCGGCAGCCTCTTCCTCGGCCTGAACGTGGCGGCGCTGACGATCGTCGCGACGCCCCAGAGCGCGGCGCGATCGGGACTGGTGTCCGCGGTCGCCGTGCCGGTCCTGCTGCTGCTGGTGCCCATCTTCGACACGACGTTCGTGACCGCGGTGCGCCTGCTCTCGGGGCGCCGGCCCTCGCAGGGCGGACGCGATCACACCTCGCACCGTCTCGTCGCGATCGGCCTGCCGGAGGCGAAGGCGGTGACGACGCTGTGGGGCCTCGCCGCGGGCGGCGGCGTGATCTCGCTGCTGGCCCGGCAGCCCGGCTCGAGCTGGGCGCTCATCGCCGCGATCACGTTCCTCCTCGCGATGGTGATCTTCGCCGTCTACCTGGCGCGGATCCGCGTCTACGCCGACGGCGACCTCACCCGGCTCCGCAACGGCACCATCACGCCGCTCGTGACCACCTTCATGTACAAGCGCCGGGTCGCCGAAGTGCTGCTCGATCTCTGCCTGATCGCGCTCGCCTACTATGCCGCGTACCGGCTGCGCTACGAAGGTCCGCTCTTCGCCGGCAACTACCCGCAGTTCCTCAACTCGCTGCCGGTCGCGGTGGCCTGCCAGCTCGTCGCGCAGTTCGTCGTCGGCAGCTATCGCGGCAGCTGGCGCCACTTCGGCATGATGGACGCGGTCGTCACCGCCAAGGGCGTGGTGACCGGGACGCTGGCGATCGGGCTGGTGCTGCCGTATCTGTTCCCCTTCGAGAGCTACTCGCGCTCGGTCTACGTGATCTACGCGGCCATCCTCCTGCTGCTCCACACGGCGTCGCGCGCGTCGTTCCGGCTGATCGGCGAATTCGTGCGGCGGCGCCGCGAGACCGGGCAGCGGCTGCTCATCTACGGCGCCGGCGAGGCCGGCGCCATCGCGCTGCGCGGGCTCGTCGGCGATGCGGTCAGTCCGTACCGCATGCTCGGGTTCATCGACGACGACGAAGGCAAGCGCGGCAGCCGCGTGCTCGGCTATCCGGTCCTGAGCTCCTATCGCGGCCTGGTCTCCCTCGTCCAGCACGGCGGCGTCGATCGCATCGTCATCAGCACGCGGGCGATTCCGGAGAGCCGCGTGCGCGAGCTCGAGCAGCTGTGCGCGACGGGCGGTGTCGCGCTCTCCCGCCTGCACGTGCGGCTGGATCACCTCGTGGCGGTCATCGGCGCGGACGGCGCGCGGACGGGGCGCGAAGCGACTGCCTGAGATGGCGGCCGTGCAGGCGCATCGCCATCGCGGTCTCGTCGGCGTCGGCGCCGCGGACGCGGCGCCAGCCCCACTGCGTCGACGCCGTCACGACGCAGGCCAGCTGGTTCGCCGCCACCTGCCACCACGGTAGCGAGATCCGCTGCACCAGGTACGACGCTTCGAGCTGCACGCGCCGCTTCTGCAGCGGGGTCCACCGCTGCCGCGAGCTCTGCGCCTCGTCGTGACGGATGACGGCGCCCGGCTCGAAGACGAGCCGCCATCCCGCGCGCACCATCCGCAGGCACCACTCGTTGTCTTCGCCGTACATGTGGAACCGTTCGTCGAATCCGCCGACGGCGTCGATCGCCTCCCGCCGGACCAGCAGCGCCGCGCCGCTCAGCATGCGCACGTCGCGCCGCCGATCGTGGGGCCAATGCGGCCCGAGCAGCAGCTCTCCCCGGAGACGCGCGGGGAGCAGGCGGTACAGGCGGAGGCTCGAGAGCACGATCTCCCACGCGGCCGGCGGATTGCGCCAGACGCTGATCTGGAGCGAGCCGTCGGCATTGAGGAGGCGCGGCCCGCAGGCGGCGACGCCGGGATCGGTCCGCAGCACCGCGGCCAGCGACTCGACGGCGCCGGGCGTGATCAGCGTGTCGGGATTCAGCAGCAGCACGAAAGCGGTCCGCGTGCGCGAGAACGCCTGGTTGTTCGCCGCGCCGAAGCCGCGGTTCTCCGCGTTCTCGAGGATGCGGAGCCCGCCGTCGCGGATCAGCGCCGCGGCCGCGTCGTCGCGCCGCAGCGCGGCGAGGCTGTCGTCGCCCGACGCGTTGTCGACGACGAGGATCTCGTACGCGATCGCCGGCGCCGCCGCCACGATGCCGGCGACGCACCGGCGGAGCAGGTCGCCGGCGTTCCAGTTCACGATGATGATCGAGAGCTCGCGCGCCACCGTCGTCCCGGATGGTAATACGCGACGCCCTCCGCGTACAATGCGCGCGTGCGTACCGCGCTGCACGTCGCAGCGAACGGACTCGTGCTCGCCGGCCTGGTGTGGGCGTGCCGTTGGGTCTACGGCCGTTCGCGATTCGCGGGTCTGGTGTTCGCCGCGGGCCTCCTGATCCGCGCCGCCGGCGGCGCCTTCTTCCTGGCGGTTTCGTACTTCGGATGGCCCTTCATGCAGGGCGCGCAGATGGGCGGCGGCTTCTGGACGCTGGCGCCCGACGCGCAGGAGTACTACCGGCTGACGCTGACGGTGCTGGAAGAAGGGGCGTACACGATCACCATCGGGTACACGCGGTCGCTCGCGCTCTTCATGCGCGCCGTCGGGGCGAACCCGGCGGCTCCGGTGCTCTTCGCGCTCCTCTCGTACGCCGTGGCCGTGGTGACGCTGGTCGCGGCGTTCGGCCGGCATCGCACGCGTGCGGCGGAGCAGGCGCTGCGGCTCTGCGCCGCCGCCTTCACCTTCTCGCCGATGCTGATCTACTCGGGCGTCTTCGGCCTCAAGGACGTCTTCACGACCACGCTCATCGTCATCACGGCCGTCGCCTACCGCGCGCTGGCCGGAACCGCGTGGACGCGCGAGACGATCCGGACGCACCTGCCGGCCGCCGCCGCCGCGGCCGGCGCCGTCTGGCTGATTTCCGCCATCCGCACCTACTTCGCGGTGCTGATATGGGGCGCGTTGGCCGTGGCGTGCGCGGCGTGCGTCATCGGGGCCCGCCCGTCGAGGCTGCGCGCGGCGGTGCAGGGGGCGGTGATGCTGGCCTGTCTCGGGCTGGCCATCAGTCGCGGCGCCGAGAGCCGCTACCCGGAATACGCGGTCGAAGTCGTCGCGTCGGTTCCGCAGGCGGTCATCGAGCAGAAGGCGCCGATGGCCCACGGCGGCCTCGACGAGCTGGACCGCCGCCGCAGGGCGATCGAAGGCGACGGCGGCAACTCCGTCTTCAACCGTCACGCCGGGGCCGCCGCCGCCGATCGCGTCAAAGGCGTGACGCTCGGTCTCGGCGGCGTCTTCGTGCCCCTCTTCGTGCTGGAGGCGCTGTCGGTGGTCGACATCCAGATCCGATCCGCCGCGCGCCTGATTGCCGACGCGGACACGCTGATGATCGACGTGACGGGCGCGCTGGCACTCTGGCTGCTGTACGCCAACCGCGGCCAGGTCAACGCCGACTCCGGGATCTTCTCCGCGGCGCTGATCGTGCTTGTGGCGCTGCCGATGGCGTACGTCGTAACCAACTACGGGATGCTCGTCCGGCTCCGGTTGATGGTGGCGGCGCCCATCTGGCTCCTGACGCTCGCCCTGGCTCCCCGTCCCGCGCCCGGCCGCGCCCCGCGTCAGCCGGATCCGGCCGTCACGCCCGTGTGACGATCGGGCTGGACGGCGCGGCGCCGGCGCGCTCGGCGGCCCGCAGGATCCCGGCATACAGATCGCGATACGCCGGACACGCCCGCGACGCCACCGAGAACTCCGACTCCGCCACCGCCCGCCATCGCGGCCGGTTCGCGGCCGTCGCGAGCCCGCGGATCCGGTCGGCCGCCGCGAGATACGCGGCCGGCGTGTGCGCCGCCACGACGACGCCGGCCCCGGTCCGCGCCAGGAGATCCTCGACGTCGCCGACGCCGGCGTTGACGACGATCGGGAGGCCGCAGGCCAGGTACTCGGCGTACTTGGTGGGTGACGAGGAGCGCTTCGACAGGCAGGGACGGACGAAGGCGAGTCCGGCGTCCGCCGCCGACAGATACGCGGGCATCTCGGCGTGGCGCGCCCACGTCGCCGCGTAGTCGCCCGCCGCGATGCCGCGGGCCGCCAGCGCGCCGGCGACCGTCTCGGGCGAGCGGTTGACGAGCGCGAGGAAGAACAGCCCCGGCCAGCGCTCGCGCGCCGCCTGGTAGAAGTCCAGCATCTCGTCGAGCTGGTACCACGTGCCGATCGACCCCGCGTAGACGAGAACCGGCCGATCGCCGACGCCGAGCTCCCGGCGCACCCGCGCGCGCGCCGAGGCGTCGGCCGCGAAATGATCGAGGTCGACGCAGGTGGGGATGACGCTCCACGGCGGCGACGGCGTGCGCTGCCGCAGTCCGTCGAATCCCTCGAGCGTCGGCCGGATCGCGTGTGTCAACGTGACGATGCCGTCGGCGTCGCGGAGGATCGCGCGCTCGACGCGCTTGGTCAGGCGGAACTCGAGGCCGCGCACGTCCCAGTGGCCGGCGTCGACGTACTCCTCCGCGTGCAGCCCCCGGATGTCGAACAGGAACGGAATCCCGGCGTACTTCCGGACCACCCAGGCAATCGCGGCCGGCACGTAGCCGCGCGCGTGCAGCAGGTCGAACCGCTGCCGGCGGTGCTCGCCGAGAATGCGCAGCACGCCGCGCCCGATGTCGAACAGGGTGGCCGGGAGCGACGGGCGCTTGTGGTAGCGCAGCCGGATCCAGCGGACGCCGCGCGCCGCCAGGAGCCGTTCGGTATCGCGCGTCGCGCGGGCGTCGTCGTCCTCGGAGCGGACGCGCTTCTCGAACGAGAGCACCACCATGTCGTGGGTGTCGGCCAGCCGGCAGACGTAAGGCAGGATCTGCGTGGGCCCGAGCGGCTCGATCAGCGCGTTGTAGGAGACAAAGAGCACTCGCGGCCGGCGGGGAGGCCGAGTCATGCGAACGACAGCATACACGCGTTACGATAGCGCGTGCCTCGCGGGTTGGACGGTTAGTCGTGTGCGGGATCGCCGGCAAGATCGTCATCGGGGACGATCAGCGTGTCGACGAGCGACTGCTCGTCCGCATGGCCGGGTCGCTGCGCCACCGCGGCCCCGATGATTCCGGCTGCTGGACGGACGGCCGCGCCGGCCTCGTCAGCACCCGCCTCGCCGTTCTCGACCTGTCGGAGCGCGGACATCAGCCGATGCCGTCCGCCGACGGCCGTTTCCGGATCGTCTTCAACGGCGAGATCTACAACTTCCAGGAGCTGCGCGCCGGGCTGGAGCAGCGCGGCCATCGCTTCCGATCCACGACCGACACCGAGGCGATACTCGCCCTGTATCAGGAGTCGGGTCCGGACTGCCTCTCCAGCCTGTCCGGCATGTTCGCCTTCGCGATCTGGGACGCCGTCGACCGACGGCTCTTCCTCGCGCGCGATCGGATGGGGAAGAAGCCGCTGTACTACTGGCGCGGGCCCGGAGCGTTCCTGTTCGCGTCCGAGGCCAAGGCCATCCTGTGCGATCCCGGCGTCCCGCGGCGGCCCGATCCGATCGCCGTGGACCACGTGGTCACCTACGGCTACGTGCCGCCCGAGGGGTCGGCCTTTGCCGGTTTCCGGAAAGTGCCGCCCGCGCATCACCTCACCGTACGGGACGGCGAGGTCGCGCTGCGCCGATACTGGCAGCTGCGCTACGAGCCGAAGCGCGAATGCAGCGCCGGCGCCGCGCTCGAGCAGTTGACCCCGCTGCTGGAGCAGGCGGTCGCGCGCCGTCTCGTCGCCGACGTCCCGATCGGCGCGATGCTCAGCGGCGGCATCGACTCGAGCGCGGTCGTGGCGCTCATGCGCCGACGGACGTCGGGTCCGGTGCGGACCTTTTCCATCGGCTACGAGTCGGACGACTTCAACGAGCTGCCGTACGCGCGCCTGGCCGCCGAGCGATTCGAGACCGACCACCACGAGCTCGTCGTCGGACCGGAACACGCGGATCTCGTGCCGCGGCTCGTCTGGCACTACAACGAGCCGTTCGCCGACACGTCGGCGCTGCCGGCGTTCGCGCTCAGCCGGCTCACGCGCGCATCGGTCACCGTGGCGCTCAGCGGGGACGGCGGCGACGAGGTCTTCCTCGGCTATCCGCGCTACCGCCGTCTCCACCTCGCCAGGGCGCTGGATCGGCTGCCGCGCCGCATCCGCCGCGCGGCTCCCGCGGCGCTGGCCGCGTGGCCGGGCGCGATCGCGCCGTCGATCGGCCGGCGCGCGCGCCGGCAATCCGAGGACCTGGCGCTCGACCGGTGGGATCGCTACAGCCGGTGGCTCTCGTATTTCGATCCCGCACAGCGGCGCGCGCTGTACACGCCGGAGTTCGCCGCGCGCGTCGCGGCCGACCCGACGGCCGATCGCCTGCGGGCGGCGCTGGAGGGCTCGTCGGCGCGCGATCCCGTCGAAGCGGCCGCCGACGCCGACATGCAGCTCTATCTGCCGGAAGATCTGCTCGTCAAGATGGACGTCGCCAGCATGGCGGCGTCGCTCGAAGTGCGCTCGCCGCTGCTCGATCAGGATCTCGTCGAATTCGCGGCACGGCTGCCGCGGTCGCTCAAGCTCCGGGGCGTGACGCGCAAGTATCTCCTCCGGCGTGCGATGGCGGGCGTCCTGCCGGACGCGATCCTGCGGCGGAGGAAGATGGGATTCGGCGTCCCCATGGGCGCCTGGTTCCGGCGCGAGTGGCGCGATCTCGTGCACGACACGCTCTTCAGCAGCCGCGCGGCCGGACGCGGGTACTTCGTCGCGGCCGACGTGCGCCGCTACGTCGACGAGCACATGTCCGGCCGCGCCACGCACACGCACCGGATCTGGAACCTGCTCATGATCGAGCTCTGGCACCGGACGTTCATCGACGAGCCGGCGCCGTGAACGTGACGTACGCCGCCAGGGCCGACGTCGCCGGCGTGGTCGCCGCCAAGCTGCAGGACGTCGACGTGGTCCTCGATCTCGGTCCGGGCATCAATCCGCAGGCGTTCCTCAACCCGTACGTGCACATCTGCGTCGACGCGCACCTCCCGTACCTGGAGCGCTTGAAGCGGGAGCGCGCCGAGGACCCGCGATACGTGCTGATCAACGCGCCGTGGGACCAGGTGATCGGGATGCTGCCCGACAAGTCCGTCGACACGGTCTTCGCGCTCGATTTCATCGAGCATCTGGACAAGGCCGACGGCTTTCGCATGCTGCGCGAAGCCGAGCGCGTGGCGCGGCGCCAGATCGTCGTCTTCACGCCGCATGGATTCTTCCCGCAGTCCTACGACGATCCGCGCAAGCCGGATCGCTGGGGCATGGACGGCGGCTACTGGCAGACGCACCGGTCGGGCTGGGCGACGGAGGATTTCGGCGACGGCTGGGACATCGTGATCTGTCCCGACCTGATCCTGCTGGACGAGAACAACCAGCCGATGGCGCAGCCCATGGCCGCGATCTGGGCCGTCCGCACGCTCGCGCCCCCGTCCGGCCGGCGGCGTCTCGCGGTGAGGGATCCGTTCGCGTGGGGACATTTCACCGGGCTGCTGGCGCAGGTGCTGCCGCGTTCTGTCTTCACGCGGCTGCAGGCCGCGTGGGGGTTCGTCCTGCGGACGTCCGGACGCGCGTGAGATTCGCCCTCGTCTCCAACGTCCTGCCGCCCGACGACAACTCGCACGCGGCGGTCATCTACCGGCTGCTGAGCGATCTGGATCCGCGCCGCTATTGCCTGCTCTCGTCGGGGAGCGGCGGCCGGGCCGGCGAGCCGGGACGGCTGCCGGGCACCCTGCACTGCCTTCCGCCCGCCCCGCAGCTGACGCGCGGCTATCGCATGGGCCTCCGCTGGTGGCGGGAGCGCGTGAATCTCGGCGTGGGCGCGATCGCGCGCGCACGGACCATCGCCGCGATCCTGCGCAGCGAAGGATGCGACGCGGTCGTCGTCTGCACGGGCGGCCAGGAGATCCTGGACTTTCCCGCGGCGTTTCTCGCGAGCCGATGGACGGGCGCCCGCTTCTACGCCTACCTGCTCGACCAGTACGGACAGATGGTCGCGCACGTGACCGGCGAACACATGTTCGCGCGTCTCGAGCCGATGGTGCTGAAGCGCGCCACGGGCGTGATCGCGCCCAACGAGTTCCTGCGCGACGAGCTGCGGCGCCGGCACCAGGTCGACGCCGCCGTCATCCACAATCCCTGCGATCTGGAGCGCTATCGCGGTCCCGCGGCCGCCGAGGCCGCCGACGACGCGATCGCGCGCGGCGGCGAACGTCGCATCGTCTACACCGGCGCCGTCGGGCCGCTGCACTATGGGGCCTTCCGCGCGCTGCTGGCCGCGATGGCGGCGCTCGATCGCCCCGATCTCCGGCTCCACGTCTACACGCCGCAGCCGCCCGAGCGCCTGGATCGTGAAGGGATTCGCGGTCCCGTGGTCCTCCATCCGCCGCAGCCCCTCTCCGCCATGGCCGCGCTTCAGCAGCAGGCCGACGTGCTGTTCCTTCCGCTCGCGCTCGACTCGCGAGATCCGGACATCGTCCGGACGGCGGCGCCGGGCAAGCTCGGTGAGTACCTGGCCGCGGGACGGCCGATCCTGGTGCATGCGCCGTCCGACTCATTTGTCGCGTCGTACTTCCGGGAGCATGGGTGCGGCGTCGTCGTGGACCGCGACGATCCGGCCGAACTCGCGGCGGCGCTGTCCTCGATCCTCGGCGATGCCGCGCTCAGGACGCGGCTCAGGGCGCGCGGCTGGGCGCGGGCGCAGGCCGACTTCGACGTGCACCGGGCGCGGCGGCAGTTCGCCCGCGTCATCGGCCTCGCGGAGCCGACGACAGCAGATCTTTGATCGCGCTCCGTACTCCGTTGCCGTAGTCGTGATAGCGCCGGCTGGCGAGCTCCCGCAGCACCAGCGGCAGACGGGCGAGGCGCCCGGAGGGCAGGCTCGCGCGCGATTCGAAATGCCGCAGGATCGTCGCGACCCGAGGCGCGGCCGCCGCGCCGGCGGATCCCGCGAAGCCGGCGCGCAGCCGATCGCCCAGCGCTCCGAGCGACGCGAGGTGCATCGAGTAGGCGTTGACGTGCGACGCCGAGGCGATGGGGCCGAGGCGCGGCGGCGGATCCGGCGCGCCAATCTGCTGGGACGGGTGCAGGCGGTAGGCGACCAGCGGCTCCTCGACGAACGCCACGCCGGCGACGGCCGCGATCGCCAGCGCGATCCATCCGTCGTGGATCATCGGGGCGATCCCCTCCGGCGTCGGCAGGATCAGCGGCCGGAACGCCGAACGAAAGGCCATCGTCGCGCCGGTGACGATGCGTCCCGGGACGAGCGCGGTGAGCGCGCCGCGTTCGCGCCAGAAGCGCTGCAGCCGCGTGTCGAAGCCGACGCGCGTCCAGAGACGTTCGCCGATCGGGTTCGACGCGGCGTCGATCAGCTCCGCGTCGGAGAACACCAGGCCGACATCGGGGCTCTCGCCGAACCGCCGCTCGATCGTGTCGAGCTTGCTGGAGCGCCACACGTCGTCCTGATCGCACAGGGCAATCAGCTCTCCCGTGCACGCCGCGATGGCGCCGTCGAAGTTGCGCGTGGATCCGAGTCGCGCGGCGTTGCGCTCGAACCTCACGGGAAACGGCGCGTGCGCGGCGAACGCCCGGATCACCGCTGGCGTCTCGTCATCGGACGCATCGTCGCGAACGACGAGCTCGTCGGGCAGGCGGCTCTGCGCGGCGATGCTCGCGAGCTGGTCGGGCAGGCGGGCCGCGCCATCGCAGGTGCACAAGGCCACCGAGAACGTGGCTGCCATCGCCGCTCACATGTCCGGCGTGGGCGATGGCGCCGTCCACGAGGAGCCGAGGCGCACGAACCCGTGCAGATCCTCGCGTCCCTCCGGCGCGCCGTCGCTCGTCCACGCGATCTCGAACGGCAGCGCCCCCAGCACGTCGTCCACCACGCGGGGGCCGCTCCTCGCAATCACGGAGACGAGGTAGCGGCCGGGGTTGAGCACGTTCTCCTCGATCGCGCACGTCAGCGCGTAGCCGCCGGGATCGAGCCGCGCGATGCGGCCCAGCGCCGCGCCGCTCGCGCACTCGCAGACGCGCACGCCCTCGGGCGTGTCGATGGCGACGCTCACCTCGACATCGCTCACCGCGGTTTCCACGCGGATCGCGAGCCGGAGGCGAATGGCGCGTCCCGCCGGCACGACGGCGCGATCGCCGTCGGCGACCAGCGTGATGCGCTGGAAGGTCAGTCCGCCGTGGCCGTGCGGGCGGTAGATCGCCGACACGTCCACGTCGTTGGCTCCCGCTTCCGCCGCGAAGCCGAGATAGCGGTTGATGCACCCGTCGGCGCCGCCGTCCATGACGATGCGGCCGGCCTCGAGCAGGAGGACGCGGCGGCACAGGCTGCGCACGGCCGCCATGTTGTGGCTGACGAAGAGAATCGTCCGTCCCTGCCGCGCGGCGTCGCCCATCTTGCCGAGGCACTTCTGCTGGAACGCCGCGTCGCCGACGGCGAGCACTTCGTCGACGATCAGGATCTCCGGATCCAGGTGCGCCGCGACGCTGAAGGCGAGCCGCATCGTCATGCCGCTCGAGTAGTGCTTCACCGGCGTGTCGAGAAACCCCTCCACGTCCGCGAACGAGACGATGTCGTCGAACTTGCGGCGGATTTCCGCGCGCGGCATCCCGAGCACCGCGCCGCTGAGGAAGACGTTGTCGCGCCCCGTCAGCTCGCTGTGGAAGCCCGTGCCCACTTCGAGCAGGCAGCCGACGCGCCCGTAGAGATCGACCTCTCCTTCGGTCGGCTCGGTGATGCGCGAGAGGACTTTCAGCAGCGTGGACTTGCCGGCGCCGTTGCGGCCGATGACGCCCACCACGTCGCCGCGCCCGATGTCGGCGGTGACGCCGCGCAGCGCCCAGAAGGTCCGCTCGCCGGCCCCCGCGTCACGCCGGAACCGGCCGCCGAGTCCGTGCATGATCGACTCGCGCAGGGTGTCGTAGGCGGCGCGGCGCGATCGTACGCGGTACTGCTTGCCGAGGCCGCGGATGGAGATCATCGGATCCATGGCGGGTCAGACGATGTCGGCGAACGAGCGGTCGACGCGGCGGAAGGTCGAGGCGGCGACGGCGAGGAGCAGGAGCGTCGTGGCGGCGCCGATCCAGAGGAGCCGGCCGTCGATCGGGAGCCCGAGCAGCGACGCCCGGAAGACTTCGATCGGCGCCGCGATCGGGTTCGCCGCCGCCAGCCATTGCCACCGCGCGGGCACCTGATCGATCGAATAGAACACGGGCGAGGCGAAGAGCCAGATCTGGATCGCGAAGGGGAGCGCGAACCGCACGTCGCGGAACTTGACGTTGACGGCCGCCATCCAGACGCCGGCGCCGAGCGCCACGGCGGCGGCGAACGCGACGGCCGCAGGCAGCCAGAGCAGGTGCCAGCCCGGCGCCACGCGATAGACGACCATCAGCGGCGCCAGCATCGCGAGGCCCGGGAGGAGATCGACCAGGCACGAGAGCACGGCCGCGAGCGGAATGAGGACGCGCGGGAAATAGACCTTCGTCAGGATGTGCGCGTTGCCGACGAGGCTGTGGGCGGCGTGGGTCGTCGCGTTGGACGCCAGCGTCCACGGCAGCAGCGCCGCGTAGGCGAAGAGCGGGTAGGGCGCGTCGATGGATCGCCGCCCTGGGACGCGCGAGAAGAGGACCGTGAAGAGGATCATCATCGAGAGCGGCTGCAGGACGGCCCACGCCACCCCGAGCGCGGTCTGCGCGTAGCGGACCTTGAGATCTCGCCAGATCAGGAAATACAGGAGTTCCCGGCTCGCCCAGAGTGCGCGTGGATCCAGCGCCGTCCACCCGCGGCCCGGACGGATGCGAGTATGCACGTGAGCGCCTAGTATAAGCCGCGCCCCTCAGCCGGCGGCGCGTCCGGCGTCGCGCCGCAGCCAGTCGAGCGTGCCCATCAGGGTCGCCGCGTCGAGCAGCGCGATCAGCGGAACGAGCCGCGTGAGATCCGCGGCGTGATGCAGCGGTCCGCCGCGATCGGCGTCGCGATTCGCGGCGAGCGCCTTCGCGGCGCGCGCGGCCAGCAGCAGGATCCAGAGCAGCAGGCCGCCGAGCGCGCCGGCCAGCGGCGTCGTCCACAGGCCGATCGCGAGCGCGCCGGCGGCGACCACCGCGTAGCGGCGCAGCAGCGGCGCCTGCCAGCGGCGGAACAGGCCCGCGCGGATGTTGTGCCGGGCGTAGGTGCGGGCGCGCCGCCACGCGGCGCGCGCCGTGTCGGGAGGCCGCCATCGCGCATGACGTCCCTGCGCGCGAACCACGCGTCCCTGCGCCGCGAGCGCCGTCAGGAACAGCCGATCCTCCGCCGAGCGAAGGTCCTCGCGGAACGGTCCGATCCGATCCCAGGCGGCGCGCCGCAGCAGCAGCGACACGAGCGACGGCGGGCGCCTGACGCCGCTGGACGATCGGTCGGTCGGTGCGTCGAGCAGCGCGAGGCAACGGCCGAACGGCGAGCGGACGTCGAGGTCCCAGTCGCCCGCGACCGCGTCGGCGCCGTTGTCCGCCGCGGCCGCCTCGGCGAGCGACGCGAGCCAGGCGGGGGCGAGCCGGACCCCGGCGTCGGTGAACGCCACCCAGTCTCCTGCGCTCGCCGCGACGCCCAGGTTGCGCGCGCGTCCCGGATACGCGGCGCCCGCCGCCACGACGCGCACCGGCAGGGCGCCTGAGAGCGGATGCGCGGCAATCGCCTCGCGCGTGCCGTCGCGCGAACCCGCGTCGACGAACACGATCTGGTCGGGCCGGCGCGTCTGCGCCAGCAGGTCGTCCATCGTCCGGGCGATCGAGGCGGCTTCGTCGCGGACGGCGATCACCACGCTTATCCCTCGGCTGGATGAAAAAGCGTCACTTTTCATACGCGCGACCGAGCCGGCTGGTGCCTCCGGTTCGCCTCGACGATCGTCGCCACGGTTCGACGCGGCTTTTCTCGCCTTGGCCCTGGCAAGCCGTCAGGGATGAACATGAGGAGATGAGTGACGAACACCGAAAGGCACGGGTCGGCGCCAGCCGAAAAGCGCACACTCGCGTGCCCTGGGGCTCATCATTTCTTGACGTAACTCCTTTGTAGGCTTATCATACGCGCGCCGCAATGAGGGCAGTCAGAAGCGAGCACGTGTGCCCGGACGTTGGCAAATGCGTTCACCTTCCATCAACCCCTCGCAAGCGATTTCCACGGCCGGAGCACGAGGAGAACACACACCGATGACCGCGCAGAAGACGAATCAGCACGACGAGACGCCGGCGAGGGCCAGTGCGGTACCCGCCGCGAAGAAGACGTTCGTGGAACCGGCCATCTGCCAGCCGGTCGACGTTCTCGAGGCGACCACGTTCTTCCAGGTCGCCGACAGCGGCGGTACGGGCATGCGGAAGAAGGGGTAGTCACGATCGACCTCCAGGCACGGGACATGTGTAGGACCCGCGACCTTCTCCCCGGCAGGGTCGCCAGACGCTGCGTCACAACTCTGCGAAAGGTGGAATCGACAATGCACAGGTCTTTTCGAACGGCATGCGTGGCCGTCCTGATGGGCGGCGCGCTGCTGGCGGCCGTTCCCGTCGAAGCCCAGCTGATCATCAGCGAATTCCGGGTGCGCGGCCCCAACGGCGCCAACGACGAGTTCATCGAGCTCTACAACAACAGCGGCGCCGATCACACCGTCGCCGGCGGCGGGACGGGCTACGGGGTGGCGTCGTCGGACGGCGTGGCGCGCTGCGTCATCCCCAACGGCACGGTGATTCCGAACCGCGGGCACTACCTCTGCGTGAACAGCGTCGGCTATTCGCTGGCCTCGTACCCCGCGGGCAACGGCACGACCGCGACCGGCGACGCCACCTATACGACCGACATCCCCGACAACGCCGGCATCGCCATCTTCAACACCAGCGTCGCCGTCAACTTCACGCTCGCCAACCGGCTGGACGCGGTGGGCTCGACGAGCGAAGCCAACACGCTCTACAAGGAAGGCACCGGTTATCCGGCGCTGACGCCGTTCTCGATCGACTACTCGTTCTATCGAGACACGTGCGGCAAGGGCGGCTCCATCACGGTGATGGGCCCGTGCGCGATCGACACGCCGACGGACACCAACAACAACGCCGCCGACTTCATCTTCGTCGACACCAACGGCACGTCGGCCGGCGCCGGCCAGCGGCTGGGCGCGCCGGGCCCCGAGAACCTCTCGTCGCCGATCCAGCGCAACGCCTCGTTTGCGGGCAATCTGCTGGACACGTGCGTCTCGACCGCCGCGGCGCCCAACCGCGTACGCGACTTCACGAGCGATCCGGCGAACAACTCGACCTTCGGCACCCTCGACATCCGCCGCACGATCGTCAACAACACCGGCGGCAACGTCACGCGGCTGCGCTTCCGGGTCACGGACGTCTCGACCTTCCCGGCGCCCTCGGGCATCGCCGACCTGCGGCCGCGCACGTCCACGGCCGTCGTCGTGACGGTGGATCGTCCGCCGTGCGGCAGCGGCACCTCGAACGTGACGGTCCAGGGGACGACGCTCGAGCAGCCGCCGTCACAGCCCAACGGCAGCGGCTTCAACGGATCGATGAGCGCGGGCGTCATCACGCTGGCGACGCCGCTGGCCAACGGCGCGTCGGTCGACGTGCGCTTCCTGCTCGGCATCCAGCAGACGGGGAGCTTCAAGTTCTACGTGAATATCGAGGCCCTTCCGTAGGGGACGAGGAGAATTTCATGAGCGCGCACAAGACCCACGAGCACGACGAAACACCGGCGCCGGCCGCCGCGGCACCCGCCGGGAAGAAGACCTTCGTGGAGCCGGCGATCTGCCAGCCGGTCGACGTCCTCGAGGCGACCACGTTCTTCCAGGTCGCCGACAGCGGCGGCACCGGCATGCGGAAGAAGGGCTAGTCCGTCCGGCTCGACCCGGAACGCGGCCGCCCGCCGGCCCCGTTCCGGGCTTCGCTCACGGCGTTTGAAACGTACCAGCGGCCGAACGTCACCACTGGACGTGCGTCACTTCGCGACCTCCTCCCCAGGGTCGCCAGGCGTTGCACCCTCATTCCGCGAAAGGTGGAATCGACAATGTACAGATCCGTTCGCATCGCATGCGTGGCAACCCTCATGGGCGCCGCGCTCCTGGCGGCCGTTCCGGCCGAGGCCCAGCTGATCATCAGCGAGTTCCGGCTGCGCGGCCCCAGCGGGGCCAACGACGAGTTCATCGAGATCTACAACAACAGCGGCGCCGATCACACGGTCGCCGGCGGTGGCACGGGATACGCGGTCGCCGCCTCTGACGGCGTCGCGCGCTGCGTCATTCCCAACGGGACGGTGATCCCCAACCGCGGGCACTACCTGTGCACCAATTCGGTCGCCTACTCACTCAGCGGGAACGCGACCGGCAACGCCACCTACACGACCGACATTCCCGACAACGCCGGCATCGCGATCTTCAACACCAGCGTGGCGGTGGACTTCACGCTCGCCAACCGCCTCGACGCGATCGGGTCGACGAGTGAAGCCAACACGCTCTACAAGGAAGGCACCGGCTATCCGGCGCTGACGCCGTTCTCGATCGACTACTCGTTCTATCGCGACATGTGCGGCAAGGGCGGGTCCATCACGACGATGGGCGCCTGCACGATCAGCACGCCGAAAGACACCAACAACAACGCCGCCGACCTCGTCTTCGTCGACACCAACGGCACGTCGGCCGGCGCCGGCCAGCGGCTGGGCGCGCCCGGACCCGAGAACCTCGCGTCCGCGATCCAGCGCAACTCCTCGTTCAGCGCGGTGATGCTCGACGCCAACGTCGCCTCCACCAATCCCCCGAACCGCGTCCGCGACTTCACGTCGGACCCGGCGAACAACTCGACGTTCGGTACGCTCGACATCCGCCGCCGCTTCGTCAACAACACCGGCGGCGCCGTGACCCGGCTCCGCTACCGCATCATCGATCTCACGACGTTCCCGGCGCCGTCCGGCATCGCCGACATGCGTCCGCGGACCTCGACGCTGGTCGTGGTGAGCGGCATCACCGACCCCGCGACCTGTCTGGCGTCCAACGGCGTCGCGACGACGCCGTGCACGATCAACGTGCAGGGGACGACGCTGGAGCAGCCTCCGTCACAGCCCAACGGCGGCGGCTTCAACAGCACGCTGTCGTCGGGAACGATCACGCTCGGTACGCCCCTCGCCAACGGCGCCAGCATCAACGTGCGCCTGCTGATGGGGCTGCAGCAGACGGGCAACTACAAGATCTACCTGAACATCGAGGCCCTGCCGTAGGGGCGTTCGTCCGGATCCCGGAACGGGGCGGGCCCGTTCCGGGTCCATCCGCGTGATCGTCCTCCGCTCACGTCCGCGAAAGGTGGAATTTTGAAAATGCGCAGGTCCATTGGACCATCCGCCGCCACACTGCTGGCGGTCCTGGCGTTCACGCTCGTGGACGCGACGCCGGCCTTCGCCGCCGGCAGCCTGATCATCAGTGAGTTCCGCCTCCGCGGGATCAACGGCGCTCAGGACGAGTTCATCGAGATCTACAACGACAGCAACTCGGCTCACACGGTGGCGCCCATCTCGGGAGCCGGCTACGCCATCGCCGCCTCCGACGGCGTGGTCCGCTGCACGATTCCCACGGGGACCGTCATCCCGGCGCGCGGCCACTGGCTCTGCGTGAACAGCACGGCCTACGGGCTCGGGACGTATCCGGCGGGCAGCGGCACCAGCGCGACGGGCGACGGCACCTACACCACCGACATTCCCGACAACGTCGGCATTGCGCTCTTCAACAACACCACCGGCGGCGGAAGCTTCTCGCTCGCCAACCGGTTCGACGCCGTCGGCTCGACGGCCGAGGTGAATACCCTCTACAAGGAGGGCAGCGGCTATCCCACCCTGGCCGCCTTCTCCATCAACTACTCGTGGACGCGCGACGAATGCGGCAAGGGCGGCGCGGTGAACCTCCTCGGCTTCTGCACGATCAGCACGCCCAAGGACACCGACGTCAACGTCGCCGACTTCTATTTCGTCGACTCCAACGGCACGTCGGCGGGCGGAGGGCAGCGGCTGGGCGTACCGGGCCCCGAGAACCTGTCGTCGCCGATCCAGCGCAACGCCACGATTGCCGCCGCGCTGCTCGATGCCACGACGTCGAGCTCGGCGGCCCCCAACCGCGTCCGCGACTTCACGTCGGATCCGGCGAACAACTCGACGTCCGGGACGCTCTCGATCCGGCGGCGGTTCGTGAACAACACCGGCGGTCCGGTCAGCCGCCTGCGCTTCCGCGTCATCGACCTCGACACGTTCCCGGCGGCGTCCGGATTCGCCGACCTGCGGCCCCGCACGTCGGTGTCGGCGGTCGTGGCGGGCATCAACGACGCCGCGACGTGCTCTCCCGCGTCCCCCCCGTGCACGGTCACGGTGGAAGGCACGACGCTCGAGCAGGCGGCGGCGCCTCACCATCAGCCCAACGGCGGCGGCTTCAACAGCAGCATGGGCGCGGGCAGCATCACCCTCGCGACGCCGCTGGCCAACGGCGCCAGCCTCAACGTGCAGTTCCTGCTGGGCATCCAGCAGACGGGCAGCTTCCGGTTCTACCTGAACATCGAGGCGCTCATCGCGCCGTAGGGCACTCGCGCGAGTGGATGTGACCACCTCGGCTCTCGGCAGATGCGTTGTCCTGGCGCGGCGGGCGATCGGCACCACCATCGCCCGGCCGCGCGACGCCGCCCTGCGCGCGCGCATGGCGTTCTGGGTCCTGGTGATCTCCGTCACCGCCAGGACGACGTCGCTGCCGCGCGCGCAGCGCATCGCGGCGATGGGCGCCGGCTCGCGATCCGGCGCCAGGCCGTCGTGGACGCCGGACGAGCTCGGCGCGGCGATCGACGGCGTGCTGGCGATGGAGCTCTTCGTGTTCCGCCCGAGCTGCTGGAAGCGGGCGATGGTGCTGCAGCGGTTCCTCGCGCTCAACGGCGTCGAGAGCCGCGTGCACTTCGGCGTGCGCCGGACCGCGGAGGGCGGGGTCGACGGGCACGCATGGCTCGAGCACCAGGGACGGCGGCTGCTCGAGCGCGACGCCGGCGTCTACGTCGTGACCTTCACCCTTCCCGTCGAGGGGGCGGCAGGCCGTGAGCGGTCCGTCCGTTGATCTCCGTCCGCGCGAGGATCGCGAAGCGCTGCTGCTGCTCGACTGCGCGCGCGCCGCGATCGACGCCGAGACCGCCGCGCGCATCCGCGCGCGCGTCGTCGGGGGACTGGACTGGGGACGGCTCGTCGCGCTCGCCCAGCGCCACGGCCTCGCGCCGCTCCTCTACGCGCATCTGAGCCAGGTGTGTGCCGCGAGCGTGCCGGAAGAGACCCTGGCCTACCTGCGCGACTACTCGCAGAGGAACGGCGCGTTCGTGGCGATGCTCACCGGCGAGCTGGTCCGGCTGCTCAAGCTGCTGGATGGCCACGGCATCACGGCGATTCCCTACAAGGGGCCGGCGATCGCCCAGAAGCTCTATGGCGGCGTCGCGCGCCGGCAGTTCGCCGACCTCGACATCCTGGTCCGTCGCCGCGACGTGTGGGAGGCCGCCCGGCTGATCGAGGACGAAGGGTTCGAGCCGGTCTACCCGGTTCCCGCCGGCATGCGGGCGCGGCTGCTGCGCGACGCCTACGTGCAGATGTTCCACCGCGGCGCCAGCCGCACGCTGCTCGAGCTGCACTGGGACGTCGCCGAGCGGCACTGGGCGCTCCGCTTCGACGCCGACGGACTGTGGCGCCGC
>Ga0075364_10000387_pt1 | contig 21886 bp, 29 predicted proteins | sample EndMetdeltDD1764_FD_71517 | JGI IMG/M metagenome (GOLD analysis project Ga0075364, IMG submission 71517) | Populus endosphere microbial communities from Tennessee, USA - Endosphere MetaG P. deltoides DD176-4 | ecosystem: Host-associated > Plants > Roots > Endosphere | place: USA: Tennessee...
GCGACGGCGAACCGCTGCTGCGTCGCTGCGTGCGTCTGGCAGCGGGGACCGCACCGGCCCGGCTGCTCGTGGTGCTGGGGGCGCAGGCGGAGCGGATGCACGCCGCGCTGGAGGGACTGGACTGCCGGCCCGTGCACAACAGCGACTGGACACGCGGCATGCAGGCCAGCGTGCGGGCGGCGGCGTCCGGGGTCGACGCGTTCGGGCGGGTGCTGGTGCTGGGCTGCGACCAGCCGGCGCTGGAACGCGCGCATCTGCAGCACCTGCTCGACGGCGCAGCCGCCGCAGCGTCCGGCTGCGCCGCGACCCTGGCCGAAGACGCCGCACCCGGCATTCCGGCCGTGGTCCCCGGACACTGGTTCACGCACCTGGAGGACGCCGGTCAGGACCGCGGCTTCGGACCGCGTCTGCGCGCGCTGCCGCGCGCCTCGCTGCATCTTCTGCATGCGCCCGCGCTATGGCTGGACCTGGATACGCCGGCACAACTGGAGATCGCACGGCATCGTGGCCTGGTCGACGCCTGAGCCGGCAGAGCGGCCGGGCGGTGCGCCTGCGACCCCCTGTCTGCCCGCGCGCGACCGCACCACCCCACCACGCTCAGCGGCCGCTGTACTGGCTGTCGTCCACCTGCTCCAGCCATGCGACCGGGCTGCCATCCACGCTCTCGGCGATCGCGATGTGCGCCATCGCCGTGACGCTGGAGGCCCCGTGCCAATGCTTGACGCCGGGCGGAATCCAGACCGTGTCGCCGGCGCGGATCGCCTGCGCATCGCTGCCCCACTGCTGCACCCAGCCCCGGCCGGACGTGACGATCAGGGTCTGCCCGAGCGGATGCGTATGCCATGCGGTACGCGCACCCGGCTCGAAGGTCACCAGCGCCCCGCCCGCACGCGCCGGGGCCGGTCCGCCGAACGGGGCATCGATACGGACGCGACCGCTGAAGTGGGCGGCCGCGCCGGCCACCGACGGCTGGCTGCTGGCAGCGGTGACGCGCACCGGTGGATCGGACGACGCGCTGGCCGCCAGGGACAGGGCCAGCGCGGTCGCGGCGATATGGCGCATCGTGGGCTTCCTCCGGGCAGGAACGGGCGGGGCCGTCATCCGCACGCGGGACGGCGCGGCAACAAGTCTGGGCCGACCACGCCAACGCCGGTAGACCGCCACGCTGCATGGCCCCATGCGGCATGCTCATCAATCACCGCAATCGGCACGCACCATGCTGGCCAGCGTCGCTCCCGCGCGCGACCGGGCGAGGCGCGGCATGCGGATGCCGGTGCTACCCTTCGCCCGCATTCATGATCGAGCGTCACCCGTGCCCCGCAAGGACTTCGACGATCTGGTCGCCTTCGTCGCGATCGCGCGCGAGCGCAGCTTCACCCGTGCCGCCGCCAGACTCGGCACCTCGCAGTCCGCGCTCAGCCACGCCATGCGCGCGCTCGAGGCGCGGCTCGGCGTGCGCCTGCTGACCAGGACCACGCGCAGCGTCTCGGTCACCGAAGTCGGCGAGCGCCTGCTGCAGACCGTGGCGCCGCGCCTGGACGAGATCGAGGCCGAGCTGGCCGCGCTCGGCGACATGCGCGACAAACCGGCCGGCAACCTGCGCATCACCGCCACCGAGCACGCCACCAACACGCTGCTGCGCCCGGCCCTGGCCCGGCTGCTGCCGCACTACCCCGACATCCATGTCGAGGTGGTCATCGATTACGGTTTCACCGACATCGCCGCCGAGCGCTTCGATGCGGGCATCCGCCTCGGCGAGTCGGTGGCCAAGGACATGATCGCGATGCCGATCGGGCCGGAGTTGCGGATGGCGGTGGCGGCATCGCCTGCCTACTTCGCCCGGTATCCGGCACCAGCCACGCCACAGGACCTGACCGCGCACAACTGCATCAACCTGCGCTTCCCCACGCGCGGCGGCTTGTACGCCTGGGAGTTCGACAAGGACGGCCGCGAGATCCGGGTCAGGGTCGAGGGGCAGCTGGTGTTCAACGCGGCGCCGCCGGCGCTGGAGGCGGCGCTGGCCGGGCTCGGCCTGGTCTGGCTGCCCGAGGACATGCTCGCCCCGCACGTGGCCAGCGGCGCGCTGGTGCGCGTGCTGCAGGACTGGTGCGAGCCGTTTCCCGGCTACCACATCTACTACCCGAGCCGGCGCCAGCGCTCGCAGGCCTTCAGCCTGCTGCTGGACGCGCTGCGCCTGCCGCAGCCCGGCTGAGCCGGGTTGCACCGTCGGGCGCGACGACCGCCTTTCCGCGCGAGGCCGGCGGCGCGTCCCGATCATGGCCACGCGGTACCATGGCCGGCCCTGCTGAACGAAAGAACGTGTCCGTGAACTCGATCCTGGTGCCGGTGGCCGTCGGCGAACTGCTCGACAAGATCACCATCCTCGAAATCAAGAACGACCGCATCGACGACGCCGACAAGCGCCGCAACGTGCGGGTCGAGCTCGATGGGCTGTGGCCGCTGTGGGAAGGCCTGCGCGCGCAGCATCCGGAGATGGATGGGCTGAAGCAGCAGCTGCGCGCGGTCAACGAGCGCATGTGGGACGTGCAGGACGCGCTGCGCGCGAAGGAAGCCGCGCAGACCTTCGATGCGGAGTTCATCACCCTGGCCCGCGCGGTGGCGACCACCAACGGCGAACGCGTCGGCCTGAAGAACGCGATCAACCGGGTCGCCGGCTCGCGCTTCGTCGAGGAGAAGCAGTACCGCTGATCGCCTCGGCGCGCAGCCGTCCGTACCGCCGGCGCCGTGCCGGCGGCGGGCTCAGCGCAGCAGCAGTGCCGGCAGCAGCAGGACCAGGCCCAGGATCGCGACGATCCCCAGCAGCCGCGACAGCACGAAGCCCGGGCGCGCGCGCAGCAGCGCGGTGAAGGTCTCGGCGCTGCCGTCGCGCTCGGCCTGTTCCGCGCGCGCGCGCGCATCCGCGCGCCGCTGCGCCTGGTAGTCGTCGATCAGGGCGCGCGCGGCCGGATAGGCGTCCTGGTCGCGCAGCCAGTAGCCGCCGGCGGAGATGCCGAACAGGCCGATCGGCGTCTCGTAGAAATCGACCTTGTGCTCCTCCAGCAGGGCGCGCACGTCGGCGGCCTCGTCGTCGGGCACGTTGCGCAGGTTGAAGAGCAGTTTCGCCATCGCGCCATGATAGCCGCGGCTCGCCGCCGATGCCGATCGGTTACCCTTGCGCGCCTTCCCGCCAGCCGATCTTCCCGAACACGCCCATGCGCCGCCTGCTCACCGCCCTGCCCCTGCTGCTGTGCCTGCTGCTCGTGTCCTGCGCCGCCGACCAGGGCCCGCCGCCGGGCGGCAGCGTGGCCGAGCTGCAGCGCATCGACGAACGCGTCGGCGACGGCGCCACCGCCGTTGCCGGGCAGGACGTCAGCGTGCACTACACCGGCTGGCTCTACGACGAGAACGCGCCCGACAAGCGCGGCCGCAAGTTCGACAGCTCGCGCGACCGCGGCGAGCCGTTCACCTTCCCGCTCGGCGGTGGCCGCGTGATCCGCGGCTGGGACGAGGGCGTGGCCGGCATGCGCGTCGGCGGCCAGCGCATCCTGCTGATTCCGGCCGCGTACGGCTACGGCAGCCGCGGCGCGGGGCGGGTGATCCCGCCAGGCGCCTCGCTGGTGTTCGAGGTCGAGCTGCTCGACGTCGCCCAGCCCTGACCGATGCAGACGCATATTCCCTCCGTGGCCGTGGTCGGCGGCGGTCCGGCCGGGCTGTTCGCAGCCGAGACGCTGCGCGCGGCCGGGCTCGAGGTCGACCTGTACGAGGCCAAGGGGTCGGTCGGCCGCAAGTTCCTGATCGCCGGCAAGGGCGGCCTCAACCTCACCCATGCCGAGCCCAGGGCCGGTTTCGTGACGCGTTACGGCATGCGCCAGGCGGCAGTCGGCGGCTGGCTGGACGACTTCGACGCCGATGCCCTGCGCGACTGGGCGCGCGGCCTGGGCGTGGATACCTATGTGGGCACCTCCGACCGCGTGTTTCCGGTCGACCGCAAGGCCGCGCCGCTGCTGCGCGGCTGGGTGCGGCGGCTGAAGGACCAGGGCGTGCGTTTCCACGTGCAGCACCGCTGGACCGGCTGGACCGACGACGGCGCGCTGCGCCTGGCCACGCCGGACGGCGGACGCACGGTCGCTGCCGATGCCGTGGTACTGGCACTGGGTGGCGGCAGCTGGCCCGAGCTCGGCTCCGATGGCGCCTGGCTGCCGTTGCTGGCGGCGCGCGGGATCGACGTGGCGCCGCTGCTGCCCAGCAACTGCGGCTTCGACATCGGCTGGAGCGCGCATCTGACGGAGCGGCACGCCGGCGCCCCGCTGAAGCCGGTCGTCGCCCACTGGCACGACGATGCCGGCGTGGAGCAGGCGCTGCAGGGCGAATGCGTGGTCACCGCGACCGGCATCGAGGGCAGCCTGGTCTATGCGCTCTCGGCGATGCTGCGCGACCGCATCGCCCGTGATGGCGGCACCACGCTGTTGCTGGACCTGGTCCCGGGGCGTGCGGCCGAGCGGCTGCGGGCCGACCTGGCCAGGCCGCGCAACGGGCGCAGCCTCAGCGAGCACCTGCGCCGCCAGGCCGGCATCGTCGGCGTGCGCGCCGCGCTGCTGCGCGAGGTGCTGCCACGCGAGGCGCTGGACGACATGGACGCCGTCGCGGCCACCCTCAAGCGCTTTCCGCTGCGGCTGCTGCGCCCGCGCCCGATCGCCGAGGCGATCAGCAGCGCCGGTGGCGTCCGCCTGGAAGCGATGGACAGGCAGCTGATGCTGGACGCCCTGCCCGGCACCTTCTGCGCCGGCGAGATGCTGGACTGGGAGGCCCCGACCGGCGGCTATCTGCTCACCGCCTGCTTCGCCAGCGGCCTGCGCGCGGCCCGCGGCGTCATCGACTGGCTCGACCGCCGCGGCTGATACCGCAGGGGCGCGGCGCTCAGCTCGCCTGCGTCCTCGCCAGCGGCCAGTGACCGAGCGTGTGGTAGTCGACACCGGCATCGGTGCGCTCGCTGTGGATCAGGGCGAACCCGTCCACGGGCCAGGACACCGGACCGGCCGGCCGCGGCTCGAACGCGGTGGCAGCGCGCCGGCGCAGGCTGACATGCGGCGAGAAGGCGTGCCCGCCCGCCGGGCGCAGGCCCTGGCGCAACATCGCCTGCACCAGTGCCTGCTGCAGGGCGGCCAGCGCCGCCGGCGGCGCCGACGGACGCAGCACCCAGACCACCTCACCGCGGCCGAAGCACGCCGCCGCGTCCAGCTGCAGGACGAACCCGGCCTGGTCGAGGCCGGTGGCCGCGTGCCGGGCCCCCTGCAGCGCGGCCGGCGGCAGCACCGCCCATTCGCCCAGCCAGGACAGCGTCAGATGCAGCCGCTGCGGCGGCACCGGCCGGCCCGGTTCGGCGGGAAGCCCGGCTTCCAGCGACCGCCGGGCGGCGTCGATCGCCTCGATCACCGCTGAGGGCGGGACCAGCGCGAAGAACAGGCTGTGCCGCGGCTCGGCGGCACCGAACAGATCGCCGCCCGCCGCGCTGGCGCCGCGTCGTGCCATCGCCGCTCAGACCGCGGCGGTGACGACGATCTCGACCTTCCAGGACGGATCGGCCAGCGCCGCCTGCACGGTGGCCCGCGACGGCGTATGGCCGGCCGGAACCCAGGCATCCCAGGCCTGGTTCATGCCCGGGAACTCGCCGATGTCGGCCAGGAAGATCTCCGCGCGCAGGATCCGGGTCTTGTCGGTGCCGGCCTGGGCCAGCAGCGCATCGATCGCCTCCAGCACCTGCCGGGTCTGGTCGACGATGTCGCCGCTGGTGTCTTCCGGGATCTGCCCGGCCAGGTAGGCGACGCCGTTGTGCACGGTCATCTCGGACATGCGGGGACCGACCTCGAAACGCTGGATCATGGGAACTCCTGTGAACGGGCTGCCGCGTGCGACGCGGTGGCGCAGCATACAGCGGATCCCCGCCGCACAAGGCCCGCCGCGGGTGGATGACCGTCCAGCAGCATGCCGGCCGGCGGTGCCGCGCCACCTTGATCTTGCTCATGGCGTCACGGCCGACCCGGTATGAGGATGGAACCAGGCCGAGACGGAACACCCCGCGGCCCGGCCGCCGGATCCCGATGCGGGATGCGGCGGATCACGCAGAGGTCCATAAGGAGGACGAATGAAGATCCAGCTCAATACCGACAGCCACGTGCAGCACGATCCGTCGGTGGTGCGTCACGTCGAGGAAGCCCTGACCGCCGCGGTCGGCCGCTTCCAGCCGCAGCTGAGCCGCGTCGACGTGCACCTGAGCGACAGCAATGGCAGCAAGGGTGGCGCGGGCGACAAGCGCTGCCTGCTCGAGGCCCACCTGGACGGCCGTCCCCACCTGACCGCATCCGACGAGGGCGAGAGCATCGCCGTGGCGGTCAACGGCGCGGCGCGCAAGCTGCAGCGGGTGATCGACAGCGCCCTGGGCAAGCTGGCCTGAGCCCTTCACGGCCGGCGCGCACCCCGCGCCGGCCGTGCTCAACTTCGCCGGCACGGCGCCGATAGGAGGACGATCCCCTCCGCGCCCCGTGCCATGCTCATCCTCGTCGGTTTCGTCGTCGTCATCCTCAGCGTGTTCGGCGGCTACGTGCTCGCGCACGGCCAGCTGGCCGCGCTCTGGCAGCCCTACGAGCTGCTGATCATCGGCGGCGCCGCGTTCGGCGCGTTCCTGGTCGCCAACCCGCTCAAGGTCGTGAAGGGTGCGATGGCCGGCATCCCGCGCCTGTTCAAGGGCCCCAAATACCGCCGCCAGGACTACGTCGACATCCTGTCGATGGTCTACGACGTGCTGGTCAAGGCGCGCCGCGAGGGCATGATCGCGATCGAGAAGGACATCGAGGACCCGGCCAACAGCGCGCTGTTCGCCAAGTACCCGAAGCTGGCCGGCGACCATCACCTGATGGAGTTCACCACCGACTGCCTGCGCCTGATGGTCAGCGGCAACCTCGAGCCGCACGAGCTGGAGCAGCTGCTCGAGGTCGAGGTCGAGACCCACCATCACGAGGCCGCCGAGCCGGCGCATGCGCTGCAGGTGCTGGCCGACTCACTGCCCGGCTTCGGCATCGTCGCCGCGGTGCTGGGCATCGTGATCACGATGGGCGCGATCGGCGGCGACGTGGCCGAGATCGGCAAGCACGTGGCCGGTGCGCTGGTCGGCACCTTCCTGGGCATCTACCTGGGCTACGGCTTCGTCGGCCCGCTGGCTGCGGCGGTCGGTCACCGCGCGCACGAGGAAGGCAAGGCCTTCGAGATCATCAAGATGGCGCTGGTGGCCAGCCTGCGCGGCTATCCGCCGACCGTCTCCGTCGAGTTCGCGCGCAAGCTGCTGTTCTCCGACGTGCGCCCGGCCTTCGCCGACCTGGAAGCGCACCTGCGCAGCAGCCGCTGAGCGACCGGCCATGGAGAAGAAGCCGCCCATCATCGTCCGCCGGGTCAAGAAGGTCGTCGGCGGCCATCACGGTGGCGCCTGGAAGGTCGCCTATGCGGACTTCGTGACCGCGATGATGGCGTTCTTCCTGGTCATGTGGCTGGTCGGCATCGCCAGCAAGGAAGAGAAGGCCGCGGTCTCGGAGTACTTCAAGAACCCCAGCGCGGTGGCCGGCAACGCGGCGGTGCCCGGCACCAGTTCGCTCGGTCCGGGCGGCGCCTCCGACAAGCTGATCCCCACCGCCAACGCGCTGTCCATCCCCGGTGGCGTCGGCCCGCAACCGGGCGAACCCGGGCAGAGCCGGACGCCCGCCGAGGCAGAGGCGGCCGCACGCGCCGAGGCCCGGGCCGAGGACCGGCGCCAGCTCGACTCGCTGCGCCGCGAGCTGGAAGCGGCCATCGAAATGAGCCAGGCGCTGGCGCCGTTCAAGGACCAGCTGCTGATCGACCTGACTCCCGAAGGCCTGCGCGTGCAGATCGTCGACCGCCTGAACCGGCCGATGTTCGACATGGGCAGCTCGAGGATGAAGGACTACGCCGGCGAGATCCTGCACGAACTCGGCGGCCTGCTGGTCGACACGCCGCACCAGATCGCGCTGGCGGGCCACACCGACGAGACCCCGTTCCAGGCGCCGCGCGGTTACGGCAACTGGGAACTGTCCAGCGAGCGCGCCAACGCCGCCCGCCGCGCGCTGCTCGAAGGCGGCCTGGACGAGGCGCGCGTCGCACGCGTGGTCGGGCTGGCGTCCTCGGTGCCGTTCGACAAGGCCGATCCACGCAATCCCATCAACCGGCGGATCAGCATCGTGGTGCTCAACCGCGTGCTGGATGCGCCGGCCGGCGCACCGGTCGACGCGCTGGCCAGCCCGCCCGATGGCAGCGCCGCCGCGGCCGTCGCGCCGGCGCTGCCGGCCGTGCCGGCGATCGCCCCATCGCTGCCGGCCGTACCCGCCGGGGGCTGAACGCACGCGCCGGCGGCGCTTCCCGGCCCTGGCCGGCGCCGACAGACTCGGGCCATCCCGCAAGGCGCACCGCCCATGTCCGTGATCCGCATCGTCGCCGGCCTGCTGCTGGCCTCCCTGCTGGCCGGCTGTTCCAGCCTGCCCCGCCGCGATCCACCGCGGATCGACGTGGCCGGCGTCGAGATGCTGCCCGGCGAGGGGCTGGAGCTGCGGATGGCGGTACGCCTGCGCGTGCAGAACCCGAACGACGGCGAGATCCGCTACGACGGCGCCGCGCTCGAGCTGGAACTCGACGGCCGGCCGCTGGCCAGCGGCGTCAGCGCCGCCAGCGGCGTGGTGCCGCGCTACGGCGAGAGCATCGTCACCATCCCGGTCAGCGTGTCCGCGCTGAACCTGGCGCGGCAGGTCGGCCCGCTGCTGGACGGGCGCGGCCCGGCGCTGGAGTACACGGTCCGCGGCAAGCTCGAGGGCGGCCTGTTCGGGACCCGCCGGTTCAGCGGCAGCGGCCGCCTGGATGAGGCTGCATCGGCCCCGTTGCGCATGCGCTGAGCCCCGCGCGGCGGCGTAGACTCGGCGGCAGGTTCCCACCGGGAGGCTGCGATGATCGGGTTGACGCTGGCCGCACTGCTCGCGGTGGCCCCCGCGCCGCAGCCACCACTGCCCGCCGCACCGGTCGATGCCTACGTGCCGCCGACCGCCGTCGCGGTGATGGAGATTCCGCCAGCGCTGCGCCAGCTGGTGCACGAGCGGGTCGACCTGCCCGGCGGCAGCCAGGACGAGCGCCTGCAGCGCCTGGTCGCGCTGATGTTCGATGCCGATGGCCTGGGCCTGCGCTACGACCACCACGCCACGCGCAGCGTCGCCGGAATCTGGCAGCAGCGCGAGGCCAACTGCCTGTCCTACACGCTGCTGTTCGTCGCGCTGGCGCGCGAGCTCGGCTTCGACGCGCGCGTGCAGGAAGCCGGCGAGGTCCTGGCCTGGTACGAGGAAGCCGGCATCGTCTACAACGCCAGCCACGTCAACGTCAGCCTGCGCATCGGCGGGCAGCGCAAGACCGTGGATTTCGACCGCAGCATCATCGCCGCGCGCGGCACGCCGCGCCTGATCGGCACCGAGCGGGCGATGGCCCATTTCCACAACAACCGCGGCGCCGAACTGATGGCCGAAGGCCGCTTCGACGCGGCGCTGGCATCGCTGCAGGCGTCGCTGCAGGCCGACCGCGGATTCAGCCCGGCCTGGAACAACCTGGGCGTGCTGCTGCAGCGGCGTGGCGATGTCGCGGCCGCCGAGCAGGCCTTCCTCGGCGCGTTGCGGCTCGATGCCGACCACGTGGCCGCGCTCAGCAACCTGGTCGTGCTGTATCGCCGCCAGGGCAATGCGGCGCTCGAACAGCGGCATGCGTCGCGCCTGGCCAACATCCAGCGCAAGGATCCGTTCCAGCGCTTCATGCTGGCGCTGGAATGCGAACACCGCGGCGACTATGCCTGTGCCATCGAGCAGTACCGGCAGGCGCTGCGCAGCAACAGCCGCGAGCACCTGTTCCGCTTCGGACTGGCCCGCGCCTACTACCTGGCAGGCGACCTCGAGCGCGCACGCCAGGAGATGGGCAAGGCGCTCGCCTACGCCGACACCGTCCAGGTGCGCGAGGCCTACCAGCGCAAGCTCGACCATCTGCGTGGCGACGCCCGCCAGGGCGCGGTGCGGCAGCGACCATCCACGCCACCGCATTGAGGCACGCGGCAGTGCGTCCGCGACGGGATGCGGCGGCAACCGGCGCTGGGCGGGCGACCGCGAAGACCCGGTGCGATACGCCGATCACGTGGCGCCAATGCGCCGGGAAATGTCGTCACGTGGACCCGCCGCGCGGATCGTCAATGCGGTGGTGCGCATGGGCGTGATGCGCTTCCAGCGCGACGGAACGCATCCTGTCGCGCCGGTGCACGTCCCGGGCGAGTCCGGTGTCCACGCGATCGGTCCGGACCGCGCACCGTCGCAGGAGACATCCGGTCTCCCTGCCCGGCGCGCCGTGCGGATCGAACGCGGCCCGCAGCGTGATGCGGGCCCTGCCCGCTGCGGACCACGCAGGCCGCGACCGTCAGGCCGCGACCGTCGGCGCCCCGCCAGCGTGTCGAGGCGATCGCCGGGAAGGAACGTTCGGCGCGGGACCTCCCGTCACGCGGGGATACGCGTCGGCACCAGGCATCCGGAACGACGCATCCGGCGGCGCCGCCGCCGGTCGCCGCACGCAGTCGCGGACTATCCGCGATCCGGTCGCATCCCTACACTTGCGCGATGGAAGAGATCGATTTCGAACTTGAAGGCGACTTCGTCGAACTGAACCAGCTGCTCAAGCTGGTCGGTCTGTGCGACAGCGGCGGTGCCGGCAAGGCGCTGGTGGCCAGCGGCGCGGTGCTGGTGGACGGCGTCGTCGAGTCGCGCAAGACCTGCAAGATCCGCGCGGGCCAGCAGGTCCGCGTCGACGCTGTGCTGATCCGGGTCATCGCGGCCGGCTGAGACCCGGCGCGGGGTCGCGCCCCGGGTCCCTGCAGCCTGCCTGCGCGGGCTCAGCGCCCGCCGAAACCGACGCCGATCGCGCCGGAATGCGAAGTCAGGGTGATGTCGCCGTTGCCGCGGCCCAGCTGCGTTTCCAGCCGCCGGCCCGGCCCGTACTTCGGACGTTCGACCTCGCCGCTCGGCGCCTGGATGCCGCCGCTGAACGTGGTTGCCCGCAGCGCGGCCGAGGTGTCGGCAGGCAGGGTCAGCTCGATCCGGCCGCTGACGCTTTCGGCGGCGACGCGCCCGCCCGGCGCCAGCGCACCCACCCGCAGCACGATCGCGCCGGAGACGCTCTGCGCCTGCAGCCGCTCGATCCGGCTGGCGCCGAGCTGGACACGCCCGGAGACGGTTTCCAGCGAGGCCTCGCCGTCGACGCCGTCGGCGTCGACCTGGCCGCTGACGCTGGTGGCCTTCAGCCGCGAGGTGGCCAGCCGCGCCAGCACCGCACCACTGACGCTGGTCAGCTCGGACTCGCCGGCGCGCCCGGCCGCGGCGACCTTGCCGCTGACCGAACGCGCGCCCAGCCGGCGCAGGTCGACCTCGGCGATGTCCACGCCGGCGCTGACCGCCGAGACCTGCAGCTCGGCGCCCCTGGGCACGCGCAGTTCCAGCCTGGCCGAGCGCTGGCGGTCGCCGCGGCTGTCGCGCGGGTAGACCACGCGGTACTGCACGCGGTCGCGGCTGGCATCGGTCTCCAGCCGCAGGTCGGCACCGAGCTCGCCGCTCAGCGCGACCTCGTCGCGGTCCCAGCCGCGGACCTGGATCGAGCCGGCGACGTTCTCCAGTTCGATCCTGCCGCCGGCCGACAGGGCATGGCGTTCGTCGACCCGGGTCTGGGCGCCCGCGACCAGCGGAACGGCCAGGGCCAGGAGCCACAGGAATGCCCGTGCGGGCGTGCGTGGTGTCTGCATGTCGTCATCCTCGGTCGTGGAAGGCGGCGTCCAGCACCGCCCTCCGGGTCAGGTCCAGGCGCAGCGCGTAGGTGCGCTGCAGCTGTTCGAGCAGGAAGCCCGCGTCCGGCGTCTGCCGGATCGCGGCATGGATCGCGGCGGTGCTGCGGTCGATCTCCTCCAGCGCCGGCGCCAGTCCTTCGCCTGCACCGGCGCCCGGCGCTGCCGGCAGCTGCGCCAGGGCCACGCGGTAGTCGCGGTCCAGCGCCTGTGCCTGCCGCTCGAGTGCGGTCTGCGCGGGCGGTGCGGGCGCGCCGAGCCGGTCCAGGCCGAACCCGACCGCCAGCGCGGCCAGCGCCGCAGCCGCCGCCAATGGCCAGCGCCGACGCACGCGCCGCGTCGGGGCCGGTGCGATCGCCGCGGCCGGCACCGCCGCCTCCGCGGTGATCCGCGCGGCGATCGCGTCCCATGTTCCCGCAGGCGGGATCCGCTCGCGCGGCAGGGCCTGCAGGCCGGCGACCAGGGCCTGGTCGTCGTCGTGTCCGGGGTATCCACTCATGTCCGTTCTCCCAGCCAGCCGCGCAGCAGGCCACGGGCCCGGTGCAGCTGTGCTTTCGATGTTCCAACCGCCACGCCGAGTTCCTCGGCGATCTCGTGGTGTTTCCAGCCTTCGATGTCGTGCAGCACCAGCACCGCCCGCGCCCGGGCCGGCAGCCGCGCCACCGCGCGCTCCAGATCCATGCCGGTGTCCTGGCAGCGGCCCGGCGCGATCAGACCGTCCAGCGCCTCCTGGTCGGCATCGTGCGGCGGCAGCTGGCCCCGCGCACGCAGCGCCATCAAGGCGGTGTTGACCGCCAGCCGGTGCAGCCAGGTCGACAGCGCACATTCCATCCGGAACCGCGGCAGTGCCCGCCAGGCCTGGATGAAGGTGTCCTGCAGCACGTCCTCGGCCGCATGCGCATCGCCGCCGCACAACCGCCAGATCACCGCATGCAGCCGCGGCGCGTACCGCCGGTACAGGGTTTCGTAGGCGGCGGTGCCTTCGGCGCGGCCGGCGACCACCGCGCGCACCAGCGCGGCCTCGTCGCTGGGCGCGGAGTGGTCCGCCGGTGGCATGGCGCTGGCGGCAATGGCGATCGTGTCTGGCATGCACCTTCGATGCGGGCAGCGGGCGGAGGGTTGGAACCGATCGCAGCGGATGGGCGTTGCAACCATCCGCGTGCCTGCCGCATCCAAGCCGATATCACCCACATGGTACGAAGGAGCAGGCATATGTGGCAGGGTCCCGGTGCGCTGATGCTGGCGCTTTCGCTGCATCTGGCCCCGCTGCACGGCTGGTCGCTGGACCTGCCCGGCGACGACGGCGCCACCCGCGTCTGCCTGCGCCACGACGGCCACCAGCCGCGCAGCTGGTGCGTCCCCGCGCTTCCGCACGCCGATCCACTGCGGATCCTGGCGGCGCTGGGGCGTGCGGTGCCGGCGATGCACCTGCGCCGCTGAGCGCGACGCACCCGCGCGGCACGCGGAAGCGGAACCGGCCACCCCCATGGCGGTGCGACCGCTAGAATGCGGTCCGCATTCGCACCACGGGACCTACGCAACGATGAAGGAACGGCTGCCGATCTGGCTCCAGGACTGGCTGGGCATCATCGTGCCGATCGGCCAGGTGCTGCTGATCCTGTTCGCGGCCTGGCTGCTGGCGGCCGCGGCGCGCTGGCTGGTGCGCCGGATGGTCGCCCGCCACGGCCTGCCGCCGGAAATGGCGGTGGTGCTGCGCCGGCTGATCGCCTTCCTGCTGTATGCGGCGGCGACGCTGGCCGCGCTGGAGCGCTTCGGCGTCTCGGGCACCGTGCTGTGGACCGCGTTCACCGGCTTCGCGGCCGTGGGTGCGGTCGCGTTCTTCGCCGCCTGGAGCGTGCTGTCCAACATCTTCTGCACGGTGCTGATCTTCACCACGCGGCCGTTCCGCCTGCACGACTACATCGAGGTCCTGGAGAACGGCGAGAAGCCGGGCCTGAAAGGCCGCGTGGTCGACGTCAACCTGATCTACACCACCCTGCAGGAAGTCTCGGCCGACCAAGGCGATGCCGGCACCGTACTGCAGGTCCCGAACAACCTGTTCTTCCAGCGCACGGTGCGGCGCTGGCGCGGCGCGACGGTACCGGCGAGCTGGCTCGCGCCCGCCATGCCGCTGTTGCCGGCACCGGCATCGGCGCCGTCGCCCAAGGACCCGCCCACGCCACCGGCCTGAGCCGCCGCACGGTCTCAGCGCAGCTGGCTGTCCTTGCTGCCGCGCCGGTTGAAACCGGAGTGCGCGGCAGCCTCGTCGGCATCGGCCGCCTCCTGGCAGGCGACGCACAGGCGCACGCCCGGAATCGCACGCTGGCGCGCCGGCGGGATCGGCGCGTCGCATTCCTCGCAGCGGCTTCTGCCCGGTCCCTGCGGCAGGCGGCTGCGGGCACGCTCGATCGCGTCCTTCACCGTCGCATCGATCTGGTCCTGCACCGCGCCGTCGCCCGCCCAGCCGGTCGCCATGGCCGTGGCCTCACATGGTTGGAGAACCGACAGCCTGCGCCCCGCGCGGTGAATCGCAGGCGAAGCGGAGGCGCGGGCCCGCACCTGGCGTCGACAGGGCGCCGGGCATGATCATCGCCACACCACGACCGTCGACCAGGAGCCCCCATGGAGCAGCCCGTCCATCCGTTCTCACAGCTGTTCGAGCAGCTCGGCCTGCCGGCCGACGAAGCCAGCATCCGCCGCTTCATCGCCGACCATTCGCCGCTGGACGCGCATCTGCGCCTGGAGGAGGCGCCGTTCTGGACGCCGGCGCAGGCGCAGCTGCTGCGCGAGGAACGCGTCGAGGACGCGGACTGGGCGATCGTGGTCGACCAGCTCAACCTCGCCCTGCGCGAGCGTCAGCCCGGATGACGGCCGGGCGGCCTGGGCGTCGCCCGGCGCTCAGGCCTTGCGCAGGAAACAGGTCTTCAGCACCAGGCCCTTGATCTTGTCCGAACTGCCCTCGATGTGCTCGGCGTCGTCCTCGACCAGACGGATGTTGCGGATCACCGTGCCCTGCTTCAGTGGAATCGAGGAGCCCTTCACTTTCAGGTCCTTGATCACCACCACCGTGTCGCCAGCGGCCAGCAGATTGCCGTTGCTGTCGCGCACCTCGACCCCGCCCTCGGCCTCTCCGTCTCCCGCGCTCCACTCGTGGCCGCAGTCCGGGCAGATCCACACTGCGCCATCGGCGTAGGTGTTTTCGAGCGTGCATTGCGGACAGGCGGGAAGCGCGGGCATCGTGGATCTCGGTGAAGGGGGCTGCATAGTGTAGCGGCCACGCCGACGCCGCCCCAGCGGACAGATGGCCCCAGCGCCGGTGCGTGGCGCATGGCGGCCGGTCCGATCGCAGGCGTGTCGTCTCGATGGGGATGCCCGCCCAGCGAGCGGACCGTCGTCCTGCGTGATGAGGCAATGGACACGAGAACAACGGCGACACGTTTCCGCATCGCCGCTGGTGCCTGTCGCCGCCCTCCGGATCAGAGCGTGGTGACCGTCTCGCCGCTGCGCGCCTTCAGCAGATCGCTGGCGCCATCGCGTTCCCGGTCGTTGCGCGCATGCACGACTACGGCCGAACGCCCCTGGCGCAGCGCATCGCGCACCTTGAACAGGTAGCGGTCGTGATCCGGACGCAGCGACACCAGGCCACCGGCGAACAGGCCGAAGATGCCGCCGTAGCCGATCGTCAGTGCGCCTGCCAGCCAGGGCGACTGGGTCACCGCAGGAACGCCCGCCAGCAGCATCGCACCGAACAGCAGCGCGCCCGCAGCCAGGCCGACCAGTCCGAGCTTGCAGTGCGCGATGACCAGCGTGCGCATGACGCCGTTGCTTTCCGGCTCGAGCTTGCGAGCGGCGCGTGCCTCGCCCGGTGTCATGACCCGCACCTGGGCGGGGCTGAGCGACAGCCTGGCTCGCACTTCGCGCGCCACACGACGCGCATTGGCAGGATTGTTGAAGATGCCGGCGGCCTTGCTGTCGGAAACTTCGCCGGTCAGGGGCTGGATGATGCTCATGGCCGTGTCCTCCTCGGTGATGTGGGGACAGGGTTGGCGATTGCAGGTTCGCTGCGGGTGCAGACGCCGCGCAGATCGGGTGAAAGCGCCGGAGCGCGAGGGAGACGATTCACCGGCGGGCATGGAAGCTCGACGATCGGTGAGTACCGCCCTGATGAGCCGGCACGGCATCTTCACTCCGGCGGACATAGCGTCGAAGGCCCGACACCTGACGAGGATGACCCGATGTCCAGACTCCGTCCTGCACTGTGCATCGTGCCGCTGTGCCTGGCCCTGGCCGCGTGCGGCGACCGCACCCCCGCTGCCGGCGACCCTGTGGCCGCACCTGCCACGTCGGCGGCCACGCCGGCCGAGACACCTTCGGGCGACGTCAGCGGCGCACCGGTTGCCACCGAAGGTCAGGTCTACGACTGCGGCGGCAGGCCGTTGACCGCGCGCTTCGATGCCGGTGCCGGGACGGCGACGGTGATGTTCGACGGCACCAGCCTCACGATGCGCCAGGCGGTGGCTGCCTCCGGCGCGAAATACGCCGACGAGGCCGGGAACACGTTCTGGACCCGCGGCAGCAGCGAGGCGACGCTGACACTCTCGGGCGCCCCCGACATCGCCTGCAGCGCTCCAGCATCGGCCGGCTGAGCCGGCCAGCCGGACAGGTCCGCCAGGCTGACCTGGCGAGTTTCCAGGCCCATAACGCGACTGGCTCCCTTCGGGGAGCCAGTCTTCGTTCGACCATCGAGTAGTCAAGCCGCGTGGCCGGCCGGCTAGGTGATCTTGCGGAAAATCGTCAGGCCGAGCAGGAACAGGATGGCGGCGATCACCAGCGCGGCGATGAACAGGAATTTGGCGATGCCCATCGAGGCCCCGGCGATGCCACTGAAGCCGAGCACGCCGGCGATGAGGCCGATGACGGCGAAAATGATGGCCCACTTGATCATGCGTGATGCTCCTGGTGTTTCCCTGTCCTGCCGGATTGGCTCCGTGAATGCTGGACGCAGCGTCGTCCGCGCAACGTGAACGGGCATACGTCCTACACCACGCGCACGCACCGCACTGGCCTGAGCGTGCCGAGACCGAGCACCCGCTGGAAACCGGGCAATTGCACCCCTTGATCGACCTGTCCGAGTGGCGGTACGCGAGCTTCCCGCACCCTGGCGCCTCCGCGGCGCGGTGCTCGACGTGATCGACGTGCCGCTGCGCGGCGGCGTTGACGATGACGTCCGGGCCGACGCGTTGTTCGTCTCCAGCATCGACAGCCAGGCCGCCTGCGGCGTGCCGACCGGTCGGTACGATCCGGCGTTGCAGGCACAGGACCGGACGATGGCGGAGGCGCTCCACGCGGTCAGCGGGCCCGCGATGGCCCGCGGCGGACGCGACAGGCGGCGCACCGGGCGAGCGACCCTGACGCCCAGGCGACGACGACGCCTTCGTACTGGCTCCGAATCGCGACAACATCGATGCCGTCCACCACGGCAACGCGCGGGGCGGCGCAGCGCCGCCCCAGTCACGGTCGAGTTCTGAATCGCAGCCACTGGCTGGCCGCGACGCTGCGGCCGGCGATGCCGCTCTCCGCCCGCACGCCTGCATGCCGGCGAAGCGAGCTTCGCCCTTGACGGCCGGCTTCAGGCTTCCTCGAGCAGCGAGCGATGTGCGGCAACGCCGGCCAGCGTACCGGCGGCGATGGCCAGCGGCGCGCTCTGCATCGCGGTCGCCAGATCTCCGGCCGCGAACACGCCTGGCACGCTGGTGCGCTGCAGGGCATCGACCCGGACGAACGGGCCGAGCGGTCCGGGCTTGGTGTCGCAGCCGAGCTGGCGGTACAGGTCGCTGGCCGGCTCGCTGTGCGGCGCAGTGAACATCGCCGCGAGCGCGACCTCACGGCCATCGGCCAGGCGTGCCGACCGCAGTGCGCTGCCCTCGCCTTCCAGCGCCACCACCGGCACATGCTCGATCGTCACGCCGCGTCGCTGCAGCGCAGCGGTCTGTTCGGCATCCGGCAGATGCACGTCCTGGCTGAAGTAGGTGGTCGGCCCCCACTCGGAAATCAGCAGCGCCTGGTGCGGACTGGCCACCGCGTTGCCCAGCACCCCCAGCGGCCGGTCGGCGACCTCGTAGCCGTGGCAGTACGGGCAGTGCAGGACCGTGGCGCCCCAGCGCTCGGCCAGGCCCGGCAGCGGCGGCAGGAGGTCGCGGATGCCGGTCGCCAGCACCAGCTTCCGGGCGGTGACGCGCGTCTCGTCGTCGCAGCCCAGCACGAATCCGCCGGCCTGCGCGTCGGCCGTCACCACGCGTGCGGTGCGCAGCGCCACCGTTGGATAGCGCAGCAGCTGCTCACGGGCCTCGCCCATCAGCTGCGCCGGGGGTTTCCCGTCGTGACCGAGCACGCTGTGGGAATGCGAGGCGAAGCGGTTGCCCGGCTGCGCATCGTCGAACAGCAGCACCCGCTTGCGGGCCCGCGCCAGCATCAACGCGGCCTGCACTCCGGCGAAGCTGCCACCGACGATGGCCACCTCGCAGGACGATTCCGATGTCGTGTTCATCCATCACTCCTGATCCGGCCGGGCATGGCGCCCACGGCGGATCATACGAAACTTCATTTGTTACATAAAGGGACGAGCGATATCCGAAGGTGCTTTTCGTTCGGGATCAGCAGGCCACGCGCCGGATCGCGAGGATCGATCAGTGCCGGCCGTCTCCAGCGACGACGGCGGCGTTTCCATCGGACCACAGGGCATCGAACTCGGCCGCCAGATCGGCCAGGGTCACCTGCGCCAGTCGCGCTTCGAGCAGGCGCGCCGCGTCCTGCAGCGCACCGTCGATCGCGGCGTTGACCACCTTCTCGACGCCGCAGCTCGGAGTGGGGTGTTCGTTGCCGAGCGCGAACAGCACCGGGCCACCCACCGCCTGATGGATGTCCAGCAGCGTGACTTCGGCCAGATCCGTCGCCAGCGTCCAGCCACCACCGTGGCCACGCGCGGAGTGCACGTAGCCACGCTGGCGCAGGCCGGCCATCGTGCGCCGCACGACCACCGGATTGGTGCCCAGCATGATGGCGATCTGCTCGGAGGTCAGTGCCCCACCCTCGTGGCGGGCCATGTGCAGCAGGACGTGGAGCATCCGCGACAGGCGGCTGTCGATACGCATCGTCGGATCCCTCGACGGAACGCACGCATGCTAATCCAGCCGGCAGGTTCTTCCAACATGAAGCGTTAACGCGTGCGCAAAAGCACGTTCCCGTGCTGGCCTCGCGGCAGCGGCCTGTAGTAGATGACTGCGCATGAACACCCTCCACACCGCACCGCCCTTCTTTTCGCAGCTCGCCGATTCGGTCGCCGCCGCGCACAACCTGGAAGAACTGGTCCGTCCGCTCCTGGAACTGCTGCAGGCGGTCACCGGGCTGGACTCGACCTACATGACCCGGATCGATGTGGACGCCGGCGTGCAGCACGTGGTCTATGCCCACAACAGCCACCGCCTGCGGATTCCCGAGGGGCTGACCGTTCCCTGGGGCGACACCCTGTGCAAACGCGCACTGGACGAAGGCCGGCCCTATACCGACGACGTCGCCGCCTGCTGGAACGACTCGGACGCCGCGCGTGCGCTCGGCATCTCCACCTACGCCAGCACGCCGATCCGCGGCCAGGACGGCGTGCTGCTCGGCACGCTGTGCGCGGCCAGCGACCAGCGCCGCCCGCTTGTCGACGGCGGCGACCGGGTGCTGCGGATGTTCTCGCACCTGATCGGCCAGCAGGTCGAACGCGAGCGGCTGATGAACGACCTGCGTCGCGCGCACGATGCGCTGGCGACCAGCGCGCTGACCGACGTGCTCACCGGGCTGCCCAACCGTCGCTCGCTGATGGACGAACTGCAGCGTCGGCTGGCGCGCGATGCCCGGGACGGCACCCGCCTGCTGGTGGCGTTCGTCGACCTGGACGACTTCAAGCGCATCAACGATCGCCACGGCCACGAGGCCGGCGACCGCTTCCTGGCCGCGATCGCCGACGCGCTTGCCGGCGCCCACCGTGCCGGCGACTTCAGCGCCCGCCTGGGCGGCGACGAGTTCGTGACCCTGGCGACCGTGCCGGGCGATCCGGCCGCGCTGGCGCGTGGCGCGGCCGGCGCGCTGGAAACACGGATCCGCGAGGCGACCACCGGGCGTTTCCGGCTCGGTCCGCAGCTGGAGGTCGACTACGCCGGACCGAGCATCGGCGTGATCGTCGCCGACGCCGGCAGCCACGACGCCGAGGCGGTGCTCAAGCAGGCCGACGCGGCGATGTACGCGATCAAGCGCGCGCGCAAGGGACAGACGCACTGAACGCAGCATCCCGGACATCGGTCCGGATGCCTGGCATGCGCCTGCAGGTGGCAGGCCATCGCGGAGCGGCCAATCGGCGCCGGAGTGGCTGCGGATACGATGCCGGTGCGACGCGCCCGGCTCAACGCAGCGCCGGTTCGTCGTCGCGGACCCGCAGGAAGCGCGCGAAGCGTGGCAGTCCGGTGCTGGTGAGCCCGCTGTAGCGGTACGTGACGCGGGCGCCCAGCGCGGGCGGCGCGCGCCGTTGCGCGTCGCTCAGGCCGCTGCCCAGGCGCAGCCGGCGTCCGTCGGGCAGCTCGACCAGCAGCGCCCCCAGCATGCCGGTGTACTTGCCATTGCCCGGCAGATGCGCGACCACCACCGCTTCGGCGTCCTCGTGCTGCTTGAGCTTGAGCAGCCGGTCGCTGCGTCCGGCGCGGTATGTCGCCTGGTCGTGGTGCAGCATCAGGCCCTCGCCACCAGCCGCCAGCACCGCCTGCAGCCTGGCATCCAGCCAGGCCCGGTCGATGCCGCGCTGCTGCTCCACCGGCACCAGCCACGCCACCTGCGTGGCGTCCAGCAACGTGGTGATCGCCCGCACGCGCTCGCCGAACGGACCGCGATGGGCCGGCAGGTCGAACACCATGAAGCGCATCGCCGCCCAGCCGGCGGCATCGTCGCGGCCGCGCCTGACCACGGCGCTGGTCTCGTCGAAGCGGCCGCGACCGAGCCACAGTTCGCCGTCCATCGGCGTGTCCGGCCATCCGGCCGTGAACCACGCCGGCGCGTCGATCCGGTGACCGTTCCGCGTGGACAGGGTGCGCCCGTCCCAGCGCCCGCGCACGCCATCGAGCTTCTCGCTGACCCAGTACTGGCGCAGATCGCCTGGTGGGGCGCCGCTGGCGGCGAGCATCGGCGCGGGTAGCGACGGCGTCGCGTGGACCTGCGCGGGCTGCGCGGCAACCGACAACACCAGCAACAGCAGGAAATGGAGGGTGATCCGGTGCATTCCGTTGCTCCAGGATGTGATCCGGCCCCAGCCTGGCAGCCGCCGCCCTGCCCCGACATCGGGCTGCGTGCCGATGCGGGGTCAGGCAACTCCGAGCGACATCCGGCCAGCGGCGAGCCGGCGCGCGGACTCGGTGGCGCTGGATGCGCGGACACCCGTCCGACATGGCTGCGCCCCCGCTCCAGCGCCGCGGTGCCGGCGCGTCCTCCGCCTTGACATCGCACGCCCCGGTCCGCCCAATGCGGGTCCCCAACACGGCGACCCCATGATGCAGCCACCGCGCTTTCCGCTGGTCATCTTCGATCTCGACGGCACCCTGGTCGACAGCGCTTCCGATATCGCCGAAGCGGTCAACCTGACCCTGGCCGGGTTCGATCTGGCCACGGTCAGCGAAGCGACGGTGCGCAGCTGGATCGGCGATGGCGTGCGCGCCCTGCTCGACACCGCGCTGCACCACGCCGGCAGCGCACTGCCGCCCGAGCAGGCGATGCCGGCGTTCATGCGTCACTACGGCGACAGCCTGCTGAAGAACCCGCGCGTCTACGATCACGTGCCCGAACTGCTGGAGGCGCTGTCCGCGGCCGGGGCGACGCTGGCCATCTGCACCAACAAGCCCGAGCGCTTCGTCGCGCCGCTGCTCGCGCATGTCGGCCTGGCCGACCGCTTTGCCG
>Ga0075364_10000388_pt1 | contig 21839 bp, 17 predicted proteins | sample EndMetdeltDD1764_FD_71517 | JGI IMG/M metagenome (GOLD analysis project Ga0075364, IMG submission 71517) | Populus endosphere microbial communities from Tennessee, USA - Endosphere MetaG P. deltoides DD176-4 | ecosystem: Host-associated > Plants > Roots > Endosphere | place: USA: Tennessee...
CGCGCCCGAGCTCTATATCGCCATCGGCATCTCCGGCGCGATCCAGCACCTCACCGGCATCAAGGACGCCGGCACCATCGTCGCGATCAACAAGGACGCCGACTCGGCGATCTTCGAGATTGCGGACATCGGCCTCGTCGGCGACCTGTTCAAGGTTCTGCCGGAGCTGGAAGCGGCGCTCTGAGAAACCCTTCACCGCGTCTTCGCATTACTTGGCTCAGCGCTTGCGCTTGTTGGCTGTGATGCCAACTGCGCGCTGCCCCTTTACTTCATGGAGCGTCACATCCCTACCAGGGCGGACGGAAGAACAATGGCACCTGTATTTCTGTCGGTCGTAATGGTGGTGCGCAACCTTGGGAAGAATCTTGTTCCCGTGCTCACGGAAAGTGTGGAACAGCTTGCTGACTTGGTGAGCGACTTCGAACTGATCATCGTGGACAACGGATCTACCGACGATTCGATTCGCCACCTCCAGCGCCTGACGGGCGAGGACGGGCTCCCCAACCTCCAGGTGTATGCGCTTAGCAAAGAGGTCGACATGGACACCGCGGCATGGGCGGGCGTCGAGTCCGCGCTGGGCGACTTTGTCGTGGTTCTCGATCCGACGACCGACGATACGAATCAGATCAAGCCCATGCTCGAGCACGCCATGGGCGGCAACGATTTCGTTCTGGCCAAGAATCTGGCCTCGCAATCGCAGGGCTGGGCGTATGGCGTTGCGCACACCGCCTTCAACCGCGTTTACAAAGTCATCAACGGAATCGACATCGCCGCTGAGGCACCACAATTCAGAATGATGAGCCGAAAGGTCATCAACTTCATCCTGCAACATCCTCGCCCCACGGCAACCTACCGGCTGCTACCCGCTACTGCCGGATTTTCGCGCGCGAGCTTGAGTTACCAGTCCGGCAAGACGCGTGAACAGCGGGAAAAATTCAGTCACAGCGTGGAGCGGGCCGCACGACTGCTCGTTTCAACCACACGTGCGCCCATGCGTCTCGTGACGACGCTGTCGCTCTTTGGCGCGGTCGTCAACCTTCTGTACAGCGTATATGTCCTTGTCGTGGCGCTTGTAATGCCCGACGTCGCGCCCGGCTGGATCAGCCTCTCGCTGCAACAGTCCGGCATGTTTTTCCTCATCTCCCTAGTGCTACTGGTTCTCGGAGAGTACATCCTGCACATGGCGAGCCTCTCGAATGAAGGGCCGCCATACCACGTAGCGCAAGAGCTCACGAGCATGCGGCTGACGCGGAAGGAGAAACTCAACATCGAGAGCGTCAAGCAGGCCGGAAGCGAGCGCGCCCTGGATGCATGATCCGGAAAGTGACACCGACGCAATCGTCATAGGCGGTGGCTTCTACGGCCTGATGATCGCGACATATCTGCGGGAAGTCCGTGCACTCCCGCGCGTCACGGTTCTGGAGCGTGAGCCTGGCATCATGCGCCGCGCGTCCTACAACAATCAGGCGCGGATCCATAACGGCTATCACTATCCCCGAAGCTTTACGACAGCGTACCGGAGCAGAGTCAATCTGCCGCGTTTTGTGGAGGACTGGCCCTTCGCGGTGGTCAACGATTTCCCGAAGATCTACGCCATCGCCCGCCGAAGCTCGAAGGTCACCGCCCAGCAGTTCAGACGCTTCAGCCGCGAGATCGGCGCCAGTCTTGAGCCTGCCCCACGACACTTGCGCGATGTGTTCTCCAGGCACCTCATCGAAGACGTATTCCTGACGCAGGAATACGCGTTCGACTCCTCGAAACTCTCGGGCCTGATACTGCGCAGACTTCAGGCCGCCAACGTGGAGCTGAGGCTTGCTACGGATGCTGTCGGTATTGAGGCCTCAGGGGATCGGCTCTCGGTGCACTGGAGAGATCTGGAAAACGACACAGAAGGAGAGTTGAGGTCGCCCCTCGTTTTCAACTGCACCTACAGCGGGATCAATCGCCTCGCAAACAGGATCGGCGCAGATACTGTGCAGGTGAAGCACGAGGTCACTGAAATGGCCCTGACACGACTTCCGCCGGAGTTTGGGAAGATTGGCATAACCGTGATGGACGGCCCTTTCTTTTCGATTATGCCGTTTCCCGCCAGGGACATGCACACCGTCTCGCATGTCAGGTACACGCCTCATGTCAGCTGGCCGGATGAGCCCGGCATCGATCCCTACAGGAAGCTCGAGGATTACCCAAAGGTCAGCCGGAGCGACCGGATGCTTCGGGACATATCGCGCTACATACCCGCGATCGCGTCCGCCCAGGCATTGGACTCGCTCTACGAGGTGAAGACCGTCCTGATGAAGAACGAGAGTGATGATGGCCGCCCCATCCTGTTTCAGAAGCACACGGACATACCGGGTTACTTCTCCGTACTTGGCGGAAAGATCGACAACATTTACGACATCCTCGAGCGCCTAGATGCCGAGCCTATCTGACGTCCAGCCATCGTCCCGCACAGCCATGCTTCTTATTTTCATCGCGGGCGTGTTCGCATTTTTCGCGAGAAGCCCCGATGCGGTACTGAGCCCGATCCTCTACACCGAGGATGCCTTGTGGCTTGGAATCGCGATCGAGGATGGCTGGGCGTTCACGTTTATGGAGGCCAAAGCCCAGTACTTCGTCTGGGGAAATCTATTGCTCCTGTGGCTTGCGAGCAGCGCTTCGTCCCTTGTCTGCGGCAGTGCGCTTCGCTGCGCTCCGGAGATGATCGCCCTCACCTCCTACGCGTATTACTAGGCATGCGCGTTGCTGGTATGGACCACGCTCTCGAGAATCCACGGCGCGCGCTGCGGCTGGGCAGCCTGGTCATTTTTCTTTCTCATCCGACTGGAGACAGCGCAAACGAGATATTCGGACGCATCTCCAACACCGGTTACTACATGGCATTGCTCACGCCTGTCGCATTGCTCGCGAGGCAACGCTACACTGGCATGAAAAAGCATGCGATCGATGCCGGCATCGTCATTGCTGCCGGAACAAATCCGCTTGTATTCGCCATCGCACCCGTGTCTCTGATCCTCCTGCAGCCCAGGAACGGGTTTCGCGCATACGCCGTCTCGTTCGCACGCGACAATGTTGTGCTGCTCAGCGGGTTGACGGCCGTGATGCTCCTCATCGCGTCCAGGGCGACGGGGGAGCCAGGAGAGATGGCGGGCGTTACGCTCAATGCGAACGCGCTAGTCGAGGTGGCCCTCGCCCGGGGAATTCTGTACCTGTTCGTTTTCCCGCTCTATCCCAGGCTCACCGACATCCTGGCCTGCGTCATATTTCTGGCATTTCTCGCAGCGTGGATCCATGCCTGGCGGTTCACGGACCGCGCGACCAGAAAGACAGCGCTTTTTCTGGCCGCCAACGCTGTTGCGGTTCTGGTGCTCACACTCATCCTGCGGCCCACGCTGAGCCACCAGCTTGGCGGATACGCCACGACGTTTCCGGATCGATACTTTATCTGCGCCGATGCGTTGTTTCTCCTGGCCACAGTCTGCCTCCTGTTTGGTCGCTACAAGACGGACAGCTCGGCTCGAAAGGTCGCAACGTTCGGCGCGATATTTCTGGCGATCACCTATGCAGTTCAGTTGCCATGGCTGGTGGAATGGAGCAGCCCCAGAATGTCCTTGGGACAGGACACCTTCGCCGATCGGGTATGCCTTCATGGAACGCCGGATAACCGATCTGCACGCACGGCCTACATTCCGGTGCATTTCGACGGATGGGTGATGCGCCTTCCCGACGAGGTCCTGGCTCGCGAACTAGTCGATCTGGATTGCACCACTGCATGGCAGCGCTTTTTCCTGACCGACCCCAATTGGTCGGAGGGCATCTCCGGAAACTTCATGAGCTACCTGTTGCCTGCTTCAGAGCAGAGGTCCATCAACCTCAGGCCTGGAACGCTGATCGAGCTGCTCAATGGCGAACGGCGCGAGATCGTAAATACCGAGGTCAACGGTGGATACATCCGGGTGTACGTGGACGCTCCAATGCCACCAAGGCCGGTCTCCGGCTATCCGTCCCAATTCAGAATTGTGATGGCGGCCGCCCCTTGAATCCGCCCGCCCATCGTGACCACCCGGTTCAGAAGCCCGACTGCACACATCCTGGAAACAGCCAATGAAAAATTCAGCACTGATTGGATATACCGGCTTTGTCGGGTCTACCCTGATGAAGCAGGTCAGTATTCCGAACCTGTACCGCTCCACCAACATCCAGGACGTCTCCGGACGACGCTTCGACACTGTGGTATGCGCGGCTGCGCCTGCTCAGAAGTGGCTCGCGAACCGTGAGCCGGAGTCTGACCTGGCCAACATCGAAGCCCTGATTTCCAGGATCGATACTCTAGAGTGCGATCGATTCATCCTGATCAGCACCGTGGATGTATTCCAGGATCCGAACCAGGTCGATGAACGCACGCCCGTGATTACCGACAGGCTGCATGCCTATGGTAAGAACCGGTACCACTTGGAAAACTTTGTCAAAGAGCGATTCGACAATCCTCTGATCGTGCGGCTCCCCGGACTTGTTGGCCCCGGGTTGCGGAAGAATGTCGTGTTCGATCTCCTAAATTCGAACAACATGGACCTGATCGAGTCCCGGTCCATTTTCCAGTTCTACCCGATGGTCAATCTTTGGAGCGATATCGAAACTGCCCTCGCGCTCGACCTGTCGCTCGTGCACCTGACCGCGGCACCTCTCAGCGTCGCGGACATTGCTGACAGGGGCTTTGGAAAGGCCTTCACGAATCACAGGACGCCCGATCCGGTGCAGTACGACTTCCGCTCGGTCCACGCGTCCGCATTCGGCGGTGGTGAGCTGTACCAGTACGATGCGCGAAGCGCCATGATAGCCATTCGCGCATACGCACAATCGGAGCCGGCATGTTCGCGGATCGCGCAATGAACCTGTCGATCTCGAATATCGCGTGGGATCGCAACGAAGACGATCTGATGGCGTCCATGCTGGATTCCCACGGAATCCGCTATATCGACGTTGCGCCCGGCAAGTACTTTCCGGATATCGCCGGCGCAAGCGATTCGGCGATCCGCGATGTCAGGCAATGGTGGGCCTCGCGCGACATCAGTGTTGCCGGCATGCAAGCGCTCTTCTTCGGGACGCAGGGCCTTAACATGTTCGCCCCCCCTGAAAGCAGTGACCGCATGCTGTCCCATCTTGGACACGTGTTCCGCATTGCCGAAGGGCTCGGCGCACGCCGACTTGTGTTCGGCGCCCCAAAGAACAGGGACCGGGGCACCTTGACACTGCAGGACGCCGATTCGATCGCGATCGAGTTCTTTCATCGTGCGGGGGAGTCTGCGCGCAACCACGGCGTCGTCCTGTGCCTGGAGCCCAATCCGCCCTGTTACGGATCGAACTTCATGACCACTACCATCGAGGCCGCCGATATCGTGACTCGACTTGCACATCCCAATGTCGGTCTGCAGTGGGACACCGGTGCGGCCTTCATTAACGAAGAAGATGTGGAAGAACTCGTTTCCCGCTTTGCTCCGATCATCGGCCACATCCATATCAGCGAACCCGGCCTGGCCCAGATCGGATGCGCAGAGTCGGATCACATCCAAATGTCACGTCTTCTGGGCGATCACGTGGATGCGCAGCACATCATGACCATCGAGATGCTCCGCCCCGCGTCCGGTACGCGGGGCATCGAGGAGGCGCTCCGGTTCACACAACGCCATTACGGTCCCCAGGCCATCGAGGCATCGCTGCGATGAAATGGATCATCCTGCTGCTTGGAATCTTCTGCAACGCGGCCGCAAGCGTGATGATCAAGGTGGCTGTAACCGCACCACGACAGTTTCCCTCCCCAAGCGATCCGACGGCTGCGCTCCGCAACTGGCCATTCTGGGCCGGGCTTGCGCTGTATGGCGGCGCCTTCCTGCTGTACTCGGCATCTCTGGCACGCCTGCCTCTGAACATCGCGCACCCGGTGATGACGGCAGGCGCGATCGCACTGGTGGCCTGCATATCTGCGTTGCTCTTCCGGGAAGCCTTCCCCTGGACCACGTTCGCAGGCATCTGCCTGATCGTGATCGGGGTTTCGCTGATCACTGTCCCCGTCTCCCGAATCTAGAGTGCCCACTCACGTCATGACAACACTTCCCCATATCTCCGACGCGAGAAGTCAGGAGCCCGGCTGGCAGGTTCCCCGCTACACGACCCGAGCCTTTCGCGGCCACGCCCGGCCTTACGCGGTCGTCATCCCGGTGATCAACGAGGGGACGCGTATCCAGGATCTTCTCGCGCGCATGGCGGCGCTGAAGATTGCGGACATCGCGGACATCATCATCGTTGACGGTGGCAGCACGGACGGATCACTGCACGAAACGATCCTGCAGGGCGCTGACGTCACCGCGCTGCTCGTCAAATCAGGGCCGGGGAAGCTCAGCGCGCAGCTACGCTGCGCCTACGCGTACTGCCTTGAGGCGGGCTACGAAGGTATCGTGACCATCGACGGCAACAACAAGGACGATCCGGCACCCATCGCCACCTTCATCCAGCATCTGTCGCAGGGCGTTGACTTCGTGCAGGCATCCCGGTTCATTCCGGGAGGCGTTGCGGAAAACACGCCGGTCTCACGCTACATCGCCATCCGCATGATTCACGCGCCGCTTCTGAGTCTGGCTTCGGGTTATCGGTGGACCGACACGACACAGGGGTTCAGGGCCTACAGCCGGCGCCTCCTTTCCGACTCCCGAATTGCGCCGTTCCGGGACATATTCAGTTCCTACGAACTGCTCGCGTATCTGTCCTATCGCGCTCCCCGAACCGGTTTCCGATGCCTTGAGGTACCGACGTCGCGTCGTTATCCGGTCGGCGAAGTTCCCACCAAGATCAGCAGCGTGCAGGGAAATCTCGAGGTCCTGCACGTTCTGCTGAAGACGTGTGCCGGTCGATACAACCCGCCCCGCTGAGATGTCGATGAGTAAAGTTCTGAGCCGTACCGAACAGGTCGCATCGTGCATGGCTGCAGCCGTGCTGGCGTCCAGCGCGTTTATAGTCAGCGCCCGGCTTCTGCCCGACACCACTTACAACGATTTTATCGTCGGCTCGATCGCCTGGAGCGGCGGATCCAAACTCGCGGATCTTCTTGCATTTCCGGTCATGCTCATCGTCTTCCTGACGGTGTTCCTGGGTTGCAGCGCGCTGATTGCCGCAGCGGCCCCGGTCCGACGTGCTGCAGCCGACGGCATCGGTGCTCAACTGCTGATCGCAAGCAGCCTCGCGTTTGCGCCAGTTGCTGCAATCCTTATAGGAGTCACTGCCGATCCACTGTGGATCCATTTTTCAAGCTTGGGGCTGCTGTGCCTTTTGGTGATGCAGCGCACCTCCGCATGGAGTGAAGAAGTCCCGGCATGGATGCCAGCGTTCCTGATCTTCTGTGCAGCACTGTCCGGCGTAGGCCCACTGACATTGCAGCTGTTTCTTTCGCGACTTCCGGTTGACGCCCCGCTTCCAAGCGAACTTCCCAATGCGGCATCACTTGCGCTGACAGTCTCGGCGATCGCGATGATCGCGACCGCAGCGTTCGGCGCGAGAAGCGCAGGCTCCATGCTGCGCTGGCGCTTGCCGCTGGCGATGACCGCCCAATGCTTCACCGCGGGGCTCTACCTCTGCCTGATTCCTGCCCGACTCCAGCTGCCAGATGGCAGCCTCACCTCCTATGCCGTGGGCTGGCCTCTGCGAATCCTGGTGCTGACGCTGATCGTCGCCGCGCTGGCCGACATGTTGCGGCGCTTCTTCGTTTATCGTGACGACGCGAGCTTCTGGAAAATTCTCTCCCCACTCGCGCTCTTTCCACTGATCCTCATCCTTCGTTCGGGGGCGACCGTTACTCCCATCATCCATCCGGACGACTACCACTTCGGTGAAGGGTTAATCGGCTGGTGGTCCTACCTGCAAGGTCGAATCCCCTACGTCGATTACGTGCCCGCGCATGGCCTGATCGATGACGATATGGCCGGAATGCTGGCCCATCTGTTCTACGGCGGCACGGCAGACGCGTTTCTGGAAGCACGCCGGCTGATGTTCGGGCTTCTGGGACTTGGATGTCTGCTTGCGGTGTATCACACCACCGGCAGCCTCATAGTGGCCATGATCGGTGTCTACTTCCTTGGCGGCCGTCCGGGCTTTCTGTTCCTGACGATGTTCGCCTGCCTCTGGCTCTATCGCCCCTTGATCGCCACGCCCTGGGTCTGGCTGGCGGTCGCGGTGCCGAGTGGAATCGTCGCAATACTCGGCGTGCCGCCCCAGGGCGTGCTCCTCGTTGCGGCAGCAGTGCCACTCGGTCTCTACGCCTTGTGGAGATGCACCCAGGAACCGCGCAATCCGCAGCGTCGCGCACTCGTTATCAGCATCCTGGCGTCGGCTGCGGTGTGCTTGTTCATGCCGGTGGGAGCGATGTTCTTCTCCGCGGTCCGATACGTATACGAAAATGGAAGCGTGAACCAGATTGCCTGGGGCATTCCATGGTCTGCCAGCTGGGCAACCGAGAAGCCCTCGATTCCGCTCGAGCTGCTCCGGATGTCATGGCTCGCGTTGCCAGCGATCGGCCTGGCAACCATCGCCATCCGGTGGAGAACGCGCCGCCACGGCGGGGCAACCGAAGTCGCCGATGTTCTCCCGTTCGCGTTCGTGACGGCCTTCGTACTGCTGATGATCCCCTACACGCTTGGAAGAATCGATGCGGGCGTGATGTCACGCCCTGGGCTGCTGGCAGGCTGGTCATGGGCGCTCCTCCTGCCGCTGATGTGTTGGCATTCGAGTTCCATTGCCTGGCGCCCGTGGCTGCTGGCGGGTGCTGCGCTGTTGGGCGCGGCCACCAGTGGGGTCGGCGTCGACCTGCGCCAACTCGGCGCCTCGACCGCATCGACAATCGCCTCGCCCCCGCTGGTTGATGGCGCTGCGGCAGGTTTGCCCAATCTGGGGCACGCGCACATCGACGGCAATCACCTGGCGAGAGTCATGCGGGTTGCCGAGACTCTGGATCAGTTTCTCGAGCCCGGCGAGACGTATCTCGATCTGACATCTCGAAATGCCCATTACTTCTATACCAACCGCCTGCCGCCAGTGTCCGTGACCGCACCGCTCAATCTCGTCTCCACGGCGCAGCAGATGCGTGAGATCCGGCGCATCGAGGCCTCGAAGCCTAAAGTCGCCCTGCTCCAAGCCGAGAACTTCACGGCCGACGGCGGCGGCCTCGCGCTGCGTTCCCCGCTTCTTTTTCGCTACATTCTGGAAAACTACGAGCCACAAGAGATCAACGGCCTGATCATCGGTCACAGGAAACCGCACTCTTTCTCACCTCACCTGTCCCTCCCGGTCGATACGACATCCGTCGCCGTCCCGAAGGCTGGGACCTCATCTCCTCGATCCGCGATTAACGTCGCCGCCTCCAGTCTTCCTGATCTTCGCGAGGCCCGCATCCGGCTGGCACCTGGCGACATCCGCGATGTGCTTGAGACCAGCGACAACCAGATCTGGGTCGCTGGCGATGCTTCCTCAGTGACCGGCGATGTCGCTGTCGAGCTGGGTGGCCATGCTGCGCAGGAAGTTCGCGATGCGCTCTGGGACAAATCATTCGGTCGACCTGACCTCCAGAAAGCGGCTCTCTCCTGGGGACGTTCGGAGTCAGCGCTGATGCCGTTGCTGGACCGCGTTATCGACTTGCAGCCCCTGTTGTCCTCGACCATCGACCTGCGTCGTGATGGCGAGATGTTCATCCACACTGGAGTCGATCCTCAAGTCCACTACGCGCTTGACCGGGAGAATATTGCCGGGCGCGATGCCGGCATCCTCCGCCTTGACCTGCAATGCTCGAGCAAGGACTTCTCCCGGGGCGAGGTATTCTGGTGGGGCGATGGATACGCATCGGCTCTTGGAGAGAACAGCCTTGTGTTTACCGTCCGTAGCGGAACTATGCTGATCCCGCTGGAAAGCTCGCCACGCTGGCTGGGCATGGAGAAAATCTCCGGAATCCGCATCGACATCGACGGCGACGCCTGCAGCGAGTTCAGCATCCAAGGGGTGGAACTGCTTCAGAAGAAGAGCATTTCTGCACTTCGTGAACTTTGACACGCACGAGCACCTGCGTACTTCAGATCGCAAGGATCACTTCGATGATCGAAGCTCGCAGATCGCTCCTTGCGCAGTCTGCAAGGCGTCGGCGCTGCACGCACAGGACACGGGGGAGCGGGAAGGCAGCTAAGAATCCACACCGCCGACCTGGGATGCGCCGCAGAGCCCGCCAGCGGGCTCTGCCCTTGTAGCCATCGCCAAGTTTATGAGCGCGACAGACGCCAATCTGTCCTGCGTAGCGCCTGATCGGCGCGTTTTTTGCAACAAGACCCGCACCCGTACCGTCAGAATGGATTCAACGCATCAGCTTGTGCAACGCCCGTCTCGGGACCGATGCGATGTCGAACGCGACAAAACCGAGCAGGAGTTGCAGTCCCAGAATCATGGGCAGAGCCGACAGCATCACGCGCCCGGCGGAGGCCGTCACACCGGAACTTGCGGCGTCCAGCCAGAAGTATGCACCCGCAACCGCACCTGCCACCAGAAGCAGAACGCCGCCGACCAGTTCGATGCTCGCCAGGGAAACATCACGCAGAAAATAGTTATAGAACACGCGCTTGAGCGTGTTGCGTGCATGCTTGTATATGAAGTCGACCAGAATCCTGCCTATCTTCAGCCCACTTTCCTCATCGCCGTACTTCGCGTCCATCGGAATATCTACCACAACGGCACGCAACGTGTTCAGCCGGAACAGAATGTCGGTTTCGAAGAAATATCTACGACTGATCTTGTCCATCGGCAGCTTGGGCACGATGCGCGCATGGATCGCGGTGTAGCCATTCGTGGGATCGAACAGATCCCAGTATCCGGACGATATTTTCGTCATGAAGGAAAGCGCCGCATTGCCGAAGATCCGGACAGGTGGCATCTTCCCGATCTGCGCGAGATCGTAGAATCGATTGCCCTTCGTATAGTCGGCTTCGCCAGCGGCGATCGGCGCCACCAAGCGGGGCAGAATCGCCGGGTCCATCTGCCCGTCGCCATCCATCTTGACAATGACGTCGCAGCCATCTTCTTCAGCGCGTACGTAGCCCGCCATCACCGCACCGCCTACGCCGAGATTATGCGCGTTGAGGATCACCGTCACCCGCGGATCCGTGCAACGCTCGCGCACAAGCGCGCCACTGTGATCAGGACACTTGTCGTCAACGACGTAGATCCGCGACACCCACGCCGGAATGCCCGCGATGACGTCCAAGATATGTCGTGACACCCGGTAGGACGGAATCACGACCGCGGTCCGGACGTCGAGCGGCTCTCTGTCTCCGGGGCTACGGATCGCTGCTTCGTTGATCATGTATTGCCTGCTTCATGGGGACCGCGCAAGCGGTGCAAGTTGGAGACGCTTGGCATCACGTCCCGCCGGAGTCCAACCCACCACCAAGGGAAATCGGAGGCGCGCTCTGCATCCCCGGCATGGTATAGGCGAAGACGGGGCCACGAAAGCGCCTGCACGCATTGCAACAGCTGGCCAGCGCGAAGCATTGCGTGACACTCGTTATAAGAGCCTTTTGGCGCACAGGATGCTGGCGGCCAAGGCGCTCTCGCGAACAGGTGCGTCTAACGCCTTCGCTTCGCACGTCTCGTGCATAACCTGCCAGCCCGGTGCCTGGGCAGGGAACGCTTGTTTGCCGATCTGACGGTGCGCCTCCAATGATCGCGCTGGCGCCCTCGCTATACTTGTTCGTATCGGATGATCCGCTGCACGCGTTATTCACAACCCGGTTGTCGCACCCACACCTGAATGTTGACGAGGAATCCAGATTCATGTCCGCACCTGAAATACTTGTCGTACTCCCGACACTGGGCGACCGACTGGATACGCTGACCGAAACGCTTGATTCGGTAGAGGCGCAACGCAGCGATGTCTCTCTCACACTGGTTGTCGTCGCGCCTCCGTCCGCGACCGCGGCGCGTACGCTGGCAACATCGAAGGGCGCCGTCGTCGTTGACGACCCGAGACAGGGAATCTCCGCCGCGATCAACTGCGGTCTCGACGCGCGCAGCGTTGAAAAGTATTACGCCTGGATCGGGGACGACGATATCTTCCGTCCCGGTGGCCTGGGGAAGCTTCGGGGCATCATGGCATCGCGCCCGGAGGCCGTCCTTGCATTCGGCGGATGCGATTACATCGACTCTGCTGGTCGTACGATCGCCACAAGCAATGCAGGCGCGCTGGCAACGCTGATTCTGGCCTGGGGGCCTGACCTGATTCCCCACCCGGGTACGATTGTCCGTCTGGACGATCTGGAAGCCATCGGTGGCTTCGACACATCGCTCAAGTACGCCATGGATCTCGACGCCTTTCTGAAGCTGCGCTCGCACGGTGAGTTCGCCTTCACCCGGGAGTCGGTCTCCGGATTCCGCTGGCATCCCGATTCCTTGACAGTGGCAAACCGCAGCGCGTCGAGCGCCGAATCGGAGGCTGTCAAGAAGCGGCACCTGCAACCCGCGCTTCGCCCACTGATGCCACTGTGGGCGCTACCAATCCGGTGGGCGTCGTCGCTGGCTGCAAACCGAGTTAGTGCGCGCGCGCGTGCGATTGCGGCATCAGCCGACTGACCTCTGACCCGACGCAGGACTTCTCACGCGTGAAGCGCCGCGCGGGCCTTACTGATGTAAGACGCCCGCATCGCAGACTACCGCATCGTCAACCTGCACAAGCGCCCCGCCCGTCTGACGACCGCATCTAAAAATTGATCGCGGAGCGATTTTCCCCGCTCCGCGATGATCAGCGCGAATGACGGCCAGCCCCTCTTCGCTGAAGTACCTCGGCCACCGAGATGCTGCCGTGGTGGAACGTCCGCGCTGAAAGCAAGTGTGCGTCAGTTGTTGGCGGACAGGAAGTGCCGGTACGCATCCGCAATACCGTCATGCAGGGTGCGATTGCGATCCCATCCAAGCGCTTTCAGGCGACTCGAATCCATCAGCTTGCGTGGCGTGCCGTCCGGTTTGCTGGCGTCGAACATCAGCTCGGCTTCGTACCCCACGACGATAGCGATGGTTTCTGCGAGTTCGCGGATAGTCACTTCGACACCCGAGCCTACGTTGATATGTTCGTAGTCCGAGTATTCCTTCAGCAGGAACACCAGTGCATCGGCGAGATCATCACAATGCATGAACTCGCGTAGCGGCGTACCCGAACCCCATACCGTCACGCTCTCGGCCCTGGCGTGCTTAGCCTCGTGGAACTTGCGCAGCAATGCCGGCAGGACGTGGGACGAATCCAGGTCGTAGTTGTCGCCAGGACCGTACAGATTGGTCGGCATGGCTGAGATCCAATCGCGCCCGTGTTGAACGCGATAGGCCTGCGTCAGTTTGATGCCGGCAATCTTCGCGATCGCATACCACTCGTTGGTCGGCTCCAGTGGCCCTGTCAGCAGGCTGTCTTCCGCGATGGGCTGTGGCGCAAGCTTGGGGTAGATGCAGGAAGATCCGAGAAACAGGACACGCGCTACATCCTGCTCGTGTGCAGCCTGCAGGATATTGGCTTCGATCATCAGGTTCTGATACAGGAAATCAACGGGGAACTCGCTGTTAGCCTTGATACCACCGACCTTCGCCGCTGCCAGCACAATCGCATCCGGCTTTTCGCGTTGCATCCAGTCCCGCACCGCCCGCTGATTCACCAGGTCGACTTCATCACGGCCCGCGACCAGAATCTGGCAGCCTTCGCTTGCGAGTTTTCGCACCACCGCGCCACCGACCATGCCGCGATGCCCAGCGACCCAGACGCGCTTGCTGGAAAGTTCGAAACTCATGCTCTGCCCTCCACGCTGACCGGCACATCGTGCCCATGTGCCCTCAGAAGGGCATGACGCTGTGCCGCCTTCAGATCCGCGGCGACCATCTCCGCGCACATCTGCTGCGCAGTGATTTCAGGCGACCAGTCCAACCGCGCTTTCGCCTTGCCCGGATCACCCAGCAGCGTTTCGACCTCGGCGGGTCGAAAGTAGCGCGGGTCAATTCGTACCAGAATGTCTCCCACGCGCACTGCCGGGGCCAGCGTGCCGGTGACTGAAGCAACCGTCCCCGTTTCCTCAACGCCTTCACCCGAAAACTTGAGCTCGATACCGAGTTCGGCGGCGGACCAGGTAATGAATTCCCTGACCGAATACTGCACGCCCGTGGCGATGACAAAGTCCTCCGCGACTTCCTGCTGGAGCATCAACCATTGCATGCGCACGTAATCCTTCGCATGCCCCCAGTCTCTGAGCGAATCGATGTTACCCATGAACAAGCAGGACTCCAGGCCCTGCGCGATGTTGGCCAGTCCACGGGTGATCTTGCGGGTGACGAACGTCTCGCCTCTACGTGGACTTTCGTGGTTAAAGAGGATGCCGTTGCAGGCGTACATTCCGTAGGCCTCGCGGTAATTCACCGTGATCCAATAGGCATACATCTTGGCAACCGCATAGGGGCTGCGTGGGTGGAACGGGGTGCTTTCCCGCTGAGGGGTCTCCTGGACCAGGCCGTAGAGCTCCGAGGTCGATGCCTGATAGAACCGTGTCTGATCGGTCATCTTCAGGAAACGAATGGCCTCCAGCAGCCGAAGCGCTCCGAGGCCGTCGACATCTGCAGTGTACTCGGGAGATTCAAAACTCACGGCGACGTGGCTCTGCGCGCCCAGATTGTAGACTTCCTCCGGACGGACCTCAGCGAGGATGCGAGTCAGATTGCTGGTGTCGGTGAGATCCCCGTAATGCAGATGCAAACGCGCGCCGCTCTCGTGCGGGTCCTGGTAAATATGATCTACACGCTGCGTGTTGAATGACGAAGCGCGGCGCTTGATTCCGTGGACTTCGTATCCTTTTTCGAGCAAGAATTCGGCGAGATACGATCCGTCCTGACCTGTAATACCTGTGATGAGCGCGCGCTTTGCCATGTAAATCCCTATCCAAAACTATAATTTTAGAATCGCAGTCAATTATGCGACCCCGACGACTAAGAATCGTACGGGTGTGGCCACCGTGTATGCGGGTCTGACTGTGACGCCGTCAGGCCAGGCATGTCCTGCGTTCAGTCTGTCGGAGACTGGCTGCCGCCCACACGCGTGACCGTGAAAAGGCCGCATCGATCGCGTGCGGGACGAAAGCGCTCAGAGAGCGCGCGCTCACTTTCCGTCTGTGACGGCGCGTCCATCACGCCGGCCTGCCGGCAAGCATCATCAACAGGACACCTGTAGAAATCAGTACCAGCCCTCCCCACTGAAGCGGCAGAAGCCGCTCGCCGTAAAGCAGCCAGCTCGAAAACGCGATCAGCAAGTAGAGGAAGGCGCCAGAGATCGCAAAGGCCATTCCGAGCTTGACGCGACTCACGATTACCACCCAGGTGATGAACCCTATCGCCTGGATCACAACCGCAGCGATCACATACGGCGACAGGCAGGCAGCTATCAGCCAATGGATTCCGGAGGGTACCGGGTCGCGAAGCGCAAGCAGCGTCACCGCACGTTTGACCATCAACTGGCTACCCAACGTGCAGCAGGTAACGAAGGCAATCATGGCTACATCACGAAACATGTCGTTCTCGATCCAATTCGATTATGAGCAGCGCCAACCCGTCTGCCCACCTGCCATCCTGCGGCAGATGGGACTCAAGGCCGGAAGCACCGGTCCTCTTCACGCGGAATTCTTACGGTCTTCACTCGCGATGTCACTTGGCGACGCCTCCGATCAATTGGGGGGATCCAGGGTGAAAATCCGGACGCCTCCATTCCCAACACGCACTTCCTCAAGACATGCCAGGTCGGAATCGGGAACATCCCCTGTGTAGGCGATGCGAGTGACGCCAAGCGCATCCAGAGCGCTGCCACAGACATCCAGGCGAATGATGTAGAGATCCTGCATGGGGAGGACGAAATCGGGCTCCTCGAGTCCAGGAACCGATGACACCACAACGTTCGCATACCGGTTCCACACATCCGCGTGTGCGTGAGTGGGATCCAGAAGTTCCATGCGCTCCCCCGAGGGCACCATCTGCGCGCCGTTGATCACGTTCAACCCGTGCGCCTTCAGGCCTTGGCTAAACACGAAATCGTCGATCGTCACCCACCTGTCCGCAGCGCCACTGACGGCCGATGCCTCGAGCAGGATCGGCTTCTCGGTCAGCGCGTCCGCGCCCACGGAGACCGGATTGACTGTCATCGAAGGCGTCAGCGCTAGTACCAGCCCTGCCACGAGCGCCTCATAGCGGCCAAACAGCACACCGGCCAGCAGGAGGAAGAACGTCAGCGTCGCAGTCGCGATCACGGCGTAGGAGAAGAACGCAGCATCGATCTGTCGAAAGTAGAACCCGATCGCGGCGACGGCGACGGCTGAGCCGACTAGGGTAAGTGCACGCACTGACGGCGCACGAAGCGCCAGACGCCTGCGTCTAACGGCCGCAAGCACCACGACGCTCAGGCAGATCGAAGCCAGGCCAAGACCCAGGAACGCACGCAGCGATGGAGAGTACGCCCAACCGGCCGCTTTCATTGCCGTCTTCAGACCGCCAGGTAACGACACGAACACCCAGGCCGCCACCGTGCCGAGGTAGATCACCAGACTAGTGATGACGGCAAACTCCCGCCGGACATACGTCGCAAGCGGGATCAGGAGCAACACGAACGGCGCCAGCAGGATGAAGCTGCTGGCCTCCGATGCATTGGGCGACAGAGCGGGGAAGCGATCCTGGCCGACCCGCAGGTATTCGAACAATCCGAGCGCGGCTTGCCCCAGCCCCATTTCTCCGGGTTCTGACACGCGATGCCCCGGATAGACGGTCGCCATCATGCTGTCGACCGTGTCCGCTGACGCCACTACGTATTCACCGACACTCGCTCCAATCACGGCCAGTGCCACCGCCGCCATGATGAGCCGCGGGAACTGCTGCACATTCCACAGGTCGCGCCATCCCGCAATGGCGAACCCAAAGCCCAGCACGACCGCCAGCCCCAGGTACGCCAACGGCACGATGAAAGGCGGATACGCATTCGCGAGCAGCAGGCTCACGCCCATGGCCCCCAGCACCGCGCCTAGAACAATCGAGCGTCGTCGCGCGCCGAAGAGGAGATAGATCGCGCCCAACGAACAGAACGCGAAGCCGGACATCATTTCCGGCAACGCGCTCGAGAACCACCACTGTACGAACGAGGTGCCCAACACCCAGGTGCCACCTGCCAGCGAGACGGCCATGTCACCCCGGGTCAACACCAGGAAGAGCCACACGAAGCCCACGAACAGACTCAGGGTCTTGAAGGCCCACATCCAGGAAAGACCGCGCTCGGCATCGTCGAACAGGAAAAACCCGAGGAACTTCGGGTTGGCCGCAATGGCCGGCACCTTTGCTGGCACGCCTGCCAGCAAAGGTGCTCGCTCTCCGCCGACGTTGGCGTTTTCCAGCGGAAAGTCATGCGCCGCCTGACTCATCAGCCACGGCGTCTGCACGTTCCATTCGTCGGACCGGATGGGCTTGGGCGTCCCGAAGGTCAGGCTCGACTTGGCCGGCTCTCCGAACATGTCGTCCCAGACGCCGACCGACGTCTGGTTGAGGTTGAAGCCCACGTAGAGGCCCGCGACCAGCAACACCCCTACGAAGAACGCCACGATCGACGGCGTCACCACGAGCACCCGCGCATCGGAGAGTGCCAGCGCGCAGCGCTCGAGCCCCGACCTGACGGCACGTGTGCGCGCATTGGACATGCGTGCCGACAGTGCGCGCAGAAGCAGCTCCGCCAGCAGCCAGAGGCCACCCGCGGCAAGTGCGGGCGCGACTGCGTCGGCGACCCTCGAAACGAACGAGCCGGGACCGGCTGGGGCGAGCTCAAAACCGATGTAGGGATCCGAACCCTGCAAGGTGAGCGCAAGATGGTCGCCCTCCACGCGTGAGGTCAGCTGGTTCTCCACCTGCAACGCGCCCACAAGCTCTGCTGGCGTCAGCGACGTCTCCTGTCGCCCACGCGACACCTGCAGCGACCGGAGTGCGGCCTGGCCAGCGGCCGCGCCCGGATCGATACGCACCGCGCTCGGCGCTGTGCCGTTCGGCAACCGCACGCTGTAGCGATGCCACTGGTTGTCCGGGACGATCTTGAAACCAATGCGTTGGCGTTCGCTGTAGTCTCCGCCGGCAACGGCGTAGAAAAGCTCGCCTTCGCCGTCTGCCGACGAGCGCAGCTCGAAACGCACCTGCGTCGGACCCGGCATGATCGACGCGATGACACTGACCACGAGCACCAGAAACGCAAAGAACAGGGCACGCACTAACGGCGCCACTTCGCGCGTCGGGGTGCCCGGCGGGACCACAGGATAGCTCATGGCGTCTTCCCTGGCCTCATCTGGGCGGATAGGCCAGCGTGAACGGCGCGTTGACTAGGCTGAGATTGGGGTTGTAGTAGGGGTCGCGCTCCAGCAGGTGCCCCCATCGCTTTTTCATGAAGCTTTCCTCGCGCTTGAACCGCGCGATCTTCTCGGGTGTGTTCTCGTAGCCGCGCGACGCGGACTCGTGATGGTAGAGCTCGGCAAACGGGGTCCACAGGTTGCGGTAGCCGGCCTCGCGTACACGGATGCAGAAGTCGACGTCGTTGAATGCCACGACGAGCGCTTCGTCGAGACCGCCCACCTGGTCGTAGACCGACCGGCGCACTACGGCACATGCGGCGGTGACCGCACTGATGTTCTGGACCAGACCGGCGCGATGCTTGTCGCCCGGATAACCCCGCGGCATGCCGACGTAACAGTGCCCCGCCACACCGCCGATCCCCAGGATCACCCCGGCATGCTGGATGGTGTTGTTGGGGTAATACAGCATCGCGCCCACGACGCCGATCTCCGCCCGGTTCGCCTGAGACACCATTTCGGTCAGCCAGTCGGGGCTGATGACTTCGATGTCGTTGTTAAGAAGACCGATGATGTCGCCGCTGGTATGGGCCGCGCCGAAATTGTTGATCTTCGAGTAATTGAAGGGTGCGTCATAACGCAGCACCTGCACATTCGGCACATCCGCCAGGTCACGGAAGTAATCGAGCGTGTCGGCTTCGATAGACCCGTTGTCGAGGATCACAACCTCGTAGTTCCGGTACGACGTGCGCTCGAGAATGGAATCCACACACTGCCGCAGCAGGTCCACCCGGTCCCGCGTGGGGATCAGCAGGCTCACACGCGGTTGCGGGTCCGGAATCTCGTGGGCAATGTGGTAGTAACCGCTGTAACCCGGCATCTCCTCGACCTTCGCCGGCGTGCCGGTGCGATCGAAATGGTCTTGGATGGCACGCAGCGCCGCGAAATGCGCGTAACTCTTCTCGCCCGGTGCAAGCGCGGTCGACCCTTCGATCATGCGCCAGTGATACAGCACGCGGGGCACGTGTCCGATCTGCCCGGTGGTCAGTCGCTCGCTTGCGCGCAACGCGAGGTCCCAGTCCTGCGCGCCGTCGAACCCTTCGCGAAAACCACCGATGCCGGTGATCAGCGCGCGTTCGTAGACGCCAAGATGGCAGACGCAGTTCTGCGACAGGAAGAGATCGGGATTCCAGTCCGACTTGAAATAGGGATCGCTGCGCTTGCCATGCACATCGATCTTATCCTCGTCGGTAAACAGCATGCGCCACGTGGGATTGCGATCCAGTTCGACCGCACACCAGTGCAGTGCAAACGGATGCAGGGCATCGTCATGGTCGAGCAGTGCGATGTAATCACCCTCGGCCAGCGCGAGGGCGCTGTTGGACGCGGCCGCGATATGTCCGTTCGATGGGCGCCGCGCGGCCTTGATGCGTGCATCGGACGCCACGTAGCGCTCGATCACCTCCCAGACGCGCGAGTCCGGCGAAGCATCGTCGGCGATGCACAGCTCCCAGTTGGGATAGGTTTGCGCCAGCACGCTGTCGATGCACGCGGCAAGCCAGCGCGCGTCCGTGTTGTAGGTTGGCACGATGATCGAGAACTTCGGCATTCTCGACAGCGCCGGCATTTCCTCGAGTGTTTGCGCGATCCCGTCCGCCGTGCAGTCGTCGTAGAACTCCACCCAAATTTCGTAATCCGAGACATCGGTCGACCCGACCTCATCCGCGTACGCATGAAACATCCGGTCTGCCATGTGCCGGGGACCGGCGCACAGGTCAAGCAAAGTGTTACCCAGCAGCTGCGCGCGCGGCTGCCCAGTTTCCATGTGCCACAGCGCGTTAAACATGTAGCGGGCAGCAGCGGCCTTCGACTGACGCGTCAGGCTGAAGTCCAGGATGCAGAACTCCCCAGGCAGCAACGTGGGATCGAAGCGCAACGCTGACACGGCGGCAGTGAACCGGACCAAGCGCTGAATGCGATGACGTCCGATCCTGGCGTCACTGAGCGGAATGGCGATGCGTTCGACTTCCTGCACATACCCCCTTCCGTAATCGGGATACAGCACCGGCGCATGCATACGGCCGCGCAGCACGTCCACCTCCAGATCGAGCAGATACCACCCGCCCTGGACGCCGCCCTGCGGCAGCTCGACATCGAAGAACGGATCGCCGCCTGTCGCTCTCCAGCGGGGCTGGCTACTCTCGCCTTCGAGCCGTCGCAGCTGCTGGATCGGATGCAATGTATATTTCATGGAGAGATCCGACCTGGCCCGTATGGAGGAATGGCGCGCGGCGCGGGACACGCGTCACCGAACCATCGTAATTTACAAGAACTTCCGCTCTTCAGTGCCTGTGAAGCGACGGCGCCCCTCAGCCGTCGGATTTGCCCAACAGCCGCCGCAACCACCAGTTCGGCGACCGACGCTTCATGCCGGTATGAATCGCACTCTGCTCCCGCGCAACGGCTGCGATTGACAGCGCCATCGCCTGCTGCGCGTCCGCAAGACTGGTCACCGATGCGGCAAGCGCGTCGCTGCGGGCATGCAGGATAGCGGTAAACGCTTCTACCTCGGCCGACATCGCCGCACCCCGCGCAACTTCTTCGCGCGAGATTCGCTCGATCTCGGCCTGCAAGTTGCGTGCGTGGACTGCCGAGCCGTCGATCGACACTCTCGTCTTGAGCGCCTCGTGCCGGATAGCGCCGGCAAGATGGCCCAGCGCCGCAGGCTGGACGGGCGCTTCTACAACCCCGGCTTGGAACACGTCCGCCATCCGACGACTCGAGCTCGACGCCGCGGTCACCTCGTAATCAAGCGTGACGCGAATACCGGACACCAGCGCCTCCTGCACAACGGGAAGATCGGACAGGTCCAATTCCACATAGGGATCGGCGCCGAAGTCCATCCAACGGTACCAACTGGGCTCGCGGGGCGGCAGCGGCGTGCCGTTGACCGCGATAACGCGTTCCGACAGTGTTAGGTGTGCATCCAGGCGTACACCGTCTTCATCGATCAACTCGAACCCGACGAGTCCGAAGCACCCGGGCACGTCCGCCGGGTCCAGCCGGACGCAGTCGATTCTCGAGCCGGTGGGGAACTGCAAATCGAGCGTCGCCAAGCCAGCGCGCACATCATGGTTGTACTCGAGCTTCCGGACCTCGATGTAATCCTCGTCATGCCCACGGTAATAGAGCTGGAAGCTCACCGACTCCTGTGACGGCGCGCCTTCGGCTCGCTCGACAACATTCTGGCCCAGCGCTGCAAAGAAGCCCGCGTAGGTGTCGGGGTGGCTTTCGAACTCGCGCAGGAAATCCACCATCGCCGCCGGCGGCTCCGGCCCCACCAGCAGGACACCCAGACCATTCGAATGGTTGAACCGGAAGCCGCGATAGCGGGCCCGCAGCTCAGAGAAATACGCATCGACACCGAACCCGCGCTCG
>Ga0075364_10000389_pt1 | contig 21835 bp, 17 predicted proteins | sample EndMetdeltDD1764_FD_71517 | JGI IMG/M metagenome (GOLD analysis project Ga0075364, IMG submission 71517) | Populus endosphere microbial communities from Tennessee, USA - Endosphere MetaG P. deltoides DD176-4 | ecosystem: Host-associated > Plants > Roots > Endosphere | place: USA: Tennessee...
AGGGTTCGCCGGCGCCGATCTGGGAGGGCGAGGACGGCGTGATCGCCTGGCTGCTCGACGGGCCCGAACACGAGTATCACGTGCCGCTGCCCGCGCCGGGCGAACCGAAGCGCGCCATCTTGGACAGCTACACCAAGGAGCACTCCGCGGAGTACCAGAGCCAGGCGCCGATCGACCTGGCCCGGCGGTTGCGTTCGCGGATAGGCGATCTCGGCGAGGTTGCGACGATCGTGCTGCACACCAGCCACCACACCCACGTGGTGATCGGGACCGGCTCGGGGGACCCGCAGAAGTTCGACCCGGACGCGTCGCGCGAAACCCTGGACCACTCGCTGCCCTACATCTTCGCCGTCGCGCTGCAGGACGGCAGCTGGCACCACGAACGCTCCTACGCCCGCGAGCGCGCCCACCGGCCCGACACCATCGAACTGTGGCACAAGATCTCCACCGTCGAGGATCCCGAGTGGACCCGGCGCTACCACTCGGCCGATCCGGCCCAGAAGGCGTTCGGGGCGCGCGCGGAGGTGACCCTGAAGAGCGGCGAGGCGATCGTCGACGAGCTGGCAGTGGCCGATGCGCATCCGTTGGGCGCGAGGCCGTTCGGACGGCAGCAGTATGTGCAGAAGTTCGCCGGACTCGCCGAGGACGTAGTGGAACCCGTTGAACAGCAACGATTTCTGGCTGCGGTGGAGCACCTCGGCGATCTCGAGGCCGGCGCCCTGGGTGGGCTGAATGTGCGGGTGGATCCGCGGGTGCTGGACAAGGCGCCAGTGATCCCGTCGGGAATCTTCCAGTGAACGCCAAGCGTGCCGCGTTTCGGGCGGCTCTGAATTCCGGTCGGCTGCAGCGGCTTCCGGGGGCCTTCTCGCCGCTGGTGGCCAAGGTGATCGCCGAGATCGGCTTCGAGGGCGTTTACGTGTCCGGCGCCGCGCTGTCGGCCGACCTCGGATTGCCCGACACCGGGCTGACGACGCTGGCCGACGTCGCGACGCGTGGCGCCCGGATCGCCGCCGCGACTGACCTGCCGACGCTGATCGACGCGGACACCGGATTCGGTGCACCGGCGAACGCCGTGACCGCCTTGGAGGATGCGGGATTGGCGGGATGCCACCTGGAGGATCAGGTCGACCCGAAGCGGTGCGGCCACCTCGACGGCAAGGACATCGTGTCCACCGCGGACATGGTAGGGCGTTTGTGCGCTGCGGTTTCCGCGCGGCGGGACCCCAACTTCGTCATCTGCGCACGCACCGATGCGGCCGGCGTCGAGGGTCTGACGGCGGCGATCGAGCGGGCCCGCGCCTACGTCGAAGCGGGCGCGGACATGATCTTCACCGAAGCGCTTACCGAGGTGGCCGACTTCGAACGGTTCCGCGCCGCGATAGATGCCCCGCTGCTGGCCAACATGACCGAGTTCGGCAAGTCGCCGCTGCTGACCGCGCGCCAGCTGGCCGACATCGGCTACAACGCCGTCATCTACCCGGTCACCACGCTGCGGCTGGCGATGTTCGCCGTCGAAGAGGGGCTGCGCGAAATCGATTCGACGGGAACACAATCCGGCCTGCTGGAGCGGATGCAACATCGCAGCCGGCTCTACGAACTGCTGGGATACAACCCCGCGCTTGAGGAGGTAACACCATGACCGCAGCGACTGAGATTCGCAAGGGCCTTGCCGGTGTGGTGGTGGACACCACCGCCATCTCCATGGTGGTGCCGGAGACCAATTCGCTGACCTACCGCGGGTATCCGGTGCAGGACCTGGCGGCGCGCTGCAGCTTCGAGCAGGTCGCCTTCCTGCTGTGGCGCGGCGAGCTGCCGACCGACGCCGAGCTGGCGCTGTTCTGTCAACGGGAAAGGGCCAGCCGACGGGTGGACCGGTCAATGCTGTCGCTGTTGGCCAAGCTGCCCGACAACTGCCATCCGATGGACGTCGTGCGCACCGCGATCAGCTACCTGGGCGCCGAAGACCCCGACGAGGACGACGATTCGGCGAACCGCGCCAAGGCGCTGCGCATGCTGGCGGTGCTGCCGACCATCGTCGCGATCGACATGCGGCGCCGCCGCGGGCTGCCACCGATCCCGCCGCACAGCGGGCTGGGCTATGCCGAGAACTTCCTGTCGATGTGCTTCGGTGAGGTGCCGGAGCCCGCCCTCGTGTCGGCGTTCGAGCAGTCGATGATCCTCTACGCCGAACACGGATTCAACGCGTCCACGTTCGCCGCGCGGGTGGTCACGTCGACCCAGTCGGATATCTACAGCGCGGTGACCGGGGCGATCGGCGCGCTCAAGGGGCGGCTGCACGGCGGCGCCAACGAGGCCGTCATGCACGACATGATCGAGATCGGCGATCCGGCCAACGCGCGGGACTGGTTGCGCGGCAAGCTCGCTCGCAAGGAAAAGATCATGGGCTTCGGGCACCGGGTCTACAAGAACGGCGACTCCCGGGTACCGACGATGAGCCAGGCGCTGACCCGCGTCGCCGCCGCCCGAGACGGCCAGCGCTGGCTGGACATCTACCGAGTGCTGGAGGACGAGATGCTCGCCACCACCGGAATCAAACCCAACCTCGACTTCCCGACGGGCCCCGCGTATCACCTGATGGGATTCGACATCGCCTGCTTCACACCGATCTTCGTGATGAGCAGGATCACGGGCTGGACCGCGCACATCATGGAACAGGCGGAGGCCAACACGTTGATCCGGCCGCTGAGCGCGTACTCCGGGCGCGTCCAGCGGTCACTGCCCGGTATGCGGCCGGTCTAGTCCGGTCCGCCGTACTGCCACACCAGGCCGTGCGTGCCGGTCATCATGTGGTTGCACCACATCGTCTTGCCGCTGGCGTCCTGAGTGGTGGCGTGCCACACGGTGCACGGATCACCTGGCCCGGGCGGGTCGGCATTGGCAACGGGTGCGGCGACAAAGCCGATCGATGAGACGACCGTGCTGATCGCCAACGCGGCGAACCGAAGTCTGGTCATGGTCGACAACTCCTCAAGCAGCTAGCAGGCAACCCGGTCTGTAAAACCCGACTCCGCCTCACGGTAGCCGGGAACGGACCAGCTGACAAAGGATTGAGAGAGGGGACTCGGCAGGGAGCTAGAACGCGTTCTAGTCTGTGGAACCATGGGATTTCTGAAGCCCGACCTGCCGCAGGTCGACATGGCCGAGTGGAGCAAGGGCACCCGCAGCGAAAAGATCCGCCCGATGGCCCGGCACTGGGCCGAGGTGGGTTTCGGAACGCCGATCGCGCTGCACCTGTTCTACGTCGTCAAGATCCTCCTGTACATTCTGTTCGCCTGGCTGATTGTCTTCGCCACCAAGGGAATTGAGGGCTTCACCAACGTCAAGGCCTGGTATGCGGAGCCGATCGTGTTCCAGAAGGTCGTGCTCTACACGATGCTGTTCGAGGTGGTCGGGCTGGGCTGCGGCTTCGGGCCGCTGAACAACCGGTTCTTCCCGCCGATGGGCTCGATCCTGTACTGGATGCGGTTCGGCACCATTCGGCTGCCACCGTGGCCGGACCGCGTCCCCCTTACCCGCGGCACCAACCGCAAGCCGGTAGACGTCGCGCTGTACGCGCTACTGCTGATCATGCTGGTGACCGCGCTGTTCACCGATGGCAGCGGCCCGATACCGGAGCTGGGCACCACCATCGGGGTCCTGCCGACGTGGGAGATCGTGATGATCCTGCTGCTGCTCGGCATGGCCGGGTTGCGCGACAAGGTGATCTTCCTGGCCGCCCGCGGCGAGGTCTACGCGACGCTCACGGTGACCTTCCTGTTCGGCGGTGTCGACATGATCGTCGCCGCCAAACTGGTGTTCCTGGTGATCTGGATGGGCGCCGCGACCTCAAAGCTCAACAAACACTTCCCGTTCGTGATCTCCACGATGATGTCCAACAACCCGCTCATGCGGCCGCGGTGGCTGAAACGCCGCTTCTTCGAGAAGTTTCCCGACGACCTGCGGCCCGGACTCTTGTCGCGGCTCTTCGCCCACGTCAGCACGTTCATCGAGATGTTCGTGCCGCTGGCGCTGTTCTTCGCTCCCGTCGGCTGGCCCCTCAAGGTGGCCGCGATCGTCATGGTGGTCTTCCACCTGGGAATCCTGACGGCCATCCCGATGGGCGTCCCGCTGGAGTGGAATGTCTTCATGATCTTCGGCGTGCTGGCGCTCTTCGTCGGCCACGCTAACCTCCGCCTGGCCGACGTGAAAGACCCTGTGCCGGTGGCGATTCTGTTTGCGTTAATCGCGGGCATCGTGATCGCGGGCAACCTGTTCCCGCGCAAGATCTCGTTCCTGCCCGGCATGCGGTACTACGCGGGCAACTGGGACACCACGCTGTGGTGCATCAAGCCGTCGGCGAGCGACAAGATTGGCCGGGGCATCGTGGCGATCGCCAGCATGCCGCAGGCCCAAATGGAGCGGTTCTACGGCAGCCCGGAGGCGGCGCAGATCCCGATCTACATGGGATATGCGTTCCGCGGCTTCAACACTCACGGTCGCGCGCTGTTCACGCTGGCGCATCGGGCGATGGCAGGCCACGACGAGGACGACTATGTCATCACCGACGGGGAACGGATCTGCAGCACCGCCCTCGGCTGGAATTTCGGCGACGGCCACATGCACAACGAGCAACTGATCGAGGCGATGCAGCAACGCTGCCGGTTCGAACCCGGCGAGGTGCGCATCGTGCTGCTCGACGCGCAGCCCATCCACCGACAAACCCAACAGTATCGGTTGGTCGACGCCGCGACCGGTGAGTTCGAGCACGGCTACGTCCGCGTCGCCGACATGGTGACCCGCCAGCCCTGGGCCGACGACGTGCCGGTCCAGGTGCTGTCGGGGTAGCGCGCCGAGCGTCACGCCAGCGTGACGACGGGTGCCGAGCGTCACGCCAGCGTGACGCTGGCGGCCGAAGCTAGGCCCCCGTCCGCACCTCCCGCGCCGCGGCGACCATGTTTTGCAGCGACGCGGTCACCTCGTCGACGTTGCGGGTCTTCAGCCCGCAGTCCGGGTTGACCCAGAGGCGTTGCGCCGGAACGGCTCTCAACGCGGCACGCAACGACTCGGCCATCTCCTTGGTGCCCGGCACGCGCGGCGAATGGATGTCGTAGACGCCGGGCCCCACGCTGTTGGCGAACCCGATCGCGTTCAGGTCATCCAGCACCTCCATGTGCGAGCGCGCCGCCTCGATGGACGTGACGTCGGCATCCAGGTCGGCGATGGCACCGATTACCTCACCGAACTCCGAGTAGCACAGGTGGGTGTGGATCTGCGTCGAGTCGGCGACGCCGGAGGTGGCCAGGCGGAAAGCCCCTACGGCCCAACGCAAGTAGTCCTCCTGGTCGGCGCGGCGCAGCGGCAGCAGCTCGCGCAACGCGGGCTCGTCGACCTGGATGACCGCGATGCCGGCCGACTGCAGATCCACCGTCTCGTCGCGAATGGCCAGCGCTACCTGGTTGGCGGTGGCGGCCAGCGGCTGGTCGTCGCGGACGAAGGACCACGCCAGGATCGTGACCGGCCCGGTCAGCATGCCCTTCACCGGTTTGTCGGTCAGCGACTGTGCGTAGGTGATCCAGTCGACCGTCATCGGATGAGTGCGCACCACGTCTCCGTACAGGACCGGCGGGCGCACGCAGCGGCTGCCGTAGGACTGCACCCAGCCGTTCTGGGTGGCGAAGAAGCCCTCCAGCTGTTCGGCGAAGTACTGCACCATGTCGTTGCGCTCCGGCTCGCCGTGCACCAGCACGTCGAGCCCGAGTTGCTCCTGCAGCGCGATGACGTCGGCGATCTCCTGCTTCATGCGCTTCTCGTATTCGGCCTGGTCGATCTCGCCCGCCCGCAATGCCGCCCGCGCCTTGCGGATCGCCGAGGTCTGCGGGTAGGAGCCGATCGTCGTGGTCGGCAGCGGCGGCAGATGCAGCCGCGCCTCCTGGCTGGCGCGGCGCTCGGCGGCGTCGCCGCGGTGCGTGCCCGACGCGACGATCGAGTCGATGCGGGCACGGACCTGCCCGTTGTGCAGGCGGGGGTCGCGCCTGCGGGACGCGACGGCGGCGTTGGACGCCGCGATCTCGTCGGCGACCGCGTCGCGGCCGTCCCGCAGTGCGCGCGCCAGCGTCGCTACCTCGGTGACCTTCTCGGCACCGAACGCCAGCCAGCTGCGCAGGTTGTCGTCCAGGTCGGTTTCGGGATCGAGCGAGTACGGCACGTGCAGCGTGGAGCACGACGTCGAGACGGCAATGGTCGCCGCCGAACCCAGCAGGGTCGCCAGCTTGCCCAACGCCGCCTCCAGGTCCGTGCGCCAGATGTTGCGCCCGTCGACGATGCCGGCCACCAGCGTCTTGCCGGCTAGCTCGGGTACGGCGACGGTCGTATCGGCACCGGCCACCAGGTCGACGCCGATCGCCTCGACCGGTGTGCGGGCCAGCCCCGCCAGGGCGGCACCCGGGTCACCGAAGTAGGTCGCGACATAGATGGCGGGGCGGTTGCTCACCGCGCCCAGCGCGGTATAGACCGCCTCGGCCAGTGCGGGCGCGTCGGGGGAGATGTCGGTGACCAGCGCGGGCTCGTCGAACTGCACCCACTGGGCACCGTTGTCGGCGAGCAGCGACAACAGCTCGGAGTAGACGGGGACGAGCTCCTTGAGGCGCTCGATGGGCGCGCCGCCGCCGTCCACGGCTTTGCTCAGCAACAGAAAGGTGACCGGCCCGATCACCACCGGGCGTGCGGGAATCCCTTGTTGGAGAGCTTCTTTCAGCTCGGAGAGCACCTTGTCGGGGTTGAGCGCGAACCGGGTCCCGGGCGCGATCTCCGGTACCAGGTAGTGGTAGTTGGTGTCGAACCACTTCGTCATCTCCAGCGGCGCGATGTCGTCGTTGCCGCGTGCGGCGGCGAAGTAGCGGTCGAGCTCATCGGACACGGTTGCCACCCGCGGCGGCAGTGCACCGAGCAGCACCGCCGTGTCGAGCATTTGGTCGTAGTAGGAGAAGGTGTTCACCGGCACCGAGTCCAGGCCGGCGGCGGCCAGCTCCGACCACGTGTCGTGGCGCAGGGTGGCGGCGACGGACTCCAGGTCGGATCGACTGGTGCGCCCGGCCCAATAACCTTCGGTCGCGCGTTTGAGTTCGCGGCGCGGGCCGATGCGTGGGGAGCCGGTGATGGTTGCGGTGAACTTCTGGAAATTAGTAGGTGCGGTCACGATGTCGTCCTTCATTCGACGGTGTGGTCACCGCCCGCGGACGCGCAGCCAATCCGGATGCGGTGCACCACCTTCGGTACATAGACCGCAACGAGGATGGCCAAACGCCCATTCCACGAGGCGATGAGCCGCCGGACGCGGCGCGTCCGGCACAGCCGGCAGGTCTTCGGACTCGCAGGCACGCACCCGTGGTGCTCCTAATGGCCGTCGCTTCCCAGTCCGGGTGGGACCAGTGCGGGTGACGGCGGTCGTTCCTGCATACCGCTGCGGGACAGTCCCGGATTCTCACCGGGTTCCCTCTCGCGACGCATGGCTAACATGCCTCGCTCGATGCCGGCGCCGCGTGCTGCGGCGACAGCAGACCAACTGCGTTGACTAGGCTACTCCGTCGCTCGCAGCCAGCGCTTCGGTGATCGGAACGTCGCCGTTGTTGAAATCGATGGTCCAGCCGACGGTCGAGTCGGCGGCCAGCACGGCGGCGGCGACGAGCGCGACGTCGGCCCGCGACACCCTTCCTTTGCCGCTACCGACCTCGATCCGGCCGGTCGCCGGTTCCAGCGTCAGGCTGCCCGGCCCGAGCACGGTCCAATCCAGGTCGCTGGCCCGCAGATGGGCATCCGCGGCGGCCTTGGCCTCCGCGTAGGGGAAGAACGGATCGTCCGGCGCCACGCCATGCTCCTGACCGGCGCCGAAGTAGGAGACCATCACGAACCGCTTAACGCCCGCCTGCGCGGCGGCGTCGATGACCCGGATCGCGGCGTCCCGGTCGACGGCGTAGGTGCGCGCGGGGTTGCCGCCGCCCGCCCCGGCCGAGAAGACGACCGCGTCGTGCCCGGCCAGTAGCTCAGCGAGCGCGGGGGTGTCGAGCTGTTCGATGTCGGCCGCTATCGGCTTAGCGCCCGTGGCGGTGACGTCGTCGGCGTGGTCGGGATTGCGGAAGACCGATGTCACCTCGTGTCCCCGTCCGGTAAGGATGCGGGCAAGGTGCAGCGCGACCTTCCCGTGGCCGCCAATAATGATGATGTGCGCCATGCTTCGACGCTACAGCGTCCGGCGAACCGGACGCCTCGGAACAGATAGTTGGTTCGAACGGCTTACTTGCCGCGAACGGCGACGCCGCGCAAGGAGGTGTCGCGGGCGTGAATGAGCGACGCGCGCACGCCGATGGCGCGCAGGATGTTCTCCGGTATCCACTGCACGCCGATGACGCATCGGGCCAGCATCGCGGTGGAGGGAGTGTCGATGCTCAACTCTTGCGACCGGATCCCTTCGGAGAGAAGAGATTTCATTTGGCGCAGTCGCGTGTTGTATAGCCACCCCGGGTTGTGGGTGCTCGGCGGCGACTGCCGCATCCAGGCGAGCTGAATCCGGAACTCGTCGGAAAACCGATCCAGCGCATTGACATTGACCCAGCTCAACGCGTCCAACTTCTCGATGGGCGTCGCGTCGGCGCGCAGGACGCTGACCCAGCCCGCCTCAACCTTCATCCCGAACGATTGCATGATGGAGGCCAGCAGTTCGTCCTTGGATCCGATCACCCGATACACGGTGCCCGTGCCGAGATTCGCCGCGGAGGCGATGTCCCTGATCGTGGTCGCCTCATACCCCTTGCGCCCGAACTCCGTTCGGGCCACCGCACGGACGTGGGCGGTCTTGTCGCTGGGATCGGCGTCGCTGTCGTCGGCCCATGTCTCTATCGCCTCCGACGCGGCTTTGAAGGCGTTGGACCGATCTAGCGCCTGATCGGTGGGGGGCCTGGAGGCCAACCCCCGCAAGATGATTCGGCAGAGCAATCCGGCGACCTGGTCGGTGGCGGAGTTGTGGCGGATGACGTCGAGGCCGACCTGCAACATGGTCTGGCAGATGCGGTCGGCCAACGTGGGCAGGTCGAGGTCGGGTTTGATGTAGCCGCTCCACCTGCCGGCCCGCAGCGTTTGCAGCATCGCCTCCTGAATCGCCACGGGCTGCTGCTGCGTCAGCTTCATCAGCTCGGGATCCGCGCTCGGTCCCTCATAGAACGACATCTGCAGGGCGGCTTGATGCCGCACCGCACAATTGGCGATCGCCGATCCCAGCTCGGTGATTTTCTCGGCTACGGGCCGCGTGTCGGGTTGGTCCAGCCTTGCCTGTGCATCTCGTCCGATGCGATCCAGATCCGCTTGATAACGGTGGATCAATTCGATGAGGATGGCTTCCTTGGATTCGAAATGGTGATACAGGCTGCCGGGGAGAATGCCTGCCGCGTCGGCGATCTCCTGCAACGACGTTCGCAATCCCGTGGACGCGATCAACGATGCCGCCGTCTGCAGGATCTCGGTTCGGCGCGTACCCGAGTCGTCCGCGTTCCCGGCCCAGCGGCCGGTCACCAAGGCGTCGGTCTTGGCCATGGCTAGCTTATGCGCCTCCCCGGTGAACCAAATCTTTGTTAAAGGCTATCAGACTGCGCCCAAAGAAACGCGCTGCTAACAGCGGTGACGGGTCCATTCTAGAGCGAACCGCCGTCCCAGCCATCGCACGCGACCACCTCTTCGACCGGTCGCCGCGCGGCGGGGGAGAAGGTGTGCCCGGCGCGCAGCCGGGCGACCGGCAGCAGGCAGCCCTGCACATAGCCCTGCGGGATTCCGAGCAGTTGGCGAACCTCGTCCTCGCGGTGCAGGTGCAGCGTCGTGACGCAGGTGCCATAGCCGCGGGTGTGCAGGGCCAACTGGAAGTTCCACACCGCCGGGAAGATCGAGCCGTACAGCGTCGCCCGATGAAACGATTCGTCGCCCTCGATGCGCGGCAGATACGGCTCATAGCAAGGGATTACCAGCAACGGCACCCTCGCCATGTTCTCGACGAGCCATTCCGTGGAGGACATCAGTCGACCCTCCGGGGTGCCGGCCGGCATCAGCTGGGAGAGCAGCTGCCCGCCGACCCGCAGCAGGTAGGCCTCGCGGTACAGCTGCGCGATCGTCGTCCGCAACGCGTGGTCGGCGACGACCAACCACCGCCAGGCCTGCTGATTGGAGCCATTGGCGGCCTGCATGCCGATGCGCAGGCACTCGCGGATGTCGGCGGCATCGACCGGTGCGTCGAGGTCGAGCGACTTGCGCGCGGAGCGCGTGGCGGTCAGCAGGTATTCGATGTCCATTATCCGGTGGTCACTCCGAGCTGGGCGGCCACGCCGAAGACTTCCTCGAAGATCGAGCCCGGCACCGTGAACGGTTCGGTCGCCGATACCTCGTCCAGGTGCGCCTGGATGTCGTCGGCCGTCGGGTTGCTGTCTTTCTCCGCGAACCAGCCCTGGCCGAGACCGACGAAGACCCGCGCGAAGCGACCAGCACAGGCCGAGTAGTTCTGGTGGCTGAATTCGCAGGCCCTGCTCGCCAGGAAGACGACCATGGGTACGACGAGCTCGGGTTTGATCACGTCCAAAAAGCCGATCTGTTTGAGGGCTTCCGGGTCTCCCACGGTTTCGGTCACCATGCGCGAAAAGCCGAATGGCAGCACGGTGTTCGACAGGATGCCGTGCTCCGCGCCCTCGATCGCGATCACGTTGGACAGGCCGACCAGCCCGGCCTTGGCCGCCGCGTAATGGGACTCCAACGGCTGGCCGAACATCCCGCCCGAGGAGGAGATGAACACGAACCGGCCGCAATGCTGATTTCTCATCACCTTGTACGCCGGCTGGCTCAGATAGAAGCCGCCGTCGAGATGCACGCTGAGCATCCGACGCCAGTCGTCCGCCGAAATCTCGTCGAACGCAATGCTGTTGAAGATGCCGGCGTTGCTCACCACGGCGTCGAGCCGGCCGAAGCGCTCGACGGCCAGCTCGACGATCGCCTCCCCACCCTGCGGGCTGGCCACCGAATCGTGGGAGGCCACCGCGACCCCGCCGGCGCCCTCGATCTCGGCGACGACCTCGTCGGCGACGGTGGTGTCGGCGCCCTCGCCGTGCATGGTTCCGCCGAGGTCGTTGACGATCACCGAGGCGCCGCGGCGAGCCAATTCCAGCGCGTAAAGCCGGCCGAGGCCTCGACCCGCTCCGGTGACGATCGCGACCTGATCGGTGAAGTCGATCATGGTGTTCCCTTCTGCGTCAGGCTCCTACCGAGTTCGGTGAGATAGCGGTCAGGCCCGCCGAGAAAGGCGCTCCAACCCAGCAGCCGCTTCAGATAAAGGTGGGCGTCGTGCTCCCAGGTGTAGCCGATGCCGCCGAATACCTGGATTGCGGTGTCGCCCACCGCGGCCAGTTGCCCACTGAACGCCTTGGCCCGCACCGCCGCCAAGTGACGTTCCTGAGCCCCCGCGTTATCGGCTGCCCACAGCGCGTGAATCACCCCGCTGCGGGCCAGCTCGACCGTCTCGTACATGTCGACGCAGAGGTGTTGGATCGCCTGGAACGAGCCGATGACCTGACCGAATTGCTTGCGCACCTTCGCGTACTCGACGGCCATGTCCATCACCGCTCGTGCGGCGCCGAGCGCGTCGGCGGCCATCGCGATCAGCACGTCGTCGACGACGGCCGCAACGTCGTCCGGTGACAGCGTGCCCAGCCGGTCGGCGGTCACGTCGTTGAGCTCGACACGAAACCGCTTGTGGGTCTGGTCAATTGTCCGCTCGGCCGTCAGCGAAACGCCGGCCGCGTTGACGGCGAACAGTCCGGTCCCGTCGCCGTCTTGTGCGAATACCAGCAGCACGTCCGCCGCGGCGGCGTCGGGCACACCGGCGAGCTCGCCTCGCAACACACCACCGTCAGCGGCGATTAGGGCTCCATCGAGGGGGCCGACGGTGGCGGTCGTGGTGCCGTCGGCGATCCCGGTGAGAATGTCGGCGGCCTGTGCGCCGCCGAGCCGGGTGAGCGTGCGCGTCGCCGCAACGGCGCTGGACAACCACGGTCCGGGGTGCAGCGCCGCGCCGAGCTCCTCGGCGACGATGCCGGCCTCGACCATCGTCATGCCGGCGCCGCCATATTCCGGCGGTACCAGCAGCCCGGTCGCGCCGAGGTCGGCGAGCCCGCGCCACACCACGTCGGTGCGGCCGGTCGGGTCGTCGAGCAGCCCGCGCACATGCTCGGAGATCGGCGCTTTCTCGGCGAGGAAGCGCCCCACCGTATCGCGCAGTGCCACTTGCTCTTCGGTCAGTTCGAGGTTCATTTGCGTGGCAATCCCAGCACCCGTTGCGCGGTGATGTTCTTGTTGATCTGCGTGGTGCCGCCCGCGATGGTGAGCGAGCGTGACGTCAGGCGGTAGTCGAGCCAGGGGCCCCGCGTGCCCAACACGTCGAAGGCCAGCGCGGCCAGCTCCTGTCCGATCTCGCCCCATACCGTTTTGGCGAGGCTGGCCGACCCGAACGAGTCGCCGCCGTGCAAAGTCGCCGAAATCGCTCGCTGGCACAACACTTCCAGATACTTGATGCGGACGGCGATCTCGCCGAGGCGCATCAATGTCACCGGGTCGTCACCGGCGCCGGCGGCGGCGAAGTCGGCCACTAATTCCTGCAGCCGCACCTCCATCTCGGCATACAGCCGCGCGGCCCCGGCGCGCTCGTGGCTCAGCGTGGTGGTGGCGACCTGCCATCCCGCGTTGAGCGGGCCGAGCAGGGCATCGGCCGGAATGCGCACGTCGTGAAAAAACATCTCGGCGAAGTCGGTGTCGGCGTTGAGCGTGACCAGCGGACGGACCTCGATGCCGGGCAGCGTCATGTCGACGATTAAGCAGGAGATGCCCTGGTGCTTCGGGACCTCGGGGTCGGTGCGCACATACAGCTGGCACCAGTCGGCCCGGTGCCCGAGCGAGGTCCAGATCTTCTGTCCGTTGACGACGAAATCGTCACCATCCCGCACCGCACGCGTGCGCAGCGCGGCGAGATCGGATCCGGCCTCGGGCTCCGACATGCCCTGGCACCAGATGTCGTCGGCGCGCATCATCCGGGGCAGCAGCGTCGTCTTCTGGGACTCCGTGCCGTACTGCATGATGGCCGGGGCGATGTTGTTCATGCCAATGACGTTGAGCGGCAACGGTGCTCGGGCTCGTGTGGTTTCCTCGGTGTAGACGAGCTGTTCGAGTACCGTCGCGCCTCGGCCGCCGTACTCCTCGGGCCAGGACACAGCCGCCCACCCGGCGTCGGCCATCGCGCGGTTCCACCCGCGCAGCATCTCGAAGGTCGCGTCGTCGCGGCCGGAGGGGCGGCGGGCGGCGATCAGCTCGTCGGTCAGATTCGCCGACAGCCAGGCGCGCAGCTCACCGCGGAACTGTTCGACCTCCGCCGGATATGAGAAATCCACGCTCTCTGTTTACCCCGCCCGATTGACTATGGCCAAGCCCGGACTTTACGTTGGAACAGATATTTGGTCAAAGGGTGCCCACGGTCGGAGGTTGCGCGTGCCAAGCGATGCGAGCGGCGACCCGCTGGGGGGCCTGGGCATGCTCGCGTCCGCGCTCGCCGGGCGGGCCGTGGCGGTTGACGAACTGCAACCGGGCGAACCCCCGTGGACCGACGGCCAGACGATCTACGTCGATCCTTCTGCGCGCGGCCGCGCGAGACTCGAGACGGTCGCCGTGCAGGCCTCGCTGATCGCGGCCGGCAGCCTGGATCCCGACGTCCTGCGCCGGCTGGTCCGCCACCGCCGGCTGGCCCGGCGCTACCTGGCGGTCGAGGGTCACCGCGCACTGGTCGCCAATACTGATCTGCTGCCCAACATCTTGGCGTCAGTGGCCAACCGCGACATCGCGAGTCGCAGTGACTCGCCGGCCGCGTCGCTGAGGATCGCCGACGAGCGCGGCGCGATCGACGACCCGGCACCGGAATTCGGCGTGATCCGTCCGTCGAAGGTGCTGGCCGTCTGCACGCGGGCGGCCAAACAGCAGGAACAGGAAGACCCCCAACATGTGCCGCGCGGTCGCGGCGCGAGGGAACTCGAGGAGCTTGACGAGGCCGCGATCGACGATTCCGACGAGCCGGACATGTTCACCAGCCCGGTGGGCGGGGGCGGCTTCATCGGCAAGTGGTTGAAGAAGATGCTTTCGTCGGTGCGCAAGACCGGGAGCGGCGGCGGGCCCCCCGGCGCGGATGCCGCGACGCATCGCACCAACTCCGCGAAGCGTGGCCTGCACGCCGTGTCCTCGCTGGCCTCGACGTCCAGCGAGGACGTCAACGACGAGGATGCGCAAGCCGATGAAGACGGCTTCCGGTATCCCGAATGGGACGTCGCGCGCAAGAGCTATCGGCCCGCCTGGTGCACCGTGCACGAGGTCGATCCCCAGCTCAAAGCATCCGCGACCCAGGCGATCGACGACGCCATCGGCCTGCGGCGCCCGCTGTCCCGGCTCGGCATGGGTCTGCACCGCCGGCACCGCCAGCCGCAGGGCGACGACATCGATATCGACGCGGCGGTCGAGGCTCGCGTCGAGGTGCGGGCCGGGTCGGTGCCCGACGAGGCGGTGTACCTCGACAGCCTGCGGCGCCGGCGCGACCTGTCGGTGCTACTCCTTCTCGATGTGTCGGGATCGGCGGCGGAGCCCGGCACGGTCGGCCGAACCGTGCACGAACAACAGCGTGCCGCTGTCGCGAATCTTGCTGTCGCGCTGCATGATCTGGGTGACCGGGTCGCGCTCTACGCCTATTACTCGCAGGGCCGGCGCGCGGTGAGCGTGGTGCCCGTCAAACGGTTTGACGATCACCTCGACTCCCGGGTCATGAAGCGGCTGAACAGCCTCGAGCCCGGCGCATACTCCCGCCTCGGCGCGGCCATCCGCCACGGCTCGGCGGTCTTGGAGGCGCGCGGCGGCACGTCACGGCGACTGCTGGTGGTGCTGTCCGACGGACTCGCGTACGACCACGGGTACGAGCGGCCCTATGGTGCCGCGGATGCGCGCCGCGCCCTGATCGAGGCCCGCCGCCGCGGCACCGGCTGCGTGTGCCTGACGATTGGCGCGGGGACCGACGTGCAATCGCTGCGCCGAGTCTTCGGTAGCACCGCGCACGCGACCATCGCGCGCCCCGACCAACTGGCCGGTGTGATCGGACCACTTTTCCGGTCCGCGCTGCGCTCGGCGGAGGTCCGCCGGAGGGTTTCGTGACGAGCTTTATCGGCGTACCTGCTTGTCAGGGCACTTGAAACAAACATCTGTTCCGGGTTAGGCTCCCAATAACCGCGGTGCGGCGGGTGGCAGAGGGGAAGCTATGGCCAGCGAGTCCGGACTCGTTTACCGGAACGGCGTGACCTCCGAGGCGGAATCGGTGCGGCCCTACTACAAGTCGATCGGCAGCGAAGAGGCCATCTTCAAGGCGGCCTACCGGCAGGGTTTGTCACTCGTGTTGAAGGGCCCGACGGGCTGCGGCAAGACCCGTTTCGTCGAGGCGATGGCCTACGACCTGGGCCGGCCGCTGATCACCGTGGCCTGCCATGACGACCTCACCACCGCGGACCTGGTCGGTCGGTATCTGCTGCAGGGCGACGAGACGGTGTGGGTCGACGGTCCGCTCACCCGTGCGGTCCGCGAGGGCGCGATCTGCTACCTGGACGAGGTCGTCGAAGCCCGACAGGACACCACCGTCGTACTGCACCCGCTCGCGGACCACCGGCGGCAGCTGCCCATCGAGCGACTCGGTGTGACGCTGGACGCGGCGCCCGGATTCGGCCTGGTGGTGTCCTACAACCCTGGCTATCAAAGCGTGCTCAAGGATCTGAAGGATTCGACGCGGCAGCGGATGGTCGCCATCGAATTCGGTTTCCCCGCAGCCGATGTCGAGGAGGCGATCGTTGCACACGAGGCGGGCGTGGACGATGCCACCGCGGCCGAGTTGGTGCGCTTTGGCCAGGCCATCCGCCGACTGGAGACCGGCGGGCTGCGCGAGGTCGCGTCCACCCGCGTACTCATCGCCGCGGGCCGGCTGATCACAGAGGGCCTGACCATGCGGGAGGCGGCTGTGGCCGCCATCGCCGGGCCGCTGACCGACGACGTCGCCGTGGGCAAGGCCCTGGGCGAGATGATCGAGATCTACCTAGGCGGAGCGGACGGGTCTGATGATTGATGCCGTAGGGCTCCGCCGCCCGGCATCGAACAAATATTAGGTATGGAGAGGCAGAATGTCGTACGAAAGCACCGCGGAGCCAATCAAAGTCGGCTATCTGATGGACTTCACGCTCCCACCGGGATTCCCCGAAGAATTGCAGGCGAGTTTCACGCGGTGCTTCGACCTCATCTTCGAAGAAGCCCTTGAACAGGGCCTGATCGATCGCCCGGTGCAAATGATCTATCGCGAGGTGGAGGGGTTGCCCAAGGGATCGGTCAAGGCGGTGATCGATGCCGTCGGAGAGCTCGTCGACGAAGGCTGCCTAGTGGTGTTCGGCCCGCACATCACCGACAACTGCGTGCCCACCCGGGAAGCGATCGAGGAGCGGTTCAAGGTCCCGGCGATCAGCGTCACCGGCACCGACGACTGGCTGGGCGAATGGACGTTCGCCTTCCCCCAGGGATCGATGACCGACGAGCCAATCTTCATCGCGGACCTCGTCGCCAAGCGCGGCCTGTCCGAGATCGGGGTATTGGTCGAGCAGAACCTGATCGGCGAAAGCTACCTGAAGAATCTGCGAAGTGCGTGCCGCCGCAAAGGCATTCGCATCGTTGCCGAGGCCGCGATCGCGCAGACCGCGCAGGACATCAACGAAGCCGTGCGTACCCTGCACGACGCGAAGGCCGAAGCGATCGTGCATCTGGGTTTCGGCTTCGGGATCGTATTCATCAACCCGGCGCTTGAGGCCGTCGATTGGGACCCGCCGCGATTCACCACCACGGCTTTCCAGAATGCGTGGGTGAACCCGATCATGTGGAACGCGTTCATGGGCTGGATCGGGGTCGACCAGTACGACGAAGAAAACCAGATCGGCCAGGACTTCCTCGATCGTTACGCCGAGAAGTACGACGGCAGCCGCCCCGAATACTGCGTCTCGGTGGTCAACCGTGATGTTGCCGCCACACTCGTGCGCGCGTTTGCCGACGCGCACCCGCTCAGCCCGCGCGGGGTCAAAGAGGCGCTGGAGCGGGTGAAGATGATGGAAGCCGCATCCGGCGCACCCGGTACCCGGGTGTCCTTCGGTAAATGGACCCGGCGCGCATGGATGGGCGCGGGTTACCTGGTGGCCCGAACTCTCGATGCCGACGGCATCAACTCGCGCCTAGTCGATCGCTTCGGAGAGTGAGGCTGACCAAATGAGTACCGAGCAATCCACACCGCCTGCCGCCCAAGAGAAGCCGGCATCCCCGCAGCGGGGTGAGAAGCGCGGCTACGGCGGTTGGATCGCCGGCGCCGCCCTCGCGCTGTTCGCGCTCTTCTTCATCGCGAACTGCCGGGTCGCCCTAGACCCCCGCGTCGCCAACCCGAACGTGGAGGGCCGGCCGCGCCCGGTCAAGTTCCTCTTCGGGCTGGACTACATCACTTTCTTGGATGTTGCCACCGCCATCGCGCTGATCGTGCTGCTGGTGGTGTTCGTCCGGGGCTGGCGGCGCAATCCGGGCAGCCCCGCGATGCTTATGTTCCTGTGCACCACGCTGATCGTGTGGCAGGACCCGATCATGAACTGGTCGCCGTTCGCGGTTTACAACCCCGACCTCATCCACTGGCCCGAGTCCTGGCCGCTGGTGTCGTTGTCGCCGACGGTCGAACCGTTCGTGGTCTTTGGTTACGTGATGTTCTACTTCGGCCCCTACTTCCCGGGGGTTTGGATCCTGCGCAAGCTGCAGGCCAAGTACGGTCCGCAGGCGTTCGCTTCGCGGCACCCGTTGATCTGCCTGGGCGGGATCGTCCTGGTGATCGGGTTCGTCATGGATGCCGCGCTGGAGATTCAGCTCACGCACGCCGGCATGTACATCTACTCGCAGGTGATCCCGTGGGGTTCGGTATTCACCGGCACGACGTTCCAATTCCCGCTGATCTGGGAGTCGTTCTCGGTGACCTTCGTGATGATCCCGGCGGCGATCCTGTGCTACCGCGACGACACCGGAAAATCGGTGGCGGAGAAGCTGGCCGCGAAGGCGAAGATCTTTCCTCGTCGTCCGGTACTCGGCACCTTCCTGGTGATGTTCACCATCATCAACGTGTCCTACTTCGCCTACGGGGCGTGGTTCTGGGCCATCAAGGTCAGCCATGCGGCGACCTCCGTGGCCTGCCCTTGGCCTTACCCAGAAGCCAAAGTCTATGACCCGCAGGGATTTTACGAGCAGGCGGGCGCGCAGGGCCCGTACTCGGTAGGCATCTGGTCGACCTGGGCGAGCGGGGAGCCGAACGGGCGGCCGCACGTCGACCCGCCGCCGCCAGGGCAGGGTGCCTGTGCGAGCAAGCATGGGTGAGCCTCGCAGCGTCGTCATCACCGGCGCTTCCCGTGGGCTCGGCTTCGCGTCGGCCGTCCGCCTCTACCGTGATGGCTGGCGGGTGGTTGCGGCGATGCGCACACCCGACCCGGCGATGGCGCACCTTCGCGAGGTGACGGGGGCCGCCCCAGACGACGACCGGCTGATCGGGGTCCAGCTCGACCTGTGTGACCCGGCGTCGATTGCGGCCGCGGCCAAGGCAATCGAAGACGCGGTCGGTGCGCCGTACGCCCTGGTCCACAACGCCGGCATCTCCGCCGCCGGGATGGTGGAAGAGGCCGATATGCGGTTGTGGCAGAACATGTTCACCGTCCATGTCATGGGCCCGGCTGAACTCACGAAGGCGTTGTTGCCGTCAATGCGGGCGGCGGGCGAGGGGCGCATCGTGCTGGTAGCCAGCACGGCCGGGGTGCGCGGTCAGCCGGGCACCGCGCCGTACTCGGCGACCAAGGGAGCGATGGAGCGGTGGGGCGAATCGATGGCCTGCGAGATCGCGCCGTTCGGTCTCGGCGTCACCGTCTTGGTGACCGGCACCTACGACACCGACATCATCACCGACGAGGGCACCATCGACGACCGCAATTTCGAGGGCCCCTACGCGCGGTTGCACCAGACCATGAACACCCGCGGCCGGTTCGCCGTCAGCTTTGCCCGTGCGCCCGAACGGTTCACCGACGGATTGGTCAAGGCACTGGAGGACAAGGGGCCCTTCCGCCGCCGCGGCGTCGGACCCGATGCGTCGATGTTGTTGGCGTCCAACCGGATTCTTCCCGCGATCGGGATGCATCACATGTCCCGAATCGTGCTCGGCATACCCAGACAGGGCTCGATGCGGGGCGGGGCGTGGCCGTTGACCTTGGCCCAGAAGGCGACAGTGTTGGCCGTGCGAGTCGTGCCGCCGTCCGTGTTACAGCGGTTGGCCCGGCGCCGCAAGGGAAATGAGGAGTAACCATGGAACAGCTATTTGACGACCTTGAGGATTTCGGTTCGTTCGACGACGCGATATCCGGTGACGTGCGTGACCCGTACACCGAGCTGGCGCGGATACGCCGCGAGGAACCGGTGCAGCGACTCGAGACGTCGGGGGCGCTGCCGCACGAGGAATCACTGCCGATGTTCATCGTGTATCGGCACGAGGATGTCCAGCAGATGCTGCGCGACAACGAGACGTTTTCGTCGTCAGCGGTGATCGCGGCTTTTGGTCCCGTGCTGGGGGAAGGCGTGATGCTCGGCATGGACGAGCCGATCCACGGCCGGCTGCGTTCGCTGGTACAGAAGGCGTTCACGCAGAAGGCCTTGGCGCGCTGGCAGGATGAGCTCGTCGGCCGGGTGGCGAACGGCCTGATCGACAAGTTTGCGCCCAATGGCAAGGCGGATCTGGTCAAGGAGTTCACCTTCGACTATCCGAGCCAGATCATCGCGGGCCTGCTGGGCCTGCCGGAGAAGGACTACCCACAGTTCCAGCGCTGGTCGATTTCGCTGCTGAGCTGGCTGATGAACCCGGAACGCGGGCTTGCGGCCTCGGCCGCGCTGTGCGACTACTTCGCGCCGATCCTCGAGGCCCGCCGCGCCGAGCCGAAGGACGATCTGATCAGCGCGCTTGCCGCGGCCGAGATCGACGGGGAAAAGCTCGCGGACGAGGAGATCTTCTCGTTCCTGCGGCTGCTGCTGCCCGCGGGTGTCGAGACGACCTACCGAGCGCTCGGCAGCCTCCTTTTCGGGCTGTTGTCGGACCCGGCGCAATTGGACGCGATCCGCGCGGACCGGTCGCTGCTCCCGGCGGCCATCGAGGAGGGCGTGCGGTGGGAACCGCCCCTGCTGACCATTACCCGCGTCGCTACCCGCGACACCGAACTCGGCGGGGTTTCGATCCCGGCCGGGGCGACGGTGATGCCGATGCTGGGCTCGGCCAACCGGCAGGAAGACCGCTATCCCGATCCCGACACGTTCAACATTCACCGGCAGGCCAAGGCGAATCTGGGCTGGGGGCACGGCGTGCACGTCTGCCTCGGCATGCACCTGGCGCGGCTGGAAATGCGCACCGCCATCAACCTGTTGCTGGACCGGCTGCCGAATCTTCGGCTGGACCCCGACGCCGACGACCCGCACATCCGCGGCCAAGTTTTCCGATCGCCGACCTCGCTACCGGTGCTGTTTGACGCCCAGTGAGCACGCAAACTTGCCAATCGGCTAGTTTCCAGTAAGGCTCTCCGGAGAGCCCCCTAACGAGTCAACAGAGAGTGACAGATATGGCCGACACTGTAAAGGTCCGGTTCGAGCCGAAGATGATGATCGACGGCAAGCTCGTCGACGGCCAGGCCGGCACCTTCACCAACATCAACCCGGCGACCGAGGAGTCGCTCGGCGAGGTCGCGGACGCGTCCAAGGAGGACATGCATCGGGCCATCGACGCCGCCCGGCGCGCCTTCGACGAGACCGACTGGTCGACCAACCGCGAGTTGCGCAAGCGCTGCCTGTTGCAGCTGCACGACGCGATCGAGGAGGAGAAGGAAGAGCTGCGCGAGGAGCTCATCCTCGAGGTCGGGTCGCCGCGGGCCATCACGTTCGGGCCGCAGCTGGACGCGCCGCTTCAGGACGGTTTGAAGTACCCCGCCCGGCTGATCGACGAGTACGCCTGGGAGACCGACCTCGGCGACCGGGTGATCAGCCTCACCGGTGCGAACACCACCATCAAGGTGTGGCGGGAGCCGGTGGGCGTGGTCGGCGCGATCGTGCCGTGGAACTTCCCGTTCGAGGTCACCATCAACAAGCTCGGCCAGGCACTGGGGACCGGCAATACGGTCGTGCTCAAGCCGGCGCCCAATACCCCGTTCAACGCGACCCGGCTCGGCCGGCTGATCGCCGAAAAGACGGACATCCCCGCCGGCGTCGTCAACGTCGTCACCGCATCGGATCACTTTGTGGGCGAGGAGCTTACGCTGTCGCCCAAGGTCGACCTGATCTCGTTCACCGGCTCGACGGTGGTGGGCAAGCGGATCATGGAAAAGGGCGCGGCCACCATGAAGCGGCTGTTCCTGGAGCTGGGTGGCAAGTCGGCCACGATTGTGTTGGAGGACGCCGATTTCGGGTTGGCCTGCGCGATCGGCATCGCGCCGTGCATGCACGCCGGCCAGGGGTGCGCCAACCCGACGCGGATGCTGCTGCCGCGCTCCCGCTACGAGGAGGGGGTGGCGATCCTCAAAGCCATCTACGAGAACGTCACGTGCGGCGACCCGCAGGACCCCGGAACCCTGTGCGGCCCGGTGATTTCGGAGAAGCAGCGCGA
>Ga0075364_10000390_pt1 | contig 21830 bp, 18 predicted proteins | sample EndMetdeltDD1764_FD_71517 | JGI IMG/M metagenome (GOLD analysis project Ga0075364, IMG submission 71517) | Populus endosphere microbial communities from Tennessee, USA - Endosphere MetaG P. deltoides DD176-4 | ecosystem: Host-associated > Plants > Roots > Endosphere | place: USA: Tennessee...
ATGTTGCGTGCGATCGTGGGCGAGGAGATCGCCACGCGCGACCTTGCCGAACCAGGGCTGTGGTCGATGATCGAGGTGCTTGCGCCGACGGTCATCGCCGTTGGTTCCCCCGAGCTGGTGGCGGCGATGGTGCCACCGTTCCTGCGCGGCGACGAGATGTGGTGTCAGGGGTTCTCCGAGCCGGACAGTGGAAGCGACCTTGCGTCGTTGTCGTGCCGGGCCACCGCGGTCGACGGCGGATGGTCGGTGAACGGGCAGAAGGTGTGGACGAGCTTCGCCCAACTCGCCACGCGGTGCATCCTGCTGACCCGCACCGGTGAACCGGGCAGCGCCCATCGGGGCATCACAGCCTTCTTCGTCGACATGGATTCACCCGGCATCACCTACCGGCCGATCGAGATCCAGAACGGTCGGCTCGAGTTCTGCGAGGTGTTCTACGACGACGTGTTCGTGCCCGCCGACCGCGTCCTGGGCGGCGTCGGCCAGGGCTGGCAGGTCGCGATGAACATCCTTCCCTACGAGCGCTCGACGGCGTTCTGGCATCGCGGCGCGTTCTTGCACCACCGGTTCGACGCCTTGGTCGCCAACGTGGCAGCGGCCGGTCGGCGGGACACCGGCGATGCACATCTCCTCGGCGAAGCGTTCCAGACGTTGATGGCATTCCGGTTCCGATCACGCGAGACACAGCACCGGCTGGCGGGCGGTGAGTCGCTCGGCGCGGAGACGTCGATCGACAAGATCCTCATCGCGGCAGCTGACCAGACGCTCTACAACGCGGCGCGAGATCTGCTGCCCGGAGTGATCGAGTTCGATGCCGACACCGCGGCCGGCCACTGGCGCTGGGACTACCTGTACTCGAAGGCCGCGACCATCTACGGCGGCACGGCCGAGATCCAGCGCAACATCGTTGCCCGGCGCTTGCTCGACCTCGGGGCGGAGCCGTGATCGATGCCGACGATCTCGCCCTGCTGGCCGTCAGCTTGACGGCCGCGATGGCACGAGAATCGGGGGCTGCGGCCGCCGACGCCGCGTTGCACGCTGTCGGGTGGGGCGAGCTCCTCGTGGCCGCGCCAATCCAGGGTGCCGCGGTGGCCTTCGCCGCGCTCGGTAGGACGGGTTCCGCTGCGTGCGTGCTCGACGATGTCGTCGCCAACGCGCTCGGTGTCGACGTGAGGCCGGACGTGTGCGTCGTGATGCCGGCTCCCGGTCGAGGTGCCCCAGCGGGTACGCGGGACGGTTCGGTCATCCGCGTCGACGGCCTGGTGTCGGCGCGCATCGACAACAGCGAGCGCGTGGTCGTGCCGTTCGAGGATGACGGGCGAGAGTTCGGCTTCGTGGCGGTCGATGCCACGCTGCTGCGGCCGCCCCCGCTCCCGTCGCTCGACCCGGCTCGCCAGTATCGGCGCGCCGTCGGCGAGGTCCGGCTCGACGACGCGCGTGTCGTCGAGGTGACGGGCACGTGGGAGGTCGTCGTGCGAAACGCGCGTGCGGCGTTGGCTCATCAGCTCATCGCCATCTCGCGCGTGATGCTGGAGATGGCTCGCCGGCATGCGCTCGATCGTGTCCAGTTCGGCCGGCCGGTGGCATCGTTCCAGGCCGTGCGCCACAAGCTGGCCGAGGCGCTCGTCGCGATCGAAGGCGCGGCGTCCGTCGCGCATGCGTGCGTGGCGGACGACTGCGACGCGCTGGTGGCAACGATGGCCAAGTCGCTCGCGGGCGCCGCCGCACGGTCGACCGCGGCGAACGCTCAGCAGGTGCTGGCCGGCATCGGCTTCACGACGGATCACCCATTTCATCTGTCGTTGAAACGAACGATGGTGATCGACACGCTGTTCGGCTCTGCCCGAACCCTGCCGGCCGAGATCGGCCACATCCTCGTCGCCCGCGGCGCAGCCCCGCGTCTGGTCGAGCTGTGAACGGCGCTGGGTAACCTTCGGCGCACGGGCGGATTGTTCCTGCGGCTCCGAACGTACCCAGAACGCCGATTGCGGCGCGTTCGTCAGGCGTCGGTCTCCCGCTCGACCAACCGCGCGAGGCTGGCGAGCGCCATGCGCGTGCCGAGCTCGTTGTCTGTAGGGGAGACCACGTCCGGAACGCCCTCGTGGAGCATGACCACCTCGGTGCCATCGGCTGCATCGTGAAGCGTCGTCGTCAGCGTCATCGGCTGTCGCATGGCTGGATCGTCCGTTTCGAACTGCATCGTCTCCACCACCTGCTCGTCAGGGATGAGCCGCAGAAATCGGCCGTGGTAGGTGTCTGTGCGTCCCGCCGACTTGCCCGTGCGCCCAGCGTCCTTGTACGTCAAGGAGATCCGGAACTCGCCGCCCTCGCGAGCGTCGAACGTGCGGACGAGACACTCCATGTCGTCCGGCGCTCGCCAACGAGCGATCGCATCCGGGTCGATCAGCGCCGCATAGACGACCGATCGAGGGGCGTGAATCGTCCGTGACACCTGCGTGGTCTGCACATGCATCAGACTGCCCGCCCGCGCTCCACCGCGCAACACCCGCCCGCTCTGCCGTCGTGGGTTCGGGCGCTTACGCTGGACGGGATGACCGACACGCGTCCGTTCCGCATGGGCAGGCTCGACCACGTGCACATCCGTGTGCCGGACAGGGCGCAGGCAGCGGCGTGGTACGCGACGCATCTCGGGTTCGAAGCGGTCGACCGGTACGACTTCTGGGCGACTGGCTTCGAGGGTGGGCCGCTGCAGATCTCAGCGGACGGGGGAGCGACGATGCTGGCGCTGTTCGAGGCCGGCGACGGTCACCCCATGGTCCCTCAGACCACGGGCATTGCCTTCAGTGTCGATGCCGACACCTTCATCGCGTTCACACGCTCGCTTCCCGGTGAGATCTGCGACCCATCCGGTCGAGCGCTCGTCCCGGATGACCTGATCGACTTCGACATGTGTTGGGCGTTCGACCTCGCTGATCCGTGGGGCAACCAGTACGAGCTCAACTGTTACGACTACGACCGGATCAAAGCCGAGCTCGTCGAGCCCGACTCGATCGCGGCAGTCCGCTACTGGCCTCGCGAGCTGTACGACGGATATGCCAAACCGAGCTGAGGCTCCGTCACGGTGGTCCGCACACAGGTCACGGCACGCGTGTGATCGCGGCGTGACTGGCTTCGAGCAATCGTTCCGCTCGCCGCGAGGTCTCGGCGAGATGGTGGGCAGGCACCGTGGGCCACAGGTGGTGTTCGAGGTGATGGCCCATGCCGAGCAGGATCCGGGGGATCAGCCGGCCGTGCAACGTCTTCGACTGCTGTAGCTCCGTCGCGCCATGTGGGTTGTGCACCGTCGTGACCGAGACCACGGGGAACAGCCAGGACCCGATCGTGGCGACGGCGACGTACACGCACAGCGGAACGAGATGTCCGGTGAGAGCCGCGGCGATCGCCGTCGCGACGATTGCCGATTGAACGGCGATCTCGGCAACCATTGTTCGGCGTCTGTCCGGGTGATGTCGCCAGGCCCAGTTCCACAACTGGTATCGGTACGTCGGGCCGGCGGCGAGCACCCGCCACAACGGCCATCCAGCCAGAAAGGCCTCCGGGTCGCGTGTGCTCGGGTAGAGCCGATGGTGCGCTTGGTGGGTAGCGGCCAGGGAATGTCCGCTGTCGAGCATCAGCAACGCCAGTCCGCCGAGTAGCAGTGAGTTCATACGCCTCGACAGTCCGAGCGAGCTGTGCATCAGATCGTGGACGACGACGACATCGCTGACGAACACGACTGGAACGAGCAAGACGGCGACAACCCAGTGACCGTGGAACGCTGCCCACGCGTAACAGCCGATGGCGGCCACCGGTCGGACAAGCGCGATCGTCAGTTGCCGCCGACTCGTGGCGAGGAGGTCGTCGCCGAGCTCGTTGATCGACGGAACCGACGCAGCATGCACCTGCAACTGGTGGATCGCACGATCGATCTGCACCGAATCGACAGCGATCATTGCGTCGAGCCGATGAGCGCGAGCATCGGGCCGAGCACCGCGACGAGTGTGTCCGCCTCGTCGAACAGTGCCAGACCGTTCTGTCGATCGCCTTCGAGCTGCGCCATCAGCTCGATCCCGAGGAACAGAGACACCAGTGCGCGAGCGACCACGCGGGAACTGAACATGCTCGCGAGTGAGGTTCCGACCATCAGTCGCTCGATCACCTCCGTCGTCAGATCGATCCACGGCTGCACCCGCTGCGCGATCAGCGGCCCGAAACCTGGAATCGCAGCAGCACCTCCGACGAGTGCGGCCATGACCGCGATGTGGCCGCTCTCGTAGTCGTCACGGTTGAGCGCGGCGACGATGCGGATCGCCTCGCCGAGGTCGCTGACGCCGACCGTCGCCTCGCGATATCGATCGAGGCGTTCCTCCGTGGAGGTGTCCAGCGCCGCAAGCAGCAACTCGTTCACCGAGCCGAAGTGGTAGAACACGGCCGCCGAGTTCACACCTGCCCGAGCGGCGATGGTGCGGGCGCTTGCCCCGACGAAGCCCTCCTCGCGCAGCACGTCGATGGCCGCAGTGATCAGGTCGGCCCTGGCCAAACCTGCTTGCGCAGCCGATGGTCGACCTCGCGTTCGTGTGCCAGCCTTCACCACGTGCTCCTCAATTCATCGATTGATTAAATCAATTGATGAATTATGGCTGGCCGCGCGCATCGATGCAACTTCAATCCCGTCAGCTGACAGGGGCTGGGCGACTTCTGGACCATTTGCGTACCGAAAGTCGCCCAGCCTGGTCCTAGGTCGTGGCGTCGCTAATGTGAGTCGGTGCGCAAGCGGGGCGGGTGGTGGGCGAGTCGTCGAGTTGTCGTCGCGCTCTCGCTCCTGCTCGCCGTCGCGGCGATGGTGCCGCGACGAGCGGTCGCCGAGCCATCCGGCGGCTCGATCTCCGGAAGGGTGACATTGGGTGCCGACCCGGTCGTTGCCGCGGAAGTGCGCCTGTCGTCAGCAACATTCGGCGGACCGATTCTCATGACGACCACCGACTCGTCGGGTGCGTTCAGCTTTGGGTCCGTGCCAGACGGCACGTACCACGTACTTGTCGATCCCGATGATCTGCTCGCTCGCAGAGCGGACGTCACGATCGACACTGCGCATCCCACTGCGACGGCAGACATCGCCTATCCGCGCGGCGCCGTCAGCGGCACAGTGCTCTTTCACGGACAACCGTCGGTTGGCGCCACCCTGACCGTCCATTCCGAGGCTTTCGTGAAGACCGATGCGGCGGGGAACTTCATCATGCGTGGCTTGGACGAGGGCGTTCCGTACGACGTGCGAGTCACCTCGGCGAACGGCATCTGGGCTGACTTTCCGACTCCGTTGCACGCGGGAGACGGCGCGACGACCTTCGACATCGCGCCGGATGTGCTGCGTGGAACTGTTCACGATCACACCGGTGCGCCGATCACGGGGACGTTCGTCGCGTTCAACGGCCGCGAGGAGCCGACGTTTCCGGTTCAAGCGGTCGGCGGGGTGATCGACACACCGCTGCCCGCTGGCGAGTATCGCCTGACGTATCTCCCGGGTGGTTCAGCGCTCGGGTACCGGTTCCCGCAGACCCTCCAGCTGCACTCGCCCGAGCGTGCCGACTTCGATCTCACGATTCCGGAACCCGGATTGGTGTCCGGTCTGATCGAGATCGCGCCAGGCGTACCCGTTCCGGCCGGGATGCGGGTGTTCTTGGTGAACACGGATATCAAGTACTCGTTCAGCGACGTCATCGAGGACAATTCGGGTACTGAGGGTCTTTCGACGACGACGACCACCGACCTCGCTGGGCGGTATCGGTTCTCGAATGTCTGGCCGGGTTCCTACCGTGTTTGGTGGGTCGACGACGCGCTGTTGCAGGTCTTCTCAGCGTCCGACTCGTCGGCTGGAAAGCCACTGTGCCCTGTCTGGCGCAATGAGTGCCCGTTCCCGGTCGCGCCGGGACAGAACCTCGACGCGGTGAACGGCGTTCGCCCGGCCGGAGTGGTGACTGGCGTCGTCAGCTATCGCGGTGCCCCGGTGTCCGGCGCTTCGGTGATCGTCGTCGACAACATCGACGAGGTGCGGCCGCCGATGTCATGGGATCTGCACGGCACGGTGCGCACAGCAAGCGACGGCAGCTTTACCGTGCCCGGAGTTGCCCCCGGAACGTACCGTTTGCAGATCGCGAGCGATGTCGGCGGGGCGTTCTCGGGACCCTTCACTGTCGGCGACCAGGTGGTCGGACCCGTTCGGGTGTCGGTCGGTCGAGCGGTGCTCGACGGCACGGTGCGCCTCGCCGACGGTTCGCCTGCGCAGAGCGGGACTGTGTCGGTCAGGGAGGTCGGTGCTGATGAACACCGCCCGGCGTCGCTGGACTCTGACGGGCACTTCGTGATGAAGAATGCCCCGGAAGGAATGCTGGAGGTGACTGTGGTCGCACCGTCCCGCTGTCACGGGTGGTGGACGTCGCCGACGTTGGTCCAGACGACGGAAACCTTGCGTCCGCTCGGCCTCGACCTCGTCGTTCCAGAGCCGGGCTCGGTCACGGGCACGATCACCCTCCCGATCCCCGCGAGCGCTGGGCGATTGACCCTCTCGATCGACGACCCCGATGGATCGCCCACTGCCGTGGCGACGGCCAACGCCGACGGCACCTATTCGATCGAGTCGGTGCTCCCCGGCACGTACCAACTCCGTGTGACCTCAGGTTCGTATCCGAACACCACGACGGAGATGGTGGTCACCGTCACGGTCACGACTGGCCACGTCACTCAGGCCGACATCGGTGCACAGGTGGTGGTCCTTCCGGCGACGACGTGATCGTCGAAAACGGTGACAGGGACTGGACGACGAGCGCGCATATGCGTACCCAGAGTCGCCCAGGGTGCGTCAAGTAATGGCGCCGCTGGCTTTCAACGATTCGATGCGCTCCCAGGCGATGCCGCGTTCCATCAGCAGCAGTTCGGTGTGCTCGGCGAACTCGGGTGCGCGGCGCAGCACGGACGGCTCTTCGTCGAACTGCACCGGGCCGGAGACGATGTCGTAGCCGACCGGCTTGCCGTCGTCGTCGACGACGGGGCCGATCATGCCGTTGGCGCGCACCTGATGATCGGTCGTCACCTGCACCGTGTCCTGCACCGGCGCCCACGGACCCTCCATCGTGCGCAGGCGTTCGCGCCACTCGTCGAGGGTGCGCGAGGCGAACACCTCGCGCAGGATCTCGACGGCGTCGGCGCCGTTGGCGACGAGGTCTTCCTGGGTTGCGAAGCGCGGGTCGTCGGCCAGCTCCGGGCGGTCGATGTGCTGGCAGACGTCAGCCCAGTAGCGGCCCGGTTGCAGCATGACGAGCGTCAGCAGGCGCTTGTCGGCCGTGCGGAACGTGCCGGTGAGCGGGTTGTGCGGCGCGACGTACACGCCCGAGGCCTGCCCGATCCACGCCTTGTCCTGCAGGATCGACGCGTCGATGCTCATGCCCATTGCCCACACGCCACTGCTGAGCAGCGACACGTCGACAACCGAGCCTTCTCCGGTTCGGGCCCGCTTGAACAGCGCCGCGGCGATGCCCCCGGCGAGGTTCGAGCCGGAGATCGTGTCGCCATAGGCGGGCCCGGGAGGCCCGATCATGCCGTCGAGATCGCGTGGCGTGATGCTCGCTGCCGTTGACGCCCGCGCCCAATAGGCGGTCATGTCGTAGCCGCCCTTCTCGCGCTCGTCGCCGCGCACCCCGAGCGCGCTGCCGCGGGCATAGACGATGTTCGGGTTGTCGGCGCGGATGTCGTCGACGTCGATCTTCAGCTTGCGTCGCGCCTCGGGCAGGAAGCTGGTGAGGAACACGTCGGCTTCACGGACGAGGTCGCCGAGCAACGCTCGCGCGTCTGGGTGGGCGATGTCGATGCCGATGCTGCGCTTGCCGTGGTTGGGATGCACCCACGCCGGGTTCGGGTCACCCATCACGAAGTCGCCCATCCGGCTCAGGCCCCGTTGCGGATCGCCGGTGCGGGCGTGCTCGACCTTGATGACGTCAGCGCCCCACTCGGCGAGCAGCGCACCGGCCGAGGGTACGAACCCCCAGATCGCGACTTCGACGACGGTGACACCGGCAAGTGGCTTGGACATGAGCGGACTCCTTGGAAGCGTGCGATCGTTGGACGAGCTCGGCTCAGGCGGTGGGCGGAAGCGGCTCGCCGAAGGTCTTCATCTGCAGGAACTCCTCGAGCCCGGCCACGCCCATCTCGCGGCCGAAGCCGGACTGCTTGTAGCCGCCGAACGGTGCATTGGGAGCGTTGTACATTCCGCCGTTGATGCTGAGTGTGCCGACGCGCACGCGCCGCGCGACGGTCAGGGCACGCTCGCGATCCGAGCAGTGCACCGCGCCCGACAGGCCGAACACGGAGTTGTTGGCGATGCGCACGGCGTCGTCGTCGCCGTCGTGGGGGAGGATCACGAGCACGGGTCCGAACACCTCGTCCTGGGCGATGGCGCTGTTCTCGTCGGCCCCGACGATCAGGGTCGGTTCGAAGAAGAAGCCCTTGTCGAGGCCGGCCGGCGGCTTGCCGCCCGTCACGACCGTCGCTCCGTCGGCGACGGCGCGATCGACGTGATCCTGCACCCGCTGGCGCTGGCGGGCAGAGATCAGCGGACCCATGTACATCGACGGATCGGTGGGATCGCCGACCGTCAAGCCCTGGAGCGTGGAGCTGACAAGTCCGACTGCCTCATCGAGCTTGGCCCGCGGCACGACGAGCCGCGTCGTGATCGCGCAGCCCTGGCCGGCGTGCGATCCGGCCGCGAACGAGCAGAACATCGCTGCGTACGGCAGGACGTCGTCGTCGAGCACGAGGTACGCGGACTTGCCGCCCAGTTCGAGGAAGCACTTCTTGAGGGTCGCGCTGGCCGCGGACATGATCGCCTTGCCGACCGGGGTCGAGCCGGTGAACGTCACCATGTCGACGCGTGGGTCGGTGGTCATCAGCGCGCCGACCGATGCCTCGCTGGATGCGAGCACGCTGATCACGCCCGGTGGGATGTCGGTCTGCTCGGCGATCAACTTGCCGATGGCGAGTGTGATCAGCGGCGTGTCGGGCGCGCCTTTGAGCACCACCGTGCAGCCGGCGGCCAACGCCGGTGCGAGCTTGGCCAGGTTGAGCTGGGTGGGGTAGTTGTACGCCGAGATCGCGCTCACCACGCCATACGGTTCGCGCTCGACCCAGCGGTGATGCAGCGCGCCACGCACCTCGGCGTTGCCGAGGTCGATCGTGCCGTCGAACGTCGCCGCCTGGCCGGCGTAGTACTCGAGCACACCGATCGCACCCTCGAGCTGAGGGCCCTTGGTGCTGCTGACCGGTGCGCCGACCTCGGCGACCGTGAGCGTGCGCAGCTCTTCGAGGTTGTCGTTCATCGCCGTGACGAGCTGATCGAGGCAGCGCGCGCGGAACTCGCGATCTGTTGCCCACGAGGTCTCGTCGAACGCGCGCCGGGCGGCTCCGATCGCGCGATCGACGTCGGCGATGGTCGCGTCAGCCGGATGCCCGATCACCTCCTCGGTGGCCGGGTTGATCGATTCGAAGGTGCGGCCGCCCTCGGCGGCGACGAGGGCACCGTCGATCAGGAGCTTTGGTTCGTGCAAGAAATCCATCGTTTGATCCCCTTGTCGAGGTCGAGGCTGAGTGCGGTCAGGTCCGCTCGGGAAGGAGCGCGGTATCGGGCTCGGGTACGAGGCCCCATGTCTCGAAAGCCATCGCCAGCATGTTGTACGTACCGACGAGGAAGATCAGATCCATCTGCTGATGCACGTCGAGCGCGGCGGTGAACTGCGGCCACAGCGAATCGCCGATCCTGCCGTTCGCGAGCAGTTCGTCGGTCGCTTCCAGCACGAGCAGGTCGAGTCCCGCGAAGCCGGTGTTGCCACGCGCGAGACGTTCGATCTCGCCGGATGTGACCCCACCGTCGAGGGCGAGCTTGACGTGTTGGCCCCACTCGTAGGCGGACTGCCGAGTGTGAGCCACGCGCAGGATCGCCAATTCGCGCAGGCGCAGCGGCAGCGAGTTGTGCTTGAGCTGGTGGCCGTTGAAGGCCCAGAACGCCTTCGCCAGCGCCGGGTGGCGCGCCATGGTGCCGACGACGCTGAACTGCTGGGGGTCGTACCGGTGACCGGACCCAGCGCGGGGGATCTTGTCGGCAGGCATGCCGAGCAGCGCTGCGTAGGCGTCATACTCGTCGTCGCCCCACTCGTCGGGGGACAGCGGCGGGACGCGCGGACCTGCACCGCCCGCACGGCTATCACTCATGTGTTGCGCCCGCCGTTGACGCCGATGACCTGGCCGGTGATGTACGAGGACTCGTCCATGCACAGGAACATCGCCGCGTTGGCGATGTCGGCCGGTTCGCCGGCTCGGCGCACAGGCGTGATGCTGGCGAAGTGTTCGAGGCTGTCGGTGAAGCGACCCTCGGCGACAGCCCGGTCGGTCATGGGCGTGATGATCATGCCCGGAGGGATGGTGTTGACGGTGATGCCGCGCGGCCCCAGTTCGAGCGCCATGCTCTTGGTGAGGCCGATCAGGCCCGCCTTCGAGCTCACGTACGCGGCCATGAAGGGCTGGCCGCCTTGCGCGCTCGACGACGAGATGTTGACGATGCGTCCCCACTGGGCAGCCTTCATGTCGGGCAGCACCGCCTGCGCGCACATGAACGGCCCGCGCAGGTTGATCGCCATCACGCGATCCCACAGCTCGTCGGTGATGGCCGAGAACTTGCCGAACTGCTCGATGCCCGCGCTGTTGACGAGGATCAGAACCGGCCCGAGCTCGCCGCGGACACTCGCGACCGCATCCTCGATCTGCGTGCGGTCGGACACGTCGACGACGTACCCGGCGACCGTTGCGCCGCCGGCGCGCAATCGCTCGACCTCGGTGTCGAGGTTGTCCTTCTGGATGTCGAAAATCGCGACCTTGGTACCACGCGCGACAAGCGCGTCGACGATGGCAAGGCCGATGCCGGAGGCGCCACCGGTGACGACAGCGGTGGTTCCCTCAAACGGCATGACGGATCGCTTCCCCTCGACTCCTGGAAATCACATTCTCGAATATTGAGAGACAGACTGTCATAGGGCGGCGGGAGATGTCAAGGGAACGGTCCCGCAGGTCGGGACGGCGAAACCGAACTGATAATGTGATTCTCATCATTCGCGAGCAAGCATCCACACTGGCACCGACCACGATTCCGACAGCGGTGATGGAGACCATCGCCGGGCGCGGCTCGATCGACGCTGTTGTCGTCGGCGACCGGCGGACCACGTATTCAGCGCTGGGCGACCTGGTGGTCGAGGCGGCCCGAGCGATGCTCGCGGCAGGCATCAGGTCCGGCGACTGTGTCGCGGTGTGGGCACCGAATGGATTGGAGTGGATCGTCGCCGCCCTCGGCGCGCAGTTCGCCGGTGCGGCGATCGTGCCGATCAACACCAGGTGGAAGGGTGCGGAGGCAGCGTATGTGCTGTCTGCCTCGCGTGCCTCGATCCTGTTCACCTCGGTCGGCTTCCTCGAGACCGACACGGTGGCGATGCTCGCAGAGGACGCATCGCCGCTGCCGCATCTGCGCCACATCGTGCTCCTCGACGGCTCGATCGCCGTCGCGGACAACGCGTCGACGGCCGCACCTGTGTCGACGTGGCACGAATTCGTCGCAGGCGGAGCGGCGGTCACCATCGACGACGCGCATGCACGAGCCGCTGCCGTCGAGCCCACCGACACGAGCGACATCTTGTTCACGTCGGGCACCACCGGCCGCCCGAAGGGTGTCGTCATGACCCACGGCCAGACGGTGCGCCAGTTCCGCGAATGGTGCGACTTCGCCGGGTTGCGTCCCGATGACCACTACCTCATCGTCAACCCGTTCTTCCACATGTTCGGCTACAAGGCCGGCTGGCTGGCGAGTCTGCTGCGTGGCGCGACGATCTTCCCGGTCGCCGTCTTCGATGTCGTCGCGGTGCTGTCGCTCGTGCAGGCCGAGCGGATCACGGTGTTGCCCGGTGCACCGACGATCTACCGCACCATCCTCGATCACCCGGACCGCGCCGCGTACGACCTCAGCTCGTTGCGGGTGGCGGTCACGGGTGCCGCCGACATCCCCGTCGCGCTGATCGAGCAGATGCGCGCCGAGCTGCCGTTCACCTCGATCCTGACCGGCTACGGCCTCACCGAGGCGGGCACCGTCACCGGCTCGCGCCCCGGCGACGACGCCGCGACGATCGCCGAGACCGCCGGACGAGCGATGGAAGGGCTGGAGGTGGTGATCGCCGGGGGCGACGGCGCCGAGGTCGCGCGGGGCCACGCGGGCGAGCTGCTCGTGCGCGGCTACAGCGTGATGCAGCGCTACCTCGACGACGCCGATGGCACTGCTGCCGCGATCGATGCGAATGGGTTCCTGCACACCGGCGACCTGGCGACGATGGACGCGCGCGGCTACGTGTGCATCGTCGGCCGGCTCAAGGACATGTTCATCGTCGGCGGGTTCAACGTCTATCCCGCGGAGGTCGAGAACGTGTTGTCGACGCACCCAGCGATCGGGCAGGTCGCAGTCATCGGCGTGCCCGACGGGCGCCTGGGCGAGGTCGGCATGGCATGGGTCGTGCCGGCCGCGGGACACTCAGCCGACGGCGACGAGATCATCGCGTGGTCGCGCGAACGGATGGCCAACTACAAGGTGCCGCGCTCGGTGCGTGTGGTCGACGCGCTGCCGATCAACGCCACGGGAAAGGTCGTCAAGGACGACCTGCGGTCTCGGGCCCTCGACGAGCTACCGGCGTCATGAGGGCTCTGACGTTCGAGCGTGTGCTCGCCTCGCTGACCAGCCCGCGTCTCGTGCAGCAGGACGGCGCGGGTGGCGCGTGGAGCGCGGACACGCTGGGCCTCGACGGCGGTGGGGTGTTCGGCGGCGAGCTGCTCGGCCAGGCGGTGATGATCGCATCGCAGCTCGACCCGGCGATGCCTGTCCGATCGATCAGCGCCGCGTTCCCTCGCGGCGTGCGCGACACCGGGACGCTCGAGTTCACCACGCAGACGTTGCATCGCGGCAGCGCATACTCGACACAACGGATCGGCGTGTTCCAGCCCGATCGCACTGGCGTCGCCGCGACGGCGTTCACCGCGACGCTCGTGTGCCATCGCCCGGCCGTCGGCGTCGAGCACCACGCATCGATGCCTGGCCACGCCGGATCACCCGATGACGCCCGGTCGGTCGAGATGGGCATCATCCCGTGGGAGACCCGGATCGTGGGCGGGACCGATCTCGACGATCGCGCCGCGCAGCCGAACGAGCTGTTGTTGTGGACTCGCGTCGGCGACACGGGTCTGGACGACACCCTGGCAGTGCATCAGGGTCTTCTGGCCCATCTCAGCGACCTCACCCTGATCGCCACCGCGCTGTTGCCACACGAGGGCTGGAGCCAGCTCGACGCGCACGTCACGTTGCGGACGGCCGTGATCGGCCACCAGCTGGTGTTCCATCGCCCGTTCCGCATCGACGAGTGGCTGCTGATCCACCAGTCGAGCCCGGCCGCGAGCGACGGATCGGCCTTCGGTGTCGGGCACGTGTTCACCCGCGACGGGCGTCTCGTCGCAACCATCACCCAAGAGTCCATGATCCGCGTCGGAGCGACATCGTGACCGGTCGAGCGCGCTGGCCGCAGCGACAGATCCCGACCGCACTGGTCGACCGCTACGTCGCGGATGGTTGGTGGACCGACGAGACGCTCGGGGGTTCGGTGGCCGACTGGCTGCGGGCCGCGCCTGCAGCGAGCGTCAACACGTGGTCGAAGGTGCGGCCGTGGCACGGTACGTACGCGGACGTCGACGTCGAGGCCCGGCGCCTGATCTCCCTGTTGGTCGATGCGGGCATCGAGCCGGGCGCGGTGGTCGCGTTCCAGCTGCCCAACTGGCGCGAGGCGATCGTGTCGTTCGCCGCTCTGTCCATGGGTGGCTACGTGCTCGTGCCCATCGTCCACATCTACGGCAGCAAGGAGGTGTCGTTCATCCTCGAACAGAGCGGCGCTGTCGCCTACATCTCTCCGGCCGAGTACGGCCACGTCAACTACACGGAGATCGTCGATCAGGTCGCGCCTGCCGCACTGCGGTTGCACGTCGTCGTCGGCGGGGGATCGACGAGCCCCGGGGCGGCGCAGATCACGCGCGTGCCATGGCACGCGCTCGACGCCTTGGCCCCGGCGAGCACGCTGCCGGCCGTTTGCTCGGACGATGTCGCCGTGCTCGCCTACACATCAGGCACCACGAGCGACCCGAAGGGGGTCATCCACGATCACCGTTCGATCCTCAGCGAGCTGCGCCACATGGCGGGCTGGATCACGCCGGGCAAGCCGAACCTGATGGGCTCGCCGGTCACACACGCGACCGGGATGATCGGCGCGGTGCTGGGACCGCTGAAGGTCGGCTCCGACATCCACGTGCTCGATCGCTGGGATCCGGGACATGCGCTCGAGGTGATGCTCGAAGCGGGCATCGGTGGCGGCACCGGCGCGTCGGTTTTCCTTGCCGGCCTGCTCGACCATCCGTCGTTCACGGCGGCGCACGCCGCCAACATGGCCCAGGTCGGCCTCGGCGGCGCGCCGGTGCCCGTCGCGCTCGGCGAGCGCGCCGCGGCGCACGGCATCACCATCATCCGCGCATACGGCTCGACCGAGCACCCGTCGACCACGGGGAGTCAGTTCACCGATCCTGCCGATCTGCGCCACCGCACCGATGGCCGGGCGATGCCGGGTGTCGAGCTGCGGCTGCTCGACGACGACGGCGCCGCGGTGCCGGTCGGTGTGCCGGGCGAGATCTTCTCCCGCGGACCCGATCTGTGCGTCGGCTACACCGATCCTGAGTTGAACGTGGCCTTTGATGGCGATGGCTGGTACCGCACGGGAGACATCGGCGTGCTCGATCAGCGCGGCTGCCTCACCATCACCGACCGCGCCAAGGACATCATCATCCGCGGCGGCGAGAACCTGTCGCCGGCCGAGATCGAGGGCGCGCTGGAGACTCTGAGCGGTGTTGCCGAGGTGGCCGTCGTCGGCGCGCCGGATGCTCGCCTGGGCGAACATGCCTGCGCGGTCATTCGCATGCACGGCGGTGTTGCGCCGGTGACGTTGGGCGATGTGACCGCGCATCTCGAGGAGTGTGGGTTGGCCCGCCAGAAGTGGCCGGAAGAGCTGCGCATCGTGACTGACTTCTCCCGCACCGCGTCTGGGAAGATCCGCAAGGTCGACCTACGAACGTGGCTTCGCCGAGAAGCCGAGGAGCAGTGATGGACTTCACCCGCAACGCCGATCACGAGGCCATCCGCGAGGGCATTCGGCGGGTCTGCGCGGACTTCACCGACGAGTACTGGTCGGCCAAGGACGAGGCTCACGAGTTCCCGTGGGACTTCTACGAGCAGCTCGCGCAGGGTGGTTGGGTCGGCATCGCGATCCCCGAGGAGTTCGGCGGCGGCGGTCAGGGCATCACCGAGGCATCGGTGATGCTGGAGGAGATCGCGGCCTCTGGCGCGGCGATGAACGGCTGCTCGGCTGTCCACCTGTCGATCTTCGGCATGGAACCGGTACGGCGGTACGGCTCGCCCGAGCTGGCCAAGGAGGTGCTGTCGCGGGTCGCGTCCGGTGAGTTGCACGTCGCGTTCGGCGTCACCGAGCCCGACGCCGGCACCGACACGGCATCGATCCGCACCCGCGCCGTGCGCGACGGCGACGAGTACGTGGTGCACGGCGCCAAGGTGTGGACCACCAAGGCGCCGCATTGCGAGATGTGCCTGCTGCTGGTGCGCACGACACCTCGCGAGGAGTGCGTCAAGCCGACCGACGGGATGACGTTGCTGCTCGTCGACCTGCAACGGCCCGAGGTCGACATCCGTCCGATCCCCAAGCTGGGCCGCAACGCGGTGGTCTCGTGCGAGGTGCGCTACGACGGGCTGCGCGTGCCGGTCAGCCGGCGCATCGGCGAGGAGGGCAAGGGCTTCACATACCTGCTCGACGGGCTCAACCCGGAGCGGATCCTGATCGCCTCAGAGGCGCTCGGCATCGGCAGGGCCGCGATGCGCAAAGCGGTCGACTACGCCAACAGCCGCGTCGTGTTCGGCCGCCCGATCGGCCAGAACCAGGGGATCGCTTTCCCGCTCGCCGAGGCGCACATGCAGCTGCACGCCGCGGAGTTGGCTGTGCGCGAGGCCTCGTGGCGCTTCGACAACGGCCTGCCATGCGGAGAGGCCGCGAACACGGCCAAGTTCCTCGCCGCCGAGGCCGGGTTCTTCGCATGCGACCGTGCGCTACAAACCCACGGCGGCATGGGCTACGCCCGCGAGTACCACGTGGAGCGTTACTGGCGTGAGGCCCGCCTGATGAAGATCGCGCCGGTGAGCCAGGAGATGGTGTGCAACTACATCAGTTCGCAAGTGCTCGGCCTACCGAAGTCGTACTAGGAGAAGTCGCATTGATGACCGACCTCGCGCAATACCACACCATCACGGTGACTCCGCTCGCCGGCGCGATCGGCGCGGAGATCGGCGGCGTCGATCTCGCGGTCGATCTCGACGATGGTGTGATGGCAGAGGTACGGCAGGCGTGGCTCGACCATCTCGTCGTGTTCTTCCGCGGCCAACACCTCGACAGCGACCGGTTCCTCGCCTTTGCGCGCCGGATCGGAGAGCCGGTCGAGTACCCGTTCGTGCGTGGAAGCGACCAGCACCCGGAGATCATCGCGATCACGAAGCTGCCGCACGAGACAGTCAACTTCGGCGGCATCTGGCACTCCGACACCACCTACCTCGACCAGCCGCCGATGGCGACGATGCTGATCGCCCGAGAGATCCCGCCGGTCGGCGGCGACACGATGTTCGCCAACCAGTACGCGGCGTACGAGGTGCTGTCGCCGGGGTTGCAGGCCGTGCTCGAGCCGCTGCGAGCGATCAACAGTTCCGCGCTGGCCGACGTCAGCAAGACGCGCGAAGACCGGGTCCGCGATGCCGGCGATCCCGACGCCGGCCGGGTGTTCGAGGCTTCGCATCCGGTCGTGCGCACGCACCCCGAGACCGGTCGTAAGGCGCTGTACGTCAACGTCGCCCACACTTCCCGGTTCGAGGGGATGACGGAGGACGAGAGCCGGCCGTTGCTGCAGTACCTGTTCCAGCACCAGGTGAAGCCCGAGCTGACGTGCCGGTTCCGGTGGGAGGTCGGCTCGCTCGCGCTCTGGGACAACCGCTGCGCCCAGCACAACCCGGTCAACGACTACCACGGTTACAAGCGCGTGATGAACCGCATCACGTTGCGTGGCGACACCCCGGCCTGACACCCGCCGCCGGCGCCGGCGCCGGCCCCCGGCTCACACAGAGCCTCTGGATGCGCAACAACCCCAGACTTCGACCTTGTTGCGCACACAGAAGGTCTGAGGGCGCCGGCCGCCGACACCTCAGCCGGGAGTGAGCAGGAGCGTGCACCAGCCCCGCGCCGGGACATCGACGTCGGTGGTCCACACGCCGGTGTCGGCGTCGAAGACGAGGTCGCCGTCGGAGCGGATCGGCGCGGTCTCAGCCCAGCCGGTGACCGTGACGCGCTCGTTTCCGCCGAGGACGGTGAGCTGCACTCCACCGGACCGTTCGCGCACCACGATGCGAGCATCGCCGGCAGTGACGAACTTCGACGTGTCGCCGATCACTGCGATCCCGGATCCGAGCAGTGGTGCGATCACGTCGAACGTCCACTCCTCGGGCGCGAGGGTCACGTTCCACCGCGCATCCCGTGCCACCCGCCGAGCGACCCGCGCCCGCCAGTCCCACACCACGACGTCACCTGTCGGTGCGCTCTCGCCCAGTTCTGCGAGCCGTACCTCACCCGTCGAGGCCTCGTCGCCCGGGCTGCACCGGGTCGCGAGGACGTAAGCCCACCGCCCGGCAGGATGCTGGCTCCAGCACTCGGCAACCATCAGTGCGGGCCGGGTGCCGGTGCTCGCCAGCAGCGATCGACTGGTGGCCGCGATCGGCACGTGGGGCTTGATCAACCGACCATCGGCGCGGCAGGTTCGCATCGCCAGCGTCGGATCGAAGCGCCCGACGCGGTCGCCGAGTCCGACCGGGCCGGTCGACAATGCGGACAGCAGCGCCTCGGGTTCACCGTGGTCGCCGGCGACGTCGGGGTCGGCGCGGAACACGTCCTTGAACGGCATCAAACCGAGGGAGCGGGCGATGGCGTTGGTGCTGCAGAACCATGCCCACAGCTGGCCCGGCGTGGCGATGTAGCCGTGATCGCCGGATGTGCGCACGGACGTGACCTGGGTCAGCGTCGTCGTCTGCGCCATGTCGGCCGGCGTGCCCATGCACCATTGCAGCGTGATGCCACGCTCGCGAGCGGCGCGGTCGATGCCTTCCTGCCACGCCCGTGCTCGGCCGGGAACGGCGCGCATCGCGCGCACACCGAAGTAGACCTCGACCAGCCAGTCGTGCTCGAACGTCTCGATGCCCCACGCGACGCACTGGTCGAGCCAGCGCTCGTACGCCTCGCTGGTCGCCGGCGCGGCGTAGGCCCCATCGACGTGCACCGGCGAGATGTCGGCGATCGGTGCCGCGCTCGACAGGTGGCGAATGTGCGCGACCAGTGGCGGCGAACCGAGTCGGGTTCGCAACGACTCGATCCCGTCGGGCAACACGTCAGCGCGTGGCTCCCACGCGATCATCGCCGACGGCGGAACGATCCATTCATCCGTGTTGAACGGGCGCAGGTCCGCGTGCGGGTACCACCACGAGTCGAGCTGCACGGCACCGATCGGCACACCCTTCGCGCGCAGGTCGTCGACGGCCGAGACGATGGAGGTCGCCTGGTCGAGCCCGGGTTCGGTGCGATACCAGTAGGCGGCACCGTTGTCGGTCCAGTAGGACGGCGACGAGCCGAGCGCATCCGGCCAGCGTCCCGGTCGCACCGTGCCTGCGCGACGACGCAGGAGCGCGCCCCACGCGTCGATGCATGTGCGCGCGTCGGCGGCCGCGAACACGGCGAGCTCCGTTGCGAACCCCGACGGCACGGCTTCGAGATCGCCGTGCCATCCGCAGCGCACCGTTCCGCCGTTGAGCCCGATCGTCTGCTCGTGGAAGTTGTCGAGCGGCGCGATCATCAGCGTGCGCCCATCCGGAGCGGCGAGCAGCAGCGGCCAACCCGTCGGCGGCCGGTGGGGGAGGAGGAAGAAACGATCGAGGGCGATTCCTCGACCGCTCGGGAAGGCGAACTCGCAGCTCTGAAACACGAGCGCGTTCGAGTCAGGATCGACGCCGCCAGCCGTGCGATCGCCCGGGGTGAACACCGGCCAGCCGACAGCGGGCAAGTCGTACGCGCCGGTTTCGAGGTCGACGAGATCACGAGCGGCTTCGACCCGGAACACCAGCATCGACACGTCGCGATACGCGCGTACAGAGGCGATCACGTCACCCGCGTGAACCACCACCGATGTCGCCTCGCCGATGTCATCGTTCACCGCGATCGGGTCAGAGGCCCACACGTCGAGGGACTCGGTGCCTCGGGTCAGCCGACCGGGACCGAACCAGTCCGATTCGCCCCATCCGATGGTGACAGCCCCGGCGGTGCCGGTTCTCGGGTCTGGCGCAGTGATGCTCACGGTGAGACCGTCGGCTGCCTCGATGTGCACGCCTCAGTATGTCGCCACTCGACGGATCGACTCGTACGCTGCCACGGTGCGCATACACAGCGAGGCGGTCGTGCGGCATGTGCCGGCTCGGGTCGGCCTCGTCGGCAATCCGTCCGACGGATACGGCGGAGCGGTTCTCGGCACCGTTGTCCCCGGCTTGGGCGCGACGGTCACCGCCGAGCCGGCCGAAGGCGTTCAGTTCGGTGACGGTGAACGGCGGATCATCAGCGCTGCGTTGCAGACGTTGGTCGATCACGTCGCCCGCACAACCGGCGGCCGCGAGCGTGGTGTGCGGCTGACGTGGACGACGAACATCCCGCGGTCGGTCGGCCTCGCCGGCTCGAGTGCGCTCGCTGTCGGCGTGATCGATGCGACCGCCGCGCTCTGGAACATTCCGCTGGATCCACGGGTCGTCGCTGCGCTCGCGCTGTCGGCCGAACGCGACGTGCTCGGCATCGCAGCTGGTTGGCAGGACCGCATCATCCAGTCCTTCGGGTGCAGCCTGCTCGTCGACGCGGCGGTGATGGAAGTCGTCGACGACTGGAGTGTGCCAACGGTGACGACACTCACGCCCACGACGGACGAACGGTCGATGTCTCTGTTGCTCGGCTGGAACGAGGCCACAGCGACGACGTCCGAGGAGTACCACGGCGCGCTGCGAACATCGTCCACATCGCTCGCCGCACCGATGCAGGTCCTTGCCGGGCTCGCCCGTGACGCCGCTCGGGCGTTCAGCGCCGGCGATGTCGACGGAGTGGCGCGTGCTGTCGACGACGGCTGGACGCTGCGGCAGTCCTGCGCGCCCTTGCGTGCCGACCATGCCGATCTCGTCGAGATGGTGCGCGCGAGCGGTCTCGCAGCGACGACCCCTGGCTCGGGTGGCGCTGCGGTTGCCGTCTGTACCGACGACGAGTCAGCGATCACCCGAGCGACCGGGTCGTTGGCCGACGCGGGATGTGCGTGGAAACGGTTCGACGTACCGTTCGGACATCCGTAGTTCTCGTAGCAGCAACCTCGCCCGCCGTGGCCCTGCCAGGCGACAGTTCATCACGAGCAGATCGCCGGCTCTGTGCGCTGTCATCTGGGTGACCGCGCACGTCCTGGCGGTGCTCGACGGAACAATATGCGCTCGCCGGGTTGGCGCCTACGGCGGTGTTCTCGATCACCGGAATAACCGCGACCGATCACCGGAATAACCCGGACGGCTTGACCGGATGCGGTGTCGCCCGACGGGTTCTGGGGCGCACGTTCTGCTCGGTTCGCGTATCTCAGCGATGGCGCGGATCGGCAGATCTGGCGCTCGTTGCTACGCGGCGTTGAGCAAGCGAGCGGATCGACGAACCTCGCGGGGCCCTTGATCCATCCAGTAGGTGGTCCCCGCGAACAGGAGCCGCCGACGATCCAGAATTGTGCCGATGCCGAACTCGCGGCCGTACGTCGCCTCGATCGCGGTGGGGCGGTTGGTGTAGCGGCGGCAGCGCAGGACGTGTACTGCACCCGACGAGACAACGATGAGATACCTGGTACGCCAATTGCCGACGATGCCAGCGGTGATTGTCCAGACGACCGACCCGATCACGACGGCGAAGATCGACGAGGCAAACCAACCCTGAATCGTGGGGACACTGAGAAGGAGAAACTCGGTATCGGGCCGAGGACCGGTGGACACTCGGATCACCGACTCCGGGAGTTCGCCAGGATTCATTAGCGGCTTCACGCGGGCCTGCAGGCGGCGTTGCTGTCTCCGAGAGCTGATCGCCACAAATACAGATTGTCCGGTCCGGCTCCACAAGGCAAGCGCGAAGCGGAGCGCGGAACCGCGGTTACACGGGTGATCGCGGACGCGCGAGATCGGTCAGTTCTGGCTCAGCGGAGCGCGTAGAACCAGCTGCCCTCGTAGTCACGGTCGACGGTCTCTTGCGACTGCGCGACCGTTCCCTCGATCGCCGCGTGCTCGATCGGAACTTCTCCTTGCGAAAGTCTGTGTATCGAGCTGTTGATCCAGGGGTTCGTCCTGACTCACAGGGCGCCGTTGACACCATACCAACTAGTGGGTATGGTCGTTGGTGTGCACGAGTCACGCCTCAAAATTCTGAATGCGACGCTCAACGTCGTCCGGGAGAAGGGCTACCACGCCACCCGCATCGAGGATGTCTGCGCCGCAGCTGGCCTGACGAAGGGCAGCTTCT
>Ga0075364_10000391_pt1 | contig 21816 bp, 18 predicted proteins | sample EndMetdeltDD1764_FD_71517 | JGI IMG/M metagenome (GOLD analysis project Ga0075364, IMG submission 71517) | Populus endosphere microbial communities from Tennessee, USA - Endosphere MetaG P. deltoides DD176-4 | ecosystem: Host-associated > Plants > Roots > Endosphere | place: USA: Tennessee...
CCCTGGCCGGTGCGGCGCCGATGCTCCAGCGCCAGCAGCAGCGCGTTCACGGCGTGCACACCGGCGTTGGGATCACCGATGGAATACGGCTCGTAAGGCGGGCGATCGGGATGGCCGGTCAGCCAGCTGACCCCCGCCGCGGATTCGATGGCATAGGCAAATGCCGGTTTGTCGCGCCACGGTCCGTCGAGGCCGAACCCGGGCATGCGCACCATCACCGCATCGGGCTGGATCGCCTGCACCGCAGCGAAATCAATTCCGATCTGGTCCAGCACCCGCGGGGTGAAGTTCTCGACCACCACATCACACGTCGCGATGAGCCGGCACAACACGTCCCGCCCGCGCGCGCTCTGCAGGTCCAGCGTCAGGCCCTTCTTGTTGGTGTTCAGCGCGGCGAAGATCGGCGACTTTTCCCACCACTGGTCCTCGGTGACCGGCACGCCGGCGATCAGCCTCGTGCCGTCGGGACGGCGGGTGGATTCCACGTGGATGACCTCGGCGCCGAGCATGGCCAGGAAGTGGGTGCACGAGGGGCCCGCCCAGAACGTCGTCATGTCCAATACCCGAAGCCCGCTCAGCGCCAATCCTTTTGACGTGTTCATCGGCGCCTGCCGGGGAATCAGGTTGGCGGCCCGGTAACGGGCGGTGTGCTCACCCAGCCGCGGCGCCGGCTGCGGCTGGCGCAGCCGCGCGGGCCGCATCCGGTACGGGTGGGCGGGTTGCCGGAATCCGTCGCGCGGATTGCGCACGAACGAACCGCGCTCGGCAAAGTGGTCCAACGACGCAACGTTGGCACCGTTGGCAACCGGGGCGTTGGGAATCCGAAAGGCGGACGCCAGTTCGCAGATCTCCTCGACCGAGTTGCTTTGCACCCAGGCGTAAATCTCGTCCTTGTTGAGATTGGCCTGTTCGGTGATCGTCAGCGGCGATTCCTCGTCGATCCACTCCGGGTGGCCCACCATCGCGCACAGGTCGAACCACTGCTGTGCGGTTCCACAGCCGACGTCCACCAGACCGTCCTTGGCCTGGGCCACGCCCGGCACCGTGCGCCGGCGGGCGTCTCGCCATGGCCGCCCGAGCATTTCGAAGTAGGTGACGGGGTAATAGGTCAGGGACAGGATTTGCGTTTCCAGCATCGACAAATCGATCAGTTCACCGGCATTGCGATGCCGCGAGGCCAGAGTCGCCGCACTCGCGTAGGCCCCGGCCAGATACTCTCCGACCTGACCGCCGACGAAAACCGGTGCCCGGTCCTGCTCCCCGCGCCCGAGTCCGACGATTCCGCCCGACCATGCCTGCAGGGTGAATTCCGTTGCGGCATAGTCGCGCCATGGACCCTGCAGCCCGAACGGCGTGATCGAAGTGACCGTGAGGTGGGGATGGCGGCGGTGGATTTCGGCGGGTGTCAACACATGGGAGCCGGCGGACCACACCGCGGCGTCGGCCGAGGCCAGCAGCCGGTTGATCAGTTCGATGTCGTCGCCGTTCGCGGGATCAGCCACGACGCTGTGCTTGGAACATGCGAGGAAGCTGAACAACGCGCCATCGCTTCCGGGCGGGATGGCGGCACCCGACGCGGACCAGGATCGCAGCGGATCACCTTCCGGTGGTTCGATTTTGATGACGTCGGCGCCGCCGTCGGCTAGCAGCTTGGTGCAGTAGGCACCCGCTATCCCGGTGGACAGGTCGACCACCGTAAATCCGGACAGCGGCGGCTCGGCCACTACGACTTCTTCTTTCCCTTGCCGGCCTTCTTAGTCCGACCTTTCTTGCTCAGGCGCCATTCCGGGGGGAACTTGCCGTCGTTGTCCTTGACGGCGTCGCCCAGGCCGCGCTCCATCGCGTCGTCGAGCATCAGCTCGTCGACGTCCGGGCGGGCGCTGCCGCCGATCGACTCGAAGACGCCGCTGAGCATGCTGCCCAGATATTCGCCCTGAAACTGCTTCATGATTTCGAAGAAGACCTTCTGCATGAACACCGTGTCGGTGGGGCGGTTGCGCGCGCAGGCCAGCGCGTACTTCTCCACCTCCGCCTCGAGTTGGTCCCGGGGGACCACGCTGTTGAGGAAGTTGCAGTCATACATCTCGGCGGCGGTGAAAGCCCGTCCGGTGAAGACCATTTCCTGAAACTTCCGGATTCCCATGGTCTGGGCCCACCACCACATTCGTGGCCCCCAGCCGAAATAGCGGAACGACGGGTGGCCGAAAAGCGCGTCGTCACTGGCGATCACCAGATCGGCGTCGGCCGCCTGATAGAAGTGCCAGCCGTAGCAATACCCCTTGGCCTCCAGGATGCTGATTTTCTTGAAATCCTGCAGGCCGCGAATCCCGGAGTTCGGGTTGGCATACCACTGGCCAAGGGTGGCGCCGTGCCGAAACGAGCCGTCGGGCGGATACCTGACTTCGTCGGCTCCCACCCGGTATTCGGCCAGCCGCGGGCCCTGGTCGGCCGACTCCTTCGCCGCCATGGCTTCGGTGAGGTCCGCGCCGGAGCCGAGATCGTCACCGGCCCCCCGGACCACCAGCACCTTGACTTCGTCGTCAATGCCGGCTCGGTGCAATAGGTCTGCGTAGCGTAGCCGTGCGGCGATCGTCGGCGCGTTGAGGTACTCCGGCCGGTCGAAGGTGATGGTGGCGATGCGTGTTTTCGCGTCCTTGTCGTAGCGGATGATCTTTTTGGCCGGGGGATCCGATTTGGCCGGCATGGCTAGGGCCGCCAAAACGGGCTTGCGGTAAGCACTTCCGGGGTGTCGGCGGTGATCAACACCGCTTCCCGCCCGAACACCGCACCCACGCCCTGCTCCCAGACATAGCCGGTCACGGCGAGCACCATCCCCGGTTCCAGCCGTTCCTCGGCCGCGGTGTGCGGCAGCTGCGACGAGATGACCGGCGGGTCAAAGCCCATGCCCAGGCCGCGGGCCACCGGCAGCGGCGGCGCCGGCTCCCCCGCCGCCCGGTAGGCATCGAGCAGTCCACCGGCGTCAGCGCCCGGCCGGCATGCGGCGATTAGCCGGTCCCACAAGCTATCCCAGCGCCGATACAGGACCTTGGCTTTGGCACTGGCCTCCATCTTCAAGGGCCAGGTCCGCCCCACCTCACCGATGTAGCCACCGGCCAGCACCCCGGCGGAAAAGGCCACCAGGTCACCGGCCTGAACGCGGCCGTCCCCGTTGACCCGCCGCCACGGGTGTTCACGTGATGTCACCCAGGCGACGTCCTGATTCGACGGCGTGCTCACGCCGCCGGCCGCCAAGGCCTCCAGCAGCACCCCCGCTAGGGTCTGCTCGGTCATTCCTGGCCGCAGCTCGGACACCGCTGCGGCCAGGCCCGCCTCGGCCACCGCGATCGACTCGCGCAGCGCGAGCACTTCCTCGGCGGTCTTGATGCGCCGGGCGGCGCGCATGGCGAGTTCCCCGTCGACCAGCTCGGCGTTGGGGAACGCCGTGGGCAGCAGTTGCGCGAAAACCGGTGACAGCGCGTCGGTTCCGACGCGCCTGGCGGTGGCGGCGCCCTCAATGCGCTGCAGTGCCGCCATGGTGTTGATCGGGTTCCATGAGATGCCATACAAATTCTCGTGCGGGATGTCGTCGGGGATGCCCTCGTCCCACGTGCTCAACAGATGAATGGCACCGGTCGCGCGCACCAACACGCAGGTCGGGCCGAAAGGCCGGGTTCCGGCGACCCACAGTTGCTGCGCGCCAGAGACATAACGGACGTTGGCCTGTCGGCCGAGAACCAAGACGTCCAGATCGTGCGCCGCCATCTGGTCCAGTGCGCGCTGGCGACGCCCCGACCGCAGCGCGCGATCGTCGGGCAGGACTTCAGTTGCCATAGGGGTGATACGGGTAGTCGGTCAATTTCGTCCAGCCTTCCTCGGTGATGACCAGGACTTCCTCGCTGCGGTAGCCGCCGGTCCCGTCCTCCCACACCACTGGCTCCAGGACCAGCACCATTCCCGGTTGCAGGACGAACTTCTCGTCGAACTCATCGCCGAGATCGGTGCCGATCATTGGCATTTCGGCGGCGTTGACCCCGATGCCGTGGCCCAGGTAGAAGTGCGGCAGCCACGGCCGGCTACCGCCGTTGGCTTTGATTGCGGCCCTGCCCAAATCGGCAGCGGTCGCCCCGGCCCGGGCCACACCCAGGACCGCGGTCACGATCTCCTGCCACCTGTCGAACTGCGCCTGCTGACGCGGCGTCGGGTCCCGGCCGACGATCCATGTCCGCCCGAAGTCCGAGCAGTAGCCGCGGTAGGTGATGCTGACATCGGTCCACAGCACATCACCCTCGGCCAGTTCACGCTCGGTGCTCAGCAGCGGCAGCGCCAGGTCGCCATGGGTCGTCCACACGCCCTCGGCCTTGCTCTGCGGCATGACTTGCCAGATCGGTTCGAGCATGCTGGCGGTGGCGCCCAACTCGAAGGCCCGGCGCAAAAAGCTTGCCGACAGATCGATTTGGCGGATGCCGGGGGCCAGCGCCTTGTGGACGTCGACCATCGCCTCGTCGGTGATGCGGATGGCGGTGCGCATGCAGGCCAATTCGTCCGGGGTCTTGATCACCTTCGCCGCACCGACGACGGAGGACGCATCGACGGGAGCACCGTTGCGGAACAACAGGTCCGCCGCGCGCGACATGGCGCCCGTGCACTCGTCGACGGCGATGACCGCCCCGCTCGGAATCAGGTCGGCGAGCACGCGCGCGAAATTCGCCACGCCCTCGTCGAATTCGAGATAGACCGGGCCGTGCAGATGGTCGGCGGGCAGGTCGGATTCCTGCAAGGCGCCTTCGCGGAACGGCTGGAACAGATGCGGCCACTCGTCGTCGGCGAGCACCACGGCCACCGGCCGCTCGACGTACGACAACCCGGCGTCGCCCAGCGGCCAACTGGTTCCGGTGGCGTAGACGACGGCGTTGTTGCCCAGCAGGATCATTGCGTCGACGCCACGTTCGGCCATCGCCGACCGCAGGCGTGCCCCGGTCTCCCGGCGCATACGCGCCAGATCGGGCGCTTCCGGAATCGCGAACGTTGTCACAATCCGAGAAATTCGGTGATGTTGCCGCTGACGATCCGCACCGCGTTCTCCGGCCCGACGGCGTTGACCACGGCCGCCAGCGACTTCTCCGAATACCCGTAAGTGCTTTCGTTGTGCGGATAGTCGGAGGACCACATGACCTTGTCGACCCCGATCTTGTCGATCAACTGCAGGCCCAGCGGATCGACCATGAACGACGCGCTCATGTGGTTGTCCCAGTAGTAGCGCACGTCGTGCTCCAGCGGCCGGTTGAACATGTGCTGATAGGACGCCACCAGGTGCTCGGCGTCCTGCAGGGCCCACGGCACCCAGGCGATCCCGCCCTCGAACCAGCCGATGCGCAGCCGCGGGTGCTGATCGAGTATGCCGCCGAAGATGTACTTGGAGAACGTTTCCCGGAATCCGTCGATGTTGATCATCATGCCGACCACTACGCTGTTGAACTCGCAGGGGCTTTTCGGCGGGGTTTCCCCGATGTGGTGGGTGACAGGGACGCCGGACTCCTCGATCTCGTCCCAGACGGCGCTCATGGTGGTGCTCGAGTAGTCGATCGGGTTGCCGTCGTCGTCCTTGCCGGGATTGAGCGGCATCAGAAATGTCTTGAGCCCCAGTGACTTCAGTTCGGCCAGCGTGCTTCGAGTGCCCGCCGGATCCCACCAGTTGATCAGCCCTGCGCCGTAGAAGTGCCCACCGGAGCGTTCCTGCAGCTCGGCGATGTACTCGTTGTAGATGCGGAACGCGAGTTCGCGAAGTTTCTTGTCCGGGTAGTGGAACAGGGCCAGGATCGCGTTGGGGAACGCCAGTTCCTTCTCGACGCCGTCGTCATGCAACTCCTGGATCCGGGCCTCGATGTTGGTGCTTGCGGCGCCGGGCAGGTCGTCGTACTGCATCAGCACCGCGCTGAAGTCGCCCGGCAGGAACGATTGACCCTTGCGCCCGACTTGGTAGGCGCCTTCCTCGTACCAGATTCGCGGCGCCTTGTCCTTCAGGTCGTCCGGGAACCGCTCGTAGAAGATGTCGTCGGCCAGGGAGATGTGGTTGTCCGCGGAAAAGACCACCGTTCCTTCCGGCAGGCCCACGTTGGTGTCCGCGGCGTGGCCACGGCGATCCTTCGGTGCGCCATAGCCTTCGGGCGGGTAAAGCGAAACCGGGCTGGACTGTGTCGTCATCGTTGACTCTCCATTCGGATCGGCATGTTCGAGGGTGCTCACCACTTGACCGGAAGTTCGTAGACGCCGTAGGCGAGCCGGTCATGCTTGAACGGGATGTCGCCGACCGGCACGGCCAGCTCGAGCGTCGGCACGCGGCGCAGCAGCGTGCGGTAGACGATTTGCAGCTCCGCGCGGGCCAGCTGCTGACCCACGCACTGATGGCGGCCGTAACCGAACGCGACGTTGCGATCGGCCCCGGAGCGGTGCAGGTACAGCCGCTCGGGTTCGGCGAAGGCGTCGGCATCCCAGTTGGCCGGGGCCAGGTCGATGATGATGCCCTCGCCGGCGCGGATGACCTCCCCGGCGATGTGGATGTCTTCGAGCGCGACGCGGCGCTGGCCGTTCTGGATGATGCTGAGGTAGCGCAGCAATTCCTCGACCGCGTTGGCGACGATCTTGGGGTCTTCGGCGTCGCGCAGCACGGCGGCCTGGTCCGGGTTTTCCAGCAGCGCAAGCACACCCAGCCCGATCATGTTCGCGGTGGTCTCATGCCCGGCGATCAACAATCCGGTGCTTAACTGGGCGGCCTCTTTCACGCTGAGCTCACCGGCCTTGACCCGCTCGGCCAGATCCGAAACAGCGTCCTCGGCCGGGTTTTCCATCTTGGTCTCGACCAGTCTGGCGATGTATTTGTACAGGTTCATCGCGCCCTTGGCGGTGTCCTCGCCGGTCGCGTAGCGCGCGAGCCCCACGTTGGCCTGGTGCTGGAACAGCTCGGCGTCTTCGTAGGGCACCCCCAGCAGTTGGCTGATCACCAGGGATGGAACCGGCAGCGCGAGCGCGGTGACGATATCGGCCGGCTGCGGACCGGCCAGCATCGCGTCGATGTGTTGGTCGGTGATCCGCTGGATGGCCGGCCGCAGGCCCTCAACCCGCTTGAACGTGAACGGCTTTGACAGCATCCGGCGGAAGCGCGTGTGCTCTTCGCCGTCGGACGTGAACACGGATCGCGGACGCTTGTGCACGGTGGACAACATGCCCGCGTTCCAATGGGGAAAGCCGGGTGTCCGGTCGTCGACGCTGACGCGGGAATCGGAGAACAGCTCGCGACATTGCTCGTAGCCGGTGATGAGCCACGGCGTGCTGCCGTCCCAGATCCGGACGCGCGACAGCGGCCTGTGTTCGGCCAAGGCCATGACATCCGGAGGTGGCGCGAACGGGCAGCCCGCCCGCCGATCCATCGGATACTCCGGTATCGGCGTCGCCTCGGTTGTACTGCTCGTCAGTGTTTCCGACATCGGTACTCATTCCTCGATGTGAATGGCCAGCGCCGGGCAGGCCGCAGCGGCCCGGCGGGCGCCCTCGGCTTGCGCGGCGGGCGGGTTGGCGTTGAGCAGGACGACGACGCCGTCGTCGTCGCGCTGGTCGAAGACTTCAGGCGCGTTCATGACACAGTTCCCCGACGAGGCGCAGATATTTTGGTCCACAACAACTTTCATGTTCGCCACACTTCACTCGGGCGGGGTCACGGGCGCCAGCCATAGGCCCACGATCGCGTCGATGAGGCCGGAAGCCGCGGCCCGCCAAGAGGATTGGTGCAGTGATGCGCCCGCCGCGAGCGCACGTTCACGATCGGCGCACGTGTGCATCAAAAGGTTGCGCGCCATGACATTGCGTTCGTAGTGCACGTCGGCCGGCAGGTCGGGCAGGCAGCGGTTGAAGCCTTCGACGACCTGAACCAGTGACGGCGAGCTGAGCGCACCCTTGACGACGATGTTGTAGTAGGCGGGATCGGTCATCGCCTGCGCCGCAAAGCGGGCGTACCAGGTGGGCGAACCATCACTGCCGAGCGACTCCAGGTGGTCGGTCAGCGGGCGCACCAGGCACGCCACCCAATCGCGCATGCCCGGCGAGCCGCCCGATTTTTCGAGCTCGGCCACCATTTGCTCGCGCAGCTCTTCGACGGGTCCGCGATGCTTCTCCTCAATCGCGCGGACCAGGTCGGCCTTGGTCCCGAAGTGATAGCCCACCGCGGCGTTGTTGCCCTGACCGGCGGCCTCGCTGACCTGCCGGTTGGACACGGCGAACACACCGTGCTCGGCAAACAGCCGCTCGGCCGCCACCAGGATCGCCTCCTGGGTGGAGCTGGCCCGATCGCTGCGCACGGGCCTGCCGATGGTGGTCATTCCGCTAGTCAACCCCGCGGGCGAGTTTAAGTCAAGCGATTGATTTAAATATGGCAGACCCGAACTTGACTGCAGCCACACGCTGGAGACCGCGTGGCGCTGACGGCTACCTTTTCGTCGAACCCGTGCATGACTGAGCCCCTTCACTTGGCTGCGCATCGCCCAACGTGAAGACAGTGCGAAAAAATCGCCAAAAGCTCGCACTGAGTTCACGTTCGGCGCGAGTAATGCGCATCATCCCTCGCGCTTCCGCGGCCGATTCGCCTTGCCCGCGACCGTCCCCCCGTCGACTGGCAGCACGGTGCCGGTGACATACCGCGACCGGTCGGTGGCGAAATACAGTGCCGCCTCGGCAACATCGTCCGGTGTGCCCTCGCGCTTGAGCGGCCGGTCGTCCCGCATCGTTTGGCGAATCGCCGCCTCGAACTTCTCGATCTCCTCCGGAACCAATGTCGCCGCCGCCTTCGACACCAACGACGTCGGGATATTGCCGGGCGCGATGGTGTTGACCCGAACCTCGTACTGCGCCAATTCAATTGCCGCGCACTTGGTGAAGTGGATCACCGCCGCCTTGGACGCGCGATAGGTCATCACCCCACCGCCGGCCTGGATCCCGCCGATCGAGCTCACGTTGATGATCGATCCCCCACCATTGGCGGCCATGTGTCGAGCGGCATCTCGGGTTCCCGCCATCACACCGAGGACGTTGACGGCCATCACCCGCTGAAATTCGGCCAGATCGTCGTCGAAGAATCGCCGGTGCATGGTGTGCGAGATTCCGGCGTTGTTCACCATTATGTGCAGACCGCCGAACTGCTCAACGGCGGCCGCCACCAGCGATCCGACCTGTTCGGGATCGGAGACGTCCGTCCGCCGGAAGACGGCGTCGCGCCCCAGCGCGGCAACGAGGTCCGCACCGACGTCTTGTTCGACATCGGCGACGACCACCCGAGCGCCCTCCGCCACAAACCGCTCCGCGATGCCACGGCCGATACCCGCGGCACCGCCGGTGACGATTGCCACCTTGCCGGCTAGTTCGTTGACCACACGACGAGTTAATCGGCGTTGCCCACGTTAAGTCAAGCAGTTGATTTAAGACGCGGGCATTGGCTGCGGACCCCAAGCGTGGGAGGCCTGCCCCTGCAGGCCATGCTGGATTGACCAGTACATCGGGGATCCACTGAAAGGCTTGCTCATGAAGGTTGTAGTCGTCGGCGGCACGGGACTAATCGGCTCGCAGGTCATCGCCCAACTGACCGAGCTTGGCCATGAGGCGGTATCGGCATCCCCCAGTTCGGGTGTCAACACGATCACCGGCGAAGGTGTGGCCGAGGTCGTCGCCGGTGCGGACACGGTGGTCGACCTGTCGAACTCGCCCTCCTGGTCCGATGAAGACGTGCTGAATTTCTTCACCACCTCCAGCCGCAACCTCCTCGAGGCGGAGCGGGCCGCCGGCGTGCAGAACCACGTCGCGCTGACGATTGTGGGTGCCGACCGGGCAAGCGAGAGTGGCTACATGCGGGGCAAGATCGCCCAGGAAAAGGTGATAGAGGAATCCGGAAATCCGTATTCCATCGTTCGGGCTACCCAGTTCTTCGAATTCGTCGACGGCATTGCCGATTCGATGACCGACGGCGACACGGTCCGCGCGCCGCACGGGGCGTTCCAGCCCATAGCCTCCGCAGACGTCGCGACGGCAGTAACCCGCGCGGCGACCGCCGCACCGGTGAACGGGAAGATCAATATCGCCGGTCCCGAAAAGCTCGGCATGGACGACTTCATCCGGAACCGGTTTGCCGCAACTGGCGATGCCCGCCAGGTGGTGACCGACGCGGAGGCCCGCTACTATGGCGCGCTGATCGGCGAGGCCACCATTGTGCCCGCCGAGGGCGAGGACGTGACCATCTACCCCACAACCTTCAGCGAGTGGATGGCCACTCACATGCCGAGCGGCTCTTAAGAGCGCCGAGCAGGCGGGTCATTGCGAAAACCAAGCCGCCCCAGGTGATTTCATCGGCGTGCCGAAACACGCATCGCTCGGGATCATCGCCAGCGGCGGCGAATGACGCCGCCGGCGCCCAACGCGAGTCGGCCCGATCAGAGAGGTAGCGAGGCCAAAGTTCATGGGACCGCTTGCGGTTTGCCGTACTCCCAAAGCAGGGTATTAGGCGCAGGCGCCGAATCGACACCACACGAGGAGCGGTCAATGTCCGTAGCACCCACGAGTGGGATCGCCTTCGATCCGCGGCTCAGCAGACGCGGCTTCCTGGCGGCGGGCATCGCCGGAGGATTCGCGCTGGCCGGTTGCGGTCATTCGAATCCCCCGGCAGCGGGCACTTCGGACGCAATGGCCGCCGCGATCGCCGCGGCCGAGACGAGGCGGCCGCATAGTGGACGCACCGTAAACGCCGCCCTGACCCCCCAGCAGGTGGAGATTGATCTCGGTGGGCCGATCGTCCGAACGACGGCCTTCGGCAACACGATTCCCGGGCCGCTGATCCGGGCCACGGTCGGCGACGAGGTGGTGGTCGCGGTGAACAACCGGCTCGACCGTCCGACATCGGTCCATTGGCACGGCATCGCGTTGCGGAATGACATGGATGGCGCCGAGCCCGCGACGCCCAACATCGCCGGCGGCCAGAGCTTCACCTACCGGTTCTCGGTGCCGGATGCGGGCACCTACTGGGCCCATCCGCATGTCGGGCTCGAAGAGGACCTGGGGCTTTATCTGCCCTTCATCGTCGACAGCCCGACCGAGGCGGGCCGCTACGACCACGAATGGATTGTCGTGCTCGACGATTGGACCGATGGCGCGGGTAAGTCCCCACAGCAGCTCTACGACGAACTGAAATCGCCGAACAAGCCCCCGATGACCACCATGACAACCACGACCGCGACGAGCCCGACGACCTCGACGACCTCGACAACCTCGACGACCTCGACGACGCCAACGAGTTCGACGACTTCGACGACTGGGACAACCTCGACGACCGGAACAACCTCGACGACACCGACGTCTTCACCGAGCGGCATGCCCGCAACGCCCGGCGGCGAGGTCGGCACCAGTGACCTGCTTGGCGGCGACGCCGGAGACATCGCCTACCCCTACTATCTGATCAATGGTCGAATTCCCACGGCCCCCACGACTTTCACCGCCAAACCCCGCCAGCGGATCCGGATTCGCTTCATCAACGCCGCTTCCGACACCACATTTCGCGTCGCCCTGGCCGGCCATGCGATGACGGTCACCCACACCGATGGTTATCCCGTGCTCCCGACAAGGGTCGACGCCCTGCTGATCGGCATGGCCGAACGCTACGACGTCATCGTCACCGCCGCCGACGGCGTCTTTCCACTGGTGGCAGCCGCGGAAGGGAAAAACGCGGTGGCACGCGCGCTGCTTTCCACCGGGTCCGGCAGCCCGCCCGACCCGCAGTTCCGGCCGGTCCAATTCGCCGGACTGGTCGGAACCGTCGACATGTTCACCGCCACGACCGCCGTCAATTTGGGCCGGCCCGACCCCGGCCTCGATCTCCCGGTGGTGCTGGGCGGCAATATGGAGAAATACGAGTGGATCATCAACGGCGAGCCTTACAGCAGAACAAAACCGCTGCACGTACAGCAGGGCCAACGCCCCACCCTGACGTTCGACAACCCCACGATGATGTACCACCCCATGCACCTGCACGGCCACACCTTCCAGGTGATCAAGGCCGACGGCACTCCGGGTCCGCGCAAGGACACCGTGATTGTGCTGCCGAAGCAGAAGGTACGCGCGGTGCTGGTCGCCGATAACCCCGGCCTATGGGTGATGCACTGCCACAACACCTATCACCTGTTCGCCGGCATGGAGACCCGTTTGGACTACACCGTCTGACCGTCGGTTGTCCCGAAGAAGTCCAGCAGCAGTTCGTTGACGGTGGACGACTGTTCGATCTGTGGGCAGTGGCCGGCGTTATCGACCACCGCCGAACGGGCGCCGTCGATCTGCTTCGCGATCTGCGCCGCCCAGCCGGCGGGCAGCAGCTTGTCATTGCCGCCCTCGACGACCAGCACCGGCACCGCGATGCGCTCGTATCGCCGGGCACTGGGCGGAGTCGCGGATGGTGCCGCAGCCGGACGACGAAAGCGGGCCGCCGCCACCGCTTCCCACGCCCCCGGCGCGGTGCTCTCCTCGTAGCGGCGACGCACGTACTCCTCGTCCGCCGGGTAACCGGCGTCATAGAACAGTGCCTCGACGATGCGCCGCATCGCCGGCAGCGTCGCGTCGTACTGCTGCAGTGCCTCAAAGTGGCTGTTCTGCTGGATCTCTCCGCCCCCGCAGATGATCGCCATGGATCGGACCGGCAGCCGCGGGTTGTCCGAGGCGGCATCGGTGAGCAGGTTGATGGCGCCCATCGAGTTGCCGGCGAAGTGCGCCGCGTCGACGCCGAGCTCCTCACAAAACCGCGCCACGTGCCGAATCCGCATCCCACGGCCATCGACGAAGTCGATGACCTTGGCCGATTGCCCGAAGCCCAGCATGTCCGGCGCCAGCACCCGGTACTTCGTGGCGAGCGCGGCAATGTTGCGTTCCCAACCGAGTTCGGCGCTGGCACCGAACTCGCCCCCGTGCAGCAGCACCACCGGTTCACCCTCGCCGGCCTCGAGATAGCTGGTCGCCAGGCCGTCGACCACGGTGGTCTTGCGCTGGACGTCCATCACTTGATTGCGATCGGGTTCACCGGCGAGCCCACGGCGCCGACGATCCTCAATGGTGGTGCGACGAGCTGAAATTCGTAGACCCCGTCGGTCGCGCAATCGGCCGCCAGCGCGGTGAGGTCCCAGTACTCGCCGAGCATCAGTCCCATGTCACGCAGGGTCAGCAAGTGGAAGGGCAGGAATACTCCCTCGACCCCGGACACGGGGTCCTCGACCTGAAGGTTGTCGGCCGCGACCGCCGCGACCTCGTTATCGTGCAGCCACTGGGCGCAACGCCAGTCCAGTCCGGAGTACGGCTCGGTCTTGTTGCCGGTCATCAGAAACCTTGTCCACCAGCCGGTTCGGATCAGGACGATATCGCCGCGCTCGATCGTCACCTGCTGCGATCGGACGACATCGTCCAGTTCCTCCGGGGTGATCGGGTTCCCGTGCTCGAGAAAGACCTCCGCACCCCGATGGCGCACGAGGTCCAGCAGGACCCCCCGCGAGGTGATGCCCTTCGCGTCAACCTTGTCGATGCCGCAGTGGAAGGCACCCATGCTGGTGACCGAATCCGCCGGAAAGCCGTTGTAGAGCCGGTCTTCGTAATAGACGTGGGACAAGGCATCCCATTGGGTGGCGGCCTGCAGAGGCATGATGATCATGTCGTCGTTGAAGCGGAACGGATTGTCGACTAGGTACTTGCCCATCTCGCTGGCGGTCGGATTTTGGGTCCAGCCCGGCCCATACTGGACCAGCGAATTCGCATCGCCGCCGTCCACGGTCATCAGATGGATGGGATTGTGCCGAAACCCGAACGCGCCCTGCGGTCCTGACGACCCGAAGTCCACCCCGAGTGGAAACACCTTCCCGTGCCGCACCAGGCTTGCCGCTTGCCGGACCTTCTCGGCGGTGATGAAGTTCAGCGTGCCGAGCTCGTCGGCGTCTCCCCAGCGTCCCCAGTTGCTGACATCGCGAGCGACCTGACGAAACTCAGACATGCTGGCTTGGTTCATGTTGGGTGCCTACCCTTCCTCGAACTCCCGAGCGATCGCCGCAGCCACGTTCCCTCCGTCCACCCACAAGACTTGGCCCGAGATGTAGCTGGCTGCATGACTATTCAAGAAGACCAGTACCACCGCCTGCTCGTCGGGTCCCGATACGCGGCCCAATGGCTTGGGAATCTCGTCGAGGAAGCCCTGCCCGTAGGCCGTCCGCAGCTGGTCGAGGATCGGGGTTTCGGTGACTCCCGGGCCGGTGCAGTTGATCCGGATGCCCCGCGCGCCAAGCGGAGTCGCGCTTCGCATCGTGTAGAGAATGATCGCTTCCTTGGACAACTGGTAACCGGTGCCCACCGCATCGGGGTGGCGATGGCACCAGTCGGCACCGTCGGCCATCGTCGCGGTGTTCAGCAGCGGCGCCACGGCCTGCCGGTGTTCCCGATAGCTCGCCGCGGCGAGCGAGGACACGCTGACGATGGAGGATCCCGCCGGCATCCGCGGGATCAGCGCCTCGGTGAGATGGCGCAGTCCCAGGAAGTTGATCGTGACGATCAGCGACGGATCACCGATGCCCGAGGAGACGCCGGCGACGTTGAACAGTGCATCGACGTCACCGCCGATGGACGCCACCGCGCGATCGATCGACGCCGGATCGGCGAGATCGACCTCATGAAACTCGTTGATATCGAACGCCGGTCGCTGTCGGTCCAATCCGACGACGTGCGACCCGAGTTCGGCAAGTTGTCGCGCCACATGTTCGCCGATGCCCGACGCACACCCGGTGACGACCGCACGGCGGCCGTCGTAGCGCCACAACTCCTCAATTTGTCCCAACGCAGGGTCAGCTCTTCTGCTGCTGCTCTTTGAGGCGCTGCGCGGCCTGTACACGGCCCTCGTTGATCTCCGCCATCGCCTCGGGGATCTCGCTGGCGGTGAACTTGCCGCCGCGGCCGGTGGGCAGCCCGCCGAAGGAGTAGTTTTCGTCGAATTGCGGCGCGGACGAGTCCTGTCGGCGCGCCTCGACCTTCTCGATGACCGGCGCCAGCCGGGTGGCCTTGTCGGCCACCGCCTTCTGGTCGCGCTCGATGAACTCGGGCAGCACGTCGGAGCCCATGAGCTCGATGGATTCCATGGTGCCCTCGTGGCTGCGCGGGTTGAGCAGCAGGATGATCTCGTCGACGCCGCTGTCCTCGTAGCCGCGCAGGAACTCGCGCACGGTGGCCGGTGAGCCGATCGCGCCGCGCCCGGGCCCGTAGGCCAGCGTCGGGTCCTTCTCGACCTCCTCGAGATAGCGCTTCCACACCCCGGTCCGTCCCGGCGTGTGCACACCGGTCATGTAGTAGTGCATGATGCCGAACGAGAAGAATCCGCCACCCTGTCCGAGGCGTTCGAGCGCCTGTTCGTCGGTCTTCGCGACCATCATCGACAGGTCCCCGCCGATGGCCAGGATATTCGGGTTGATCTGCGGTGTGATCGGCACACCGTTCTCCTCGAATTCCTTGTAGTAGCCATTGACCCTTTCGGTGAGGGGGCCGGGACCGGTGTAGGCGAAACTCAATGCGCCAATGGCCTTTTGGGCGGCCATCTGCACGCTGGCCGGCCGAGTGCAGGCGACCCAGACCGGCGGATGGGGCTTTTGCATCGGCTTGGGAATGACGTTGCGGGCCGGCATCTGGATGTGCTCGCCCTTGAATCCGCTGAACGGTTCCTCGATCATGCACCGGATCGCGACCTCGAGCGCCTCCTCCCATTGCGCCCGCTTATCGGCGGGATCGATGTTGAATCCCCCGAGTTCGCCGACCGACGACGATTCGCCGGTGCCGAACTCGACGCGCCCGTTGGACAGCAGGTCGAGGGTGGCGATGCGTTCGGCCACCCGGGCGGGGTGATTGACCGCGGGCGGCAGATGCATGATGCCGAAGCCCAGCCGAATGTTCTTGGTGCGCTGGCTCGCCGCGGCCAGGAAGATCTCCGGCGCGGTGGAATGGCAGTACTCCTCGAGGAAGTGATGTTCGGTGAGCCAGACGGTGGAGAAGCCGGCCTTGTCGGCCGCCTCAACCTCGTCCAGACACTCCTGCAGCAGGACCCGCTCATCATCGGGCACCCACGGGCGCGGCAGGGCGAATTCGTAGAACAGCGAAATTTTCATCGATTACCTCCCATGAGAATTAAGGGTCCGTGTCGCAGCTTGCGCCGCAACATGTTTCGCGGCGACAAAGCCAAAGGTCATAGCCGGCCCGATCGTCGCCCCGGCGCCGGCGTAGCTGCGGCCCATCACCGGCGCGGACGTGTTGCCCACCGCGTACAGGCCGCGCACCACGGTGTCGTCCGGCCGCAGGACGCGCGCGTACTCGTCGGTGCGCAGCCCGCCCGACGTCCCGAGGTCGCCGAGGATGATCCGAAAGGCGTAGTACGGCGGATCGCCGAGCGGATACAGGTTCGGATTGGGCAGGGTGTGATCACCGTAGTAGTTGTCGTAGACGCTGTCGCCGCGGTTGAAGTCATCGTCGTGGCCCTTACGCGCCAGCTCGTTGAAACGGGCGGCGGTTGAACGCAATTCGCTCGCCGCCACCCCGATCTTGGTGGCCATGTCGTCCCAATTCGACGCCGCCCTGACCACCCCGGACTCCAGCCATGCGGCCGGGATCTTGCGGCCCGTGGGCACCGGCGCAAACGGTACCTTCGGAATCGGCAGGTGGCCGCCGACCACGTACCGGTTGAAAGAGCGGTGGTCGGTGATCAGCCAGCACGGGATGTGGGTGACCCCCGACTTCTGGCCGGCGATCATCGCATGGCCGAAGTCCATGTACGGCGCGGCCTCGTTGATGAAGCGCCTGCCGTCGCCGTTGACGATGAACTGCGCGGGCATCATCCGTTCGTTGAGCATGAACTGCATTCGCCCGTCCGGCCATTGGATAGCAGGGAACCACCAGGCCTCATCGAGCAGCTCGGTCGCCGCCCCGACCTGCTGGCCCGCACGGATGCCGTCGCCCGTCGCGGCGGGGTTGCCGAAGCTCCAGTCCTGGTCCACCACCGGTTGATGCTCCTTGCGCCAGACCAGGTCGTGGTCGAACCCGCCGGAAGCCAGGATCACCCCGTGGCGCGCGCCGATCCGCTGCCGTCTTCCATCCCTGTCCACCAATGCGCCCGTCACCGCACCGTCGGCGTCGGTGATCAGCTCCGCCATCGGCGAGTCCAACCAGAGCGGGACGCCGCGCTCCTTCATCGCCAGCCTCAGCCGCGCCGCCAGCGACTGTCCGATCGCCGCGATCCGCTCGTTAAACACTCTCGCCCGGACCATGCGTGAAATCAGCTTCAGCAGCACGCCTTTCCCGGCCCACGACTGCCTGATCCGGTAGAACGAGCGAAGCTCCTTGGGCCCCAGCCAGATTCCCCTCGGCACCAACGACAGCGGCTTGAGTAGCTGCTGCTCGTCGTCGCCCAACTTTCGCAGGTCGATGGGCGGCACATTGATCGTGCTGCCCAGGTCGGAGCCGCCCGGTAACTCCGGATAGTAGTCGGCATAGCCCGGTTTCCAGACGAATTCCAGCCACGGCGAGAGCCCTTCCAGGAAGCCCAGCATTTTCGGCGAGGACTCGACGTACTGCTGTATCCGCGCCTCGGTAACCAGGCCCTCGGTGATCCGTCGCAGGTACTCGACAACGCCATCCGCGGCGGGCGCGTAACCCGCCCGGCGCTGCGCGGGTGCCCCGGGCACCCAGATGCCGCCACCCGAAAGGGCGGTGGAACCGCCGAAGTGGCTGGACTTTTCGATCACCAGCGTGTCCAGCCCGGAGGCATGGGCGGTCAGCGCGGCCGTCATCCCGCCGCCGCCGGAGCCGACCACGAGCACGTCGACCACATGATCGAAGTCATCGGTGCGGGCGTGGGTCATGCCGGCACCGCCGTCCTGATGGCGAAGCCGGCGATCAGTTCGGCCGCCGGCTTGTAGTAGCGCACCGCAGTCCGATAGGAACCCGCCGTCGCCAGCGCCGCGAAAGCGGCCACCCAGGTGCGGATTTCGTGGGCGGAGCCGCCGCCCTCGTGCATCACATGCGAATTGGACCAGTGGTCGAGGTCGGCGAGGTGGCCCCCGTCGACGATTTCCAGGAAGGCGTGGTCCCACGCCGGGTTGAGGGGTTGCAGGTCACTGGATCCCCCCGCGAAGTTCTTTGCCGCGTCGATGACCGCGGCCTGCCGGGCCTGCCGCTGCTCAGGTGTCATCGGTCGGCCATCGACAATCCGCTCCTTCACCGCCGGAGACGCGGTGGCCAGCGTCGGCACCGGAGGACTGTGCGATAACCCGCCGGATCCGATGACCAGGACCCTCTTATCCAGGTTCGCCACAAAGTCGCCCACGGCGGTCCCCAGCGCGCGGCAACGGTGTAAAGGCCCCAGCGGCACAGCGATTGCGTTGATGAAGATCGGTATCACCGGGCGTGCGGTCGCTGCGCCGAAGAGTTTCTCCAGCGGCTGCACGGTGCCGTGATCCACGTCCATGCTCGCCGACACCGCGACGTCGACGCCCGCGTCCAGGACGGCCGTCGCGCATTCGGCGGCAAGCTCTTCGGGGACGTCGAGCGGGCCGGCGTGGGTGCCGTAGTCGCCAACTCCGTTGGCGCGCAGGCCGATACAGAAGGGCGGCATCACCTTGTAGAAGAATCCATTGTAATGATCCGGGGAGAAGATGACGACGAGTTCGGGGTCGAAATCGCCGACGAAGTCGCGCGCCTCAGCGATCGCGGCCTCGACGTCGTCAAGCAGGTCCCGCGACGGCCCCGGTAGATTCAGCAGAGGGCTGTGGGAGATACAACACAGAGCCAGCGTCACGTGGGGAATCACCCCCTCCCGGCGTCAGCGTGAGGGTTTCGAGCAGCTTGGCGCTCAGCTCGGGCGCGAGCTGAGCGATGCACGCGCCCGCGATGCAGCGATCCGGGCGCAGGAACAGCACCGACTCCTGGTGCGCGTCGAACCAGGATTTAAGGCCGCCGGTGGGATCACCCACGATCACCACATCGGGGTCGTCATGCCCGGTCCAGTGCAGCTGAGTCAACGGCCGAGCCGCAACGAAGCACGCGCCCAAGGCTTTCCAGTGCGTGAAGGCCTCGTCGCCGAGGATCTTGCGCGGGTTGTTGTTCCAGCACAACACGGTGAACCAGGGACCCACGACGTCGTCGAAGAGAACATTCTGTTGCGACCGGGTGTCGACGCGGGGCTGCACGAACAGCGTGCCCACCGGCGAGTCTTCGCGGCGTGGTTGGTCATGCACCACGGCCCCCTGCTCGTAGCGCGGCATCGGCTTGAACCGCATCTCCAGCACATACCGCTTGAGCGACGGCACAATTGACGCCGATCGCACGAGTAGGTCGCGGGCGGTGGCGACCCTGCGGTCGGTCGGCGAGATCACCCGGCCCACCATCGTCGAAAGGTCAATCATCGCGCGGGCGTGCTTGCGCCGCTCGGCGTCGTAGGTGTCCAGCAGTCGGTCGTCGGCCCGGCCGGTCACCACCGCGGCAAGCTTCCAGCCCAGGTTCGCCGCGTCGCGGATGCCGCTGTTGTAGCCCTGCCCCTGCCACACCGGCATCAGGTGCGCGGCATCCCCGGCCAGCAGTAGCCGCCCGCTGCGGAACGCGCCGGCGATCCGCGAGTGATGCGTGTAGATGCGGCGCCGGATCACGTCCACGCGCTCGGGGTGCGGCACCATCCGCGCCAGCATCCGCGTCAGGAACGCCGGGTCCTCCGCCTGTTCGTCGGTCTCGTCGGCGTGAATCATGAACTCGAATCGGCGAATTCCGTGCGCGATCGAGATCGAGGCGTATGGGCGTTCGGGGTCGGCGCCGACCTCACTATTGGGGTGACCCAGCGGATCGTTGGCGATATCGACGACCAGCCAGCGCGTCGACGACGTCGTGCCGTCGAACGATACGCCCATCGTTCGGCGGATGACGCTGCGGCCGCCGTCGCAGCCGACGACGTAACGCGCGCGCACACTCGCGGTGTCGCCGCCACATTCGACCGTGACGGCGTCCGCGGATTGCGCGCACGAGGTCACCGGATGACCCCACCGCACCTCGACATGCCCGAATCTGTCCAGACCGGCCAGCAATTCGGCGTCGACGAGCGGTTGCACGAACCCGTTGCGCTTCGGCCAGCCGAAACGCGCGTCGGGCGGGGCCATTTCGGCAAGGACCCGGCGCTTGGCGTCGAAGAATCGCAGGATCTGGTTGGGCACGGTGTGCGGCAGGACGCGGTCGACCAGGCCGATCGACTGGAACGTGCGCAATGCCTCGTCGTCCAGCCCGACCCCGCGGGGATAGTCGATGAGCGTGTCCCGTTCCTCGACCACCAGCGTGCGGACGCCTTGCAGGCCAAGGATATTGGCCAGGGTCAACCCAACCGGTCCGGCGCCCACCACCAGGACGTCAGCATCGATCGGTTGGTGGGTGCCGGCCATTACCGTCCCAGCAGAAAGTCGAGATGGAGGCGATTGAACGTCTTGGCGTCCTCGTATTGCGGCCAGTGTCCACAGCCCGACATCACCTCGAAGCGCGCGCCGGGAATCATCGAGGCGATGCGCCGTCCCTCCGGCACGTCGGCGGTCGGGTCATGGCTGGTCCAGAGCACCAGCGTGGGCGCGGTGATGGCGCCGTATTCGGCCGGCCCCAACAGGTTTCGGGCCCGGATCTCGGGATCTTGCAGCGCCATGATGTCGCGCATGGCCGCGACGAATCCGGGTTGGCGATAGATCCGTTGCCGGCTGGCGACCAAGTCGTCGTAATCCTTCGACTTGTCCGCCATCAGCCACTTGATGCGCGCCTGCACGGTTTCCCAGCTCGGGTTCTCGGCGGCCGCCATGGACAACGTGATGATCCGTTGCATGACCTCAGGATCGGCCTGGGACCCGCCCGCCGTGTTGAGGACGAGCCGGTCGACCACGTCGGGATGGTCGATGGCGGCGCGGGTGGCGACCCAGCCGCCGAGCGACTCGCCGCTGACGCTGGCGCGGTCAACCCCTATCGTCCGCAGCACCGCCATCAGGTGCTCGACGTAATGGCGGATCTCCAGAGGGTGGCCCGGCTTGTCGGTGTAGCCGTGGCCCAGCATGTCGATCGACCAGGTCCAGAAATGCTCGGCGTGGGCGGCAAGGTTGCGGATGTAGGCCTCCGCGTGGCCACCGGACCCGTGCAACAACATGAGGACTGGCTTGCCCGGATTGCCGGCGCGCAGGTACCGCGTCCGGACTCCCCCAGCCTCGAGGTAGCCCTGCTCGAACGCGACCCCCTGCAGATCGCTCCACACGCTCTCGAACTCCGCCACGGCTCTCGTCTTCGTATTGTTGTTGTGCTAATATCGCACGCTAATGTGCGTTATATATAGAGCTTCGCGCCCGCCGGAAGGTCTGTCAAGCCCGTGACCGGTTCGGGGGCGGGCTCGCAGACGCTGGCCCGGGGCCTGACCGCGCTGCAATTGGTGGCGGGTTCCGGCACCGGCCTCACGATGCAGGAGCTGGCCGACCAGATCGGGGTGCACCGCACCATCGCCTATCGACTGCTCGCGACGTTGACCCAGTTCCGGTTGGTCGCCAAGGGGGACGACGGGCGCTACCGGCCGGCCGCCGGCCTGGCCGTACTCGGCGCGTCGTTCGACCACAACGTGCGCCAGCTGAGCCTGCCGACACTGCGCGGGCTGGCCGACGACCTGGGCACCACCGTGTCCCTGCTCGTTGCCGAGGGTGACGAGCAGGTGGCGATCGCGGTGATCGTGCC
>Ga0075364_10000392_pt1 | contig 21809 bp, 25 predicted proteins | sample EndMetdeltDD1764_FD_71517 | JGI IMG/M metagenome (GOLD analysis project Ga0075364, IMG submission 71517) | Populus endosphere microbial communities from Tennessee, USA - Endosphere MetaG P. deltoides DD176-4 | ecosystem: Host-associated > Plants > Roots > Endosphere | place: USA: Tennessee...
ATAATAATGAATACTCCTATTTAAAAATAGAAACCTCAGCTTTTGACTATTTTTTTACGGCTTTGGATTAAAATAGATGACTAAATAACCAAATAAGTAGTAATACGGCAATAGGGATGCCCAATAACCAAGCAATTAAATATTTCATCGTTTTTATCCCGTATTAATGCTCTTCTAGAGAAAAAAGTCTCTCTATCAAAAGAGTAGTCAAGTCATTCAATAAATCAAGTTTAAGGATAGGTAAGCTGGGCCAACTCGCTTAGATTTTGTTCTATAAATCCGATTGCTGTGAATATAGGCAACGAATTTATCTGCCCCCTATTAAAAAGGAATATCATCATCCGCAAACTCGGTCGCCAGTTCGGCTGACTTGTTCATTTCACGTGCAGGTTGCGTTGCTGAGAAATTATTACTCTGTTGTGTAAACGCGGGTGTGTCTGATGTTTGAGCACCGCGACTATCGAGCATTTGTAGTTCATTCGCCACAATTTCAGTGGTGTATCGATCTTGACCTGTTGTTTTATCTTGCCATTTTCGGGTTTGCAGACGGCCTTCAATATAGACCTTAGAGCCTTTTCTCAGATACTCACCAACAATTTCAGCCAATCGCTGAAAGAGAACCACGCGATGCCACTCGGTGCGATCATGTTGTTCACCGGTTTGTTTGTCTTTCCAGGTTTCACTGGTTGCAATATTAATGGTTGCTACGGCAGCACCACTTGGCATATGGCGAATTTCAGGATCCGCACCTAGATTACCTATCAATATTACTTTATTAATGCCTCTAGCCATTCGGTTACTCCTGACAAAAACGATACTAAATACAAATTCTAATTCTTGTGACTAAAAAAAGAAAGCTAAAACTAGGGTTTTATCAGAGGTTTCTTTTCGCAATGTTCAGGGTTATAGTGCAGGGTTTGTTAGATCGTTAACCTGGGTTTATTCTAAAATTTAACGTAGAACTCTATGGACACTATTCAAATTCGCGGCGCACGTACGCATAATCTAAAAAATATCGATTTAGATATACCCCGCGGACAACTAGTTGTCATAACGGGCTTATCCGGTTCGGGTAAATCGTCTTTGGCGTTTGATACGCTCTATGCGGAAGGACAACGTCGCTATGTAGAGTCTTTATCTTCCTATGCGCGCCAATTTCTTTCGATGATGGAAAAGCCCGATGTGGATCACATCGAAGGGCTTTCCCCTGCCATTGCTATCGATCAAAAATCGACATCGCATAATCCACGTTCCACGGTAGGAACGGTTACCGAAATCTATGATTACTTGCGTGTTTTATTTGCAAGGGTAGGGGAACCCCGTTGTCCCATTCATGGCACTAGCTTAGCGGCGCAAAGCGTCAGCCAAATGGTGGACACCTTGATGGCTTTGCCACATGAGACGGGACTTTCCATCTTAGCACCGTTGGTGCGAGATCGAAAAGGCGAGTATAAACAACTGTTTGATCACTTGCGTAGTCAAGGTTATTTGCGTGTACGTATTGATGGAAAATTACAAGAATTAGATCAACTGTCTTCTTTAAATGCCAAACAAAAGCATAGCATTGAAGTGGTAGTGGATAGAGGCATTAAAATAAAACCTGAAAATCGATTGCGTTTAAGTGAATCTTTGGCAACCGCGGCTTTACTCAGCGAAGGTTTAGTGATGGTAGTGGTACAACCGGATGCCGCTAACAAAAAACCGCAGGAATTAGTTTTTTCAGAACGGTTCGCTTGTACAGAATGTGGTTATAGTATTAGCGAACTAGAGCCACGTTTATTTTCATTTAATAATCCAGCCGGCGCTTGCCCACAATGTGACGGCATTGGCCATGAACAAATTTTTGATTCGGAAAAAATACTATCGCATCCTGAAAAAACTTTAGCCAAAGGCGCGATACAGGGCTGGAATGCACAGAATCCCTATTATTTCTCGCTATTAACCGCGTTAGCCAAGCATTACGACTTTTCGCTGGATAAGCCATTCAATAAGTTGCCAAAAAATATTCAAAAGATGATTTTAGAGGGCAGCGGCGAAGAGGAAATTAATTTCCAATACCGTACTGAAAAAGGACATACCTATAGCAAAAAGAAAGCATTTGAAGGCGTGATACCGATGATGCAACGCCGCTATCAGGAAACGGAATCGCAAATGGTGAGAGACGAACTCGCGCGTTATTTGGTATTAAAACCTTGTTCGGCATGCGCTGGTACACGTTTAAAAGAAGCTGCGCGTAACGTGTTTGTTGCCGATAAATCCATTGCACAATGGGCAGCATTACCGATTGATCAACTCCGAGCGCGTTTTGAAAAATTAAGCTTATCCGGACAACGCGCTGAAATTGCCAAAGGTTTAAAAAAGGAAATCGTTGATCGTTTAAAATTTTTAATTGATGTGGGCTTAAATTATTTATCGTTAGACCGTAGCGCCGACACCTTATCGGGCGGAGAATCGCAACGCATTCGATTGGCAAGTCAAATTGGTTCGGGTTTAGTGGGTGTGATGTATATTTTGGATGAACCTTCGATTGGCTTACACCAACGAGACAATGAACGGTTACTCAATACTTTATTACATTTACGCAATTTAGGTAATACGGTTATCGTGGTAGAACACGATGAAGAAGCCATACGGCATGCCGATTATGTGGTGGATATGGGTCCTGGTGCTGGCGTACATGGCGGGCAGGTGATTGCACAAGGCTCACCAGCCGCCATTATGCGCAATCCGGATTCCTTAACCGGAAAATATCTCTCGGGTGAACGTCATATCGTTCCACCCAAAAAACGTCATAAGCCCAATGCAAAACACGTACTGCAGTTGATAGGGGCTTCCGGTAATAATTTAAAAAATATTGATGTCAGCATTCCTTTGGGTTTGATGACTTGTATTACGGGCGTTTCAGGTTCGGGTAAATCCACCTTAATCAACGACACACTTTATCCCATCACCGCAAGAGCATTGAATAATGCCACGCTGATTCAGCCTGCGCCTTATACTGAAATTACCGGTTTAGAACAGCTGGATAAAGTGATTGATATTGATCAAAGCCCTATTGGACGTACCCCTCGTTCCAATCCAGCCACGTATATTGGTCTGTTTACACCCATACGTGAATTGTTTGCAGCCACTCCAGAATCGCGTTCACGCGGTTATAAACCCGGGCGGTTTAGCTTTAATGTTAAAGGTGGGCGTTGCGAAGCCTGTGAAGGGGACGGTGTACTGAAGGTTGAGATGCATTTTCTGGCTGATATCTATGTGCAGTGTGATCTCTGTAAGGGTAAACGTTATAATCGAGAAACCTTAGAGGTACACTATAAAGGTAAAACTATTCATGATGTTTTAGAAATGACCGTGGAAGATGCAGCGGTTTTCTTTAAGCCGGTTCCTGTACTGGCTAGAAAGCTACAAATGCTGATTGAAGTTGGTCTTTCTTATATTCGTCTCGGTCAAAGTGCGCCAACACTCTCCGGTGGTGAAGCGCAACGTATTAAACTAGCGAAAGAACTCAGTAAACGTGATACGGGTCAAACGCTGTATATTCTTGATGAACCCACCACCGGTCTACATTTTTACGATATTGAACAGTTGTTAAAGGTTTTATATCGTTTACGCGATCACGGAAATACAGTGGTGATCATCGAACATAATCTGGATGTCATTAAAACAGCGGATTGGATTATTGATTTAGGTCCTGAAGGCGGAAATAAGGGTGGGGAAATTATTTGCGAAGGAACACCAGAGCAAGTCGCTAAAAATCCTGCGTCTTATACCGGAAAGTTTTTAAAACCCTTACTGGGAAAACAAAGCGGCTTGTCGGCTGAGAAAAATGGCCGCCATGGTTAAGAAATAGCTAAAGTAAAATTCATCAAATTTTACTAACTTTTTTTCTTAGCTGATTTAGAGTGTTTTCTAAAGTCATCAATAATCAATACAGCTCCAAATCCAAGCCCAATAGCGACCATAATAATTGGAATAAATGATAAAAATGTTGTCATTATTTATTTCTCCTAAGTAATCCCAGAGTTAATGAAAACATACCGAGAGTAGTTATTGATAGGGAAGCCCAAAACATCTTAGAAAAATCTATTCCTACATAGTGGTTTATAAATATTCCCACTATGCCTGCTGTAATAAAGTTAACGCCTATTTTTCTAAAATCTTTTTTTAGTGCTTTTAAATCAACTGATCTTTCGAGATGTTCTAATAACATTAAATAATCCACCATTCATATTATAGACTATTGATTAACCGAAGTGGTAAGCAAAGCCAAGTGCAACAAAATCAATATTACCCGGACGGTTTTTCCCTACGGGTTGTATATGTGTCCAGGAAGCGTCAAGCGAAACATTAGGCGTCATATCATAGCTCGCACCCATAGCTACTTCAGGCGCCCATGTGTGTTTGGCAATAGGAGAGGGTAGCTCCATTATCTGCGTAGAACCATCCTTTAAACTTACAATTTTTTTATTGATATTGATGTGGCTTGATACATAAGCCACGCCTAATTTAGCGTATAAATTAAATTTATCAGAAATCGGAACAATACTCTTGCCCGTTAAATCAATGACATCTTGTTTTAACGCCGCAGAGAGTGAAAAGTTAACCGGAACTTCCTTCATATGACCCTGAACCGCACTATGTAGTTCTTTTTTTCTTAATGGCAGATAACCCATTTCAAGCGCAAAATTTTGATTGAATTGGTAACCTATGGCTAAGCGGCCCGTTAGGCCATTATTCGATAGATTGGGGGAATCCAGGGTAAATTTATCTTGAATGGCACCCAGATCGGTTTTACTCGCCATATGCGTATTCGCATCACCCAGCTGCGCGGTGAAATACACGCCAGATGTTGCCGCATTAGCCGACATAACACCCAGTACAGAAATACCGAGCACGGCAGCTGTGATCAATTTCTTAAGCATTTTTATTATTCTCTATTATTACTTAGCGAGTTAAATAACATGTTATGAGTGTCTAGCCGCGGTATCAATAGTGTTTAATAGAGTCTTTTATCTAAAAAATTGATTAATGTGCTAGAAAATACTGTCAACTGGATGGCCACGCTCATTTCATTCGCTCGCCATGACGATGACCGTGTCATTGCGAGTGCCGTAGGCACGCGGCAATCCAGGCAAAGGAGATATTTTTAAATAAAAAAAGCCCGGATGAACCGGGCTTCTTCGATCTTAGAGTTAAGATCAGATGAGTAGACTCATCGATTAACCGAAGTGGTAACCTAAACCAACCGCAACAAAGTCAATGTTACCGGGACGGTTTTTACCAACAGGTTGGATATGCGTCCAAGAGGTATCAACGGATACATTAGGCGTAATGTCGTAGCTCACACCAATAGCCGCTTCAGGCGCTAATTTGTGTTTCGCAACGTCAGGAAGGTCAAATGAAAATGCTGGAAAAGTAATCGGGCCTTTTCTATCAGGAATAACTATACCCGATTTAGCGGTTGCTGTGGTGGTTAAATAAGCCACGCCGAGCTTACCATAGACATTGAAGTTGCTTGCAACCGGTAAAATACCTTTTACAGCTAAATCAATTGTATTTTGGTTTAAATTTAGCTTAGCATTCTCAGGCATAGCATCTTCATCATAAGCAATCGTATAGTTTGCATTTATTTTAGTGCTGTGTAATTGCATATAACCCAGTTCAACCGCAAAATTTTGGTTAAATTGGTAACCTAGCGCTAAACGACCCGCTAAACCATTATCAGAAATGCGATTTACGCTCAAATCATGAAAAAAAGGCTTTTCACTATCATCGATAGGGGGAAACACATTATTAATATCTTTCTCAAGATTTAATTTGCTGCCCATATGCGTATTAGCATAACCGAGCTGGCCTGTAACATACACGCCTGGGGTAGCAGCATTAGCGGCCATAACACCCAGTGCAGAAACACCGAGTACGGCTGTTGTGATGACTTTCTTAAGCATTGTTATTGTTCTCCAAAGAGCTTAACTAGTTAATCTGGGCATTATTTGCTCAAATATAGACATTGTCAAGCATGTCAATAGGTATTTACAGGTACTGTTATCTAAAAAATCGATTGATTTGACTGGAAAAAGGATTATAGGAAGGGGATAAAAAAGGGGGGATAATAAAAAAAGCCCGGAAAAACCGGGCTTTTTAACGCTTAAACGTGGGTCAGAAGACCAATCGATTAACCGAAGTTGTAGCCTACACCGACGGCAACAAAGTCAATGTTACCAGGGCGATTCTTGCCACCGATAGGCTGGATGTGTGTCCAGGAAGTATCAACGGACATGTTAGGCGTAATGTCATAGCTCACACCAATAGCCGCTTCAGGTGCCCATTTGTACTTATTAACCGTAGACGCAGTCACAGCATCATTATTTGATTTTGTGGTGGTGGTTAAATAAGCGACGCCCAATTTTCCATAGGCATTTAGGTTGTTAGCAATCGGTAAAATACCTTTTGCAGCTAAATCAATAGCATGTTGGCTAAGCTTCACATCTGCATCAGCTGCATTTGCTTTTTTACTACGTAATTGTAGGTAGCCTGCTTCAATCGCTAAATTTTGGTTGAGTTGGTAACCCACCGCTAAACGACCGGCGATACCATTGTTAGACAAGCTTTTTTCAATGGTTTTAGGTCCCATATGAGTATCAGCGTAACCGAGTTGACCTGTTACGTACGGGCCAGGGGCAGCGGCATTAGCAGTCATCACGCTAAGCGCAGACACACCTAATACAGCCGCTGTAATTACTTTTTTAAACATTTTTATTATTCTCCTAAGAGCTTAACTAGTTAAACGAGCCACTATTTAAGCGTTTGTTTAATAACTTGTCAAGTTGTGTCAAGGGTTAATAGCTTTTATTAAATTAATCTATTAATAATTATTAATGTAAGAAAAGACTGGGTATTTTTAACAACACGCAAATGAAATGCTAAAAAATAAGTGTTTTAATGAAACCTTAATCTTATGAATCGAACAAAAAGTGTTCAATTATCGCTATAAGAGGTAAAAATAAAGATAAGGTTAATATGAGCAAAAAATGAACTGACTAAATAAAAAACCCCTTATGCAAGGGGTTTTTTTTAATACGATAACGAACTAACCGAATGTGTATCCAACACCTACCGCTAGGAAGTTAATGTTACCCGGACGGTTGTCACCTACAGGGTGGATGTGTGTGAATGAAGTATCAACGTTTACATTGGATGTTACGTCATAGCTCATACCTACAGCCACTTCAGGTGCCCATTTGTGTTTGGCAATGCCAGCTTCATCATTATTATTAACACCATTTGTTTGTAAACGGGTTGTTAAGTAAGCAACACCGGCTTTACCATAAACATTCACATTATGTGTTACAGGCAAGATACCTTTTGCAGCAACATCCAGTGCATATTGGTTACTAGAAAAAGCGCCTTTGTCCTCAGTCTCAGTCCCCACAGTTTTACCGTTTTGTAACTGTAATAAACCTGCTTCGACTGCAATGTTTGGGGTTATTTTATAACCCAGTGCCAAACGACCAGCAATACCACTGTTATCAGCAATCCCCATTGGAGTCTTAGATTTCAGACCGGTATCAGCATAACCGATTTGACCTGTGACATACACGCCGGCAGGTACTTGACTGGTACGTTGTACAGAGATGGTTTGAAACTGGCCGTTGCTATTTTGCATTTCTACAACGACAGGCTTCGCTTTACGTTTTACAGAAGCGACTTTAGCAGGCTTCTTGTCATGTTTCGCGTTCTGAGCGCCGTCTGAAGGTGCTGCGGCGTTAGCGTTCACAAGTGCTAAAGCGGAAACACTGAATAGACTAATAGTTATGATTTTCTTAAACATTGTTATTATTTTCTCCTGAAGAGATTTTCTTATTAGAAGCTGTATTTAATCGCCTGACGATAACATTGTCAATTTTTACAGCAAGTTATTAGGCGAATCAGTTCATTATAAACAAAAATGAGTCTGGTTTAGCCAAAATAATAAGCAACACCCAGTGCATAAAAATCACTACTCGGTGCATGATTGCCACCACCTAGCTTTTGAATACGATTCCAGGAAAACTCAATCGGCACATTAGGTTTTAATGCATAACTAATTCCTAAGCCAAAGGTAGGTTCTAGTGTATTAGCGTAACTATTAGTAGTTGAGGTATAGGATCCATTCGTACTTGCATAACCTTGGGAATTAGCTTTGACATAAGCGACACCTAATTTTCCGTATGCACTCAGCTCAGTGGTCAGTGGTAATATCGCTTTTCCGGTTAAATCAAATGCTCTTTCTTGAGTGGATGCCGTTGCCAGATAATTTGTACCGTTAGCTGCGGTAATATCGCTGTTGCTAAAACGGCGATAGCCGACTTCAAGCGCTAAATTTTGATTGAGCTGATAACCAAAACTAAGCCTATAAGCGATCGCCCAATTATTTAAATCAGGCAAAGCAACCGGCGAAGCACCGTTGTTCACAGTCACCAGATTACCGGTATTAATATGCGTATTACCGTATCCCAGTTGTGCGCCGGCATAGAATCCAGCCATCTCTGCCCGTGCGGCAGGCGTGATACTCAAGCCAACGATACTGACGAATAAAGTGGCCGTAGAAATTTTTTTTAGCATGGAAGCCTCCTAAAGTTTAGAATTATAAATTAAGGCGTAGCGGGGCATATTAACTTATTTTTTTAGACTTTTTTTGTTAACCAAAATAATAAGCAACACCCACAGAATAAAAATCAGCGCTGGGGGTAGAGTTATTGCCGCCTACACTTTGGAAACGTGTCCATGCCAAATCAATTAATACATTGGGTGTAATGTCATAACTGAGACCTAAACCAAAAGCAGGATCCCAATTATCAGAATAACCTAAATAAGATTTGCCATTGACGATGGAGGAGCCATTTGCTTTAACATAGGCTAACCCCATTTTTGCATAAATATTAAAATTATTAGAAAGAGGCAATAGTGGTTTTGCCATAAAATCAAGCGCGTTCTCACTGAGCGATATATTTTGACCCGAAACACCGCCTACACCTGAAAAATCTACATCAGAAAACCGGGTATAACCGATTTCCAATGCTAGATTTTGGTTGAATTGATAACCACCGGCAACACGACCGGTAAACACGACTTTACTATCGATAGAAAGTGCTGCCGCATCGGACGCTTCAGCATGCGTATTACCCGAGCCAATTTGACCTAAGATATAAAATCCAGGAATAGTGGCATTTGCTAACACCGGAAAGCTGCTAAAAAAAACGAATAAGATCTTTAGCCAAATTTTTTTACACATCGAGCGCTCCTTGCTAATATGTTGCAACGTTATCCATGTAGTCGATTTTCGTCTTGCTTATTATACGATACCTTTCATGAAGCAGCTAACCCGTTTACGACCTTACGCACATTTATTACGACTCCATCAGCCTATCGGTGGTTTTTTGCTGCTATGGCCTACCTTATGGGCCTTATGGTTGGCAGGCGAGGGGCATCCGTCTTTGAAGCTGGTCTTTTTATTTACCTTAGGTACTTTTTTGACACGCGGATTAGGTTGTGTGGCTAGCGATATCGCGGATAGACACTTTGACGGCTTAGTGACACGGACTAAAAAGAGACCGCTAGTAACAGGCGAAGTAGGGCTTAAAGAAGCATTCGGCTTGTTATTATTGACCTGTGTTTTGGCACTTTGTGTGGTAGTGCAACTTAACGCACTCACCATCAAGCTTTCTATTATCGGCCTTGGGTTGGCCCTTATTTATCCTTATGCAAAACGTGTGACTTATTGGCCACAAGGGGTATTAGGATTGGCTTTCTCATGGGGAATTCCTATGGCGTTTGCCGCGCAAATGAATCATGTTCCTCCCATTGCTTGGTTGCTATTTATAACGGCCGTTTTATGGCCATTAGCCTATGATACGATGTATGCCATGGTGGATAGGGAAGACGACAGACACATAGGCGTTAAATCAACGGCGCTGTTGTTAGGTCGGCATGATCGTCTATTTATTGCAGCCATACAGACTAGCTTTATGGCTTTGTTGATTTTATTAGGGTTTTTGCTCAAACTGCAAGCAAGTTATTATTTATTTTTAAGCCTAGCGGCGAGTTTGTTTATTTATCAACATTATTTGATCAAGGATAGAAACCCTGAACGTTGTTTTAGCGCCTTCCTTAATAATAGTTGGGTAGGCGCCTTGCTGCTTTTAGGGTTTGTTTTAGGAACGCATCCGCTATGAATAAGACCGTTATTTACCCCGGTACATTTGATCCGCTCACGAATGGGCACTTTGATCTCGCGCAGCGCGCATCGCGTTTATTTGAGCGGGTTATCGTGGCGGTGGCTAAAAACCCAAGTAAGACCCCGTTATTTGATCTCAATAAACGCATCGAATTAGCGAAGGAAGCGTTAAAAGGCTTGGCCAATGTTGAAGTCACCGGTTTTGAAGGCCTATTGATCGATTGTGCACGACAACATCAAGCCCACGTTATTCTACGCGGACTACGTGCCGTTTCAGATTTTGAATATGAGTTTCAATTAGCGAGCATGAATCGTAATATGATGCCTGAGCTAGAAACCTTGTTTTTAACGCCGGCCGAGCAGCATTCCTTTATTTCAGCTAACTTGGTCAGAGAAATTGCCAAACTGGGGGGTAATGTGACACAGTTTGTACCGGCTATCGTGGCAGAGGCCTTAAAAGAACGCACTAAAATTAAACTATAATATGAAAAAATAGCGAGACTATGTCATTACTTATTACGGATGACTGCATCAATTGTGACGTCTGTGAGCCTGAATGTCCGAACGAGGCTATTTCACAAGGCGAGCTCATCTATGAGATCAATCCCAACCAATGTACCGAATGCGTCGGTCATTTTGATGCGCCTCAATGTGTCCAAGTCTGCCCGGTCGCTTGTATCCTTATCGACTCCAGCCGCCCCGAGTCCCCCGAACAGCTGTTAAAAAAATATAAGGAATTAACAACGTTAAAAGCCCCCTCGACGGGTGACGCATAGGCGGGTCCCCTGTGTTGCGGTTTAGCAACACAGGGTGCCGAAGCGGCAGGACCCGTCAAACTGTGTAATTTAAACGAAATCAAGGTTGTTTTTTTACAGCGTAAACCTCATAATACGCCCCTTTCAATGTTGTTTATCGAGGGCCTTCTATGGCAGTCCAGAAATCACGCAAATCTCGCTCTAAAAGAGGCATGCGACGTGCGCATGACGCTTTAACATCGCCTTCCTTGGCTATTGATGCCACCAGTGGCGAAACCCATTTACGTCATCACGTCAGCAAAGATGGCTATTATCGTGGAAAAAAGGTCATAGCCGCTAAGGAATAATCCCTTAATGACCCTCTATACCATCGCAATTGATGCCATGGGAGGCGATCATGGGCCTTCTGTGACCGTGCCTGCGGCGATCATGGCGCTTGAGGATGATGCTAATTTAAGCATCATCCTCGTAGGCGATCCGGTTATTTTAAATCGGCAGCTTCGACTTAAAAAAGTGGCTATCCCCGAGCGCCTAAAAATACATCCTGCATCACAAACCGTAGCCATGGACGAACCACCCGCTTTAGCATTACGCGGAAAAAAAGATTCATCGATGCGAGTAGCGATTGATCTCGTCAAAGATGGCCAGGCACAGGCCTGTGTCAGTGCCGGAAATACCGGTGCGCTCATGGCAACGGCCCGTTTTGTACTAAAAACCTTACCAGGTATTGATAGGCCCGCCATCTCTGCCATGCTCCCCACCATGAAAGAACACACCAAAGTACGTGTCCTTGATTTAGGGGCAAATGTCGATTCACAGCCCGAAGCGCTTTTTCAATTTGCGGTGATGGGGTCGGTATTAAGTTCAGAAGTGGATGGCATCGATCGTCCACGTATAGCTTTACTGAATATTGGTTCCGAGGAAATAAAAGGTAACGAGCAGGTAAAAAAAGCCGCTGAAATATTAAAAGCGAGCAGTCTCAATTATATTGGCTACGTGGAAGGCGACGCAATTTACCAAGACGTTGCTGATGTTATCGTCTGTGATGGTTTTGTAGGAAACGTTGCGTTAAAAGTAACCGAAGGCGTTGCCAAACTAGTCGGTCACTACACGAAATTAGCGTTTAATCGCAATTGGTTTTCAAAGCTTTCTGGCTTAGCCGCATTACATGTCTTAAAAGGATTACGTAAGCGCATGGATCCCGCACATTACAATGGCGCAAGCTTAGTTGGTTTGAAAAGTACTGTGGTTAAAAGTCACGGTAGCGCCAATGATTTAGCCTTTAAAAATGCAATTAATGAAGCTGTTTTAGAAGTTAAAAAAAATATCCCTGAACGTATTCAAGAACAAGTGATTGGACTATTAAAAGAATCTGATAGTACCCTATGAAATACTCTAGAATTGCTGGTACAGGCGCGTATTTGCCTAAAAATAGCGTAAGCAACGCCGACCTCATTAAACGGGGTATCGATACCACCGATGAATGGATAGTCTCTCGCACAGGCATCCGTGCACGACATTTGGCAGACGCTTCGGATACTACCTCAACCATGGCAACCGCGGCTGCAAAAAAAGCATTGGAGGCCGCGGGTTGTTCTGCAAAGGAGATACAATTAATTATTGTTGCGACCAGCACCCCCGATAAATATTTCCCTAGTACCGCTTGTTTAGTCCAATCAGCTTTAGGTGTTGATGGTTGTCCTGCATTCGATGTCGTTGCGGCCTGTGCCGGTTTTAATTATGCGTTAAGCGTTGCTGATCAATTTATTCGTAACGGTCAAATTACTTCAGCCTTAGTGATTGGTAGCGAGACCATGTCTAGCATCATTAACTGGGAAGATCGTTCAACCTGTATTTTATTTGGTGATGGCGCGGGTGCCGTGGTTTTACAAGCGAGCGATACGCCTGGCATTATTTCTACCCATCTTCATGCTGCTGGTTCTTATAAGGATCTGCTTTTTTTAGGTACTGGATTACGTGAAGAAAAAGCTCACTTAGTCATGCAAGGAAATCAGGTATTTAAAATTGCCGTCAGTAAATTAAGTGAAATTTTAGATGAAACCTTGCAAGCCAATGGCATTCAAGCCTCCGCAATTGATTGGTTAATACCCCATCAAGCTAATTTACGCATTATCACGGCGATGGCAAAAAAACTTAATATGAGCATGGATAACGTGGTTATTACCGTGGATCAACATGGCAATACCTCGGCAGCGTCGGTACCTTTAGCACTGGATACAGCGATACGTGATGGTCGAATACAGCGTGGACAGTTATTACTCATGGAAAGCTTTGGCGCAGGATTAGCCTGGGGTTCCGCCTTAGTCAGATATTAAGAAGAGAAATATGTCTAAAAAAATTGCTTTCATTTTTCCGGGCCAAGGCTCACAAGCCGTTGGCATGTTATCCGAACTTGCTGCTCATTATCCCTTAATCGAAGAAACGTTTGCTGAGGCTTCGCAATCATTAGAGTTTGATCTTTGGCAATTAAGCCAGCAAGGTCCAGCCGAACAACTCAATCAAACTCAAATCACACAACCGGCTTTATTAGCAGCCAGCGTTGCACTGTGGCGACTTTGGCAAAAAGAGGGCGGAAAACTTCCGCTATTAATGGCAGGCCATAGTCTGGGTGAATATTCTGCCTTGGTTTGTGCAGGGGCACTCGAATTTTCTGCAGCAATACGATTGGTCGCTGAGCGAGGACGCCTAATGCAAGAGGCGGTTCCTAGCGGCGTGGGTGCCATGGCAGCCATCGTTGGTTTAGAAGATAGCGCGCTACAAGAACTTTGTGCATCATTAGCACAAGGCCAGGTATTATCGCCGGCAAATTACAATTCCATTGGACAAACCGTTGTTGCTGGCAATAGTGAAGCGGTTGATCGATTAATAGAAAAAGCCAAGCAAGCAGGCGCTAAATTAGCCAAACGTATTCCGGTCAGTGTGCCTTCGCATTGTGCATTAATGAAACCCGCGGCAGAACGTTTAGCTGGCTATTTAAATACCGTTTCTTTTTTAGCACCTCAATTTCCTATCATTAATAATGTGGATGTCAAAGCAGAGGAAACACCCGAAGCGATTAAAGATGCATTAGTAAGACAGTTATTTAGCCCCGTACGTTGGGTGGAAATTATACAATATTTAGAAAAACAAGGTATTGAACAACTCATAGAATGCGGATCGGGTAAAGTATTAGCCGGGTTAAATAAACGCATTACGGATATTCCTACCTTATCAATACAAAACCCTGACACATTTAAAAGTGCTTTAATCGCGTAAGGATTTTTATGTTATTAGAAAACAAAGTCGCATTAGTTACCGGCGCTAGCCGAGGTATCGGCGCTGCCATTGCCTTAGCATTTGCAAAACAAGGTGCCAAAGTTGCTGGGACAGCAACTACCGCAGAAGGTGCAGAAAATATTTCCAAGCAATTCAAAGAATTAGGTTTAAATGGCCAAGGTTTTGTATTAAACATTACCGATCCAAGCTCGATAGAAAATTTATTTAAAGAACTCAAAGCATTTGGAGCCGTTGAAATTGTGGTTAATAATGCGGGCATTACCCGGGATAACCTTTTGTTACGCATGAAAGATGATGAGTGGAATGCCGTGATAGAAACCAATCTAAACGCTGTTTTTCACTTAACGCAACACTGTTTAAAACCCATGCTCAAAGCGCGCTATGGTCGGATTATTACTATTTCATCGATCGTAGGTACAACAGGGAATCCTGGCCAAGCCAATTATGCGGCTGCTAAAGCGGGCATCATTGGCTTTACCAAAGCCTTAGCCCAAGAAGTGGCGACGCGCAACATCACCGCTAATGTGGTATCACCCGGCTTCATAGAAACTGATATGACAGCCAAGCTCAATGAGGAGCAAAAAGGACTATTATTACAAAAAATTCCAGCGAATCGTTTAGGTAAACCGAATGATATTGCACAAGCCTGTGTCTTTTTAGCATCCCCTTGGGCAGATTATATTACCGGCCAAACACTGCATGTGAATGGCGGAATGGCTATGGTTTAAACGGGCTTTTCAAAAAAATTTCCAAACAAACTCAATCGCGTCAGTTCAATTTAATGACGCTACTTGCGTTCCAGCAAGAATTGAATAAACTAAGCGACAGGTTTTTTACTAAATAGAGAGGAGATACGAGTGAGTACAATTGAAGAACGTGTGAAAAAGGTTGTTGTTGAACAACTAGATATCAAACCAGAAGAGGCCACTTTAGAAGCTTCCTTTGTTGATGATTTAGGCGCTGATTCTTTAGATACCGTTGAACTCGTGATGGCACTAGAAGAAGAATTTGATACTGAAATTCCTGATGAAGATGCAGAAAAAATCCGTACCATTCAACAAGCTGTTGATTATGTAAAAGCACATGGTGCAAAAGAGGCCTAAGGATCCGTTTAAACTTAACATGACTGCGGGGGCAGACAAGCGGTGAAAAAAAAACGACGTATAGTAATAACCGGCCTTGGTATGGTGACCCCGCTGGGTCTCTCGACTAAAGAAACCTGGGAGGCTATTCTTGCTGGTAAAAGTGGAATAGCGCCTATTGATTTCTCAGCGCCGGACTCACTCTTTAAATCGTTTGAGCCGGATAAATTCCCCTGTCAGTTTTCTGCAAGTGTGAAAGGTTTTGAGGGTGCCAACTATATCGATAAAAAAGATCTAAAAAAAATGGACTTGTTTATCCAATATGGTTTAGCCGCTGCGGTTGAAGCCATTAAGGATTCAAAACTCGAAATCACTGAAAAAAATGCAGACAGAATCGGTGTCGCGGTGGGATCAGGCATTGGCGGCTTACCTTTTATTGAGGAAAACCATAGCAAACTCGAAAAAGGGGGCCCCGAAAAATATCACCCTTTTTTATACCCGGTGCGATTAGCAATATGGTGGCTGGCCAAATCTCCATTCGTTACGGCATGAAAGGGCCTAATATTGCCGTTGTCACCGCTTGTACCACTGGTACACATAATATCGGCTTGGGCGCGCGTACCATCCTATATGGTGATGCAGATGTCATGATAGTAGGTGGATCAGAAATGGCGACTACGCCTCTAGGCTTAGGCGGGTTTTCGGCCTGCCGCGCCTTATCGACACGTAATCAAGATCCACAAGCGGCCAGTCGACCTTGGGATAAAGCCAGAGATGGATTTGTATTAGGTGATGGTGCCGGTATTTTAGTGTTAGAAGAGTATGAACGAGCTAAACAACGTAATGCCCCGATTTATGCTGAATTAGTCGGGTTTGGTATGAGCTCTGATGCGTACCACATGACAAGCCCTGCACCAGATGGGCAAGGCGCTATGGCCGCTATGTTAAATACACTGCACGATGCCAATATCGATAAAACAAAAGTGGGCTATATCAATGCACATGCGACTTCTACACCCTTAGGTGATGAACTAGAATTACGCGCTATTCGTCGCGTGTTTGGTGAGCATACAAAAAATTTAGCCATTAGCTCTACCAAATCAATGACCGGTCATCTGTTAGGTGCAGCGGGCGCGGTTGAAGCTATTTTTACTATTTTAGCGCTGCGAGATCAAAAAGCGCCGCCTACGATTAACTTGGATAACCCAGGTAATCCGCCTAATTCCAATAGCAACGATGATGATTACATTGGTCTAAATTTTGTGCCGAATAAATACCAAGAATTAAAAACGGAGACGGAGTATGCCTTATCCAATTCATTTGGATTTGGTGGAACCAACGCCTCATTGCTTTTTGCACGCTTATAGTGGACCTCTTTTTTAAGCATGTCTAAAAAACTGACATTGATTGCTCTCATTGTTTTTTTTCTATCGATTTTCTTAACGTATTTTGCGGTGCAATATCATCGGTTTTTGATAACCCCCTTATCAAAAACCGAGGTGATCCATTATGTACTTAAACCCGGATCATCGATGCATCGTTTGGTAGATGATTTGCAAGCACAAGGGTTTATTCAACATCCGCGTTTTTTTTATTTTCTAGCTTATTCAAAAGGTGCAACGAATAAATTAAAAACAGGTGAATATTTATTTGATCCCGGCACAACACCTGATCAATTGGTGGATCAAATGTTATCAGGTCGCGTTATTTTACATCGCTTTACCATTGTAGAAGGCTGGACTTTTCAACAGCTGCTAACCGCCTTACAATCATTGCCTTATGTAAAACATACCCTCAGTCAAATCTCATCCGAACAAGTACTCGCTAATCTTGGCTTACCGCCTGAAAACCCAGAAGGTTTGTTCTTTCCTGCTACCTATTATTTTAGCTTAGGTGCGAAAGATACCGACTTATTAAAATGGTCTTACCTGCTTTTAGAAAAAAAGCTAAACCAAGAATGGCTTAAACGAGCCGGTAATTTACCTTATAAAACATCTTATGAAGCACTGATTGCCGCTTCATTAGTTGAAAAAGAAACCGCTATTCCTAAAGAACGGCCGATGATTTCAGGTGTCATTGCGCGTCGTCTAGAAAAAGGAATTCCTTTACAAATTGATTCTAGTATTATTTACGGTTTAGGCGCGCACTATACTGGGAAAATAACGCTGGATGATTTGCGAAAAGATGCGCTTTATAATACCTATACTCGAAGAGGCTTACCGCCTACACCGATTGCAATGCCGAGCTTGAGCTCTATTGAGGCCGCACTACATCCTGACAGCACTCAAAACCTTTATTTTGTTGCCAAGGGTGATGGCAGTCATCAGTTTTCAAGTAATTTAGCGGAACACAACAGAGCGGTACAACTTTATCAATTAGATATGCGTTATCCGATTATTCGTAAAAAAACTAAAGGTTGCCAATCATTGTGGTATTTAAGTAAGCGGATGAAATCACTTTTTTGTCAATTAAATGAGGTAAATTCCCATTAATACGTCACGCGCGCGCTTTATTACCCTAGAAGGTATTGAAGGCGTTGGAAAATCAACCCAGTTAAAATTTATCAGTGACTATCTAAAACAAAAAAATATTCCTCTGACTGTAACACGTGAGCCCGGCGGTACACCGCTGGCAGAAGCCATTCGAGAATTAGTGCTAAGCTTTGATTCACCTAAAGAAACGGTTACACCTGAAACCGAATTATTACTTTTCTTTGCCGCACGTGCGCAACACATTCACACCGTGATTGAACCAGCGCTAGCGCGGGGTGATTGGGTTATCTGTGATCGTTTCATCGAAACCAGTTATGCCTATCAAGGTGGAGGGCGGGGCATCGATTTAGCGTTTATTCAGGATTTACAAAAATGGGTGCAAAAAGATTTAAAAGTTGATTGCGTGCTCTTATTAGATGCGCCTGTTGATTTGGCATTAAAACGAACGCTGCGCCGAAAAAAAATTGATCGTATCGAATCTGAAACCGCTGATTTTTTTAATCGTGCCCGTGATACTTATCTTGCTCGCGCAAAACAAGCCCAAAATAACTACCATATCATCGATGCTAGCCTTTCATTGAAAGAAGTACAAAAACAAATTCAATCAATATTAGATGGGCTTTTATAAAAGTCATGGCGAGCGAATGAAATGAGCGTGGCCATCCAGTTTACTGTATTATCCTGGATTGCCGCGCGCCTACGGCGCTCGCAATGACGATGAATTTTATATTTGGTACTCGCTAGTCAGGAAGTTAGATCATGCCGTCAAACCAATTACAAAATAGCTTACTACCCTGGCAACAGCAGCAATGGACAGATCTCTATCAACTACATAGTACGAATCGCCTGCCGCATGCCTTACTTTTTACCGGGCAATCGGGTTTGGGGAAATATGCACTGGCCATACAGTTTGCAAAAACCTTGTTATGTAAAGACACCGCAACCCCAGAAAATGCTTGTCATACTTGCCGAAATTGTTTATTAGTCGCTGCTCAAACACATCCGGATCTGAGCTGTATCGTTCCAGACAGTGCAGGTAAATCGATTAAAATTGAGCAAATACGCCATCTTATTCAGCATTCAAACCAAACCACGCAATCGGCTTATAAAATAATTATCATTAATCCCGCTGAAAGCTTATTAGCGGGCGCCAGCAATGCTTTATTAAAAAACTTAGAAGAGCCCACTGAGCGTACCTTATTTATTTTGATTAGCGACAACCCTGGGTTACTGTTACCCACTATCCGCAGCCGGTGCCAATTTATTCGTTTTACACCACCTCCCTCATCCCTAGGGAAAAGCTGGATAAGCCGGCAACTAGCGGATGAAGCGGATGATACTATCGATTGTCTCTACCATTTAGCAAATGGCGGCCCTTTAAAAGCATTAGAATATGCCGAAGCAGGCGCGCATAAATTATATGCCGACTTACTCCTTGCGCTCACACAGCTATGCAAAAAAGAAATTGATCCTATAAAATTAACCGAAAATTACTCAAAAACAGACTTATCCATGCTATTACACTGTCTGATGAAAATCGTCAGTGATCTTCTGAAGTGTCACTTTATAACTGAAGATAAAACGGCCTCGTTGCGTTTATTGGCAGACAGACTTGATCCTATTTTTATCCTATCTTTCTTTGATCAATTAATCGAGTTACAACAACAGTCAAAAATAGCTTTGAATCAAGCATTGCTGCTAGAAGATTTATTTTGTCATTGGTCCTTACAAGGTAAAGTATGTACCCCATAGTTGATTCACATTGTCATCTTGATCGATTGGATTTACATTATTTTCAAAAAGATTTGAATCAACTCTTAGCTTTTGCAAGAGAGCAGGGTGTTATTCATTTTCTCTGTGTTTGTATTGATTTGGAAAACTTTCCTCAGGTTCTGTCTATTGCCGAGCAATTTTCCGATGTGTCTGCTTCAGTCGGCATTCATCCTACCGAAGACCTTGCCGAAGAACCATCACTGGAACAATTAATTGCGCTGGCTAAACACCCCAAGGTGGTTGCTATCGGTGAAACCGGTTTAGATTATTATCGTGATACCACTAAAAAATCAGAACAACAAGCACGATTTCGACAACATATACAAACAGCGTTAGCCGTTAATAAACCGTTAATCGTACATACCCGTCATGCCCGAGAAGATACGATAGCGATCTTAAAAGAAGAGGGTGCTGATAAAGTGGGTGGCGTATTACACTGTTTTACCGAAGATTTAGCAATGGCAAACGCCGCAATTGAAATAGGGTTTTACATTTCCTTTTCCGGCATTTTAACCTTTAAAAATGCTAAAGAATTACAAGCGATTGCCCAGCAACTTCCACTCGAACGAATCCTGATTGAAACAGATTCTCCTTATTTAGCACCAGCTCCTTTTCGGGGTAAATCCTGCCAACCGGCGTATGTACAATATGTTGCTGAAAAACTAGCCGAACTCCGCCAATTACCCTTAGCAGACATTGCACAACAAACAACCACTAACTTTTTTAAATTATTCCACGACGCACAACCTAAGCCCTAATGATGCAAAAATTGCTTTTAACTACGATCCTTATTCTTAGTACTACAGCAAATGCGCATAGCGTCTCAGAACAAGCTACCGAAAAATATTTCGCCACGATTAAAAATAATCCTAAACAACTGGATATTTTTTTAAAAACAATGCCTAAAGGAGGGGATTTACATAATCACCTGGGTGGCGCAAGCCTAGCAGAAAACATGATTCGTTATGCTAAAAACGATCATCTGTGTATTAACAAACAAACCTTGTCAGTTCAGGAACAAGTCGCTTGCTGTCCCGCTTATCGCTTAAAAAATCTCATTCACACTCCTCGTTTATATAATGCGACAATTGATGCGTGGTCGATGCGAAATTTTCATGCAGGCAAAGAATCAGGCCATGATCATTTTTTTGCAACATTTGAGGAATATGCCCCTATTTTAACGAAGCACCGTCGCGAAATGACGGCAGAAGTCGTTAAAAATGCATGCGAACAAAAATCACTTTATTTAGAACTCATGGTAACACCCGATAATAATGCATCTGGCCTGCTAGGCAAGCAAGTAGGGTGGAACCTTAATTTAAGGCTATTGAGAAAAAAACTTTTAAATCATGGTTTAAGTACTATTGTAACCACGATGTCAAAACAACTCGATAGCGATGCCGAAATAAGTGCGTGCCCTGATTTTAAACTACGTTATCTTTATCAAGTATTACGTGAACAGCCGCCCGCACAAGTCTTTGCGCAATTATTAGCAGGGTTTGAGCTAGCAAGCAAAAACGCGCGTGTAGTTGGAATTAATATCGTTCAGGCTGAAGATGGAAAAATTGCTATGCGAGATTATACGCTGCATATGCACATGATCGCCTTCTTACATAATTTATATCCTAAAGTATCTATCAGTTTGCATGCAGGCGAGCTAAACGCTAATTTAGTTCCTGTCAGTGGATTACGATTTCATATTCGTCAAGCCGTAGAAATAGCGCATGCCAACCGTATCGGTCATGGGGTTGATATTCAACAGGAAACTCATTCAGTCGCATTACTCAAAGAAATGGCAAGGAAACACATTTTAGTAGAAATTAATTTAAGTAGTAATGAAGCTATATTAGGCATTAAAGGAAAAGAACATCCGATATTATTATATAGGCACTATAAAGTACCGGTGGCATTATCTACCGACGATCCGGGTGTACTCAGAACCAATCTGACCGAACAATACAAAAAAGCTATTTTGAGCTACGATTTTTCTTACTTCGAGATAAAAAATTTGGTACGCAACAGCATTAGCTATAGTTTTTTACCGGGTAAATCATTATGGGAAGATGATCAATATCACCAAATGATACCGGCTTGCCAAACGCCGTCCCGCGACTTGATCGCGGGATCCATCCAGTGTCAACGTTTTCTAAAGGCTAACGAAAAAGCACAATTACAATGGACACTAGAAAAT
>Ga0075364_10000394_pt1 | contig 21776 bp, 23 predicted proteins | sample EndMetdeltDD1764_FD_71517 | JGI IMG/M metagenome (GOLD analysis project Ga0075364, IMG submission 71517) | Populus endosphere microbial communities from Tennessee, USA - Endosphere MetaG P. deltoides DD176-4 | ecosystem: Host-associated > Plants > Roots > Endosphere | place: USA: Tennessee...
GGTGCCAGGTAGCGGCTGCCACCGGACCGATGCCCAGCAGCGGCATGACCGCCGGTATGCGCATTAACCGTGCGCGCACGCCGGCCCGCTGGCTGCAGGGGCGTGCCAGCCGAAACGTGACGAGCGCACCGGCAGAGCAGGGGTTCCTTCTCCCCGCGGCAGCGGCTCAGCGCTGGACGCTTTCCGACTCCACCACCATGTCGAGCACGTAGGCATGGCGCGAGGCGTCGGCCGGCACGTCGGTGCGGGTGTAGCGGTCGACACGCAGCACGTTGCGGATGCCCGCTTCGTGCGTGTACCCCTCGATCGGCTCGTAGAAATGCCGCCAGTCGCCCGGCTCGCCGGCCTTCAGCCCGTTGTCGTCGTAGCGGAGCTCGCGCACCTGCAGGCACTGGCTGTCGGGAATCAGCGGATGGCTGCATGGCTTCGTCTCGGCTGCCACCTCCAGGAACAGGCGTTCGGGTGTGCCGCCGAAACGCGTGGCCGCGGTGGGGTGGCCGGCGAAGACCAGGCGCTCGCCGGCGCGGGTGACCAGGGTCAGGCGCGGCGGCTCGCCGGCAGAAATCTGCGCGGTGACGGTGCCTTCCAGGCGCTGCCCGACCGCGGCGTCGAGCGCGTTGATCGCCGGATCGGCGCAGGCCATCTGGGTGGCGGCCATCGCTGCGGTGGTCAGCCGTTCGCCGTCCAGGGTGTAGGCGCCGGACATCCGGTTGCAGGTATTGGACACCCCGACGCGGCCGTCGACGAAATCCAGCTGCACCGGCGCGTCCGGCCGCACCAGCAGCGCGTCGATCCGCGTGCCTGCGCGATCGCTGGCCTCGATCAGCCGCCAATGGTGGCCGCCGAGCAGCGCGGCCGTCGCGGCGGTCGAGGCCGCGACGGGCACGGTCGCGGTCGTTGCCGGGGCGGAGGCGGCCGGCGGTTTGGCGGGGGCCGGATCGCCGGACCCACCGCAGGCCGTCAGGACCAGCGGCAGCAGCAGGAGCAGCGACGGAAACGGGGGCAGCGTCTTCATGGATGTCTTCTCGCAGGACTGGCACCGCAGTGCCGACAGGGAGACCAACGGCCGACCGGCCCGGAGGGGGTTGCCGACGGGTACCGACGCCGGGCCGCGGTCAGCTGCCGGCCGGCATCAGCAGCAACAGCAGCGCGCCGAGCACGATCCGGTAGAGGGCGAAGCCGGTGAAGCGGTGTGCCTTGATGTAGCCCATCAGCCAGCGCACCACGATGAAGCCGGTGATGGTGGCTGCGACGAAGGCCACGGCGACATCGCCCCAGGCTTCGTCGCCGAGCGTGCCATCCACGGCCAGCTCCAGGAAGGCGTAGCCGCTGGCGGCGAACATGGTCGGGATGCCGACGAGGAACGCGAACTCCGCTGCCGCCGAGCGCCGGCTCAGGCCCAGCAGCATCGCCAGGAAGATCGTCGTGGCCGAGCGCGAGGTGCCGGGAAACACGCCGGCGACCACCTGCGCCAGGCCGACCGCGATCGCGACCTTCCAGGTGATCACCGCGCTGTCTGGCAGCTTGCCGGCGTAGTGCTCGGCCGCCAGCATCCAGATGCCGCCCAGGATCAGCGCGATCGCCACCGGGGTCACCGTCTCCGGCAGCTCCCAGCCGGCCAGCCGCACCGGCAGGCCGACCAGGGCGGTGACCAGGAACGCGACCGACAGCTTGAGCGCGTAGTCGCGCAGCACCGGGTCGTTCCAGCCGGTCGCCAGGCCCCACAGGCGGCGGCGGAACACCAGGGTGGTGGCGAGGATCGCACCGGCCTGGATCACGATGTTGAAGAAGTCCGAGCGCTCGCCCAGCCAGTGCTGGGCGATCAGCAGGTGGCCGGTACTGGACACCGGCAGGAATTCGGTCAGTCCTTCGAGGATGCCGAGCAGCAGGGCCGCGAACAGATCGTGCATGGAGATGGGGCAGCGAAAGGCGGCGGCCAGCATACGCCAGCGTCCATGAACTTCAATGTGCACCAAAGTGGGGCGTACGGCGCCCGCATGGAGTGCGCCAAGATGGTGCATCGGCACCAAAGCGAACGGCATCATTCATTCAAATCAATGACTTGTGCATGCCGGAAAGTTGGCACGGGCCGTGCTACAGGGTTCGTACCCATCAACCCGAGGTTGTTAGCGATGTCCGTGGAAACCGTTGAGAAGCTGATCAAGGACAACAAGGTCGAGTACGTCGACCTGCGTTTCGTGGACATGCGCGGCGTCGAGCAGCACGTGACCTTCCCCGCCAACATCGTCGAGCCGGCGCTGTTCGAGGAAGGCAAGATGTTCGACGGCTCCTCGATCTCGGGCTGGAAGGGCATCAACGAGTCGGACATGGTCCTGATGCCGGATGCCGACAGCGCCTACCTGGATCCGTTCACCGCCGATCCGACCGTGGTCATCACCTGCGACATCCTCGATCCGGCCACCATGCAGGGCTACGGCCGCTGCCCGCGCGGCATCGCCAAGCGCGCCGAGGCCTTCCTGAAGTCCTCCGGCATCGCCGACCTGGCCTTCTTCGGTCCGGAGCCGGAATTCTTCATCTTCGATTCGATCCGTTTCGCCAACGAGATGGGCCACACCTTCTTCAAGATCGAATCCGAAGAAGCGGCGTGGAACACCGGCACCGAGTACGAGGGCGGCAACAGCGGCTACCGTCCGGGCGTGAAGGGCGGCTACTTCCCGTGCGCGCCGACCGACTCGCTGCACGACCTGCGCGCCGAGATGTGCAAGACCCTGGAAGAAGTCGGCATCGAGGTCGAGGTCCACCACCACGAAGTGGCGACCGCCGGCCAGTGCGAGATCGGCACCAAGTTCAGCACCCTGGTCAAGAAGGCCGATGAACTGCTGCGGATGAAGTACGTGATCCGCAACGTCGCCCACCGCAACGGCAAGACCGCTACCTTCATGCCCAAGCCGATCGTCGGCGACAACGGCAGCGGCATGCACGTGCACCAGTCGCTGGCCAAGGACGGCAAGAACCTGTTCTCCGGCGACGGCTACGGCGGCCTGTCGCAGCTGGCGCTGTGGTACATCGGCGGCATCTTCAAGCACGCCAAGGCGATCAACGCCTTCACCAACGCCGGCACCAACAGCTACAAGCGCCTGGTCCCGGGCTTCGAGGCGCCGGTGATGCTGGCCTACTCGGCCCGCAACCGGTCGGCCTCGTGCCGCATCCCGTGGGTGTCCAACCCGAAGGCGCGCCGCATCGAGATGCGCTTCCCCGATCCGCTGCAGTCCGGCTACCTGACCTTCGCTGCGCTGATGATGGCCGGCCTGGACGGCATCAAGAACCAGATCGACCCGGGCGCGCCGAGCGACAAGGACCTGTACGACCTGCCGCCGGAAGAAGAGAAGGAGATCCCGAAGGTGTGCTCGAGCCTGGACCAGGCGCTCGAGGCGCTGGACGCCGACCGCGACTTCCTCAAGGCCGGTGGCGTGTTCTCCGACGATTTCATCGACGGCTACATCGCGCTGAAGATGCAGGAAGTCACCAAGTTCCGCGCGGCCACCCACCCGCTGGAATACCAGCTGTACTACGGCAACTGATGCCGTGAGTGAGGCATGGACGGCTGGGGAGCCGTCCATGCGACGTCCGCAGCGGCAGGTGCCGGTGCGGGCCGCGGGAGAGAGAAGCAGCACAGGGGAAGAGAGACGATTCAAGGGCCTGCCAGACCTCCCCCACAGAAGTCGCATGCAGCCTGCGAATCAGTAAGCCGCCGCCAGCACGGGGTGGCCATGTTGGACGGAACACCAGGCCCACGGGGCCTGGTCGACCGTGGCCGATGTTCCGAATCGCCCGGCCCGCGCGGCCGGTCCCACCACCATCGGGATATGAACATGAAACTGATCACCGCCATCATCCGGCCGTTCAAGCTCGACGAAGTGCGCGAAGCACTCGCCCAGGCTGGCGTGTCGGGCATCACCGTGACCGAAGTCAAGGGCTTCGGGCGCCAGAAGGGCCACACCGAGCTGTACCGCGGCGCCGAGTACGTCGTGGATTTCCTGCCCAAGATCAAGATCGAAACCGTCGTCACCGACGACCGCCTGGACGCGGTGCTGGAAGCGATCCAGCAGTCGGCCGGCACCGGCAAGATCGGCGACGGCAAGATCTTCGTCACCGCCGTCGAGCAGGTCATCCGCATCCGTACCGGCGAAATCGGCGCCGACGCGATCTAACCACCACCCGGAGTGAGCCCATGAACATCCGTTTCCTGGCCGGGTGGAAGACCCGGTTCTATTCCGTCTGCCTGCTGATGCTGGTGACCGCGCTGGCGACCACCGCATTCGCCGGCAACGCCGTCGCCCAGGAGGCCAGCGCGCCGCCTGCCGCCACCGAGGCTGCCGCGGAGACCGCGGACGTCGCGGCCGATGCGGCGGTCGCCTCCGCCGAGGTTGCCCAAGCGGCAGCGGCCGAGACCGTCGTCGCGGCCGCCGAAGCCACTGAAGAAGCGGCCGCCGAAGCGCCGGCCTTCGACAGCGGCAACGTCGCCTGGATGCTGACCTCGACCCTGCTGGTCCTGCTGATGGTCGTGCCCGGCCTGGCCCTGTTCTACGGCGGCATGGTCCGCTCGAAGAACGTGCTGTCGGTGCTGATGCAGGTGCTGGTGGTGTACTCGGTGGTCGTGCTGGTCTGGGTGTCCTACGGCTACAGCGCCGCGTTCACCGAGGGCAATGCGTTCTTCGGCTCGTTCACCGAGAAGGCGTTCCTGAAGGGCATCACGCCCGACACCGATGCCGGCGGCCTGCCCGAGTTCCTGTTCATCGTGTTCCAGTCGACCTTCGCCGGCATCACCACCGCGCTGATCGTCGGTTCGTTCGCCGAGCGCATCAAGTTCAAGGCCGTGCTGTTCTTCTCCGTGCTGTGGGTCACCTTCGGCTACCTGCCGATGGTGCACATGGTGTGGAGCGGCGAGGCCGGCTTCCTGGCGCACAAGGGCGTGATCGACTTCGCCGGCGGCACCGTGGTCCACATCAACGCGGGCGTCGCGGGCCTGATCGGCGCGTACTTCCTGGGCAAGCGCCTGGGCTACGGCAAGGAAGCGCTGAAGCCGCACAGCGTGCCCTACACCTTCATCGGCGCCTCGCTGCTGTGGGTGGGCTGGTTCGGCTTCAACGCCGGCTCGGCGCTGGCCGCCGACGCCGCCGCGTCGCTGGCGATGATCAACACGATGGTGGCCACCGCCGCCGGCGTGGTCGGCTGGACCCTGGTGGAAGCGATCGCCAAGGGCAAGCCGTCGGCACTGGGCGGTGCCTCCGGTGCGATCGCCGGCCTGGTCGGCATCACCCCGGCCGCCGGCAGCGTGGGCCCGATGGGCGCGATCGTCATCGGCCTGGCCGCCGGCGTGATCTGCGTGTGGGGCGTCAACGGCCTGAAGCGCCTGCTGGGCGCGGACGACAGTCTGGACGTGTTCGGCGTGCACGGCATCGGCGGCATCGTCGGCGCGGTGCTCACCGGCGTGTTCAGCGATGCCTCGCTGGGCGGCACCGGCATCGACGTGTCGATCGGCGCGCAGGTGTGGGCGCAGACCTTCAGCGTGCTGGTCACCATCGCCTGGTGCGCCATCGTCACCAGCGTGATCATGCTGCTGACCAAGGTGCTGTTCGGCCTGCGCGTCAGCGAGGAAGCCGAACGCGAAGGCCTGGACATCAGCTCGCACGGCGAGCGGGCCTACGAAGGCTGAGCGACATCCGGTCCGTGGCCCCGATGCCACGGACCGGTCCGAGTCTGGAGGCCGCGGCCCGGTGCCGCGGCGACTCCAGCGCTGTGTGCCGCAGGGGGCGCATCCGCCATCCGCCGTCGCGAGGTGAGCTCCATGACGACCGACCGCCAGCATCCCGGTACCGGCCCTGGCCGGCGCCGCGGGACCCTGCGTCCCCGGCACCCCCGCACCGGTGTCGGCGCGCGTCCGGGTGCTGCCCGGGCACGCCTGCCGGCCTGTGGATGCCGCTCGCTGCGCGCGCCCGAATGCACTAAGTTGGTGCAATGAGCGACATGGCCGAGCTTCCCGCCCTCAACCACCTGACCACGCCGATCGCCTGGACCGACGGACAGGCGCGCATCGTCGGCCTCAACCAGGCGTTCCCGCGCTGGCTCGGCGTCGGCGCGCGGCGCCTGCTCGGCCAGCCGCTGGCCGCGCTGGAGCTGGAAGGCGAGTCGTTGGCCCGCTTTCTCGACCAGAACGACCGCGAAGTGCTGCGCCTGCACAGGACCGCGATGGGCATGCCCGGCGAGCAGCCGTGTTTCGCCGATGGCTGGGTGACCCGCTTCGGCGATGGCTGGCTGCTGGAGGCGCATCCGGTGGACGGGTTTTCCACCGACGATCCCGCCCAGCGCCTGCCCGGCGCGCTGCAGGCCGCGCTCAAGGGCCTGGCCCACGAACTGCGCAATCCGCTGGCCGGGCTCAAGGGGGCGGCGCAGTTGCTCGCACGCCGCGCCGGCACGCGGCACGACCAGGACCCCGGCGAGCGCGAGCTCATCGACCTGATCGGCGCCGAGATCGACCGGCTCAGCCAGCTGGTCGAGCAGCTGATGTCGCCGTCGCCGCAGCGTCCGCATGCGCCGCTGAACATCCACGCCGTGCTCGAGCGCGTGCTACGCCTGGCCGAGACCGAAGGCGGCTGGTCGGTCCGCGTGCAGCGCGACTACGACCCGTCCATTCCCGAGCTGGCCGGCGACGCCGACCGCCTCACCCAAGCGGTCTGGAACCTGGTCCGCAACGCCCTGCAGGCCGGCGCATCGACCATCGTGCTGCGCACCCGGGTCGAGAGCGGCCTGCATATCCGCGACCACCTGCACGCGCGCGCGCTGCGGGTGGAGATCGTCGACGACGGCCGCGGCGTGCCCGAGGAGCTGGCCGAGCACCTGTTCCTGCCGCTGGTCAGCGGCCGCGCCGAGGGCAGCGGCCTGGGCCTGGCCCTGGCCCACCAGGTCGCACGCGAGCACCGCGGCTCGCTGACCTTCCGTTCCCGTCCCGGGCATACCGTCTTCACCCTGCTGCTGCCGCAGGCCGAACCCGATGCAGGAGGCATCAGCGCATGAATTCCGACAACCGACGCGTCTGGGTGGTCGACGACGACCGGTCGGTCCGCTTCGTGCTGGCCACCGCGCTGCGCGACGCCGGCTACGAGGTCGACGGCTTCGAGAACGCCTCCAGCGCGCTGGCCGCGCTGCGCGTGCGTGGCGCGCCCGACCTGCTGTTCACCGATGTGCGCATGCCGGGCGAGGATGGCCTGGTCCTGCTCGACCGGCTCAAGGCGGCGCATCCGCAACTGCCGGTGATCGTGATGTCGGCCTATACCGACGTCGCCAGCACCGCCAGCGCGTTCCGCGGCGGCGCGCACGAATTCCTGTCCAAGCCGTTCGACCTGGACGACGCGGTCGCGCTGGCCGCGCGCACCCTGCCGGCCGAGGACGCGGGCCAGGCGCCGGCCGAACCACCGCCGGTGGTGCTGCCCGACGGTGGCGCGGACCTGATCGGCGACACCCCGGCGATGCGTGCCCTGTTCCGCGCGATCGGCCGGCTGGCGCAGGCGCCGCTGTCGGTGCTGATCACCGGCGAGACCGGCACCGGCAAGGAACTGGTGGCCAGCGCGCTGCACCGCGAGTCGCCGCGCGCGAAGGGGCCGTTCGTCGCGCTCAACACCGCCGCGATCCCGGCCGAACTGCTGGAAAGCGAGCTGTTCGGCCACGAGGCCGGCGCGTTCACCGGCGCGCAGCGCCGCCACGTGGGCCGCTTCGAGCAGGCTGATGGCGGCACCCTGTTCCTGGACGAGATCGGCGACATGCCGGCCTCGCTGCAGACCCGCCTGCTGCGCGTGCTGGCCGAGGGCGAGTTCTTCCGCGTCGGCGGGCGCGAGCTGATCCGGGTCGACGTGCGCGTGATCGCCGCGACCCACCAGGACCTCGAGGCGCTGGTCCAGCAGGGCCGCTTCCGCGCCGACCTGCTGCACCGGCTCAACGTCGTGCGGCTGCAGCTGCCACCGCTGCGCGAGCGGCGTGGCGACATTCCGACCCTGGCCGACACCTTCCTGCACCGCGCCGCGCGCAAGCTCGGCGCGCCGGCCAAGCGCTTCGACGCGGCGGCGATGCGCGCGCTGCAGGCGCTGGAGTGGCCCGGCAACGTGCGCGAGCTGCAGAACGTGTGCTGGCGCCTGGCCGCGCTGGCCCCGGGCGAGACCATCACCGTCGAGGACCTGGACGGCATCCAGGCGCCGGTCGCCGCGCTGCCGCCCAGCAGCGCCGGCCCGGCCGAATGGGACCGGCAGCTCGGGCAATGGGCGCTGGCCTGCCTGCAGGCCGGTGCCCGCGACCTGCATGCCGAGGCGCGCGACCGCTTCGACCAGGCGCTGCTCGGCGCGGCCCTGCAGCACACCGGCGGGCGGCGCACCGAAGCGGCCAGCCTGCTCGGTGTCGGTCGCAACACGGTCACCCGCAAGCTCGGGCCCGGCCGTCGCCGTCGCTGACCGCCGGCTGCCGCACCCCGTCCGGCGCGATCGTGAACGCGCGATCAGCCGGCGGCACCGGCTTCATTCGCCCTGAACCGGTGCCTGGCCTATCCTCGCCGACCATGTCTTCGTGAAGAGATAGCGCCGCATGCGTCTTGCCGTCGTCCCGATCGTCCTGGCCCTGGCCGCCTGCGGCACCACGCCGCCGGAGCGACCGGCCGCTCCGCCGCCGCCGCCCGCGGTGAGCACCGCGCAGCAGGCGGTGGTGGTGCTGGCCTCCGCCTCCGGCAGCCGGGTCAGCGGACGTCTGGAGATCGCGCCGATGGGCGATGGCGTGCACATCGCCGGCGAGGTCGGCGGCCTGCGGCCGCTGGGACGGTTCGGTTTCCACGTGCACGAACGCGGCGACTGCAGCGCGGTCGACGCCAGCAGCGCCGGCGGCCATTTCAATCCGGCCGCGGCGCCGCACGGACGCGCCGGGCACGGCGCCCACCATGCCGGCGACATGGACAACATCGAGGCCGACGCCGAGGGCGTGGCGCGGGTCAACGTGCACCTGCGCGGCGTGACCCTGGGCGGCACCGCCGCCAACGACATCGCCGGCCGCGCGGTGATCGTGCACGCCGATCCCGACGACTACCAGAGCCAGCCCACCGGCAACGCCGGTGCGCGCCTGGCCTGCGGCCTGGTCCGCGTCACGCGCTGATCGTCCGTTCTCGCGGAGACTGCGTTCTCCGCTGGTTTTCCCCCATCGCAAGGAGCTTCCGATGCGCCAGATCCATACCGCCCTGTTCGCCGCCCTCGTCGTCGCCGGTCTCGGCGCCTGCCAGCAGCAGGAGCCGGCGCCTGCGCCGCAGCCGGGCGCCACCGCCGACGCCCCGGCAGTGCCGGCCGAGGCCGGCAGCAACGTCACCGCGGCCGGCAACACCGCCACCGCCGAACTGGCCCCGACCGAAGGCAGCCAGGTGCGCGGCAACATCACCTTCACCGTGGTCAACGGCCGCGTCCATGCCAACGGCGAGATCACCGGCCTGGCCCCGGACAGCGAGCACGGCTTCCACATCCACGAGAACGGCGACTGCAGCGCCCCCGACGGCAGCAGCGCCGGCGGCCACTTCAACCCGGCCGGCCTGGCCCATGGCAGCATCGACGCCGGCCCGCACCACGGCGGCGACATGCCGAACCTGAAGGCCGACGCGCAGGGCGTGGCCAAGGTCGACACGCCGATCGCCACCGACGTGAACATCGGCGGCGATGCGGCCTTCGACATCGTCGGCAAGGGCCTGATCGTGCATGCCGACCCGGACGACTACGCCACCCAGCCGACCGGCAATGCCGGCGCGCGCCTGGCCTGTGCGGTGATCGCTGCCGGCGAGGTCGCCTCGCGCTGAGGATTCAGCGGCGGACGCCCGTGACGGGCGTCCGTTGTACAGAGGTAGCGTCCCGGCGAGCTGGCCGGCAGACATGCGCGTCCGTTCTGCCGTGTCCCGACGTGCATCAGGTGGGCGATGACGATCCTGGACGGTCATCGTACCGGCCAGTGCGCAGGCGCGGCGACGTCATGGTCCGCCACGCATGGCAGTGCAGGACGCCATGGTGACGCGCCGCAATGGCTCATGCCCGCAGCGCAGCGAGGCGATGGCTGGCCGGTGATCGAGTCCGTGCGAATGATCGGGTACAGCCTCGGCGCTCATCGCCTGCGCACAGGCAGCGGACGGGCGCGTGACCGGTCGTTGACGTGACGCCTGCCGCCCCACCAGGCGTGGGGCGGTCGGCGATTCAGGCCTGCAGGGCCTGGCGCGCGTTCTGGCCGCTCTCGGCATGCACGTACAGCACCGGGATGCCGTGCGCTTCGAGCACCGCGGCCATTTGCCGCTGCCGCATCAGGTACTGCTCGTAGATGCCACGCAGGCGTTCGCAGTCGTCCTTGCCGTGCGCGTAGTAATCGCACCAGCCGGCCGGGTCGAACAGCGCCATCCGCACCTCGCCCTCGTGCAGGCGCAGCAGCGGTTCGGGTGCGGCGTCGAGCCATTCCTCGTTGCCGGGGGCGAGCAGGGCCGACTCCACCAGATTCCACAGCGGCGCCAGGTTCTGGTGGTCGTACTGCATGGCCATCATCGCGGCCAGATCGTGTGCGGTCAGGTAGCGCGCATGTTCGATGCTGGCGCCGAAGCCTTCCTGCGCCAGCAGCGCCGTGTCGGCCTGCGCCATGCCGAACTGCAGCAGCTGCTCCTCCAGCGCCTCGCCGACTTCGGCGACGACGTCGGCCGGGCCGCTGAGCAGGAACGGCAGTACGCGCAGACCACCACCGACCAGCGCCGATTCGGCCTGGAACGGCAACGGCACCTCGCCCTCGGCATCGGCGCCGAACGCCAGCACGCGCGGGCCCCGCTTCTGTCCGGGGGCGCGCACGCGCAGCTCCTGCAGCCGCTGGTGCAGTGGCCAGCCCGGGCGCAGTGCTTCGGCCGGGTCGAAGTGCGCGGCGGCGAAACTCAGGTCCAGCGACTCCACCGACGGCACGAGCCGGGCGAGATCGCGGCCGACGCGCACCGCCAGTTCGCCGGCGAGGCCGGGGCTGAGCGCGTGCCTGCGCGGCGACTCGCCGTTGGCCAGTTCGAGCGCGAACACACCGCGCACATGCGCGTCAGTCATGGCGGCGGCTCCACGGGGACAGGGAGTGGCACGGGAAAGAGAAAGGGCGGACGTCGTTCATGCCTGGGAAAGTCTGGGTCATTGGCCGCTTGCCGGGTGGAGGCTACACTGCGGACATTATGCATTCGGTCGCGTATGCAGGCCGTCCACGAACGGAATCCAGTCGAGGTCACTCCATGCCAGTCGCCCGTCCCGTCGCCATTCTCGGCGGTGTCCGCATCCCGTTCTGCCGCCAGAACACCGCCTATTCGGACGTCGGCAACCTCGGCATGTCGGTACGCACCCTGGGGGCGCTGGTCGAGCGTTTCGGCCTGCATGGCCAGCAGCTGGGCGAAGTCGCGATGGGGGCGGTGATCAAGCACGCCTCGGACTGGAACCTGGGCCGCGAGGCCGCGCTGTCGTCGGGCCTGTCGCCGCTGACGCCGGGCATCACCCTGCAGCGCGCCTGCGGCACCAGCCTGGATTCGATCATCACCGTCGCCAACAAGATCGCGCTGGGCCAGATCGAGGCCGGCATCGGCGGCGGCTCGGATACCACCTCGGATGTGCCGATCGTCTACGGCAAGAAGCTGCGCGCGCGGCTGCTGGCCGCCAACCGCGGCAAGACGTTCAAGGACAAGCTGGGCGCGTTCCGGGGCTTCAAGCTCGGCGAGCTCAAACCCGAGTTCCCCGGCGTGGCCGAGCCGCGCACCGGCAAGAGCATGGGCGAGCACTGCGAGGACATGGCCAAGGAGTGGAACATCTCGCGCGACTCGCAGGACGAGTGGGCGGTGTCCTCGCACCGCAAGCTGGCCGCCGCGTATGAGCGTGGGTTCTTCGACGGCCTGATCGCGCCGTTCCGCGGGGTCGAGCGCGACAACATCCTGCGCCCGGACACCACGCTGGAAAAACTGGCCACGCTGAAGCCTGCATTCGACAAGGCCTCCGGCCGCGGCACCCTGACCGCGGCCAATTCCACCCCGCTGACCGATGGCGCCGCCGCCGCGCTGCTGGCCAGCGAGGAGTGGGCACGCGCGCATGGCCTGGAGCCGCAGGCGTACCTGCGCGACGCGCACGTGGCGGCGGTCGACTTCGTCCACGGCGAAGGCCTGCTGATGGCGCCGACCGTGGCGGTGGCCGAGATGCTGGCACGCAACGGCCTGACCCTGCAGGACTTCGACCTCTACGAGATCCACGAGGCCTTTGCCGCGCAGGTGCTGTGCACGCTGCGCGCCTGGGAGAGCGAGGACTACTGCCGCAACCGGCTGGGTCTGGAAGTACCGCTGGGCCGGATCGACCCGGAGAAGATCAACCCGGCCGGCTCCTCGCTGGCCACCGGCCATCCGTTCGCCGCGACCGGTGCGCGCGTGATCGCCACCGCCGCCAAGCAGCTGGTCGAGCGTGGCGGCGGGCGTGCGCTGGTATCGATCTGCACCGCCGGCGGCATGGGCGTGGTCGCGATCGTCGAGCGCTGAGCCGGTACCCCGCACCATCGCGGCTGCTTCCGTGTCCGATGCCGCCGTGCCCGACCCGATGACCCGCGACGTGCGCGACCAGCTGATCGCGCCGGAGCACGCCGCGCTGGTCCGCTGGTGCCAGGGCGACCCGTCCGGCTATCTGGCGATCAGCGCCGAGGACGTGGTGTCTACGCCGCGTTCCAGGCCAAGCGGATCGGCGGACTGGTCGCGCTGACCGCCTGTTACGAGGCGATCCGGGGCAGGGTGCGTGCGGCCCGCTTCGAACTGCTCGTTCCGGATGTGCGGCGGATCGGCGACACCGCGGTCCTGACCTTCAAGGTCGTGTCGTGGGACGACGACGGCGCGCATCGCTGGAACGGCACCGGGGTGTTCCGTCGCGAAGCCGACCTGCGCTGGCGCCTGATCCAGACGCACGGGTCGTTCACCCTGCTCCGGCTCGCGCCTGACCGGCAGTGCCACGGTGACGTGCAGGATCGCGGTGCAGACCGCTGCAGCCGGCGCTAGTGCTCCAGCAGCACGACCGGTGACGCCGGCAGCGGCACCGGTTCGCCGCGGCTGGCCCGCAGCGCATTGGCATAGGCGGTGCGCGCGCCGGCATCGTCGCCGGTTTCGGCCAGACCGTCGCCCAGCGCTTCCCAGGCCGGGGCACCGGCGCCCAGCGCGATGGCCCGGTGCAGGAATTCGCGCGACTGCTGCCACTGGCCCTGCTGCGCGGCCAAACGGCCGAGCGACAGCAGCAGGCCCGGGCTGTCCGGATGCGCCTGCAGCCACAGCTGTGCGCTGGCACGGCGCGAGTCGACATGGTCGATCGGCAGGCGCCCGTGCAGCACCGCCAGCGATTCGTCCCACTGCGTGTCCAGCGCCTGTTCGATGCTGTGCAGCGCGGCGTCGCGCCAGCCCAGCGCCGCCGCGCGTTCGGCGTAGGCGGTCACCACCGCCGGTGCCGTGCGCAGCGGCTTGGGCAGACGTTCCCAGTGCTCGGCCAGCAGGTTGGCATCGTCGGCCTCGCGCAGCGCGCGGGCGGCCAGGTCGATCTCGAGCGCGGCCAGCGCCGGGTCGGTCAGCGCGCCCTGCTGGCGCAGCGCGCCGAGCAGGCCGTAGGCCTCGCTGGCGTGGCCGATCGCGATCAGGGCCTGGGTGCGCAGCAGCAGGCCGCGCGGCGGCAATGGCTGCGCGTCGGCGACATCGAGTGCGTTGATCGCGTCGACCGGGCGTCCGCGCGCGAGCAGGCGCTCGGCCGCGAGCACCGCATGGGCGACCGGATCGCGCTGCGCCAGCGCCTGCATCCTCGCCTCGGCCACCGCCTCGTCGCCACGCGCGTCGGCGCTGCGCACCGCGGCGGCCAGGGCGACACCGCCGGTCTCGCCATCGTCGGCCGACGCCGCGAGCAGCCGGTCGGCGCGCTGCCAGTGGCCGGCCTCCAGCGCCTTGAGCCCATCCAGCAGCTGCGCGCGGCCGCGACGGCGGCGATAGCGGATCCAGGTGCGGAACGGCAGCCGCAGCAGCATCACCAGCAGCGACAGCAGCAGCCAGCCCAGCACCACCAGCAGCGCGGCCTTGGGCAGCGTGGTGCTGTAGTCGTAGCCGCCGCCACGGACGATGACGCGGCCCAGCGCCTCGGCGTCCTGGTAGGACAGCCATTGCGCGCCGAGCACGCCGAGGCAGGCGACGACCAGCAGCACCAGCAGGGAACGGAACGGCTTCATCGGATCATCCTTCCATCGCGCATCGCCCGCAGCTGCTGCAGGGTGCTGTCCAGCACCGCCACGTCCGGCTGCAGCGGCAGCGTGCGCAACGCATCGAGTTCGCCACGAACTTCACGCAGTCCGGGTGAATCGGGCCACAACCGCAGCAGCCAGGTCTGCACGCGGTTCAGCGCCGTGTGGAAGGCGTCGACGTCGCCGCGTTCGAGTGCGGCGCGGGCCAGGGTCAGTTCGACCTGCATCGCGTCCTCGCCCTGGTGGCGCTCGGCGGCGGTCATCAGCGCATGGCCGCCGCTGGGCTGGATCTCCAGCAAGGGCGCGAGCAGGCGCTGCCATGCCGGCCGGGCGGCGAGTGCGGCCGGGTCGTGCGGCGTGTCCCGGGGCAGGGTCCCCAGGCGCTGGCCCAGTGCGTCCAGGCGGGTGGCGACCGCGACACGCGGGCCCGGCCCCAGCGCATCGAGCGCGAGGCGTTCCTGTGCCAGCGCCTGGCGCAGGTTGAGCAGGGCGGGTTCGTCCAGCCCATCGAGCACGCCGGCGGCCAGCGCGTAGGCGCGCCGCGCGCCATCGAGATCGCCGGCGATGCGCAGGCGCTGCGCGCCGATCACCAGCAGCAGCTCGGCTTCGTCCAGCTTCACCGCCTGGCTGGCCTCGCGGCTGCCGACCGCCAGCCGGGCCACGGTTTCCTCAAGCAGCGCGTTGCGCTGGCCCAGGCCGAGCACTTCGTCGCGCAGCACGCGGTTGGCCGACGCGGCGTCCTGCAGCAGGCGGCCCTGCGCGCGCAGATCGCCGCGCAGCGTGTCCATGCGCTGCATCAGCGCGTCGAGCTGGCGGGTGTCGGTCTCGACCTGGGCGAGCGCGCGCAGCTGCCGCGCCTGCCACGCCGACCAGCCCGACCAGGCGGCCAGCACCAGCAGGACGGACACGGCCGCAAGCAGCGGATAGACCCAGCGTCGATGCGGAGGGGAGGGGGAGGTCTCGTTCACGGCAGCAATCCTTGTCCGGCCGTCGCACCCGCCGGAACCGTCATCGACGTTCCGCGTCCGGGAGGAGGCCGCCGGCAAAGCATCGCTTGGCCCCGCCTGCCCCGCAAGCGCGACGAAGGGCGTGGATGCCGGTCCGCGGAGGTGCCACCGGTGGACTTCGCGGACGGCTCAGTCGGACGCATGCATCGCCGCGCGTGCGGCGTCGACCAGGTCGGCCGGACGCGCGCTGTCGGCAAGGGTGGCGGCACCGAAGCCGAGTTCGCCGGCAACCGCGGCAAGACGCGCGCTGGCCGCCGCCACCCGGCACCGCCGCAGGATCGCCGCGACGTCTTCGGGCACGCGCGCCAGCACCGTGCGCAGCGCTTCCTCGCTGCTCAGCGCGATGCAGGCAGGCACGTCGAGCGCACGCAGCCCGGCGAGGGCGCGGCTGGACGGGGCCACCGCCACCCGCGCGTAGACGTCGGCGCGCACCAGCGCCGCGCCGCGTCTGGCCAGTTCGGCCGCGATCATCCCGCGCCCGCCCGGCGCGGTGACCAGCCCGACGTGCGCCGGGGCGGCGAAGGCTGGAAGCGCCAGCAGGCCTTCGCTGTCCATCCGCTGCGGCGCCAGCGGATGGGCCACGCCGTGGCGGCGCAGTGCGGCGGCGGTGCCGGCGCCGACCCCGGCGCAGGTCCGCTGTGCGCAGGCCGGTCCGAGCGGCCGCAGGGCCGCGGCGGCGTGCACCGCGGCCGGGCTGGTGAACAGCACCACGTCCGCCTCCAGCGCCGCGTCCAGCACTTGCCGCGTCGCCGCGTCGGTGCGCGGCTGCAGGCGCCACGGCGACAGCGCCAGCATGCCGATGCCGTGGCGCGCGGCCACGCGGCGCAGCGGTGCGTGCCCGCCCTGCGGACGCAATGAGACCAGGCACCAGGCGCGGCGACGTGTCGTATCCATTGCGGCATTATGCGGCCGGTGTCGTCGCCGGTCCGCCGTGCGCGCGGCGCGCCATCGCTTCTGCCGCAGGAGTCCGCCCGATGTCCGTCCCGATGCCGTCCACCCCTCCGCACGATCTGCTGGAACCGCTGCGCGGCCACTACCGCAGCATTCCGCAGGTGCTGGCGATGCAGGTCGACGTGGCCGGCTATGCCGATGGACGTCTGCGGCTGACCGCGCCGCTGGCACCGAACATCAACGACAAGGGCTCGGCCTTCGGCGGCAGCCTGGTGTCGCTGCTGACCCTGGCCGGCTGGGGACTGACCACGCTGCAGCTGTCGCAGGCCGGGCTGGAGGCCGATGTCTTCGTCGCCGACAGCGATGTGCGTTATCTGGCTCCGCTGTACGCCGCACTCGAAGCGGAGGCCGAGCTGGAGGACGGCGACTGGGCCGGCTTCGTCGCCACGTTCCGCCAGCGCGGCCGTGCGCGTTGCCGCATCCGTGCCCGCATCCTGCTGCCCGATGGCGGCGAGGCGACCACGCTGAGCGGCCGGTTCGTGGCCCTGGCGCGCAGCTGAGCAGCGTCCACGGCCGGCCCTCCGGTCACGGGACGGCGCTGCCGGCATCGCCATGTCGCACCGGCACGGCGTCTGCCCGCCGCACCGTGCGATCCGCGTACCCGCGCGCCGCATCGCGCGGGCCGGCACGCCGTGGCGGCCTGCTAGGATGCGCCGATCCTGCTCCGGGGAATGGCCAATGCGTCCGCTCGTGATCCTGCTGTCGCTGCTGTGGATGCTGGCCGCCTCCGCGCCCGCCGAGGCGATGAACGCGCGGCAGAAGCTGCGCCTGGAGCAGGTCCAGAACGCCTGGTCGTCGGCGCTGCGCTGGAGCGACTACGAGGGCGCCTGGCAGCTGGTCGATCCCGCCGAGCGCGCGGCGCGGCCGCTGACCGAACTGGAGCTGGAGCGCTACCGGCAGCTGCAGGTGTCCAGCTACCGCGAGGGCGGCAGCGGCGAGCTGGAGGACGGCCGTGTGGTGCGCGACGTCGAGGTCGGCGTGATCAACCGCCATACCCAGGCCGAGCGGATCGTCCGTTTCCAGGAGCGCTGGCGCTGGGACCGCGAGGCCAGGCGCTGGTGGCAGGACGGCCGCCTGCCCGATTTCTGGGCCGGGGAATGAGTCACCGATCGCGCGGGACAGCCCGGGCGGCCGCATGTGCGACAATCCCCGCCCGCTTCGACCACCCGATCCTGAGCTGCCGTGAATCTCGAAACCCTGATGGCCTTCTTCGGCCGCCACCCGATGCTGTCGCTCGGTCTGCTCGGTCTCACCCTGGCCATCGTCTACACCGAGATCGCGCGCCTGATGCGCGGCTACAAGAGCCTCAAGCCCGCCGACCTGACCGTGCTGATGAACCAGCAGGGCGCGCTGGTGGTGGACCTGTCGGCCACCGCCGACTTCGAGAAGGGCCACATCCCCGGCAGCCGCAACGTCATTCCCAGCCAGTTCGACCCGCAGTCGAAGCTGCTGGCCAATGCCAGGCAGTCGCCGGTGGTGCTGGTGTGCCGCAGCGGCAACGCGTCCGGCGATGCCGCGTCCAAGCTGAAGAAGGCCGGCTTCGAGCAGGTCAACGTGCTCGATGGCGGCATCAACGCCTGGCAGGCCGCCGGCCTGCCGCTGGTCAAGGGCCGCGCCTGAGTCGTCTCCGTCGTGCCTTGAACGGCGTGCGATAATCCCGATTTCCTGTTCGATCGCTTCAGATCGAACCCTCATCCTTCCGGAGTTGTGAAATGTCCGACGAAACCACCAACGGCGCCGCCGTCCCCGCCCAGCAGGAAGCCGCTGGGCCCGTCTTCAGCGTCGAGAAGATCTACGTCAAGGACGTTTCCTTCGAGTCCCCGAATGCCCCGGCCGTGTTCGGCGAGTCCGCCCAGCCGGACCTGCAGCTGAACCTCAACCAGAGCGTGCAGCGCCTCAACGAGAACCTGTTCGAGGTCGTGCTCAAGGTCACCCTGACCTGCAAGGTCGGCGACAAGACCGCCTACGTGGCCGAAGTCGCCCAGGCCGGCCTGTTCGGCCTGGCCAACCTGCAGCCGCAGGCGGTCGACGTGCTGCTCGGCACCCAGTGCCCGAACATCCTGTTCCCGTACGTGCGCCAGCTGGTCGGCGAGCTGATCCAGGCCGGTGGCTTCCCGCCGTTCCTGCTGCAGCCGATCAACTTCGACGCCCTGTACGCCGAGACCGTGCGTCAGCGCCAGGCCCAGGCCGAAGGCGGCAACGCCGACATCGCCTCGGTCGAACCGGCGGGCAACGCCTGAACCCGGCGCACGTCCCGATGAGCGCCGAGCGATCCTCCATTGCGGTCCTCGGCGCCGGCTCCTGGGGCACGGCGCTGGCGACCCTGACAGCGCGCAACGGTCATCCCACCACGCTGTGGGGCCGTGATCCGGCGATGGTCGAGGCGATCGACCGCGACCATCGCAACCCGCGCTACCTGCCGGACATCCCGCTGCCGGACAGCCTGCGTGCGACGACCGACCTGGCCGCCGCCGTGCGCGACGCCGGCTGGGTGCTGGTGGTGGTGCCCTCGCATGCCTTCACCGAAACGCTGAAGCTGCTGGCGCCGCTGCTGCCGGCCGGTGCCGGCGTGGCCTGGGCGACCAAGGGCTTCGAGCCCGGCTCGGGCCGGTTCCTGCATGAGGTCGCCGGCGACATCCTCGGTGTCGACGTGCCGCTGGCCGTGGTCACCGGTCCCTCGTTCGCCAAGGAAGTCGCGCTCGGCCTGCCGACCGCGGTGACCGTGCACGGCGAAAACCCGGCGTTCGCCCAGACCGTCGCCGATGCGATGCACGGCCCGGCCTTCCGCGCCTACACCGGCAACGACATGGTCGGCGCCGAGCTCGGCGGCGCGATGAAGAACGTGCTGGCGGTGGCCACCGGCGTGGCCGATGGCATGGAGCTGGGCCTCAACGCCCGCGCCGGCCTGATCACCCGCGGCCTCAACGAGGTGCTGCGCCTGGCCGCCGCCATCGGCGGTCGTCCGGAAACCCTGATGGGCCTGGCCGGCCTCGGCGACCTGGTGCTGACCTGCACCGGCGATCTTTCGCGCAACCGCCGCCTGGGCCTGGCCCTGGGCCGTGGCCAGCAGATGGAAGAGGCGATCCGCCAGATCGGCCAGGTGGTCGAGTCGGTGCAGACCGCCGACGAGGTCATGCGCCTGGCCAACCGGCATGGCGTCGAACTGCCGATCTCGGCCGGTGTGCAGGCCGTCCTGCATGGCGAGATCACCCCGGTCGACGGCCTGCGCCAGCTGCTGGCGCGCGAGCAGAAGCCGGAATACCCGGACACGCTGTTCCGCTGAGCGGGTCGGACGATCGTGAATGGGCAGAACGCCGCCCCAGGGCGGCGTTCTTCTTTCCACGCCTGGCCGGGCGTCGGCGGCGTAGGCCGCATGCGCCCGGTCGGTCGGTTGCGCTCCTGCGCCGTGCGGGCTGCCCCGCGGGTGGTGGCGTGCACTGGAAACGCCAATGCGCGCATCCCTCGCGTCGGCGGCGTATTGCCACAGCGCACAAAGAAAGAGCCCGGCTTGCGCCGGGCTCCGGAACTGGCGTGGAGGGAGGGAACACGCCAGTGGTTGGCAGGAGCAGGGAGAGAGGTCCGCTCCTGCCGGGGGACACTTACCAGCTGAAGCGCGGGCCGACGAACCACTGGGTGTCGCCGTCGACGAACTTCACGTCGCCCGACACGCCCCAGTTCTGCGCGAACTTCACCTGCGCACCCAGGCGGCCATAGAACTCGCCGTCATAGGTGTCGCCGTCTTCGTAGCCGGCCATCGCATAGCCTTCCAGGTTGCGGGTCAGCGCGCCGCGCACGCCCACTTCCGCGCTCCAGCCGTCGTAGTCGAAGCCGTGGCCGGCGTCGAACTTCTCGTAGGCCACGCGGGTGACCAGGTCCGCAGCGCGGCCGATCTCGCGGTTGTAGCCGACGCCGACGCGCCACTGGTCGAAATCGACGTTGCTGTGGTCGATTTCCTGGTTGCTGTAGCCGCCGAACAGGTGGAAGTTCGGCGCGATCGCGACCGAGCCGTTCACGCCGAAGCCATCGGCATCCGGACCGCTGGCGTTGGTGGCGACGTAGCCGCCTTCGACGTAGTTGTAGGAGATGCCGTCGGCAGCCGAAGCGGCGAACGGAGCGGCGACCAGCAGGGACAGGGCAATCAGGGACTTCTTCATTTTCTTATTCGACTCTCTTGTCGTTTGTTGTGGCCGGGCCGCGTCGGGGAGGCGCCTGCCTCGGCTGTGGTGAATTATCGAGATGTGAACGCAACCGCCCCTGAATACCAAACTGAGCGGTATATAAATTTCAGGCGCGCGCAGGGAACTTCCATGCGGACACGGTGGGCAGGAAAGCAAAGTTGTGACCACTGCGGAAAGCATAGTTGCGCCCTAATGCGGCGATCTGGGCACAACTATGCTTTCCGCACGCAATGTCGGACCAATTTCGAGATGGTTGCCGTATTTGGTGGTGATCCGTTCTGCGTGTAGAACAGTGTTCACCGTAGGCGGTGAGAGCAACTACAGGCTAGTTGCATGCCCACCGCGAGAGAACGTGTGTCGATTCGGTCACCAACAGCAAATCGGCTCTGGATGGCTCACCTGCGAGGAGTGCTGATCAGGAACTGCCATCCATCGCTCAGTAGCTCAGCGGGCGACCTGATCCGACTGCCTGCCGCTGAGGTGAGACCAGCTTTGCGAGCGAAGGTCTGATCTGAGCCAACCGCTACCCTTTGGCAGCGTTGGATCTAGCTGTTGCCGCCGGTCGAGAAGCCGCTACCCGGGCGGACGGTCGTCTCAATCACCTCTAGAAGTACTGCGAGTTCGAGGCCACATGGCCGCATTGGTCGGAAGCCGACCGGCGTTGAATCTCCTAATCGAATGACACTGTGGAGTCTCCTACCAAGGAGAATCCCATGCCGTCTCAACGTGTGCCCTGGAACAAAGGAAAGCTGGTCGGCCAGAAAGCACCCCTCAGGCTTAGTGAGATCTGGTCTATCCGTACTCGGCTACAACTTAGCGAGCGAACTCGCGACTTGGCGCTGTTCAACCTAGCCATCGATTCCAAACTGCGTGGCTGCGACCTCGTCAGCCTGCGACTGAGAGACGTGTCCCACGGAACCGCAATCGCCAAGCGAGCAATCGTGCTGCAGCGGAATACCGGCAGGCCCGTCCACTTCGAACTGACGGAGCCGACCAGAGCCTCCGTCGCGGAGTGGGCACTTCAAGCTCAGCTTACATCTGGATCCCACCTGTTTCCGGGTCGATCTGATCGATCCGCCCATCTCTCGACGAGGCAGTACGCGCGGATCGTCTCCGGGTGGGTCATCGACATCGGACTCGACCGCTACGCGTACGGAACTCACAGCATGCGCCGGACGAAGGCCTCTCTTATCTACCGACGCACGAAGAACCTGCGCGCTGTCCAAATTCTGCTAGGGCACACAAAGCTCGAGAGCACGGTGAGGTATCTCGGTATTGAGGTTGAGGATGCCTTGGAGCTGGCGGAGCAAACAGAGGCCTAACGCGTCTTTGCGACCTCCGTGTGCCAAGCGTCGGAGGCCGCTTTCGGCCA